>ERZ777003.961-NODE-961-length-49305-cov-67.795046_pt1 | contig 49305 bp, 38 predicted proteins | sample MGYA00374956_ERZ777003 | MGnify/ENA primary metagenome ERZ777003 (study PRJEB29302, sample SAMN06268252) | bioreactor metagenome | isolation source: Joint BioEnergy Institute, California, USA | place: USA:Joint BioEnergy Institute, California, USA | collected...
AAGCCCGTGCATCGACACCCAGCGCTTCACCCTCACCCCCATGGCGCAGATCTTCGCCCCCCCCCCCCCCCCCCCCCCGCCGCACGCGCCGCCCCCTTCGTCCCCCCCGACCCACACCCCCGTCGCGCACGCATCCCGGTGCGCCGGCACCCCGAACGCCCTGCACGTGTCGATCACCGCCCCCTCCAGCAGCCGCATGTAGTCGTGCAGCCCCAGGCGGAAGTAGTTCAGATCGAGAATCGGATACACCACGAGCTGCCCCGGCCCGTGGTACGTGATGTCCCCGCCCCGGTCCGTGGTCGCCACCGTCACCCCCAGCCGTTCCAGCATCTCCGGGGATGCGACCAGGTTCCCCATCGCCGTCGGCCGGCGTGAGACCGTGATCACCGGCGGCCGGTGCTCGACCAGCAGGATCCGCCCCCCCCGGCCGGCCCTTGCTTCCGCCGCTCCGCCGTCCGCGGCCTTGGCCGCGAGCACCTCCTCCACGTGCCGGCACTGCTCGCCGTACGCCGGCTCATACGCCATCTCCCCCAGGTCCAACACGATGACCGGTTCATGTTCGCCCATCGGCAGATCGTACCCCGCCCCGCCCCCTCACCAGCCCCGCACCCGGACTCCCCCCGGTTCTCGTGCCCACCCCGAGGGCGCGATACCATATCCACCGATGCCCCAGATCCACCCGACGGCCGAAATCTCCCCCGAGTGCGAGTTGGCGGATGACGTCCAGATCGGCCCATACTGCCGCCTCTCCGGCCGCGTGACGCTCGGCCCGGGTGTCCGCCTGCTCGGCAACAACTACATCTGCGGCCCGATCCGGATCGGCGCCGGCACCGTCGTCTATCCCTTCGCCTGCCTCGGCTTTGAGCCCCAGGATTACAAGTTCAAGCCCGGGATGCCCACCGCCGGCGTCGTCATCGGCGAGGAGTGCATCATCCGCGAGTACGCCACCGTCCACGCCGCCTCCAACGACCACACGCCGACGCGCCTGGGCGACCGCGTTTTCATGATGGTCAACTCCCACGTCGCCCACGACTGCACCATCGGCAACAACGTCGTCTTCGTCAACGGCGCTGGCATCGCCGGCCACGGCATCATCGGCGACAACGTCACCCTCGGCGGCAACGCGGTCGTCCACCAGTTTGTCCGCATCGGACGCCTGGCGATGATGTCCGGCGACTGCGCCGTCTCCCTCGACGTCCCCCCCTTCTGCACCGTCAACGAGCGCAACCGGATCGGCAGCCTGAACGTCGTCGGCCTCCGCCGCGCCGGGATCCCCCGCGATCAGATCACCCTCCTGCGGGTGGCCTTCCGCGAACTCCTCCGCAACCCCCTGCCCCGCGCGGAAGTCGTCGCCGAGTTGAGGCGCCGCGGCGAGAACTGCCCCCCGCTGGCGGAGATGGCCGACTTCATCGCCGCCAGCAAGCGCGGCATCACCCCCGGCATGGGCCGTCGCCCCCGCAACGCCGGCCGTTGGCTCCAGAGCGTCCACAACGGCGAGCCCGAGGCGCTGTGAACTCGCCGCCGACGCCGCTACCCTCCCCTCTCATGAGCATCACGGATGGTGCCCCAACCGCCCCTCCGCCGCCCGCGGCGACCTCGCTGACCGCCGAACTGTGCGTCCTCGCCAGCGGCTCCGCCGGCAACTGCTCCGTCCTGACCCTCAGCCGCTCGGGCGTCCGCCGGGCGTGCCTCATCGACCTGGGCCTCTCGCCCCGCCGCACCACCCGCCTCCTCGGCGAACTCGGCCTCGGCCTGCACCACGTGGACGACATCGTCCTCACCCACCTCGACACCGACCACTTCCACCCCGGCTGGGCCAAGGCCCTCCCCTGCCACTGCACCCTTCACGTCCACGCCTCCCACGCCGACTCCTGCCCTCACTTCGGCCTCTTCGGCCTCCACGCCGCCCCCTTCGAGTCGGCCTTCCGGCTGCGCGACGGCACCCCGGTGCGCTCGGTCCTCGCCGCGCACGACGACCATGGCGTCGCCACGCTCCGCTTCTGCCTCCCCGGCGGGTGCCTCGGCTTCGCCACCGACGTCGGCCGCGTCACCGATCCCATCGTCGAGCACCTCGCCGGCGTCGAGGTCCTCGCCATCGAGTCCAACTACTGCCCGGTGATGCAGGAGAACTCCGGCCGCCCCGCTTTCCTCAAGCGCCGCATCATGGGCGGCGCCGGCCACCTGAGCAACCACGAGGCGATCGAGGCCATCGCCCGCATCGCCCCGCGGAGCCACGTCGTCCTCCTCCACCTCTCCCGCCAGTGCAACGACCCCGACCTGGTCGCCTCGCTCCACGAGGGCGTCGCCTACGGCCTCACCATCACCAGCCAGGACCGCCCCACCGGGTGGGTCCGGATCGTGGGCTAGCCGGGGCACAAGGAGCGGAAAACCCGGCACAAGGCAGCCCCCCTCTCTGTGGCACGGGCTGTTGAGCCCGTGCTTTCTCTACCTCTCCTCCCCGCCTCATCCGTCCCCCAACCCCTCTCCCCCTCCGGGCGCCACGATCAAACGTGGAGAGCGGCGCTCGACCAGACCCTCCCCCATCATCACCAAAGCCTCCCCCCAAAGGCGTCCTCCCTCTTCCTTCCCTCGCTCCCTTCCCTCCTCTCGACTGCTTCCCGGCTCTCCTTCTCCACCATGCTCTTCTCTCTCCCAGCACCCGACGCGGCACCGTGTCCGCTGCCGCCCCTCCCGCGCCACACGGTGCTCGCTCCAGCGCCGGGCCATGCTCCCGCTCACAATGGTGCAATCGACCGGCGCGCTGTACCTTGCCGCCACACGCCGACACAAACACGGCCGATCCCGGGACGATGTCGCCCGTTCCGATCCAATCAGTCCGGCGCCACGTGTCGGCGATGCGTCCACCTCCCGGGGCCCAGGCCCCTTCGCCCTGATCCCGCGTTCCCCATCCGCTCCGCTTCCGACCCGCCCGGAACTGGCTAGGCTTCCACCGATGACCGCCGCGATCCAGGCAGGATCCTCATTGGCCCTCGGCCCTGCCCCCCGCTCCCGGGTGGGCCGGCTGTTGTCGCGCTGGGGTCAGCAGTTCCGCCGGTCGCTCGGCCTGCTGGGCAGCATCCACGCCGCCGACGGCGTCATCTACCGCGAGTTCACGCCGGAGCCCCTCTCCCGGGCCCTGAGTCGTAAAGGCCGCGGATACAAGGACTTCCGCGTCGTCTTCCCCGACGGCGGCAAGATGCTCATCCGGGCCACCAGCCGCCGCGTCTTCGCCGACCTCGCCCCCACTCCGCTCCTCGACCGGTACCGCCGCATCGAGGGGCTCCTCGCCCCGGGCATGCGCATCTTGGAAATGGGCTGCTCCACCGGATACGGCGCCGTCTGGCTCGCCGAGCGGCTGGGCCCCTCCGGGGCGGTCGTCGCCCTCGACGACGACGATCAGGCCGTCTCGTTCGCCCAGCGCCGCTACCGCCTCCCCAACGTGAGTTTCGAGACCTCCCGCCCCGATTCCCTCGCCGGCGAGATCGACGGCGCCTTCGACGCCGTCATCGCCCCGTACGCCCTCTCCGGCAAGCCGGGCGACGGCGCGACGATCGCCGAACTCTGGCGTGTCCTGGCCCCCGGCGGATGGCTCTTCCTGGGCGTCTGCCCCGCGCCCGCCTCCAGCCTCGACGCGCAGACCGCCGCACCCCTCGACCGCGACACCGTGGAACAGATCCTCCGCCAGATCTGCGCCCCCGACCCCGTCCCCGAGCGCGACCAGCGGCCCGCGCCCCCACGCCGCCGCGGCGGCCCGGGCGTGATCCAGTTCATCGGCGAACCGATCGACGGCGCCCTTGACGTCCTCGTGGGCAAACCCGAAGCATGACCCCCCGGCCGCTCGCCGTGTCGGCCCTTCCCCGAGCGCCCAACCCGGCGCCGCCGCCCAGACCGTCGCATCGCACGCCCGTCACGAACGAATACCCCCGGAGATGACCAGGACATCCATGGCTAGTTCCGACCAGCACGAGACCAACCCCGCCGGCGCCGACGCCGCCGAGACCCAAGCCGGCTTCGAGACGCCCGTCGCCCCCAGGCCCCGCGGCGACATCGAGGCCGCCCGCGCGTTCGCCATCGAGGCCGCCCGGCTCCTCGGCGACGACCGCTGCGAAGACATCGTCGTCCTCGACGTCAGCAGCGTCAGCCAGGTCACCGACTTCATCGTCATCGCCTCCGGCACCTCCGACCGCCAGATGCGCGGCAGCGCGGACGACGTCCGCAAACTCGCCGATGCCCGCGCCTTCCCCGTCTACCGCCACAGCGTGGACGCCCGCACCACCTGGTACATCCTCGACTGCGTGGACGTCGTCATCCACATCTTCGAACCCAATACCCGCGCCCACTACGACCTCGAGATGCTCTGGGGCGACGTCCCCCGCGTGGAGTGGGAGCGTCCGGAGTCGAAGAGACGCGACCACGCCGGCCTGAACGACTGAACCCCTCATCGCAGCCCCGCTGACCCGCCCCCCGCCCCCGGGCCAGGCACGAAACACCATGCTCCGCAAAGTCCTGCACAGCAAGATCCACATGGCCCGCGTCACCGCGGCCCGCCCCGACTACGTCGGCTCCATCACCATCGACGCGAATCTCCTCGAGGCCTGCGGCATGCGCGTCTCCGACGCCGTCGAGATCGCCAACTGCCGCTCCGGCGCCCGGTTCGAGACCTACATCTTCCGCGGCGAGCCCGGCTCGGGCGCCATCGAGGTCAACGGCGCCGCCGCCCACCTCGTCGAGCCCGGCGACAAACTCATCATCATGCACTACGCCCTCATGGACGACGCCGAGTACGCACGCCACCGCCCCCGCGTCCTCGTCATGCGCGACGACAACACCGTCGAGCGCACCATCCACTACGAGCCCGGCCCCGCCTGACCCTCCCCCTCCGCCTCCCCAGATCCGAGCGACCGAAACATGACCGCCCAGCGTCGCGCCCCCCGCACCATCCGCGTCGGCCTCAACACGCGCCCCTATGACGTGGTCGTCGGCGCCGACCTCCTCCCCACCCTCGGCCGCCGCATCCTGGAATCCCTCGCCCACGACGCCCCCGCCCGCTCCCACCTGCCCCGCCGCGCCTTCGTCATCGCCGACGCCAATCTCCCCCGCGAGATCGTCGCCACAGCGATCGCCTCTCTCACCGAGGCCGGCTATCTCACCACCGGCGAGACCGTCGCCGCTACCGAACAGAATAAGTCCATCGCCGCTGCCGAGCGCCTCCTGCTCTCCCTCGCCCGCACCCGGCACGAGCGGACCGACCCGGTCATCGCCCTCGGCGGCGGCGTCACCGGCGATCTCGCCGGTTTCGTCGCCTCCATCTATCGCCGCGGCGTCCCGGTCATCCAGTGCCCCACCACCCTTCTCGCCATGGTGGACGCCGCCGTCGGCGGGAAGACCGCCGTCAACCTGCACCTCCCCGCCACAGACGGCACCGAGCCCCGCCTGCTGAAGAACCTCGTCGGCTCCTTCCACCAGCCGTCCCTGGTCCTCTGCGACGCCCGCCTCCTCGCCTCCCTCCCCGACCACCACTTCCGCGCCGGGCTGGCCGAGTGCATCAAGCACGCCCTGCTCGGCGCGGACTGGCGAGAGCCCGACCTGCTCGACTGGACCACCGCCAACCTGCCCTCGATCCTCGACCGCACCGAGGCCCACCTCATCGAGCTCATCGCCCGCAACCTCGCCGTCAAGGCCGCGGTCGTCGCCGCCGACGAGCGAGAGGACGGCGACTGCCCCGGCGGTGGACGGCTGGCCCTCAACATGGGTCACACCATCGCCCACGCCATCGAGACCCTCCCCATACCCCACCTCGGCCGCTCACTCCTCCACGGTGAGGCCGTCGCCCTCGGCCTGATCGCCGAGGCCGCCTGCGGCGAGCGCCTCGGCGCCACGGCTCGCGGCACGGCCGATCGAATCACGGGCCTCGTCCGCGCCGCCGGGCTCCCGGCCTCCATGCCGGAACTCCCCTCATCCGAGGAGATCCTCGCGGGCATGCTTCACGACAAGAAGACCGCCGGCGGCCGCCTCCGCCTGGCCCTCCCCACCGGCGACGGCCGCTGCCGCATCGTCTTCGATCCCCCCGAAGAGGCGATCCGGGCCGGCATCGACCGCATCCGCGGCGAGCCCGACGCAACCTCCTCCCTTGCCCCCCCTCGGTGAGCAGAACCCCGCTCCCCCGGGTGCGCTTTCGCACATTCCTTACCCCCCGCGTTTCAAGGGGATTGAAGCGACCACCCGATAAGTCGGGAGTCTAATACCCGGGCGGGGCCGCGGCCATCTGTTTCTCGGCTCTTCGCGGCCATCCTGCCGCCCCGCTATCCCTGTCTTCCGCGTCTTCCATGTCTTGAGGAGCGGCTAGTGCAGACGATCGCGGTCATCAATCAGAAGGGCGGTTGCGGCAAGACCACAACCGCGATCAGCCTCTCAGGGTTCTTCGCGGCCCGCGGCTGGCGCACCCTCCTGGTCGATATGGACCCGCAGTCGCACTGTGCCGCGGGCCTCGCCATCCCCGAGGCGCGCATCGACCTCTCCATCGGCGATGCAATGCTCGCGGCCGTCTCCGACGACCCGCTCCTCCCCCCCGTCGAGCCCGACCGCCTCCTCTGGCGCGTCAGCCGCAACCTCGACCTCGCCCCCAGCAACATGCGATTGGCCGGCCTCGAGGCTCTCCGAGGCGGGCTCGCCACCGAACCCGAGCCCGAGAAACGCCTCGCCCGCGTCCTCGCCTCCCTCTCCAACCGCTACGACCTCGCCGTCATCGACTGCTCCCCCGCCATCGGCCTGCTCGCGTACAACGCCCTCGTCGCCGCGAGCCAGGTTCTTATTCCCGTCGAGACCGGCTTCTTCTCCCTTCAGGGCGCGACCAAGCAGGTCAGCACCATCAAGGCCCTCGCGAAGCGGCTGGAGATCTCTCCCGCCTACCGACTCCTCCCGACGCTCCACGACCCGGACAGCGTCCTCGCCCGCGACCTGCTCGACGAACTGCACCGGCGCTTCCCCGGCCAGGTCATCCCCATCCCCGTCCGCTACGACCCCGCGCTGAAGGAGGCCGCCTCCTTCGGGCAGCCCGTCGGCGAGTACGCCCCCGACTCCACCGGCGCCGCCGACTACGGCGCGGTCGCCGACTGGCTCATCGAACACGCCCTGCGCCGTCCCTCCTTCCGCGCCGGGCTCGCCCCCCTCCAACCCGCGCAACCAATCGTCATCACGGCGCCGAGCGTGAACGCCGTCGCCGGTGCGTCCGACCGCCCGTTCGCCCCCAGCGCCGCCACGGCCGTCGCGGCCCCGGCGCCGGTCTCCCGCGCCCAGGAAATGGTGGAACGCACCCGCCGCGCGCACGAGCAGGCCCCCGCACGCCCCGCGCCGGCTCGCCAGGCCCAACCCGCCGGCGCCCCGTCTCTGGGTGTCAACATCACCCCCGACGGCGTGCTCTTCGTCCAGCCCGCTTCCCTCGGCGCGAAAATCGAGATCGCCGGCGACTTCAACGGCTGGTCCCCCGAGCGATCCCCCATGGTCCTCAACCGCGCCCGCGGCGTCTTTGAACTCCTCATCCCCCTTCCCCCGGGCGGCACACGCTACCGCCTCGTCGTTGACGGCCGATGGATGGCCGATCCGTTCAACGCTGATACCGCCCGCACCGAGCAGGGCGAAACCGCCAGCCTCATCATCCCCCCCGGGGCCAGCAGCGCCTGACACACACAACTGTGGCACACCCGCGACGCTCAACCTCTGCGGAGCAGAGCATGCCAAAGCCGACCGGCACCACGACCTTCGGCGGAAATCCCGGACACGCCGCCCCGTCCCTGGTCACGGACGACCCCCGCGAGGCCTACGACTCCCTCGCCGACCTCTTCCTCGGCGAGATCGGCCGTCGCCCGGCCTCTCGCCCCCTCTCCGAAACCAACGACGCCGACGCCCCCGACGACTCCACGGCCCCCGACCTCGCCCTCGACACCGTCGAGGGCCTCATCCTCGGCCATCTCCCCGTCCTCGGGTCCGCCTGGGTCTCCCAGTACGCCCGCTGCGTGGCTCGCGAGGAGGACGCCGCCGTCGGCCTCGTGCAGGTCCGCGCCGGCTACGCCACCGTCGAGGTCGTCTCCCCCGATGACGACGACCCGCCCCCCCAGTCCCTCCAGGCCCGCGCCTCGCTCGCCGCGGCCATCAACGCCGCGGCCGCCATCGCCGGCCGCTGGATCATCCGCGTCGATGAGCCCGACGAGCCCCTCCTCTCCTCCCACCCCCGCATCTCCGCCCTCACGCTCCTGACCAGCGCCGACGAGTTCGCCGTCGTCGCGGCCTACCGCACGCTCAAGCGACTCCTGACCGACCCCGCCGCCGACCGCGGCAACCCCGACGATCGCCCCGAGGTCCGCGTCTCGGTGATGGGCGCCCCTGATGAGACCGCCGACGCCGTCTTCGCCCGGCTCTCCGAGGCGGCCCGGATCTTCGTCCAGCGCCCCATCGAGCGGGCCCCCGGCGTCCACCGCGTCTCCAGCGCCCGCGGCCCCTCCGTCGTCCTCTTCAGCGGCCCCGTGGAAGGGGCCGCGAGGCTGGCGATCGACGCCATCACCTCCGCCACGCGCCGCCGCCGCCGCGCCCCACGCCCGGCGCCGCGGCCCGAGCGTCCTCTCCGCCTCGCACACCCCGAAGAGCCCCCGCGGCCTGCCGCGCCATCCGCGCACGAGCCCACCGCGCCAGATGCTGCCGCTCCTCAGGGCGCCTCCCAGGCCCCGGCCCACCTCGCCACGCACCTCGACGGCCTGACCCCGCGGTCCATCGCCTGCCCGTACGCCCCGCAGGTCCAGTTCGCCACGGACGCCGATGGCCGGCTCCACATCCTCGCCTCCCAACCCGCGGACGCCTCCGCGGCCCTCGAGCCCCTGACCGTGGCCGCGGCGTGGGCGACCTCGCACGCACCGCTCCTCCGCGCCGCCATTGGCGGCGCCCCGCTCGTCGTCCCCCCGACGCTCCACCTCTTCGTGGACCAGCCGCGCGACGTCCGCCGGCTCCTCGATGCGGACATCCGGATCCACCTCCTCGCTCCCGCCACCGTCGCCGGGTGCACGCAGTGGCTCTGCCGCGACCTGAACTGACCGGGCCCCTCCCCTACCTCTCCTCCATCGCCGGCAGAAAAGAAAAGAGCGGGCCCGCATACGCAGGCCCGCCCGTGGTCGCTTGTCCGCGGAGCGAGGCGGCTTACGCCGACTCCTTCCGCTTCACCCGCAGGTCCGCCAGCCGGCCGGGGCGCAGCACATCCTCCCGGTCGATGACGTACTCGGCGCCCTGGTGGTTCATGTCGGGGAGTTCGTACATCAGCGGGAGCATCAGCTCCTCGATGACGCCGCGGAGCCCCCGGGCGCCCGTCTCTCGCTTCATCGCCTTCTCCGCGATCGCCTTCAGGGCCTCCGGGGTGAAGGTGAGCTTGGCGTTCTCCAGGCTGAACAGGTGCTGGTACTGCCGCACCAGCGCGTTCTTCGGCTCGGTGAGGATGTTGATCATCGCATCGAGCGTCAGAGGCATCAGCGGGGCGAGCACCGGCAGGCGGCCGACGAACTCCGGGATCATCCCGTACTCGATCAGGTCCTCCGGGGTCACCTGCGCCAGGATCTCGGCGCGGCTCTGCGCCTCGTCCTTGATCCTCGACTCCCCGGTGAAGCCGATGCGGTTCTTGCCGATCCGCCGGCGGATGATGTCCTCCAGCCCGACGAACGTCCCGCCGCAGATGAACAGGATGTGCGTCGTGTCCATCTGGATGTACTGCTGCTCGGGGTGCTTGCGCCCGCCCTGCGGGGGGACGTTGCTGATCGTCCCCTCCAGCATCTTCAGCAGGCTCTGCTGCACGCCCTCGCCCGAGACGTCGCGCGTGATGCTGACGTTGTTGGAGGTCTTGCCGATCTTGTCGATCTCGTCGATGTAGATGATCCCGCGCTGCGCCGCCTCGATGTCGTAGTCCGCGTTCTGCAGCAGCTTCAGCAGCAGGTTCTCCACGTCCTCGCCGACGTACCCCGCCTCCGTCAGCGTCGTCGCGTCCCCGATGGCGAACGGCACGTTCAGGATCCTCGCCAGCGTCTTGGCCAGCAGCGTCTTGCCCGAGCCCGTCGGCCCCACCATCAGGATGTTCGACTTGTCCAGCTCGACGTCGGTGTCCTCCTTCTCGGCGTGCAGCAGCCGCTTGTAGTGGCTGTGCACCGCCACCGACAGGGCCCGCTTGGCCGTGTCCTGCCCGACGATGTACTGGTCCAGGAACGCCTTGATTTGCCGCGGCGGCGGGATCTCCGTGAACAGGGCCCCCGATGAACTCACCCGCCGGCGCTCCTGCTTGAAGATGTTCTGGCAGAGGTCGGTGCAGTTCGCGCAGATATAGACGCTCGGCCCCTCGACCATCGGCCCGACTTCGCGACTGGTCTTGCCGCAGAACGAGCACGTCGTCACTTTGCGCCCCTTGAAACCGCCGTCGCCGCGCGAGCCGCCGCCGGAGGAGTTCTGGGTTCCGTCGTTGTCGTCTGATCGGTTCTTGGCCATGAAGCTCTCACGAATTCCCGTGTTATCCGGACGCTTGGCGACAGGTCCACCCGAGTGTATCGGCACCCCTGAAACCAGTCTCTACTCCCGGTCCCGCAACAAAGGCGCCGCCGGGTCAAAGTTGTGACGGTACGCCCCGGGGCCATCGCCGTCTGCCTCTCACCCTCCAAAAAGCCGATCCCCCACACGCTGTCCCCGTCCTCTTCAGGTTATCTCGCCGCCTCTCCCCCGCGATCCGGGGGGTCCGCCGCCGGTCGCGGCAGCGGCTGCCCCGTCAGGTCGAACCCCGGCGGCGCGACCAGCGCGCCGTCGGCACGCCCTCCCGTCAGCCGTCGCGGCGACCCGGCAGCGGGCCGCCCCGTCAGCGCCGAGGTGATCGCATCCCGCGCCGCCTCGTACTCCTCCTCGCTGAGGTCCCCCCGCCGGCGCATCGCACGCAACTCGTCCAGCGCGAGCCCCCCCATACCCCCCGCCTCGCCGTCCTTGGACAGCAGCCATCGGCGCAGCGCCATCACCACCAGGCCCCCCGCCACGACCACCGCGATCAGCACCATCGCCCAGATCGCGGCGGAGATCGCCTGCGTCGATCCCAGGGTCACCCCGGGCCTCCACCCCGCCGCGGTCGCTGCAAGCATCGTCCGTCCAGCCATCATCCGCCGAGCACACCGCTCCACCTCCCCCGGCTACCCCGAGTGCAGAGGGTACCGCGCCGGGCGGCAATCGTCCGCCACCCCCTCCAATGAGGGAGCAAGGACTCAGGTGCTGCCGGTCACGATGACGTTGCGGATCGGCACCAGCAGGTTCGGCACCAGCCGGGACTCCAGCAGTTCCTCCCCGTGCTTCAGGAGCGTCGAGAGGACGTTGGGCAGTTCCTTGACGTCCTGGATGGGGCCGTACTTGCGGATCGTCAGATAGATGCTGATCGGCTCCTCGCGGAAGTCCCCCGAGCGGACCTGCTGCGGGCTCGTCCGCGTCTTGACCTCGAAGTTGGCCTGGATGTCGCACGCCTCCGTCAGCGCCATCCCCAGGATCGGCTGGCAGTCGATCGGGATGGCCCCGTCGTGGTCGATCAGGCTCGCCAGCGGCGACCCGGCGACGAGCGCCTCGTAGACGATCGCGTCGTGGTTCCCCGCCGCCATCAGGTCGAAGCCGTAGAGCAGCTCAAGGTAGTCCAGGTCGAGCGGGCTGATGTCCAGGTAGTACGGCGCGGTCTCGAGCACGAGCCGGTGCAGCCGGTACGCGTCCCCCGCCGTCGCCGGGTTCACCGAACCGGAGCGGATCGAGGTCTTGCGCAGGCCCAGCCACTGCTGCGCCTGGTCGCGCGACGCCGACTCCAGCGCCAGCTCGTTCTGGTACCGGCGGAACTTGTCCATCGACGAGTGCTCGCGACGGATGCGGTCGAAGAGCGCAAGGACCGTGTCCCGTCTCATCGGGAGGTCCATCTTGAGGTTGAGGCGCTGGTTGATGTAGAAGTCGGTGCACAGGGCCCGGTAGCTGGTCGGCATGGACGGCGGTCTCCCGGTGAACTCGTGAGCAACTCTACGGTGCAGGGCACCGGTCGGATCGGGACGTTCGAAACGGCCGCGGGACGAGGCAAGGAATATTTTATCTGTCGCGCAGATGAAAACCGCCGCCGCGAGATGAAGCCGTGTGATGTTCTCCGAGCCACCGGGCGTCAGGCTCAGCTCCGTGGCCCGGCGCACCGAGCGTCGCGCCGCCCCGCGCCCGGCGGTCTACGCCGCCGTAGCACCGCGCAGCGGCTGGACCCGCCCGTACGTCAGCGACCGCCACGCCCACTCCGCCGGCCCATAGAGCATCCCCGCCCGCAGCCACGCCGTGCTCGCGGTGATCTGCGCCGCCCAGATCGCCAGCATCACGCCCATCAGTTCCACCCGGTCGAGCCGGCTGAAGAGCCCGAACCCGGAAAAGAGCGTCAGGCAGATCAGCGTCTGCAGGAGGTAGTTGCTCAGCGCCGTCCTCCCCACCGCCGCCAGCCCCCGTCCGAGCGCCCCCAACCGCCCCTCGCGGCACAGCAGCATCACCACCGCCGTGTGCCCGAGCGCAACCCCCACCGAGCCGAAATAGTTGTAGTTCCAGCCCGCCCGGAAGATGTAGACCGGGTCGAACCCCGCCGCCTCCGTCCGCAGCGCCCCGATCCACACCAGCGGCGCCCCTACCCCGTACCCAATTGCCCCCATGAGCACGTAGAACCTCGCGGACCGGGCCGCGCTGAAGACCCCCATCTTCATCAGCCCCATCCCGATCAGCATCAGCCCGGTGATCCGCCACAGGCCCCAGGTCGGGAACATCACCAGGTGCATCGACGCGGCGGTCCCCGCGTTCCACGCCAGCAGCCCGAGCGACAGCGCTCCGCGCCGCGCCGTCTCCTTCGCCACGTCCTCCGCCGTCGGCGCAAAGCCCCGCAGCATCTCCGCCCACACCTCCGGCATCTCGGCCCTGGCCTGCTCGAAGAACGCCGCGCTCGCCTGCGCGATGAGCATCGCCGCCGGCAGCACCAGCGCCCCCACCGCGATGAGCCACCCGGCCCGCAGCCGCCGCACCGGGTACAGCAGCATCCCGCACAGCGCGTACATGAACAGAATGTCCCCGAACCACAACAGGTACGCGTGCAGGAACCCGATGAGCGCCAGCCACCCCAGCCGCCGGTAGTACCGCCCCGCCAGCGGCGCGCCCGCGGCGTCCGCCCGCTCCGTCATCACGACCAGCCCCGCCCCGAAGAGCATCGAGAAGATCGCCATCATCTTCATGTCGAAGATGACGTGCGTCCCGAGCCACACCGCGCGGTTCGCCCCATCAAACCCCCCATCCACCGCCGGATTGAAGTACGCCGCGGCGACGAGCGCGAACCCCGTCTGCAGGTTCATCGGCAGGATCCCCAGCAGCGCAACCCCCCGCAGCACGTCCATCGACGCGATCCGCTCTCCCGGCGCGATCGGCGCGACCGTCGGACGCTCCAACAGCGCCGCCGAACCGGCGCTCCCCCACCGCTCCCCCCCACCGGCCTCCCCCCCGCCGCCGACGACTACGCCCGACGCATCACCCATGACACGACCCTCTCCGTGTCGCTCAGGTCCACCAGCACCAGGTCCGCGCCCGCATCACGGAGGGCCCCCGTTGAATACGCCCCCGTCGCCACCCCGATCACCCGACACCCGTTCGCCTTCGCACACGCCACGTCGTGCGGCGTGTCCCCCACTACCGTCACTGCGTCGGGGGCCACCTCCCGCCCCTGACGCTCCCGGTACCGGCCGATCGCCACCGGCGGCAGGTGCTCGCGGCAGGGCGGCTCAAACGGCGACTCGTCCCCCCAGACCCGGATTGGGAACCGCTCCGGCTCAATTCCGCACGCCCGCAGTTTCATCGCCCCTGTCTCCGGGAAGTTCCCCGTCAGCAGCCCCATCACGACGCTCGCCTGCTCCGACAGGACCGTGAGCAGGTCCATCACCCCCGGCAGCGCCCGCGGCGGCGGTCCCTCCCGCAGGCGCCGCTCCAGATGGACCCGGTAGGTGGCGCGCATGGCCGCCAGCGCCGCCGCGGTCGGCTCGACGCCGTTCGCTTCGAGAAGGTCCCGCAGGATCAGCGGATCGAGCCGTCCAGAAAACTCCGTCCGGTCGGTGGTGAACGCTTCTCCATACAACTCCCGTCCGGCCGCCCCCATCGCCCAGATCCCCGCCCGCGAGGTGGTGATCAGCGTCGCATCCACATCAAAGAGCACCAGCACGCCAGCCACCTCGTCAGTACGCGATCTGAAACCCGCTCTCCCCCGCGACGTCGGGGATCAAAATGACGTCCATGTCCTGAATGTTCCGGCCCATCGCCCCCCGCAACCCTTCCAGGTACCGATCAACAGCCTCCTCGGTCCCCTGGACCTCAAGGAGCACTGTCCCGTCCGGCTCATTCCGGACCCACCCCGTGACGGGATGCGCCCTCGCAACCGACCTGGCCGTGGCCCGAAACCCGACTCCCTGGACCCGGCCCCGAAATGTCACCCGCTTTCTCATCGCGCTGGAAGCCTATCTCGCCCGCCGAAATGGCCACACGGCTGTGGTCGGAATTCTCTGTCGTCGCAGGCGTAACCCGTTTCGGTATTTGACCCAGTCTGCCCCTGTGCTACCTTTGAGGTGCCGGTCGCTCACCCTTTGATCGCAGGACCCTGGCCCCCCGGGCCGCAAGAGCCTGAACCGATCGCCTCCCGACAGGAGCGGACCGTGCGGAACCGACCCGCCGCCGGCGCGATCTCCTCGCCGCCGGCACGGGGAGCCCTGCCGCTCCACGACCGGGCCGCGGACGCGTGCATTCCTCCGGAAGGTGAGTTCGTCCCCCGTGGGCCGCCGTCTCGTGGGTTGTTCTCTCGTGGGGCCGGTTTCTCGTGGGCCGCTCGCTCGTGGTCGGTGTGTCGCGCCGACGATCGGCCGCACGTTTCTCGTGGATCGCGTGTCGCGGCATGGCCGGGCACCGGACCTCAAGGTGCAGCAGACGACCTTGGCAACCGTCAGGTCACACAACGATGATCGCCAGCGCGTTCTGGACGCGACGGACATCGTCCAGCTCATCGCCGAGCACGTCACGCTGCGCCCGAAGGGCCGCGAGTACGTCGGCCTCTGCCCCTTCCACGACGACCACAAGCCCTCGATGAACGTCGTGCCCCACAAGCAGATCTACCACTGCTTCTCCTGCGGCGCGGGCGGCGACGCCTTCGCGTTCGTGATGAACTACCACAAGATGAGCTTCCGCGAGGCGCTGGAGCACCTCGCCCAGCGCGCCGGCATCGAACTGACGCCCTGGCGCGGCGGCAGGGCCGAGAGCGACGCCGCGGGCGACCGGCCGTCCCGCGCGTCCATCCTCGCCGCGAACCGGACCGCCAACGACTTCTTCCGCGCCATCCTCGCCCACCCCGAGCACGGCCGCGCGGCGCGCGACCTGATCGCCCGTCGAGGCATCGCGCCCGACATGGTCGAACGCTTCGGCCTCGGCGCCGCCCCCGACCGCTGGGACGGCCTGATCCAGACCGTGCAGCGCAAGCGCCTCCCCCTGGAGCCCTTCTTCGCCGCCGGGCTGCTCAAGCGACGCGACGGGGACGCCACCGGCGGCTACGACGCCTTCCGCAATCGGCTGATCTTCCCGATCACCGACCAGATCGGCCGCATCATCGGCTTCGGCGGCCGCCGGCTCAGCGAGGAGAAGCGCCCCGACGGCACGGAGGACGCCAAGTACCTCAACTCCGCCGAGTCGGCCGTCTTCGACAAGGGCTCAACCCTCTTCGGCCTCCACCAGGCCGCCCCCGAGATCCGCCGCACCCGCACCGCGATCGTCACCGAGGGGTACATGGACACGATCGCCTGCCACCAGGCGGGGATCACCAACGCCGTCGCCACCCTGGGCACCGCCCTGACCGCCGCCAACGCCAGGATCCTCCGCCGCCAGTGCGAGACGGTCATCCTCCTCTTCGACGGCGACGAGGCGGGGCTCCGCGCCGCCGAACGGGCGGTCGAGGTCTTCTTCGCCGAGCCGATCGACGTCAAGATCGCCATGCTCTCATCCGCGACCGACGCGAAGGACCCCGACGAGCTGCTCAAGCGGGAGGACGGGCTGGAGGTCTTCCGCGCCGTGCTCGCCGCGGCCGTGGACCCGCTGTCGCTGCTGATGCGCCGCATCAGCGCGGAACTCGAAGGCCGCGGCGTCTCGGGCCGCTCCCGCGTCATCGAGGAGTTCATCGGCCGCCTCGTGGACCTCGGCCTCGGCCGCGTGGACGCGATCCGGTACCAGCTCATCGTCAAGCGCCTCGCCGCGGTGGCGGAGGTGGATTGGGACGTCATCGTGCAGGCGGTGCAGAAGCGCCGCAGCGCCGCACGCCCCTGGCGCCCCGCCTCCGAGCCCCGCGCCGAAAGGCCGGCGTCGCCGCAGACCGCCGCGCCGGAGAACGAGCCGCCCGATGAGGGGCGCCCCAGCCGCCCCATGCTCGTCGAGCGGCTGCTGGGGTGCATCCTGTGCGACCCCTCGCTGCTCTACTCGCTCCAGGGCGAGGAGTCGGCCCTGCTTCGCCCCGAGGCGCAGCGCACCGCCACGATCCGCGCCGTCGCGCAGGCGATCGCCGACCTGGACGAGGAGGGCACGCCCCCCGCGCTGCACGCCGTGCTCGCCGCGTTGGAGGACCCGGCGGCGCAGCAGGCCGCGACCTCGCTGGCGTCGGACGTTGACCGCCTCGCGGAGCGCACGCCCAGCCGCGTCCACGAACTCTGGAACCACTGGCTCGCCGCGCTGCGCCGCGACCTCGCCTACCGCAAGGCGACGGCCGCCGCCCCGCCGCGGGCGAACTCCGATTGGGAGGCGGTGCTGGCGCAGGTCGAGGCCCTGCGCGCCGTCGCCGCGACGGTCGGGAACGACCCCGCGGCCCTGCCGACGCCGACCGGCCGCGCCGGCCCGCCGGGCGGTGGACGAATAGGCTCGCCTGCCCCCGGCGGTTAGCCGGGTCGCTGGTGTGGTGAAAACGCGAAACGAGAACCGGCGAACGAAAGAGCGAGCGCAATGGAATCGGGGAGGCGGGGCGGGCGACCGTGCAGCCGACGAGCCGGCACGGCCGCATCCGGAGAACCCGAACGGACGATCGGCGGTCGGTCGGCGCCAGCAAGCGCTGCCTGACCGGCGCCAGGAGGCACCCGTGATCTGCGACCTGCACCCCGCAATGGCCCAGTTGGTCGAGGTGAGCCGCGAGCGTGGCTGGCTGAGCTACGAGGAGCTCAACAACACGCTCCCGGACGAGATGGTCGATCCGGAGCGTCTGCACGAGCTGCTCGTGCTGCTGGACCAGATGGGGATCGAACTGATCGACGAGATGGAGTACCGCGCGCGGCGGTACCGCGAGTCGAAGCGGCGGGACGAGTGCGAGGCCGCGGCCGGCGCGGCCCGTCCGGCCCGGGCGATGAGCGTCCCCGGGGGCGAGCGGACCTCCGAGCAGGGATGGCTGCGCCTGAGCCTCGGGTCCGCCGCGCCCCTGGACGGCAAGTCCCGCGCCGTCAAGGAACTGGCCGCGGGCATCGCGCCCGACGACGGGAGCGAGACCGACGACGCCGATTCCGGAGCGGAGGCCGGCGCCGACGACGAGCAGTTCCGCAAGGACATCGCCGAGGCCCTCGCCGAGAGCCACGCCAAGCGGATCGACGACCCGGTGCGGATGTACCTCACCCAGATGGGCACCATCCCGCTGCTGACCCGCGAGGAGGAGATCCGCCTGGCGAAGAAGATCGAGACGACGCGGATGATCTTCCGCCGTCGCTGCCTCGAGAGTGACTACGCCCTCAACCAGGCGGTGGAGATGCTCCGGCAGGTGCACGCCGGCACGCTCCCGTTCGACCGGACGATGCGGATCTCCACCGCGGAGACCGACGCCAAGGCGAAGATCGCCCGCCGCATCCCCTACAACCTCAGGACCATCGAGCGGCTGCTGACGCTCAACCGCGCCGACTGGGAAGCCCTCCAGGCCGCCCAGGCCGCGGGCGACGCCGACGCCGCCGCCGAGATCCGCGAGCGGATGGCGACCCGCCGCCGCAAGATGGCCGCCCTCACCGAGGAACTCAGCCTCCGCACCGGCCGCATCATCCCGCTCATGAAGAAACTCCGCTCGATCAACGCGAAGATGCGCGACCTCGAGAAGGAGCTCCGCCGCGCCGAGAAGTTCCCCCGCCGCTACGACGCCGAGGACGTCGCCGTCATCCGCGAAGAGCTCGCCGGCCTGCGCAACCTCGTCCTCGAGGAGCCCGACGAACTCGCCCGCCGCGTCAAAGACCTCGAGACCGTCTTCTGGGAGTACGAGCAGGCCAAGCGGGACCTCGCCGGCGGCAACCTCCGCCTGGTCGTCTCCATCGCCAAGAAGTACCGCAACCGCGGCCTGCCCTTCCTCGACGTCATCCAGGAGGGCAACACCGGCCTCCTCCGCGCCGTGGACAAGTACGAGTACAAGCGCGGCTACAAGTTCTCCACCTACGCCACCTGGTGGATCCGCCAGGCCATCACCCGCGCCATCGCCGACCACGCCCGCACCATCCGCGTCCCGGTCCACATGATCGAGACGATGAGCCGCCTGCGCAACATCCAGAAGCTCATGCTCCAGGAGACCGGCGTCGAACCCACCATGGAGGAACTCGCCGAGCGCGCCGGCATGAACGTCTGGGAGGTCCGGCGCGTCATGAAGATCTCCCGCCACCCCGTCAGCCTCGACCGCCCCGTCGGCGAGAGCGAGGACTCCTACTTCGGCGACTTCATCGAGGACACCCGCCAGAGCTCCCCCTCCGAGACCGCCGCCCAGGACATGCTCCGCCAGCGCATCGAGCAGGTCCTCAAGGGCCTGACCTACCGCGAGCGCGAGATCATCAAGCTCCGCTACGGCATCGGCGACGGCTACACCTACACGCTCGAGGAGGTCGGCCGCATCTTCAAGGTCACCCGCGAGCGCGTCCGCCAGGTGGAGGCCAAGGCCATCCGCAAGCTCCAGCACCCCGTCCGCGCCCGCAAACTCGACGGCTTCGTCGAGAGCGTCCTGAACCGCGACGGCGCCGACAAGTAGCCGCCCCTCCCCCACTCTCCCATCCCCCCGGCTCCCGGCGACGGCCGCGAGAGCCGGCGCGCGCACGCGCCCCAGCGTGCGGCTAGGCTTGCCCGTGCCGCCGATCGCGCGCGACCGGCCGGGGGGAGGCTTCGCGACCCATGGCAACGCTCTGGCTCTGGCTCGGGTTCATCGCGTTCCTCGCCGCCTTCATCACGTTCGACCTGCGCGTCGGCCGGCGCCGGGCCCGCGACGCCTCGCCGGGCGCCGCCATCGGCTGGACCGCCGCATGGATCGCCATCAGCCTCGCCTGGGGCGGCCTGATCTACGTTCTCTACGACCGGCACTGGGGCGGCCTCGGGAGCGACTTCGTTGACCTCGCCGGGCGACCCGGCATCCTCGACGGCCGCCACGCCTTCCTCCGCTTCATCACGGCCTACACCCTCGAGGCGGCCCTGAACCTCGACAACCTCTTCGTCATCGCCCTGATCTTCGCGTATTTTCGGCTCCCCCGCTCCACCCGCCACGCGGTCCTCTTCTACGGCGCGCTGCCCATGATCGCCGTCCGCGGGCTGTGGATCGCCATCGGCGCCTCGCTCCTGGCGCTGGCCCCGTGGATGACCTACGTCTTCGGCGGCATCCTCCTCCTTGCCGCCGTGAAGATGCTCACCCTTCCCACCGACGACCCGAACCCCGACTCCAACCCCGCGATCCGCCTCGTCCGCCGCCTCTACCCCATCAGCGCGGCCCCCTCCGGCCGCCGCTTCTTCACGCGCATCCCGGATGAGGCCTTCCCAGCCCGCCCCGGCCGACTCGCCATGACCCCCCTGCTGGCGGCCCTGCTGATGGTCGAGTCCGCCGACGCGGTCTACGCCCTGGGCTCGATCCCCGCCTCCCTCGCCATCGCCCGCGACCCGCTGCTGGCCTTCTCGAGCAACGTCCTCGCGGTCCTGACGGTTCGCTCGATGTACCACGCCCTGGCCCCGGTCCTCAACCGCTTCACCTACGTCAAGGCGAGCCTCGTCTTCGTCCTCCTCTACGTCGCCATCCTCATGCTCCTCGGCCGGCACTACGTCATCGCCCCGGAGGTCTCCATCTCCGTGATCGTCGGCCTCCTCTGCATCGGCGCCGCGGCGTCGCTCATCTCCGACCCCGGCCGCTCCCCCCCCGAGCCCCCTCTCGGCCACGACGTCGAGCGCTACGCCCGCCTCACCGTGGCCCAGGCCCGCAAGCTCATCATCCTCGTGATCGGACTCTCCACCCTCGCCATCAGCGTCCCGATCGGCATACTCCTCCCCGGCCCCGGGGGAATCCCCATCGCCATCCTCGGCCTGATGATCCTCGCCACCGAGTTCGTCTGGGCCCGGCAACTGCTCAAGCACGCAAGACGCGGCGCCGACCTCGCCGCGGCCGAGGCCGAACGCAGGCTCGGGCTCATCACCAAGTTCCGCAACCTGCGCCACTGGGCGGCGCGGCGACTCGGGCGAAGCCCCTGACCCTCACCGCCGACCGGCCGGGAGCGTCTCGCGGACGCGCCCCTCCTCGTCGAAGACGGCGACCACCCCGTCCCCCCTGACCGAGCCCAGCAGCGCCGTCGGCCGCTCCCCGCGGAAGGTCTGCACGACCCCCGCGCCCTTGCTCGCCAGGAGCGACACCGCCACGCGTCCGTCCTCGTCGAAGGTGTTCACCACCCCGACGCCCTCGCCGGGCTTCCCGGCCAGTTCCACCAGCCGCCGGCCCGCCCGATCGGCGAGGGCGATCACCCCTTCCCCGGTCGCCGTCGCCGTGACCGTCACCAGGATCTCGCCCGACGGGCTCTGCGTCGCGATGATGCCGCCGGAATCGTTCTGGGTGAGCGTGAGCACGGGGCCGCCCGCCGCGCCGACGATCTCGATCCGCCTGGCCCGCAGGAGTTCCGCGATCTGGCCCTCCTGCTCCGCTCCCGCGGGCGCCGCTCCGAGCACGGCCATGCCGCAGGCGAGCAAGAACCCGAGGATCGCCAGCACGCGCCATCGCGAGGCCGAGCGCTCAAGGGCTTCGACACGGGCTTCAAGTGTCGCAGTCGTCATCGATCCCGCTCCAATGCCCGCCCCACACGGAGTGTACCGACGCCGGCATCGGTGGCCGAGCGAACAGACCCGCCGCGTCCGCGCCGATCGCGCCCGCTCGCCGCCGGTCGGCTTGAGCGTCCCGCCACGGCCGCCCCGATCAGGAAGATCGCAGCATCAAAGAGCGAGCGACTCGCGCCGGCCGCGGGTCGCTCCGGGTTGATGACGTCACCCCCCCTAAAAAACAGCAGCGCACGCCTTGAGCGTGCGCTGCCGCGGAACTATGGAATCGATGAGCGCCGGACCGGGCCGCGTGGTCAGGCCAGACGCCGACGCCGCGCGACGACGGCGAGGCCGGCGAAGCCCATGGCCGCGACACCGGGCAGCGGAACCTCGGGGCCGTCGGGCACGCCCGTGTTGACGAACGCGGCGCTCTGGCCGCTCGTGCCGATGGCCTGCACGTGAAGCCCGATGCGGAGCGTCCCGTGGCCGCCGTTGTTGGCGAACCCGGCGTCGATGGCCGCGAGCGTATCGGCGTACGTCACGCCGTCAAGCAGGTTGAAGCGGATCGTCAGCCACTCGCCGGGATTCACGCCGTTGTGCGGCCCCGGGTTATCGGCATCCACAAGGAACCCCGCCGTGACCTCGAAGCCGATGTTCTCCCCACCGGGAAGGTTGGGCGGCGTGGCGCCCTGCGAGAAGCTCGTGCCCGGGCCGCTGATCACCGACGCGATGCCGAGCAGCGTCCCGTCGTCGAAGTACACGGCGGTGATGGTCGCCGGCGTCGGGCCGGCGTTCCGGAAGGTGAAATCGACCTGGTTGGTGCCGAAGGGGGATACCTCGACGCTCAGTTGGCTGGAGACGTCGCACCGGGACCGCCAAGCTTGTAAAAGCCGTAAACCGTGCCCGCCTCAGCCAGACCGGCCGCGGCCCCAATCGCAACTACAATTGCAGCAACGCCCGTCGTCATCCGTCGCATGGTTTGATCCTCTTACAAATGAGCACAATCAAGCAACCACATTCGACGCGCAACACACCTCCCCACCGCCGGCACGGGCATGGTGCTCGCCGGGAACGAACCGCAGTGTCATACGGCGTGCACAACACTATGCACGCTTGGTGAAAAAATGCAACAGAAATGCGTTCGGAATCTTGAGGGCAGGACGCCGGATGACATCCGCGGCGTGGCGTCCCGCGTGCCCGCGGCGGGACAACGCCGATAGATGCTTGTCGCAAGTGTCTACACCACAAGCACTTACGTCGCACTGCCGCCATGATCCGGCCCTCGCGACAGACACGGCCGTTTCGCCGATCGCGCGCGAGAGCCACGCCGACGACGCCATGAGATCCAGCGATCGTTGGACGTCGCAACTTTGTCAACCGGGGCAATTTCTCCCCTGAATCAGGGCGTCACCTCGGCCCATGACGCCATGCTCGCCGCGCCGGCAACCGAGCCGGCGCGGCGAGCACTGAGCAGGGAGCACCATCAGACGAAGGAGTCAACAGCGGCGGCGGCGCAGCCCCAGGCAGAGCAGCCCGGCGCCGGCCATCGCGGCCGGCGCCGGGAGAGGAACCTCGACGGTCGCCGGCACCTTATCGGACCCGTTGTTGTGGAACCCGCGGAAACGGGCCGCGAACCCAACCGGGGTCGGCCCCGCGAGCAGGAAGTCCTCGGAGGTCAGCGTGGCGGCGTCGGCCGCGATCACCAGGAAGCGAAACACCCCGGTCACGCCAACCGCCAGACCCGCGCTCGGATTGCCGCCGCTCAGGAACTGCCCCCCCGTCGCGGAGGCCCCCCAGTCGAACGCGCCGAAGGGGGCGGCGTCCACGTTGGCGATCCCGCTGAAGTTCGCCGGACCGGAGATGAGCGTCGCGCGAGCCCCGGCGTCGGCGCTGCTGATGTTGAAGGCGAACGCCGTGAGATACCCGCCGTTGGCCGGGTTCGACGTGTTGGTCAGCGAGATCAGCAGCGAGCCCATGTTGCCGGCGGTGTGCGTGTACTCGATGCTCCCGACAAAGGAGCCGAGCCCCGCCGTGCTGTTGGCCGTGTCGGACACGATGGGGACGGGCGCGGCAAGGCATGCCCCCGCGCTCAGCAGCACGGCGACGCTTGCACCGATGCACGTTGCAGTGGTTCTCATCAGCGGGCCTCCTTCACGTGAGTTACCGTGAACAAACCGGTGTGCGATGCGGCTCTACCGTACACCCGGAGGCTTGGTCCGCGCGGTGAGGAACTCCTCAACCCCGTGCTTCTCGTGAACACCCCTGCAGGCGAGTTTCAGACGTCGGGAGAAGACGCCCCGACAATCCCCGGAGTCGGCCATGCGCATCGCTCGCCCGCCGCATCACCTCGCCACGGACGGCCCCCGGGCTGGCCTCGCCGCGGCCCGCTCCCTCGTGATCGCGGCCGGACCGTCCGCGCGAACGCCCAGCAGATCCGCCGCGACCCCGCCCAATGACGAGGGCAGGCCGGTTCAAACGAACCGTCGATCTGCTCAAGTTCCGGCCTAGATGGGCCGCTTGAACTCGTCGGGGTCGATCGCCTGCCGCCGGATCGACCGGGGCGTCTGCGCGTCGCCCAGGCTCTCGGCCCCCGCGGCCAGCCGGACGGGGTGATCGTCGCCGAGGACGGGCCTGTCGCCGATCGCGCGGTTGAGCGCCCCCATGGCCCGCGACACGCTCCCCTGAACGCCACGGGCGCTGATGCTCGCCATCTCCCGATCCATCACCTCGTCGATCTCGCTGACGGAGGTGTAGATCACGCCGCGCTCCACGCCCTCGTTGAACCAGATCCGCACCAGCGCCGAGCACGCCAGCGAGAGCGCCGGCAGCACGACGTACAGCCCCAGCAATCCCCCCTCGCCGCGCCGCCCCGCCGTCGCCGCTTCGCTGGCGGCGACCATGCTGTCGTACCCGGCCAGCACGCCGGGGAACGGCAGCGACGGGAGCGCATCCCGCAGCGGCACGCAGATCGTCGCCAGGATGCACGACCACGCGCACGCCGTGACCGCCTTCTCCACGCCGGGGATCGCACCGCCGCCGGCGACGACGACCCCCAGGCAGGTCAGAACCACCAGCGAGATCACCGCGATGATGCCGAAGGTGGTGGCCAGTTCGCAGCCGACGCGCAGCACCCGGTCCATGCCGGTCAGCACGCGGTTGACGTCCAGCGCGACGTCCGCCGCCTGGCTCTCCCCCTGGATGGCCCCCCGGACGGCCCTGGCCCGGGCCTGCTGCGCCGTGACCCGCACCGGACCACCCAGCGGCGCCGTCGCATCCGCCGACCCCTCGACGACCACCAGGGGTCGGTCCTTGGGGTCGGCCTTGATCGTCGTCCAGCGAACGTCGGTGTAGTGGACGAACCCGAAGATCAGCAGCTGCGCCCCCAGGCACAGGCACAGCACCGCCGCGGCAGCGCTGATCCAGCGCCGCAGTTGCACGATCGCCGCGGAGACGTGGGGCTTACCGGCCATCGCTCACTCCGTGCCGCTCCAAAGGACCGACGCCCGCGCCGTGGGGGCGCGGCGCTGGTGGCCATCTCCCTCCATCGGACCGATACCCTCGCCACTGCACCCCCGCTTGCCCGAAAACCGCGCTGCCCGGCTCGGCGCACGGGCCGCCCCGCCCCCTCGCCGGTATACTTTCACTGCTTCCTGAAAACTCCGAACGCTTCCCGCCTCTCCCCCCGCCGCCCGCGCCGGCAACGCCCGAGAACTCCCCAGAGCCAAAGGATGGGCCAAGCCCGATGAGCGTCATCTTCCGACCGCCCCCGGAACACCCGCACCTTGCCGCGACCGACCGCGGCCTGCTCGCCGCCGTCGCCGCGGGCGAGGCGAGGCTGACGCCCGAGCAGGGGCTCGACCTGCTCCGCGCCGGCCCCCTGCCGGTGCTTGGCCGATACGCCGACGCCCGCTGCCGCCGCCTCCACGGCGACCGCATCCGCACCTACATCATCGACCGGAACATCAACTACACCAACGTCTGCTCGGCCAGGTGCACCTTCTGCGCCTTCCGGCGCGACGGCGACGACCACGACGCCTACACCCTCGAGCCGGCGCAGATCCACGAGAAGATCGCGGAACTGGTCGCCATCGGCGGGACGCAGATCCTGATGCAGGGCGGGATGAACCCCGCCCTCCCGCTGTCGTGGTACGAGGACCTGCTGCGGGGGATCAAGGAGAAGTTCCCCGGCGTCCACGTGCACGCCTTCAGCCCGCCGGAGTTCATCGAGTTCGTCCGCTTCTTTGATCCGCCGGGAGCGACCCTGGAGGACAAGATCCGCTGGGTGATGGTGCGGCTGCGGGACGCCGGGCTGGACTCGCTCCCGGGCGGCGGCGGCGAGATCTTCGCCCACCCGGTGCGCCGCAAGATCGGCCTGGGCAAGTGCGACGCCGAGGCCTGGCTGACGACGATGTACGTCGCGCACACGCTGGGGATGTTCACCAGCGCGACGATGATGTTCGGCCACATCGAGGGGTACGCCGACCGCGTCCACCACCTGCACGTCGTGCGCCAGTGGCAGGACCGGGCGCTGCGCGAGACCGGCCGGCGCGACGGCGCCCCCATGGGCCACTACAAGGCCTTCATCACCTGGCCGTTCCAGCGCGAGAACACGCCCCTGGGGCGCGTCAGGGACTGGGGGGCCGATCCCGCGGAACTCGACCAGGAGTTCCCCGGCGACGTGGTCGCACGGCTCGACGGCTCCGGCGACCCCAAGGCGCACAAGGAGTTCGGCCGGCGCGTGCGCATGGCCGGCGCCAGCGAGTACCTGCGGACGCAGGCGGTGGCACGGCTGTTCCTGGACAACATCTACTCCATCGGCGCCAGTTGGGTCACCATGGGCCCGCACGTCGGCCAGGTCGCCCTCGCCTTCGGCGCCAACGACATGGGCAGCGTGATGATGGAGGAGAACGTCGTCTCCAGCGCGGGGACGACGTACTGCCTCGACGAGGCCGTCCTCTGCCGCCTCATCCGCGACGCGGGCTTCATCCCGGCGCAGCGGAACAACACCTACGACATCATCCGCGTCCACGCCGGCGACCCGACCGACCCGGACCTGGCCGTCACCGACTGGTCCACCCACCGGGCCCGCCGCCTGCACATCCAGACCGCGTCCGCCGGCGCCGCCAAGGCCGACCTGACCGTCAGCGTCAAGTAAGCGCCCCGCGCTTCCGCCGCCGGCCGCCGGGCCCGACGCTACGCTTCCCCGGTTCACACCGGGGAACTGCCACATGATCACGCTGCGCGCCCTCGCCCATCGGCTGCTGCTGCTCGGGGCCGTCCTGCTCGCCTCGCCCGCCCTCGCCCAGTCCCTCAGGCACGAGAAGTACACGCTCGACAACGGGCTGACCGTGATCCTCCACGAGGACCATTCGATCCCCGTCGCCACGGTCAACATCTGGTACCGCGTCGGCGCCCAGAACGAGCCCCCCGGCCGCTCCGGCTTCGCCCACCTCTACGAGCACCTCATGTTCATGGGCACCCGCCGCGTCCCCGGCGCCGGCTTCGACCAGATCATGGAGGCCGGCGGCGGCTCGAACAACGCCTCGACGAGCCTCGACCGCACCAACTACTACTCCTCCGGCCCGGCGTCGCTCCTCCCGACGCTCCTGTGGCTCGAGGCCGACCGCCTCGAGGACATGGGCCCGGCGATGGACCAGGCCAAACTCGACGCGCAGCGCGACGTCGTCCGCAACGAGATCCGGCAGAACGTCGAGAACACCCCCTACGGCCGCGCCTACGAGATGACCTACCGCTTCATGTACCCGAAGGATCACCCCTACCACAACGCCGTCTACGGCACCCACGAGGACCTCGAAGCGGCGACGGTGCACGACGTCAAGGACTTCTTCGCGACCTTCTACGTCCCCGCCAACGCCTCCCTCGTCGTCGCCGGCGACTTCGACCCGGCCGCGATCAAGCCGCTCATCGACGACCTCTTCGGCGACCTCCCCGCAGGCTCCCCGCCGCCGCGCCGTCCGACCGCCCCTCCCACCCCGCCCTCCCCCCCGGGCGCGACGGAGTCCGTCCCGCGGCTCGGCTCCGTCGTGCGCTGGACGATGCTCGACAAGGTCCAGCTCCCGCAGCTCTCCTTCGTCTACCACAGCCCCGCCTTCTACGCCGACGGCGACGCCGAGATGGACCTGCTCGCGGCCATCCTCTCCGACGGGCCCAGCAGCCGCCTCTACCGCCGCCTCGTCCTCGAGGACCAGACCGCCGTCTCGGTCGCTGCGTTCCAGGACTCGGCGCAGCTCTCCAGCCTCTTCTGGGTCGTCGTGCACGCCAGGCCCGGCGCCGACCTCCGCGCCATCGAGGCCGCGGTGGACGAGGAACTCGCACGGCTCGTCGAGGAGGGCCCGACGCCGGACGAACTGCGCCAGCGGCAGGCGACGCGGGAGATGGAACTCGTCTCCTCCCTCCAGAGCATCGAGGCCCGCGCCGACAAACTCAACGAGTACGAGTTCTACCTCGGAAACCCGGACTCCCTCCAGCGCGACCTGGAACGCTACCGCGGCGTCACGCCCGAGCGGCTGCGCGACTGGACGAAGCGCGTGCTGACGCCCGACTCGCGCCTGATCACCACCGTCCTCCCCGAGGCCCCCGGCCGGACGCCCTCCGCCCGCGACACGCGCCCGGCGGACCTCCCGCCCGGCGACTTCACGCCGCCCCAGCCCGAGACCTTCGCTCTCTCCAACGGCATCACCGTCCACCTCTGGCGCGACGCCGACCTGCCGATCGTCAGCCTCGCCGCGGTCGTGACCGGCGGCGTCCCGGTGGACCCGCCGCACCAGGCCGGCCGCGCCTCGCTGATGGCCGAGATGCTCAGAGAGGGGACGCAGGACCTGACGAACATCGAGTTCAGCCAGGCCCTGCAGTCGCTCGGCGCCGACTTCGCCGCCTCCGCGGGGCACGACGCCGTGACGGCGATGCTCTCCGTGCTGTCGCGAAACTTCGATCCCGCTGCGAGGCTCGTCGCCGACGCCCTGCGCCGGCCCCGCCTCGCGCCGGAGGACTTCGAGCGGGTCAAGGCGAACCGGCTCGAGGCCCTCGCCCAGCAGGACTACGAGCCCTCCCTCGTCGCGGCGCGGGTGGCGATGCGGGCGCTGATGAGCGAGTCGAGCCCGTACGGCCTCCCCGCCGCGGGCACGCCCGAAACCGTCTCCCACCTGAGCCTCGACGACATCCGCAGCGCCCACGCGCTCCTGCTCCGCCCCGAGTTCACCACCCTCCTGGTCGCCGGCGACATCACCGCCGAAGAGGCCAAGCCGGCGCTCGAGGCGGCCTTCGGCTCGTGGACCGCGCCCTCCGCCGTCTCCCTCGGCGGCGCCGACGCCTCGACCCGACCGGCGGAGTCGATGCGGCTGCTGATCGTGGATCGGCCCGGAGCGGTGCAGACGGTGATCGCCCTCGCGGCCCCCGCCCCGACCGCCGCCTCGCCGCAGCGCGTCGCCCTGCGCCTGCTCAACACCATCCTCGGCGGCTCGTTCACCAGCCGCCTGAACCAGAACCTCCGCGAGGAGCACGGCTACACCTACGGCGCCGGTTCTCGCTTCGGCCTCTCGCGGAACGTCGGCGTCTTCACCGCCCGCACCTCGGTGCAGGCGGAGGTCACCGGCGAGGCGCTCCGGGAGTTCCTGCACGAACTGACCCGCATCCGCACCGGCGACATCTCCGACGACGAGACGGTCAAGGCCCGCGAGACGGTCCGCAACGACCTGATGAGCGTCTACGGCACGCCGCGCGGCACGATCGGCCGCGCCGGCGGACTCATCGCCGACGGGCTCCCGCTGGAGGCCGCCGCCGCGGACCTCGCCGCCGCGGCCGATGCGACCGCCGCGGACCTCAACGCCCTCGCCGCGGCGGCGGTTCCCCTCGAGCGATCCGTGCTGGTGCTCGTCGGCGACCGGTCGCTGATCCTCGAGCAGATCAAGGGCCTCGACCTCCCGGCGCCGGAGTTCGTGGACACGCGAGGGAACCCGGTCGGCGAGTGACGCCGCTTACGGCGTCGGCGTCGCGAGCCCCCGCCACGTCGCCTCGAGTTCCGGCTTCCCCAATGCCTTGTAGACGTCCGCCAGCGAGCCCGCCGCCAGAAGCGTGCGCTGGTGCCCCTCGCCCAGCGACGCCTTCAGCCCTTCGTACGCCTCCGTGATCACCCGCTCCGCCTCCTCGTACCGCCCGAGGTCCAGCAGGCAGTTGCCCAGGCTCGCCCTCGCGGCGGAGCGCATCCAGTGCCCCTCCGGCAGGAGCTGGTCGATCCCCGCGACCATGTCCCGGAACAGCGGCTCGGCCTCCGCCGGCTTCTTGCGGTCCAGCAGCAGCAGGCCCAGGTTGTTCTGCACGATCAGCGTCCCCTGGGCCGCGGGGCCGTGCAGCCGACGGCGCGCCTCGTACACGCGCCGGATCAGCGCCTCCGCCTGGTCGAGGTTGCCGCGGAGCTGCTCGGCCCGGCCGAGGTTCGCCGTGTAGGTGAGCGTCGCCTCGTGCTCCGGCCCCAGGGATCGCTCCGCGAGTTCAACCACCCGCGCCAGCAGCGCCACCTCTTCGTCGTACTCCCTGACCGCCTGCAGGGCCAGCGCCAGGGCGTTGACGCTCTGGAACGTCTGGTAGTGGTCCTCGCCGTAGACCTTCGTCTTCAGCGCCAGCACCCGCCGCCCCACCTCCACCGCCTCGGCGAACTTCCCTCGGTTCTCCAGGATCGAGCCGAGGATGCTCATCCCCATCATCGCCGACGGGCTCTCCTCCCCCAGCGCCCCGACGGCGGTCTCCACCAGTTCCCTCGCCACCTGCTCCGCCTCTTCCAGGCGGCCGAGGTCCTGCAGCACGTCCGCAAGGCTCGCCATCGTCTCCAGCGTCGCCTTCGCGGCCGCTCCGGCGTGCTCGCGCTGCGCTGCCAACGTCTCCCGGTAGATCCGCTCCGCCTCCTCCGGCCGGCCGAGCAGCTGCACCGCGAAGCCCGCGAGGCTCTGCGTCTCCAGCGTCGCCGGGTCCGTCGGCCCGAGCACCTCCCGCCTCCCCTCCATCGCGCGGCGGAGCACCACCGCGGCTTCGTCCGCCTTGTCGCCGCTGAGCAGCGTCGCCCCCAGCGCGTTGAGCGAGTCGAGCGTCTCCGGGTCGCGCTCGCCGCGGGAGGCCAGCCGCAACTCGACGGCCCGGCGCAGGTGCGCCTCCGCCTCCGCGTAGCGCCCGAGCTGGTGGTACGTCGCCCCCAGCGTCTGCCGCAGCGCCGCCTCCACCAGCGGCTGATCGGCGAGCGAATCCCCGATCCGCCCCGCCGCGGCGTCGAGGATCTCCCGCACCGTCACCTCGCGCCCGCCGGCCCGCTCCGGATCGACCGATTCGAGCATCTCGCGCAGGAACCGCTGCACCGTCATCGATTCCGCGAGCCGCGCCGTCGCCGCCCGCTCCGCGGCCTCGGCTCGCTCGCGCTGCTCATCCGCCGCGGCCCGCAGGCCCCGCTCCCGCACCAGCCCCCAGGAGATCCCCACGACCCCCAGCACCAGCGACGCCGCGATCGCCGCCCCCGCCGCCGCGGGAGCGCGGTGCCGGCGGATGAACTTCCGCACCCGGTACGCCGCAGACTCCGGCCCCGCCGCCAGCGGCCGCCCCGCGAGGTAGTTCCGGATGTCGTCCGCCAGTTCCATCGCGCTGCGGTACCGCTGGGTCCGGTCCTTGCGCATCGCCTTCAGCGGGATCCACTCCAGTTCGGACCTCAGCTCCCTCGCCAGCTCGTCCAGCCGCGTCCGCCGCCGGTCCGCCACCACCGCCCCCCCCGCCCCCAGGCTCGTCAGCCGCGTGCTCGGCCGCGGCGGCTCGACCTCGCGGATGATCTGCTGGATCCTCGCGTACGCGGCGCGGCGCAGCTCCTGCGAATCGAACGGCCCGGCGCCCGTCAGCAGTTCATACAGGACGACCCCGAGCGAGTACACGTCGCTCCGCGTGTCGATGTCCGCCGACCCCACCTCCGCCTGCTCGGGGCTCATGTACTCCGGCGTGCCGATGAGCACCCCGTGCTCCGTGAAGAGCGTCCGCTCCGTCAGACGCGACGAGACCGCCTTGGCGATCCCGAAGTCGATCACCTTCGGCACCGGCCGGTCGTCCACCATCGTCACGAGGATGTTGCTGGGCTTGAGGTCCCGGTGGATGATCCCCTTCATGTGCGAGTGCTGCACCGCCTCGCACACCGGGATGAACAACTCCAGCCGCTGGCGCAGCGTCAGCATGTGCCGGTCGCAGTACGCCGTGATCGGCTCCCCCTGCACGTACTCCATCACGAAGTACGGCCGCCCCGCCTCCGTGCTCCCCGCGTCGAAGACCTTGGCGACGTTGGGATGGTCCATCACCGCCAGCGCCTGCCGCTCCGCCTCGAAACGGGCGATCACCGCGCGGGTGTCCATCCCCGCCTTGATGATCTTCACCGCCACGCGCCGCCGAACCGGCCTCTCCTGCTCCGCGAGGTACACCTCCCCGAACCCCCCCTCGCCCAGCAGCTGCAGCAGCCGGTACGGCCCGACGCACGCCCCCGGCCCGACATGACGCCCTCCCGCCCCGACCACCGTCTCCCTCCCCCACTCTCCCGGCGAGAGCGACGCCGTCGGTGCTCCCGCCCCCGCGTCCGCATTCCCGCCGCTGCTCGCCTCCCTCAGCCCCGCCTCGACCGCCGCACGCAGCGCCGCATCGCCCCCGCACGCGCGCTCGATCAGCGCCGCCCGCTCGCTCTCCGGCGCCGCCGCGGCCTCACGAACAATCCGATGCACCCGCGACGCCGCTGCGCCCGCCTCGTCCATCTGGCGATCCTCTCCCCGCCCCTCCGCCTCCGATCCACATCTCCCGCGCGGACCGTCGCCCCCTCACCCCCGCGCCGCATGCCGCGGACCATGGCCTTTACTCGGCGTCCGCGCCGGTCAGCTCGTCGTACACCGCCCCCAGGGCCATGCCGCGCCGGCGGTCCTCACCGTAGCCCTTGAACTCCGACATGGGCAACCGCGTGACCTCTTCGCGTCCGGCTCCCCGGCGGATCGCCTCCCCGACCGCCTTCCGCATGGCGCGGAAGACCTCGATCTGCTCGCGCACCCCGGAGACGTCCGTCACCTCTCCATGACCGGGAACGACGATCGTCTTCCGATCGCACAGCCCGATGACCCCCTCCAACGACCGCACCCACCCCTCCGTCGTCGCGCCGGCGCCGCGGTCGATGAACGGCCAGACCTTGTGAAAGAGCAGATCCCCCGCGTGCACCACGTTGTACCGCGGCAGGCGGACGACCAGGTCGTTGTCCGTGTGCCCCGCCCCGAAATGGTGCACCTCGACCTCGATCTCCCCCACGTTGAATCGCTCAAACGGCTCCGACACCGTCCTCGTCGGCTCGAAATCCGCCGCGGTCAGCGTCTGCGCCACCTCCAGGTACGCTTTGGCCGCCTCCAGCCCCAGCAACTTGTACAGCGGCCGCTCCCCCTCCTCCAGCCGCCGCACCGTCGCCGGCCCGATGTCGATGTACCGCTGCACCTGCGCACGGATCCGGTCCTTCGCCGCCTGATGAGCGACCACCGGCACCCGGCCCGTCAACGCCCAGTTCCCCCCCGTGTGGTCGGCGTGGTGGTGCGTGTTGATCACGAGCCGGTTCATCTCGCGGCTGAAGTCCGCCCCGACCCTCCAAGCCTCCTCGGTCGCGAGGAGCCTGCCGAACGGGGCGTTCTTCGTGTCCACCAGGAGCGACGCCCCGTTCTTCGCGGCCACGAGCGAGTTGCCCCCCTCCCCGACCAGGACGTTGACGTCGCTCCAGGTTCCCCCCGGCGGAGGCGGCTGCCTCGGCGGCTCGCCGAGCGGCACGACCTGGAAGAAGGTCAGCGGAACCCGCCCCCCGGCCCAGACCACACCCCCACGCGTCGTCGCGGCCAGCGCCCCGGCCGCCCCGAGCGCCAGGAACTCACGCCTGGAAAGACCAAACGCCACCCGTCCGTTGCCGTCCGCACTCTGGGGCATACGATTTTCCCCCTTATCTCGAGCGTGAATCCGGCCCCCGTGGCTCCCCAAGAACCCGGCCGCGATCCCCGCGGCCCCGACCCCGCACAGCAGGATACCAGGAATGAAGGCAACCGAACTCCGCCCCGGCTACGGCGTCAAGATCGACAACAAGCTCTGGGTCATCACCAGCTTCGAACACCGCACCCCAGGCAACCTCCGCGCCTTCATCCAGATCAAGATCAAGAACGTCAGCACCGGACAGATCATCGAGAAGCGGCTGAGTTCCTCCGACGACGTTGAGGTGATCGACCTCGACCGCCGGACCATGGAGTACCTCTACTCCGACAACACCGGCGCGACCTTCATGGACCTCGAGACCTACGACCAGATGGTCATCCCCGACAAGGTTCTCGGCGACGCCCTGAAGTTCCTCCGCCCCAACAGCCAGACCACCGTCATCATGTACGACGGCAACCCGGTCGCCATCGAACTCCCGCCCGCCGTCGAACTGACCATCACCGACACCACCCCCGGCATCAAGAAGGCCACCGTCACCAACGTGATGAAGGAGGCCACCCTTGAGACCGGCCTGGTGACCCGCGTCCCCGACTTCATCGAGGTCGGCGAGACCATCAAGGTCGCCACCGCCGACGGGTCCTACATGTCCCGCGCCTGAGCCCACGAACCGCCCTCAGGGTCGTGTCACAGGAACGCTGCCGCCCCGCCCGCCGGGTCGGCAGAAGGTTCCCTATTTTCCCATGCGGATCGTGCTCCCGCGCTCCCCCGCAGCGACGAGAACTCACGCTCCCGGCCCTTCCGCACACTTTGTGTGGAAGGGCCATTGCGATGAACGCCCAAATCCTTCACAATCTCCCACTCCCCCCTCCCGCCCACGTCGGCCGGGAGCCGGATGTGCCCGCGTGGACCCAAGCGGAGTCCACCCGCGCCCCACAACCCCGCCCCGCGTGCCGGATCGCTTGGTGCCCCGCGCCGAGCGGCGCCGCCCCTACCCGCCCGCCTCGCCCCAATGGAGCCATCCCTCCATCCGCACCCCGGATCGTGACGTATTGATGATCCTGACGCCCTGATTTCTGCCCAAGCCCCTGCCTCGCCGGCTCGATGCTCCGCGGCCCACCAAGCCCCATGACGCCAGCCGACCCGCCTAGCCCGCCCCCCGTTCCCAACGTGGTGCTCATCGGCCTGCGAGGGTCAGGGAAGTCCTCCGTCGGCGCCAACCTCGCCGCCCTGCTCGGGCGCCCCTTCGTGGACCTCGACGACACCACCTGCGCGATCCTGGAGGCCCCGACCGTCGCCGAAGCCTGGCAGCGCCGCGGCGTCGCCGCGTTCCGCCTTGCCGAAACCGCCGCCCTGCGCCGGGTCCTCGCCGTCCCCGGCCAGGTCATCTCCCTCGGCGGCGGCACCCCCACCGCCCCAGGCGCCGCCGACCTCCTCCGCGCCGCGGCCAGGAACCGTGCCGCCGTGCTCATCTACCTCCGCGCCCCGGCCGAGGTCCTCCGCGACCGCCTCGCCGCGGCCGACCCCTCCCTGCGCCCCCCCCTCACCGGCGCCGACCCCCTCGCCGAGATCGACATCGTCCTCGCCCGGCGCGACCCCCTCTACCTCTCCCTCGCCGACCACATCATCGAGACCAGCGCCCTGACCATCGCCGAGGTCACAGAGCGGATCGCCGCCCTGCTCTGATGAGCGGACGACGCTCACGGATGAGCGACGCCCGGTTCGTCCGAACGCCACCGAACGGCCCGGATGGCCGCACGACGCCCCCATGGTCGTGGCCACCTCATCGGCACCATCATCCAGATGGACCGACACCCCGCGCCGCGAGATTGATCGAGATTGCTGATGAGAGGGCTCGCCACGATCATGCCCCAAGCCGCTGCGCCATCCGGTCAGGCGGCCGCGGCAGAGCGATCCACGGGAACCTGGGGCACAATGATGGTCATGATGAACGTCTCGCGGCAGTGACTGGTTGAGCGCCCCGATGAACTGGCTGCTTCAGTTCGACACGCTCACCGACGAGTGGATGGAGAGGATCAGGCAGTTGATCTCGCACCTGCCGATCGTTCGTCACTCCGACTGGCGTGATCCCTCGCATCCTCGAAAACGGGCGTTCTCCGGCGGCCTCGCGGACATCACCGAGGCGTTGCGCCGCGCGATCGAGCGGGACGCGGCCCAGTACACCGCGGAGGCCGGCGAGGCCCCCTACCGGTTCGACTACGTCGTCATGCCCGGTCCACGGCAGAAGGGCTCATTGTTCATCGCCACAAGACTGTACAGCGACGTCGGCGTTGGCAACGTCTTCTATGGGCGTTTGGTCAAGCGGGTTGGCGAGGACGCGTACCTGCTGTGGATTGACGATTGAGCCCGAACCCGCCGGCCGCACCCGCCGCGCACTTCACCGCCGTCTGCCCCGAAGCCCAGCCCCCTACGACCCCGCCGCGTCCGCCTCCCGCACGGCCCTGACCAACTCCAGCATCTTCGCCGGCGACTTGGTCCCCCCCTCGTCCTCGACCCCAGCGGAGACGACGACGGCCCACGGCCTCGCCACCCGGATCACCCCCGCCACGTTGGCCGCGGTGATCCCCCCGCCGAGCAGCACCGGCTTGACCAGGCCCGACGCCGCCGCGGCGACCTGTTCGAGGGCGTCCGTCCGCTCGGCGGCCCCCTCCCCCATCGCCACCAGGATCGCGTCCACCTCGTCCAGTTCGTCCCACCGCCGGAGCTGCTCCTCGAACTTCTCCGTGCCGAAGCGGACCGTCTTGATCACCCGCGGCCCGCACTGCCGGACCGTCTCGACGGACTCATCCCCGTGCAACTGCGTGTAGTCGGTCGGGAAGACCTCCTCCACCTGGCTGAACTTCTCCACGCTCGCGTTCTCGAAGATCCCGACGGTGGAGAGCAGCGGCGGCAGCAGCGAGGCGATCTCCCACGCCTCCTCGGGGTTGATGTACCGCGCGCTCCTGGGATTGAACACGAACCCCACGGCGTCAACGCCCGCCTCCCCGGCGGCGATCGCCTCCTCCTCCGACCTCACCGCGTACACGCACACGCGTGTCCGTCCGTAGCGTGCCATGCCCTGCCTCCTGCCCCCCCACCGCCTCCCCCCGCGCCCGTCGCCTTCATCGACCTACGCCAGTTCCGCCACCAGCTCCCTCGCCAACTCCTTCTCCCGGTCGTCGTCGAGCTTGCTGTCCAGCCCGGCCAGGATCTGCTTGGCCCGGATCGGATCGTTGAGGTAGCGGGCGTTGATCAGCGCGACCATCAGCCGCACGCTCGGCGCGTGGCTGTCGCGCGGGTACGCCTCGAGGAACCGGTCGTACGCCTCGATCGCGAGCTGGTAGTCCCGCGTCTGGAAGAGGTGGTTCGCCAGGTCGTACAGGTGCTGCCGGCTGAGCGTCGCCGCCCCCGGCAGGTCGCCGTACTCCGAGAGCAGCCGCCGGTACCCCTCCGCCGCCCCGGCGAGGTCGCCGCGGGAGAGCATCGACGCGACGCCCGCCCGGGCCGCGGCCATCGCCTCGGCGCGCGCCTCGTCCTCGGCGCGGCGGGGCGACATCTTCCGCTGCACCTTCCGCTCCGCCTCCAGCGTCGCCTCGCGGATCGCACGCCGACGCCCCGCCTGCCGGGCGATCGTGAACAGGTCGAACGGCTCGCGGGCGAGCACCTTCCCCCACAGCAGCGCGACGCTGACCGCCGCCCCGAAGGCGTACCCGCCGATGTGCGCCATCCTCGCGACCCCGTCCGCCACCTGCACCCCGTCGGACCCGACGATCTGCGTCGCGCCCGCCAGCCAGAAGAGGTCCTTCGCCACCGCGAAGGCGATGAACCACCACGCCCGGATCCAGAACAGCCCGATCACGAAGAAGACCACCAGGCACCGGATCATCGTCCGCGGGAAGAGCACCAGGTACGCCCCCGTCACCGCCGCGACCGCCCCGGAAGCCCCGATCACCGCCGCCGGCTCGAAGGCGATGTGCGCCGAACCGGCAATCGCCGCGCCCCCGAGGTACAGGCCGAGATACCCCACCCGCCCGAGCTTGTCCTCGACGTTGGCCCCGAAGACCCACAGCGTCACCATGTTCCCCAGCAGGTGCAGCGCCCCGCCGTGCAGGAAGGCGTAGGTCACGAACCCCCACGGCGTCAGGTCGCCACGCGCCAGCCACAGCCGGCGCACGAGCCCCTCCGCCGCCACGGGGTCCGCCCGCCCCAGCACGAGCAGCGCCAGCGCGACCGCCACGTTCAGCGCGATCAGGACATGGTTGACCACGGTCGGCCGTCGCAGCGGCCGGTCCGTCCCCAGGGGGATCAGCATGCCCGGATGGTAGTCGCGGCCGGGGCCGCGCCCCATCCCCCCCGGGCGGCATTGCGGGGCCGCACGCGAATCCCTATAGTCCCAGCCCCGCGTCCGCCGGCGCGGCGACGCCCGCGGCAACGGGCGCCCGCCTGGGTGGGCTCGTGTCGTTCACCGACCGAACCTTACACATCATCATCCTCACGAAGAGCGAGAAGCATGACCACCGCCGCCAAGGGCCTCGAAGGAGTTGTTGCCGCCGACACCCGCATGTCCTTCATCGACGGGGAAAAGGGCATCCTCGAGTACGTCGGCATCCCCATCGACGACCTCGCCCGCAACTCCACCTTCGAGGAGACCGTCTACCTCCTCTGGAACGGCGCGCTGCCGAAAAAGGACGAACTCGCCGCCTTCTCCGCCGAACTCCGCGAGCGCTACACCCTCCCCAAGGCCATCGTCGACCTCATCACCTCGCTCCCCAAGGACGCCAGGCCGATGCACGTGCTGCGGACGATGGTCTCCGCCCTCGCCCTGCACGACCCCAACCCCGACGCCAACGACATCCCCTCCGCCCGCGCCAAGGCCCTGAACATCCTCGGCCAGACCCCCACCATCGTCGCCTACTTCGACCGCTACCGCCGCGGCCTCCCCCTCGTCGAGCCCCGCAAGGACCTCTCCTTCGCTCACAACTTCCTCTATATGCTCAACGGCAAGGAGCCCACCGAGACGATGGCCCGCGCCTTCGACGTCTGCATGATCCTCCACGCCGACCACGGCCTCAACAACTCCACCTTCACCGCCCGGGTCATCATCTCCACCCTCAGCGACATGTACTCCGCCCTCTCCGGCGCCATCGGCTCCCTCCGCGGGCCGCTCCACGGCGGCGCCAACGAGGGCGTCATGGTCATGCTCAACGAGATCCCCTCCGTGGACGCCGTCGAGGCCTACATCACCGGCAAACTCGAGCGGAAAGAGAAGATTATGGGCTTCGGCCACCGCGTCTACAAGGCGTACGACCCGCGGGCGACCTTCCTCAAGACCCTCGCCAGGCAACTCGCCGAGGACACCGGCAACCAGGCCCTCTACGAGAAGTCCACCCGCATCGAACAGGTCATGGAGAAGGCCGTCGCCGCCAAGGGGATCTACCCCAACGTCGATTTCTACTCCGCCACCACCTACCACTGCATCGGCCTGCAACTCGACCTCTTCACCCCCATGTTCGCCATGAGCCGCATCGGCGGCTGGGCCGGCCACATCCTCGAGCAGCTCGACGGCAACCGCCTCTACCGCCCCACGGCCAACTACGTCGGCCCGCACAACGTGCGGTACGTCCCGATCGACCAGCGCTGACCCGCCGGCAGACGTCGCCTGACCTCGACCATCGGCGGACGGCTCCGCAGCCGCCCGCCGTTTCTTCGTGATCCCCCGACCGCAGGCCTGGATCCGCCGCCCCCGGCGATGGTCGCTGTTCAACCATCGTCGCGTGCCCTTCGAGCGGGGCCGCGATCCTGATCGCCGGCCCCGTCGAATCGGGCCGTGCCCACGCCCCGAGCCGCTCAGTACCTCAGCACCGAGTGCACCTCCCCGTACTTCCGCAGCTTCTCCCTCCCCCCCAGGAACCCCAGCTCGATCAGCACCGTGATCCCCACGATCTCGGCCTGCATCCCGCTGACCAGCTCGCAGCACGCCTGCATCGTCCCCCCCGTCGCCAGCAGGTCGTCCACCAGCAGCACCCGCTGCCCCGGCCGCACCGCATCCAGGTGAATCTCCAGCGAGTCCTTCCCGTACTCCAGCTCGTACTCCATCCTCGCCGTCTTCGCCGGCAACTTCCCCGGCTTGCGCACCGGCACGAACCCCGCCGACAGCGCCTGCGCCAGCGCGATCCCGAAGATGAACCCGCGGCTCTCCGCCCCGACCACCAGGTCCACGTTCCTCCCCCGGTACGGGTTGGCCATCAGTTCCACCGACAGGGCCAGCCCCGCCGGGTCGCGCAGCAGCGGAGTGAAGTCCTTGAAGATGATCCCCGGCTTGGGGAAGTCCGGGACCTCCCGGATCAGCGAGCGAAGCCTTTCGAGAGCCTCCATCCGATGCTCCATTGCTCCCCCCACGCCCCGCTCCCCCTCCCCGCGGCCCCCTCTCCATCGGCATATCCGGCCCCCAGCCTATCACCCGGCCCCTCCTCCCGCCCTCCACCATCCCTCCCGACGTGGCCCTCTGACCCGTTCCCCCGTGGCCCTTTCCGCTCCGTTCCCTTCCCCCTCGCCCCTCTCCACCCCCTAAACTTCTCTCATGGCAAAGGACCCCCGCCCAACCCCTACCACGAAGCTGGAGATCGTTGAGCCCATCGGCGCCCGCGTCCTGATCCGCAAGGACGACGACAAGAAGCAGACCAAGGCCGGCATCCACCTCCCCGACAAGATGGAGATCCCCACCCTCACCGGCCGCATCGTCGCCATCTCCGCCCAGGTCTCCCGCGACGAGGACTACCCCATCAAGAAGTACGACCGCATCCTCTTCAACCCCAAGCACGCCATCCCCGTCGAGTTCGAGGGAGACAACCGCCTCTTCGTCATCCCCGTCGAGGACGTCGTCGCGGTCTTCCGCCGCGCCGAGGACGCCTCAGCCGATTGAGTTCCACCCCGTCCGCCTCCGAGCCGGACGCACCCAGGCCGCTGAACGACCAACCGGCCCATAACGCAGCGTTCACGTCCGCACTGGGAGAACCGTTACCATGCTCCCGTGGCTACCCAGCGCGCCGATCCAGCCCTCCTCACCCTCCCCCTGAAGATCCTCCCGGATCCCCTGCACGTTCCCCCTCTCTCCCGCCCCTTCGCCATCGCCATCACCCCCCCCGGCTCCAAGAGCCTCACCAACCGCGCCATCCTCCTCGCCGCTCTCTCCCGCGGCCGGTCCATCCTCCGCAACCCCCTCCTCGGCGCCGACGACACCGAGCGCATGCTCGAGGCCATCGAGCAGCTCGGCGCCACCGTCGAACGCACCGACGACGGCGACCTCCACATCACCGGCGTCACCGGTCGCTGGCGCCCCCCCTCCTCCCGCGGCATGGGCGCCCAGCGCACGTCTCCGCCCCCCTCCCCGCCTCCCTCCGGCGGAGGAGTCACCCTCAACCTCCAGAACGCCGGCACCGCCACCCGCTTCCTCACCGCCGCGGCCATCCTCGCGGAGCCCGCCACCGGCCCCATCACCATCGACGGCAACGCCCGCATGCGCGAGCGCCCCATCAAGGAACTCGGCGACGCCCTCACCTCCATCGGCGTGAAGGTCGAGTACCCCCTCAAGGAGGGCTATCCCCCCATCCGCATCCATCCCCCCGCCTCCCTCTACGAGATCGACAGCGAGATCACCTTCGGCCGCACCGCCTCCAGCCAGTTCATCTCCGCCATCCTCCTCATCGCCCCCTGGCTCCCCAAGGGGATGACCGTCCACTTCACCGAACCGCCCACCAGCCCCAGTTACATCTCCATGACCACCGGCCTCCTGCGCCGCTGTGGCTTCCAGGTCAAGGGCGACGTCTTCGACCTTGCCCACGGGGACGACCTCGACGAGCCCCCACTCCCGGGTTCCCCCAGCCCGGAGTCCCCCCCCGCCCCCACCTCCCGCCTCCCCGCCCCCGAGCCGGAGTCGCCCCCCTCATCACCTCCCGCTCCGCCCCACCGCCCGCCCGGCGCTCTCCCCGGCCCCATCACCGTCTCGCCCGCCCCCTACCTCCAGAGCACCGACCGCCTCGCCCCCGACGGCATCGACCTCGTCATCGAGCCCGACGCCTCCAGCGCGACCTACTTCCTCGCCGCGGCCGCGATCACCCCCCGCTCCCTCTGCACCATCCGCGCCCTCCCCTGGCCATCCCTCCAGGGCGACGCCGAGTTCGCCACCGTCCTCCGTTCCGCCGGCGCCGAAGTCGTCCAGTCACCCCGCGGCACCTCCGTCCGCAACCGCCAGATCCCGCTCGACCCCTTCGCCTACGACTTCACCAACATGCCCGACGCCGCCTTGACCGCCGCGGCCGTCGCCTGCTTCGCCGAGGGACGCTCCATGCTCTGGGGCCTGCGCACCCTCCGCGTCAAGGAAACCGACCGCATCGAGGCCCTCAAGACCGAACTCGCCAAGGTCGGCGTCGAGATCACCAGCGAGCGAGGATCCAGCGCCTCCAAAGAGGAAGGCGCGTCCCCCGACGACGAGTTCCTCGTCATCAACGCCCCCCCCGGCGGCATCGACCGCTCCGCCAACGTCCCCCGCGTTGAGTTCGACACGTACGACGACCACCGCATGGCGATGGCCCTCGCCCTGATCGCCCTGCGCCGCCCCAACACCTGCATCCGCAACCCCGCGTGCGTCGCCAAGACCTACCCAGGCTTCTGGCGGGACCTCGCACGACTCTATGGCGTCCTCAAGCCGGAGCGATAGCAACTCCCCGGCCTGGACTTCTCCCTCGCCGCACGCTCCAAAGACCCGGCCTGCACCCGCGATGGATGATCCACGCACCACGGCGTCGATGATCGCCGCACGCCGATCGCCGTTGACAAGATGACCCGAATGAGATGAAAATGCTTCTACCTGCTGGCTGAGTACACTCACGAGTCAAGTCGCCCGACACTGTCCCCAGCGACCCTCGCACGCCGCGTTGAGCGGGCGCCTCAGGAGCCCGGTGTGCCGCGATCGCCATCACCGCCGGTCCAGTCGGTCACCGATCTGCCCCTTCACCGACACGCGTCGGTCCCCCTCGTTCTCCAATACCTCCTCGGCGTGGGCGTTGTCGCGCTCTCGTTCGCAACGCACCTCGCGCTCGATCCCGTCCTCGGCGCCCCCGTTCCCTTTGTCTTCACGCTCCCTGCCCTTGGCGTCCTCGCCTGTCTCCTCTCCCCGGGCCCCTACTGGGCGGCCGCCGCCCTCGGCCTTATGGCCACTTACGGCCTGATCCGGCAGCCGAACGCCGGCTCGGTCTCGCCGGCGTCCGCGGAAGCCGTCGGAGTCGCCGTCTACCTGGCGACCGTCCTGCTCATCTGGATCGCCGCCCGCCTGGCCATCCGGCACGGCCTGCGACCTGCCGCCGCCGGCGACGCCCGGCAGGAGAAGGACGAACTGCTCCAGACCGTCGCCGACGGCAGCGCCACGCTCCTGACGTACGTCGATGCCGATCTTCGTTACCGCTTCGTCAACGCCGCCTTCTGTCGCTACTACGGCGTCGCGCAGCACGAGGTCGTCGGCCGGCACGCCGCCGAGGTCATCGGCGAGGCCCGCTTTGCCAAACTCCGCCCCTTCGTCCAGCGAGCCCTGGCCGGCGAGACGATCTCGTACGACGCCGAGATCGTGTTCCCCTCCCTTGGCCTGCGCCGCATACAGATCGCCTACACGCCCAACGTCGCCCCCGACGGCCGGGTCGTCGGCGTCACCGTCGCCGGCAACGACGTCACCGACCTCGTGCGCTCCCGCGAGGCCGCCGCCCACCTCGCCGCCATCGTCGAATCCACCGACGACGCCGTCATCTCCAAGGACCTCTCCGGCCGGATCCGCACCTTCAACGCCGCGGCCGAGCGCCTCTTCGGCTACCACGCCGCCGACATCGTCGGCCAGCACGTCACCATCCTCTTCCCCTCCGATCGCCTCGACGAGGAGGCCCGCATCCTCGACCGCATCCGCGCCGGCGAACGCGTCGAGCACCTCGAGACCGTCCGCATCACCAGCTCCGGCCGACGCATCGACGTCTCCGTCACCGTCTCCCCCATCCGCGACGAGACCGGCGCCATCATCGGCGCCTCCTCCATCGCCCGCGACATCACCCTCCGCAAGGCCGCCGAGGCCGACCTGCGCCGCAGCGAGGAGCGCCTCCGCATCGCCCTCGAGGCCGGCCGCATGGGAACCTGGGACTGGGACATCGCCACCGGCGCCATCGCCTGGTCCCCCGCCCTCGCGGCCATCTTCGGCCTCCCCCCGGACGGCTTCTGCGACGGCTTCGACGAGTACCAGCGCGCCATCCACCCCGACGACCGCGACGCCGTCCTCGCCGCCATCCGCGCCAGCGCCATGCGCGGCGACGACCTCCACCTCGAGCACCGCATCCTCCGCCGCGACGGCCGGATCGCCTGGGTGGAATGCCGCGGTCGCGTCATCCTCGACGCCGACGGCGGCCCGCGCCGCATGACCGGCGTCTGCATGGACATCACCGCCCGCAAGCAGGCCGAGGCCCAGGTCGCCGCCCTCGCCGACGACCTCCGCCGCCGCGTCGAGGAACTCCAGACCCTCCTCGACCTCCTCCCCGTCGGCGTCGCCATCGCCACCGACGCCTCCTGCACCGAGATGATCGGCAACAAGGCCGCCTGCGACATGCTCGGCCTCCCCGTCGGCGCCAACGTCGCCGCGCGAGCCGACGACCGCGACCGCCTCCCCGTTCGCTTCATCAAGGACGGCGCCGAGATCCCCCCGCACGAACTGACCATGCAGCGGGCCGCCCGCCTCCGCCAGCGCATCAGCGGCGAGGAGTACCAGTTCGTCCGCGCCGACGGCTCCGTCCTCGATGCATGGGTCTTCGCCTCCCCCCTCTTCGACGACGCCGGCGCGGTCCGCGGCGTCCTGGGCACCTTCGTCGATATCACCCGCCGCAAACGCGCCGAGCAGGAACTCACCCGCTACCAGCACCGCCTCGAGGACCTCGTCCGCGAACGCACCGAGCAGCTCGAGCAGTCCCAGAACGCCCTGCGCCACTCCGAACGCATGGCCGCCCTCGGCGCCTTCGCCGCCGGCCTCGGCCACGACATGACCAACCTCCTCATGCCCATCCGCGCCCGCGTCGAGTCCATCGAAGCCCTCGCCGGCGACAACCACGAGATCCGCGCCGACGCCGCCGCCATCCGCGGCTCCCTCCGTTTCATCGAGTCCATCACCCGCGGCCTGCGCCTCTTCGCCCAGGACCCCGAGCAGGACGTCGAGGGCGTCACCGACCTGCGACGCTGGTGCTGCGACGTCGAGAGCCTCCTCCGCGCCTCCCTCCCCAAGTCCTTCTCCTTCCGCTGCGACATCGCCCCCGACGTCCCCACCGCCCCCGTCGCCCCGCACCGCCTCAGCCAGGCCGTCCTCAACCTCGTCACCAACGCCCGCGACGCCGTCATCCTCGACCGCGGCCAGGACGCCAGCGCCGCGATCCGCCTCCACGCCGTCCCCGAAGACGGCGGCCGCCTCATCCGCATCAGCGTCGAGGACGACGGCCCCGGCATGCCCGACCACGTCCGCCGCCACTGCCTCGAGCCCTTCTTCACCACCAAGCGGCGCGCCATCGGCGGCACCGGCCTGGGCCTCTCCATCGTCCACGGCGTCGCGCAGCGCGCCGGCGGGCGCGTCGAGATCGACTCCACCCCCGGCCGCGGCACCACCGTCTCCATCATCCTCCCCGCCGCGCCGCCCCCGCCCGAGGACCACCCCGCCGGCGCACGCCGCGCCCTGATCACCCTCGCCGACGGCCGCGCCGCCGCCTTCACCGCCTCCGTCCTCTCCGCTCTCGGCTACGACCCCGTCGCCACCACCATCGACGACCTCATCCCCGACGCCGACCGCGGCCCCCGCCGCCTCGACGGCGAACTCTGGATCACCGACGCCACCCCCCACGCCGCGTCCATCGCCCCCGCCTTCCTCGCCGCCGCACCGGGCCGGCGCATCATCGCCCTCGGCGGCAACGGACAGTGGTCCGACCTCGGCGCCATCACCCTCCCCGGCACAACCTCCCTCGTCCAACTCCGCCGCGCCCTCGACGACGCCCTGTCTCCCTCAACGCCCCCACTCCACGCCAACGCCGCACGCTGACCGCACACCGCATCCGCCTCTTCAACGCAGGTGTACCTCACTTCCGCGTCCCGTCGCGTGTCGCCGCCCCGTGCCGCAACCCCAACGACCACCTCCCCGCCGACACCTCCGACACCCTCGACTACGAGCGGATGGCGCGGCTGGTCGATGGCCTCCGCCACGTCATCGCCGACCTCGCCGCGAACGCTCCCTCCCCCGCTCGCCCCCGCACGACCACAACCGACAACCCCGCCGGCCGGCCCTCGCCCCCCTCCCCCCCTCCACCCATTCCCCCATATCATGCCCGCGGCGGGCCGCTCCCCAAACCGGGATCCCCCGCCGCGGCCTTTGTCTGCTCACCCCCATTCCCTCACGAGTGCCTAGCGCCCAGTGCCTAGTGCCTGATTCCCCAAAAGGACCACGCCAATGCCGACCCCCATCACGATGTCCCCCGCCGGCCTCAACGTCCCCGACGACCCCATCATCCCCTTCATCGAGGGCGACGGCACCGGCCCGGACATCTGGCGCGCCTCCGTCCGCGTCTTCGACGCCGCCGTCGAGAAGGCCTACGGCGGCAAGCGCAAGATCCACTGGCGCGAGGTCCTCGCCGGCGAGAAGGCCTTCAACAAGACCGGCAACTGGCTCCCCGACGAGACCCTCGCCGCCTTCCGCGAGTACCTCGTCGGCATCAAGGGCCCCCTGACCACCCCCGTCGGCGGCGGCATCCGCTCCCTCAACGTCGCCCTGCGCCAGATGCTCGACCTCTACGTCTGCCTCCGCCCCGTGCGCTACTTCAAGGGCGTCCCCTCCCCGGTCAAGAAGCCCGAGGACGTGGACATGGTCATCTTCCGCGAGAACACCGAGGACATCTACGCCGGCATCGAGTACGCCGCCGGCACCCCCGAGGCCCGGAAGGTCCTCGAGTTCTGGGAGGCGAACTTCCCCAAGGACTTCGCCAAGATCCGCTTCGGCACCGCCGCCAGGTCCGCCGACTGGCAGAAGCAGATCGAGGCCGCCGGCGCCCCGCACCGCGACACCCCCGTCATGGTCGGCGTCGGCCTCAAGCCCATCTCCTACCTCGGCACCGAGCGCCTCGTCCACTCCGCCATCACCTACGCCCTCAAGAACAAGCGCCGCTCCGTCACGCTCGTCCACAAGGGCAACATCATGAAGTTCACCGAGGGCGCCTTCAAGGACTGGGGCTACAAGGTCGCCACCGAGCAGTTCCGCAACCAGGTCGTCACCGAGCGCGAGTCCTGGATCCTCGGCAACAAGGAGGCCAACGCCGACCTCACCCCCGAGGCCAACGCCCGCATGATCGACCCCGGCTTCGACATGATGACCCCCGAGCAGCAGCGGAAGGTCCTCGCCGAGGTCGAGGCCGCCCTGAAGCTCTGGCCCACCCACGGCGACGGCAAGTGGAAGAAGCTCCTGCTCATCAAGGACACCATCGCCGACATCACCCTCCAGCAGGTCCTCACCCGCGCCAGGGACTTCGACGTCATCGCCACCATGAACCTCAACGGCGACTACCTCTCCGACGCCCTCGCCGCCCAGGTCGGCGGCATCGGCATCGCCCCCGGCGCCAACATCAACTACATCACCGGCCACGCCATCTTCGAGGCCACCCACGGCACCGCCCCCAAGTACGCCAACCTCGACCAGGTCAACCCCGGCTCGGTCATCCTCAGCGGCGAGATGATGCTCCGCTACATGGGCTGGACCGAAGCCGCCGACCTCATCATCAAGGGCATGGACGGCGCCATCAGCGCCAAGACCGTCACCTACGACTTCGAACGCCTCATGAAGGCCGAGGGCGACACCCAGGTCAAGAAGGTCAAGTGCTCGGAGTTCGGCGAGGCGGTGGTGAAGCACATGGGATAAGTCTGCGGGGCACACCATGACCACACAGACGAAGAGCACGGAAGAAACAACCGTCGGCTCCAACCTGCCGCGGAACGTCATAATTCAGGGTGATGCACTTGAAGTACTTGCGACTTTCCCCCGCGACTGCGTGGACTTGACAGTCTTCAGCCCGCCGTATGACGGTATCCGGGACTATGGCAAGGATTGGAGACTCGACTACGGCGAACTCGGGGACAAACTCTTCCGGGTGACCAAGGATGGCGGAGTTTGTGCTGTCGTCATTGGCGACGGCACCAGGAACTTCGCCAAGTCACTTACGACCTTTCGATGGGCCGTTGATTGGGTGGACCGTGTAGGGTGGCGCCTTTTCGAATGCTGCATCTACGCACGACACGGAAACCCCGGAGCTTGGTGGACCCAGCGCTTTCGGGTTGATCACGAGTACATCCTGATCTTCTTCAAGGGTGACCGACCGCGGCATTTCGACAAATCCACGCTCTTGGTTCCCTCTAAGCATGCGGGGAAGGTCTACTCCGGAACGGATCGTTTGACTAGCGGCGGCTTCAAGAAAATCGAGCCAAAGGCAGTCAACGACTTGAAGTGTCGCGGGACGATTTGGGAGTACTCAACAAGCAACACCGAAGGCAACCGCATCAAACTCGAGCACCCGGCAACTTTCCCGGACCGACTTGCAGACGATCTCATCCGGTGTTTCTCCAAGCCGGGAGACCTAGTCCTCGATCCGATGTGCGGCAGTGGTACGACCTGCGTGATGGCTGGGAAAGGTCGACGCGAGTTCCTCGGCATCGAGATCAATCCGGAGTACGTGCAGATTGGTCTGCGCCGGTTGCGGACCGAGGTTGAGAACGACGCCCAACTCTTCTAGAGGGGAACATCTTGCTGCCTTTTGACCGATGGCTAGAACTGTTCCCGTGGCTCCATGACCGAGATCGTCCATGCGTGATCAGTGCGGACCTAGATGGGATGGCATGCGGGATGTTCCAGCAGGAGCATCTCAACTGGAAGATAGTTGGAACATACGACGGCAACAGATTGTCGCTCTGGGAAGCGGCGGACGCAATCGACTGGAATGCGGTAGTCTTCCTCGACCTGGAGATTTTGCGACCCGAAGCGAAGTCGATCGGCAACCATCTCTTGCTTGCTGAGGCTGCCGGCGTTGATGAATTTCGGACGAAGTTCCCACATTGCGCGAACCCCAACCTTTGGCGCCGGATCAGCGTCTGGGAGGGATTTCAGCAGAAGTTCCCCTTCGGAACATTGCCGCTGGTCATTGCTGCTCATCTGCTTCGGCAACCCGACTATCGGGTACCCGAGGCCTGGCTGGCGCTTCTGCTGCAGACAGATTCGGGCTTCACCAACGCCGCGACGTATCAGGCCAACGCTCTCGCTTGGCTCGCAGACATGAGAAACACATCGAGACCCGGCGCAATCGGACGCCTTTGCGACGTACTTGCGAGATTGCCGGCAATCGTTGCGATGAGCATGGTCGAGAAAGTTCAAAGCTGGGCAGAGCAGGCGGGTTATGGCGGGAAGCAGCGAGCGTGCAGGTTCGATGTAGCAAAAGACGATTCGCGCGAGAGGGCCCTAAGACTCGCGAAAGTCATTCAAACGAACGCGCAGACGCGAGCAATTCCACCGTTTGACCGGAAGCCTTACCTGACGGAGGAGTACGAGACCGGGTGCATGCCCTCGAAAACTCTGCAGGGGCTCCGGGCGGGCGTCGCGTTTGTAGAAAGGGCCCGCGTGATCTCGATGGCCTTTACGGCTCGGAATGAAGAAGGGCTCTCATATACCTTGCCGAAGGCCGACTCGGCAGTCCCCCTGTTTCGATGAGACTGCCGCGAGGACCCCGCCCTCCTCGCCCGCGCCTGCGGCATGGACGAACTGGACATCCTCGACTGGCTCGACTCCCCGCCCATCCGCCGCTACCTCAAGCTCCGCGATGAGTTCCGCCGCCGTGCCGAGGCCGCGGCGGCCCGTCTCGCCCGCGAGCGGATGCTCCCCCAACGCGTCCAGTGCCTGATCCAGCTCCGCACCGCCATGGAGCGGGCCATGGCCGACGGCCGCTCCCAGACCTCCCTGCGCCTCGCCGCCCAGGCCTACCTGCGCGCCCTGGCCACCGCCGACCCCGAAACCATCCTCGCCGCCCTCCCCGCGCCTCCCACCACCTCCGCCCCCCCCACCTCCGACCCCGCTCCCCCTCCGCCTCCCCCATCGCCCCCAACTCCCCCTCTCGCCTCCCA
>ERZ777003.966-NODE-966-length-49199-cov-21.630352_pt1 | contig 49199 bp, 50 predicted proteins | sample MGYA00374956_ERZ777003 | MGnify/ENA primary metagenome ERZ777003 (study PRJEB29302, sample SAMN06268252) | bioreactor metagenome | isolation source: Joint BioEnergy Institute, California, USA | place: USA:Joint BioEnergy Institute, California, USA | collected...
CCTGCTGCTCACCGTCGGCCACGTCGCGCGCCGGCGGGGCCAGTAGACCGCTAGCGCCCGCGTCGGCTTCGGCTGCGTGCCCGGCTCGCCCGGGCCCCGGCTACATGCGCTCCGGCGCGGAGCAGCCGACCAGATCGAGCGCCGTGGCGAGCACGCGCTTCGCCGCGAGGCAGAGGGCGAGGCGGGCGGCCTGCAGGCCCTCCACCCCGGCCTCCTCGTCGGCGCCGAGCACCCGGCAGTCGCGGTAGAAGGCGTGGAAGTCGGCGGCGGTCGCCGCCGCGTACGCGCAGATGCGGTGGGGCGCGCGGCGCTCGGCGGCGTCCTGGATCTCGCCCGGCAGGTCGAGCAGGCGGCGGATCAGGGCGCGCTCCGACGCCTCGGCGGGCGCGGCGCGGACGGCGTCGCTGCCGGCCGCCGCGACGATCGCGTCCTCGTCGGCGTCCACCCCCTCCTCCGCGGCCTTGCGCAGGATGCTCGCGATCCGGGCGTGCGCGTACTGGACGTAGTAGACGGGGTTGTCCTGCGACTCCGAGCGTGCGAGCTCGAGGTCGAGGTCGATCGTCGTGTCGTGGCTGCGCTGGACGAGGAAGTAGCGCGCCGCGTCGACGCCGATGTCGTCCATGAGCTCGTCGAGCGTCACGAACTCGCCCTTGCGCTTCGACATCCGGGCGCGCTCCCCGCCCTCGACGATGTGCACGAGCTGGAGGATCGGCGCCTCGTAGCGCTCGGGGTCGGCGCCCAGGCACGCCACCGCCGCCTTCATGCGGGGCACGTAGCCGTGGTGGTCGGCGCCCAGCGGGTCGATCATCAGGTCGGCGCCGCGCTCGATCTTGTCCAGGTGGTAGGCGACGTCGGCCGCGAAGTAGGTCGGCTGGCCGTCGGAGCGGATCAGCACGCGGTCCTTGTCGTCGCCGAAGTCGGTCGTCCGCAGCCAGACGGCCCCGTCCCGCTCGAAGACGTGGCCGCCCTCGCGCAGCCGCTCGATCGTCTTCTCGACGGCGCCCGCCTCGTGCAGGGCGCGCTCCGAGGACCACACGTCGAAGCGCACGCCGAAGCGCTCGAGCGTCGCCTCGATGCGCGCGAGCATGAGCTCGACGCCGCGGATCGCGATCCGGTCGAGGTCGTCGGGCCCGATGCCCTCGGCGCGCAGCTCGTCGGCGAGCTCGCCGATGTACTCGCCGGCGTAGCCGTCCTCGGGCGGCTCCTCGCCGCGCATGCGGGCCGCGATCGACGCCGCGAAGTTGCGGATCTGCGTGCCCGCGTCGTTCACGTAGTACTCGCGGGAGACCGGGTGCCCGGCGGCCTCCAGCACGCGCCCCAGGGAGTCGCCGTAGGCGGCGTTGCGCCCGCCGGCGACGGTGAGCGGCCCGGTCGGGTTGGCGGAGACGAACTCGAGCAGCACGTCGCGGCGGCGCTCGGCGCTGCGGCCGAACCGCTCTGCCGCGAGCACGTTCGCCACCGCGTCCCGGTACCAGCGGTCGGCGAAGAAGACGTTCACGAAGCCCGGCCCGGCGACGACCACCTCGCGCGCGCTCTCGCCGAGGGCCTCACGCAGCCGCGCGCCGATCTCCTCCGCGAGCTCGCGCGGCGGGCGCCCGGCGGACTTGGCGAGCAGCATCGCCGCGTTCGTCGAGTAGTCGCCCAGCTCCGGCTTCGGCGGGCGCTCCAGCGACGGCCTGCCGCTGACCTCGCCGAGGCCCTCGGTTGCCGCGATCACCGCGCTGCGAAGTTCGCTGACCGGATCGGTTGACATCGGCCCACGATCCTATTCGCCCGCCGCGCGCGCCCCGCCCGCCGCGCGCGAGCCCCGCCCGGCCAACCGGCCCGTCCCGCCCCCCGCGCCGACCGTGCGCAGACGTTGCGGACAGCAACGGAGGAATCGCGGCGCGGGGCGGTCCGGGGAGGCGGCGTGCAGCCGCGGTTTCAGGTGCGCCCCGTTTCCAGCCCGCGCTCTAGACTCGCCCCGCATGCGGGCTCTGGTTACCGGGGGAGCGGGCTTCATCGGCTCGAACCTCGTCGATGCACTGGTGGAACGCGGCCACGACGTCGTCGTGCTCGACGACCTGTCTTCCGGCAAGCGCGAGAACCTCACCGACGCGCTCGCCGCGGGCGCGCGGCTGATCGAGGGCGACATCACCGACCGCGCGGCCGTCGACGAGGCGTTCACCGCCGCACGGCCCGACGTGGTCTGCCACCTCGCCGCCCAGATCGACGTCCGGCACTCGGTCGCTGACCCGGTCTTCGACCTCGGTGTCAACGTCGGCGGGACGATCAACATCCTCGAGGCGGCCGCGAGCGCGGGCACCCGCCGCGTGCTCTTCGCCTCGACCGGCGGCGCGATCTACGGCGAGGGCGAGGGGCGTGACCTGCCGCTTCCCGAGGGGGCCGAGTGCCGGCCCGACGCGCCGTACGGCCAGAGCAAATTCGCGGCGGAGGGCTACCTCTCGCTGTACTCGCGCCTGCGCGGCCTCTCCTGCGCGGCCCTGCGGCTCGGCAACGTCTACGGGCCGCGCCAGGACCCGCACGGCGAGGCCGGCGTCGTCGCGATCTACTGCGGCGCGCTGCTCGGGGGCGAGCAGCCGCTCGTCTTCGGCGACGGCGAGCAGACCCGCGACTACATCTACGTCGACGACGTGGTCGCCGGCTTTCTGGCGGCGATCGACCGCGAAGCCGAGGGCGTCTTCAACATCGGCACCGGGATCGAGACGAGCGTGCTCGAGCTCGGCCGCAAGCTGGCCGCGGCGCACGGCACCGAGTTCACGCCGAAGATGTGCCCGCCCCGCCCCGGCGAGGTCCAGCGCATCGCGATCGACCCGTCGCGCGCCGCGCGCGACCTCGGCTGGCGCGCCGAGGTGGAGCTCGCCGACGGCCTCGAGCGCACGCTCGCGTGGGCCCGCGCGCAGCTCACCTCCTGACCGCGCCCTAACCGCGATCTCGCGAGAACGCGCTTTTCGAGTGCGTAGTTGAGGCTCCCCGGGAGCGTCAAGTGCGAGCTCGCGGGCGGGGCGGTCGCGAGTTCGCGCCCCGGTCACCCTCCGCGCTCGTACGCCAGCGCCGCCCCGATGCGCTCGAGCTTGCTCGGGTGGGTGCCGAACGCCCACTGCGCCCAGCCGGGCGGGTCCGGGTCGGAGAGGTTCGTCTCGGCGAAGCGCACCTGCAGGTCGATGAGCGCCTGGGGGTCGTCGGTGAGCTCGAGCGCGAAGGCGTCCGCGCTCGCCTCCACCGCCCGCGAGAGCTGGTTCCCGGGGATCTCGATGAGGAAGGTGGCGATCCCGATCGCGAGCAGGAGGGCCGGCACCGACGCGGGCAGGCCGAGCGGGGCACCGGCGCGGCGGGCGAGCGCGCCAGCGAGCTCGCGCACGAACAGCATCCCCAGGGGCGCGGCGATCGCCACGAAGATGAGCCCCCGGCGGATGTCGGAGTGGGCGACGTGCCCGAGTTCGTGGGCGACGACCGAGGCGAGCTCGGGGCGGCCCGCCTCGTCGACCAGGTTGTCGTAGAGGACGACCCGCTTCGTCGGCCCGAGCCCGTCCACGTACGCGTTCAGGGTCGTCGAGCGCCGGCTCGCGTCGACCCTGTAGACCTCGCCGATGTCCACGCCCGCGCGCTCGCCGAGCTCGATGACCTCGGCGCGCAGGCTGCTGTCCTCCGGGAGCGCCTCGAAGTCGTTGAACCGCGGCGCGACGAGCACCGGCCAGACCACCGTGAGGAATACGGCGATCACGACGACCGCCGCCGCGCCCGGCAGCCACCAGCCCCGCGAAAACCGGCGGACGAGCGCAGAGATCACCGCGGCGGCGACGCCGAGGACGACCGCGTTCACAAGCGTCGACAGCGCGACGTCGCCGAGCCACCCCAGGTCGCTGCGCACCGAGATCCCGTAGTCCACGGCGCGCTCGTGGGCGATGAAGCCGACGGGGAGCTCGGCGAGCTGCGCGACCAGCGCCACCAGCGCGCCCGCGGCGAGCGCCCCGAGGACGCGCCGGCCGGCGAGCCGGGTCAGCCACCCCGCGACCCGCCGCGGCCGTCCCACCGCGAGCGCGGCGACGGCGAGGAGCGCGCAGGCGCCGGCGGCGAGCCCCAGCAGGCGCTGGACGTCGCGGAACTCGCTCGCGCGCTCGACGGCCGCGGGGTCGAAGTACCGGCCGGCGTCCACCGGGACCGGCGTGGGCCCCGTGTCGGCCGGCGCAAGCGCGAGTGCAGCCACCTCGGAGACGGCGATCATCGCGAGCGCGGCGAGAAGAATGCGTGCGGCGGGCGAACCCTGCAGTCGCCGCAGCGCGGTCCCCGCGTCAGCCATCTCCACCTACGATAGACCGCTCTCGATGCGCGCCGCGATCATCAGCGACATCCACGGCAACCTCCCCGCCCTCACCGCGGTGCTGGCCGACATCGAGGAACGCTCGCCGGACGCGCTCTGGTGCCTGGGCGACGTGGTCGGCTACGGCGCCGACCCCAACGACTGCGTCGCTCTCGCCCGGGAGCGCTGCGACGTGTGCCTCGCCGGCAACCACGACCTCGGGGTCCTGGGCACGATCGACATCGGCGCGTTCTCGCCCGCGGCCGCCGAGGCGGCCCGCTGGACGCGGGAGCGGCTCTCCGACGACGCGCGCGAGTTCCTCGCCGGTCTGGAGGCGGCCAACGAGGAGCACGAGGCCTCGCTCTACCACGCCTCGCCCCGCGACCACGTCTGGGAGTACGTGCTCTGGCCCGAGCAGGCGGGCGAGTGCATGGCCCACCAGGCGACCCGCGTCGCGATGGTCGGCCACTCCCACGTGGCGCTCGCGTTCACCGCCCCCGAGGGAGAGCCCGAGCGCGCCCAGGGCGCGCAGATCCCCGACGGCGCCACCGTCGACGTGAGCCGGGACCGCTGGCTGCTCAACCCGGGCAGCGTCGGCCAGCCCCGTGACGGCGACCCCCGCGCCGCCTGGCTCGAGCTCGACACCGAGCGCTGGGAGGCGACCTACCACCGGGTCTCCTACGACATCGACCGGGCCGCCGAGGCGATCATCGAGGCGGGCCTCCCGGAGCACCTCGGCAGGCGCCTCTACGTGGGCCAATGAGGCCACGATCGCTGACTAGACTCGGCTAGGTGCCGGGGTTGCGTTCGGTAATCGCTGCGCTGATCTTCGGCTGCCTGATGGCGGCCGCGGCCGCGTGCGGCCCCGGCGACGACGACGGCACGATCCCCGCCGACGAGGGACGCGCCCTGCTCCAGCGCCTCGACGCGGTCGAGGCCGCGGTGAACGAGGGCAACTGCGACACCGCGCGCACCGAGGCGGAGCGCCTGTTCCAGGAGATCGAGACGCTCCCCGAGGAGGTCAGCGAGGACGACCGCGACGCGCTCCGGCGCGCCGCACGTAATCTGGTCGAGCTGACGCGCGAGCAGTGCGAGGAGCCGGAGACGGGCCCGACCGGCGAGGCCGAGGTCCTGCCGCCCGAGGAGACGCCCATCGACCCGCCTTACGAGACCACCGAGCCCCCGGAGAACGAGCCCCGGGACGGCGGCGGCAACCGCGGCCCGAGCAAGCCCGGCAGCCCGAGCGGCGGCAACAAGCCCGGCGGCAAGCCGGGTGGCAACAAGCCCGGCGGCAAGCCGGGTGGCAACAAGCCCGGCGGCAAGCCGGGTGGCAACAACCAGGGCCCGGGCGGGCCCGGCAAGGGCGGCAACCAGCCCGGAGGCGGTCAGCCCGGCGGTGGCGACGGCTCCGACGACAGCGGCGGCATCGGGGCGGGGGGCTGAAGGTGACCAGCAGCGCCAAGGGCGAGGTGATCTCGGGCCGCTACGAGCTCGGCGAGAAGCTGGGCTCGGGCGGGATGTCGACCGTGTACGGCGCGACCGACCGCGTGCTCGAGCGCACCGTCGCCGTCAAGATCCTCGCCGAGCACCTCTCCGACGACGAGAAGTTCGTCGCGCGCTTCCGGCGCGAGGCGCTCGCCGTCGCCCGCCTCATCCATCCCAACATCGTCCAGGTCTACGACACGGGCGTCGACCACGGCCGCCACTACATCGTCATGGAGTACGTCGAGGGCCGCTCGGTGGCCCAGCTCCTGCAGCGCCGCGGGCGGCTCGGGCCGCACATCGCCGTGGGGATCGCCGTCCAGGCCTGCGCGGGCCTGCAGTACGCGCACCGCCAGGGGATCATCCACCGCGACGTCAAGCCGGGGAACCTGATGGTGATCGGCGGGCCCGCCGGCAGGCCCCGGCGCGGGACCTCGGCGCACGACCCGCCCACCGGCGAGATGACGGTGAAGCTGACCGACTTCGGCATCGCGCGCGCCGCCGAGCAGACCCGGCTCACCCAGGTCGGATCGGTGGTCGGTACCGCCGCCTACCTGGCGCCCGAGCAGGCGCGCGGCGAGGAGGCCACGCCGGCCGCCGACGTCTACGCGCTCGGCGTGGTCGTCTACCAGATGCTCACCGGCCGCCTGCCCTGGGAGGGCAGCACGCTCGCCGAGCTCGCGATCCGGCGCGAAAGCGAGCGCCCCCTGCCCCCCACCTCGTACGACCCCGACGTCCCCGAGACGCTCTCGCGCGCGGTGCTGCGCGCCCTCGAGGGCGAGGCCGGCGAGCGCTACTCGACCGCGCGCGAGTTCTCCAGGGCGCTGCGCGCCGGGCTCGCGGGCACCGAGCCGCCCGCGCCCTCCGACCAGGCGCCGACCCGCGCGCTTGCGACGGCGCCGGCGACCGCCCCGACGCGCCGGATCTCCGACTCACCGGACATCGCAACGCCGGTCTCCCCCCAGCGCGTCGTGCCGCCCCCGCCCCCGCCGATCGCGCGCCCGCAGCCCGCGCCCGCCCCGGCGCGATCGGGGCCCTCGTTCTTCGGCCGGCTCGTGCGCGCCTTCGGCATCCTGATCTTGATCGCGCTGCTCGCCGCGGCGATCGCCGCAGGCGTTCTCACCCTCACCGACGCCGGCCAGGACAGCGACGTCGGCAGGCTGGTCAGCGACCAGATCGATCAGCAGATCGACAACCTGCGCGGCTTCATCGAGCGGAACCTGCCGTAGGCCAGGCCGCCCACGGCGGGACCCCGTCCGCGATCCGCGCGGCGTAGGCGTCGAGCTCGCCCGCCTCGATCGCGGCGCGCGCGTTCGCGACGAGCCGCTCCAGGTAGGTGAGGTTGTGGATCGTGAGCAGGCGGACCGCGGTGAGCTCCTCGGCGCGCGACAGGTAGTGCAGGTACGCGCGGGTGTGGCTGCGGCACGCCTCGCAGGGGCAGCCCTCGACCAGCGGGCCCTCGTCGGCGGCGAGCTTGGTCGAGCGGACGTTGAGGCGGAAGCGGCCGCCGGGCAGCGGCGCCAGGGCCATCCCGTGGCGCCCGAGGCGGGTCGGCACGGCGCAGTCGAAGACGTCGATCCCCCGCCTGATGCCCGCGATCAGGTCGTCGGGCTCGCCGATCCCGAGCAGGTGCTTGGGGGCCTCCTCCGGCAGGTGCGGCAGCGTCATGTCCAGCACCTCGTACATCTGCGGCTTGTCCTCGCCGAGCGTGCCGCCGATCGAGATCCCGTCGATCGGGGCCGCCGACACCCGCTCCGCCGAGGCCCGCCGCAGCTCCTCGTAGACGCCGCCCTGGACGATCCCGAACAACGCCTGCCGCGGCGGCCCGTGCCGCTCGTGCCACGCGACGCAGCGGTCCAGCCAGCGGTGCGTGCGCTCGGTCGAGCGCGCCGTGTAGTCGTAGTCGGCGTGGAACGGCGTGCACTCGTCGAACGCGAGCGCGATGTCGGAGCCGATCGCAGCCTGCATGGCGAGCGACTCCTCCGGGCCCATGAACAGCTCGGTGCCGTCGATGTAGGAGCGGAACCGCACGCCCTCCTCGGCGATCTCGAGGATCGAGCCGTGGCCCGGGACGCGCCCGCGCCTCCCCTTGATCTCGTCGGCGACCGAGCCGTGGGCGAGCGAGAAGACCTGGAAGCCCCCCGAGTCGGTGATCAGCGCCCGGTCCCAGCCCATGAAGCGGTGCAGGCGGCCGCGCTCGCGCAGGGCCTCGGCGCCCGGCCGCAGGAAGAGGTGGAACGTGTTGCCGAGGATGAGCTCGAACCCGAGCTCCGCCACCTCGCGGGCCGTGAGGCCGCGCACCGCGCCGGTCGTGGCCAGCGGGATGAACGCGGGCGTGTGGACCGGCCCGTGCGCGGTGTGCAGTACGCCGCACCGCGCGCGACCGTCGCGCGCGGTGATCTCGAACCGCAGCCGCTGGGGGTCGGGGCGCATGCGCTCAGCCGGTCAGCCCGCCTGGGAGCAGGAGGAGGTCGGTGTGGTCGTCCTCGCCGCCGTAGCGCTCGGCCACGCGCCCGAGCTCGGCCACCGGCTGGGGAGCGAGGCTCGTGCGCTCGCCCGGGCGCCCGAGGTCGATGAAGCGCTCGTAGTGGGCGGCGATCAGCTCGCCGAGCAGCTCGAACCCGCCCGCGGCACGCAGGCCCGCCGGCCAGTACTCGAGCACGACCGGCACCTGGGCCTCCAGCACCTTCACCGCGCCCGCGAGCGCGTGGCCCTCGTGGCCCTGCACGTCGATCCACACGGCGCCGATCCCGGCCGGGTCGAGCTCGCCGCCCTCGACCAGGTCGTCGATCCGGATCGCGGGCACCTCGACAACCTCCGCGCCCGCCTGGGCGCCCGCGCCGTTGGTGCGCACACGGTGGTCGCCCGCGTTCCAGTCCGAGCGCTCGAGCTCGAGCGTGCCCGCGCGGTCGGAGGCCGCGGCGCGGTGCACCCTGACGCGGTCGCCGAGCCCGTTGGCCGCCACGTTGAGGTCGAAGAACCGCAGGTTGACCGGGTCGGGCTCGATCGCCACGGCGCCGGCCGCGCCGAAGTGCGCGGTCGCGGTCAGCGTCGTGGTGCCGATGTTGGCGCCGACGTCGAGCAGGAGCCCGCCCTCGAAGCCGGCGGGCCCGCCGAGGCGCGCGAGGGCCGCGAACGCCGTCTGCATGAGCGGCCGGTCGTACAGCCCGAAGATGTAGACGATGCGGCTGATCTCGCGGTCGGCCGTGTTCAGGTGGAAGCGCACCCCGTCCGAGTCGACGGCCAAGGTCGGCGTGAAGTGCCCGGCCAGCCGGAAGACGAGGTCGCGCGTGAGCGCGCGCCGCTCGTCGCCGCGCGCGCGCAGAAAGCGCCGCACCGTCTGCCGCCCGCCCACCGTCGCCCGCAGCTCGGCGAGGCTCGGCAGGGCCAGCGGCTCGATCGGCACCTCGGCAGGGACCGGGTTGTCGGTTCGAACGGCGATGGCGAAGATGATGTCACGCGCCCCCGCGGCCTACGCCGACACCCGGAACGCCGGGGCCCCGCCCCACGTTCAGCCCTGGCCGTCGTTTTTCGACTACCACGGCTGAACGTCGCGCGGGCCCGCCCGGACGTTCAGCCCTGGCCTTCGTTTTCCGGCTACCAGGGCTGAACGTCCGTGAGAAAGGGGCCGCCCCGGCCCTCGCGGGATCCGGGGCGGCCCGGTCGGGTCTGAAGGCCCTGCGGCGCGGCCTACTTCTCGGAGGCCTCGCCCTCGAGCGTGCCGGCCGTGATCTCGACCCGGTGCGGCTTGCGCTCCGCGGGCTTCGGCACGCGGACCTCGAGCACGCCCTTGTCGAACGACGCCTTCACCTGGTCGGGGTCGACGCCGTCGGGGAGCTGCAGCGTCCGCGAGAACGACCCGTACGAGCGCTCGACGCGTACGTAGCCGTCGTCGGACTCCTCGTGCTCGGCCTTGCGCTCACCGGAGATCGTGAGGACGTCGTCCTTGATCTCGACGGTGACGTCGTCGCGGTCGAGACCCGGGAGGTCGGCCTTCACGACGAACGCGTCGTCAGTCTCGACGAGGTCCATCGCCGGCACCCAGCGCCGCCGCGACCCGTTGCCGTTCGCCCGCGGCGCGCCGAAGAACGCGTCGAAGAGCCGGTTCATCTCGCCCTGGAGCACGTCCAGCTCACGGGCCGGATCCCAGCGCACGAGCGTGGACATCGCATCACCTCCTGTCCGTTCAAGACTGTTCGTTGCCTTAGTCATTCGGTGCATACATATCTTAGTGTTCTTGTGTCAGATTTTCTAGGTGTCCTAGCTCCACGCCCGTAGACCACGAGGCCGTGGTCCGCTCACCCGGCCTGCGCAGCGCCCACGGGTCGAAGGACGCGCTCACGGACGTCCGCTTCGAGGCCCGCCAGTCCGGGTCGCAGGTGCAGGCCGCTCGCGAGGAGGCCCTGCAGCGGATCAAGTGACCGCGCCGTCCCGCCCGTGAGCGACGCCGTCTACAACCGCATCGCGCTCCTGCGCGCCGAGCACGGCGTCTCCCGCCGCGAGCTCGCCGACGCGCTCGGCGTCCACTACCAGACGATCGGTTGCCTGGAGCGCGGCGAGTACGACCCGAGCCTGAGCCTCGCGCTGCGCGTCGCGCGGTTCTCCGACGCGCCCGTCGAGGCGGTCTTCTCGCTCGAGCCCTTCCCGACGATCGCGTCGCAGGACCGCCGGGCGGCAGCCGAGGGCTGAGCTCCCCTCGGCCCGCTGGCCTAGCGCCCGATCAGCGAGCGGCCCGTCATCGCCTGTGGCTGCTCGATGCCCAGCATCGCGAGCACCGTCGGCGATACATCGGCCAGGATGCCGCCGTCGGCGAGCTCCACGCCCGGCACCGTGACGATGAACGGCACGGGGTTCGTGGTGTGCGCCGTGTTCGGCGAGCCGTCGGGCTCGAGCATGTTGTCGGCGTTGCCGTGGTCGGCGGTGACGATGCAGGCGCCGCCGCTCTCGTGCACGGCGGCGACCACGCGCCCCAGGCACTCGTCCACGGTCTCCACCGCCTTCACCGCCGCGGGGATCACGCCGGTGTGGCCGACCATGTCGGGGTTCGCGAAGTTGATGATCCCGAAGCGGAAGCCGTCGTCCCGCCAGCGCTCGATGAACGCGTCGGCGGCGCCGCGCGCGCTCATCTCGGGCTTGTGGTCGTAGGTGGGCACGTCGCGCGGCGAGTCCACCAGGCAGCGGGACTCGCCCTCCCACTCCTCCTCGCGGCCGCCGTTGAAGAAGTAGGTGACGTGCGCGTACTTCTCGGTCTCGGCGACGTGGAGCTGGGTCGCGCCCTCGCCGGCGAGGACCTCGGCGAGCGTCGTGTCCGGCGCCTTCGGCGGGAACGCGATCGGGTAGGGCCAGTCCGCGTGGTACTCGGTGAGCGTGGTGAGCTCGATCTTCGGCGCCCCGCTGCGCGGGAACTCGTCGAAGTCGGGTTCGCCCAGCGCGCGGACCAGCTGCCGCGCGCGGTCCGGCCGGAAGTTGAAGAAGATGACCACGTCGCCGTCGGCCATCCCGTCGTAGTCGCCGATCACCGTCGGGCGGACGAACTCGTCGGTGGCGCCCGCCTCGTGCGAGGCGGCCACCGCCTCCTCGGCGCTCGCCGCGCGCTCGCCGCGCGCGTGGACGATCGCGTCGTAGGCGAGCTTGGTGCGGTCCCAGCGCCGGTCGCGGTCCATCGCGTAGTAGCGGCCGCTGACCGTCCCGATCCGGCCGGCGCGGCGCAGCCAGCGCTCGACCTCCTGCAGGTAGCCGCGCGCCGAGTCGGGCAGCGTGTCGCGCCCGTCGGTGAACGCGTGCAGGACCAGGTCGGGAACGCCCTCCCGGGCGGCGAGCTCGATGCAGGCCTCGATGTGCTCCCAGCCCGAGTGCACGCCGCCGTCGGAGACCAGGCCCATCAGGTGCAGGCGGCCCCGCGGCGAGTTGCGCGCCGCCGCGCAGGCGGCGCGCAGCGCCTCGTTCTCGAAGAAGCTGCCGTCGGCGATCGCGTCGTCGATCCGCGCGAGGTCCTGCTTGACGACCGAGCCGGCCCCCAGGTTCAGGTGGCCGACCTCGGAGTTGCCCATCTGGCCGTCGGGCAGGCCGACGTCGCGCCCGCTCGCCGAGAGCTGGGTGTGCGGGTACGTCTCCCACAGCTCGTCGAACACCGGCGTCGACGCGAGCGAGATCGCGTTGCCCGGCCCGGGCGGGGCGAGGCCCCACCCGTCGAGGATGATCAGCGCGACGGAGGGCGCGGGCAGCTCGCGCGCGCCCGACGGCAGCGGGCTCATGGCTTGGCAGCCTCGCAGATCGCGAGGAAGTCGGCAGGGTCGAGCGAGGCGCCGCCGACCAGCGCGCCGTCGATCTGCTCGCGCCCGAGCAGCTCGGCGGCGTTCCCCGGCTTCACCGAGCCGCCGTAGAGGATGCGCACGGCCTCGGCGGCCCCGGCGTCGATGCCGGCGAGCTGGCTGCGGATGAAGGCGATTGCCTCCTCCGCCTGCTCGGGGGTCGCGGTGCGGCCCGTGCCGATCGCCCAGATCGGCTCGTACGCGATCACCACCCGCGCGAGGTCCTCGGCGGCGACGCCGTCGAGGTCCGCCTCGATCTGACGCCGCAGGACCGCCTCGGTCTCGCCCGCGTCGCGCTCGGCCTCGCTCTCGCCGACGCACAGGATCGGCTCCAGCCCGCGCTCGAGCGCGACCGCCACCTTGCGCGCCAACGCCTCGTCGGTCTCGTTGAAGTACTGGCGGCGCTCGGAGTGCCCGAGCACGACCCCCTGCACGCCGATGTCGAGCAGCATGCCCGCCGAGACCTCGCCGGTGTAGGCGCCCTGCTCGGCTTCGTGCATGTTCTGCGCCGCGACGCGGATCGGCGAGCGCCGGCAGCGCTCGACCGCCGCGGACAGCGACGTGTACGGCGGGCAGATCACGATCTCGACGGCCTCGAGATCGCCGATCTCGCCGATGAAGCGGTCGAGGAAGTCCTCGGTCTCCCCGACCGTCTTGTGCATCTTCCAGTTGGCCGCAACCAGCGGCGTACGCCCGGACACTCCCTCAGCCCTCCTTACTTCCTCCTACGAATCGGCCTGCGCCTCGGCGCGCGACAACAGCGCGGTCACGCCCGGAAGCTCGCGGCCCTCCATCAGCTCGAGCGACGCGCCGCCGCCCGTCGACAGCCAGCTCACCCGGTCGGCGAGGCCGAACTGGGCGAGCGCCGCCGCCGAGTCGCCGCCGCCGACCACGGTCGTGCCGGGCGCCGAGGCGACGGCCTCCGCGACGCCGCGCGTGCCCGCGGCGAACGGCTCCATCTCGAACGCGCCCATCGGGCCGTTCCAGAACACCGTCCCCGCGCGGTTGATCGCCTCGCCGTACGCCGCGACCGTGCGCGGGCCCACGTCGAGGCCCATCCAGCCGTCGGGCACCTCCACGCCGTCGAGCTCCTTGCGCTCGGCGTCCGCGGCGAAGCGGTCGGCGAGCACGAGGTCGACCGGCAGCCGCAGCTCGCAGCGCGAGGACTCCGCGGCCGCGAGCACCTTGCGGGCGAGCTCGACGCCCTCGTCCTCGACGAGGCTGTCGCCGGTCGCGATGCCCTGCGCGCGGAAGAAGCTGAAGCACATCGCGCCGCCGATCAGGACCTCGTCGGCCACGCCGAGGAACCGCTCGAGCACGCCGATCTTGTCCGACACCTTCGCGCCGCCGAGCACGACGACGAGCGGGCGCTCGGGGTCGTCGCGCACCTTGGTGAGCTCGACGACCTCGCGCTCGAGCAACAGCCCGGCGTAGGCGGGCAGGTGCTCGGCGACGCCGGCGGTCGTCGCGTGCGCGCGGTGGGCGGCGCCGAACGCGTCGTTGACGTAGACGTCGGCGAGCTCGGCCAGCTTCGCGGCGAGCTCGGGGTCGTTCTTGGTCTCCCCCGGCTCGTAGCGGCTGTTCTCGAGCAGCACGACCTCGCCCGGGTTACGGTGCGCCTCGACGACGGCCTTCACCTCGTCGCCGACGACGCCCGGGGCGACCGTCACCTCGGCGCCGATCAGCTCGCTGAGGCGCGCCGCGACCGGCGCCATCGAGAACGCGGGGTCGCGGTCCTTCGGCCGGCCCAGGTGCGAGACCAGCACCAGCGAGGCGCCGCGCTCGCGCAAGAGCTCGATGGTCGGCAGGGCGGCGCGGATGCGCGCGTCGTCGGCGACCTCGCGGCCGCCCTCGCCGTCACGGAGCGGGACGTTGAAGTCGACGCGCACCAAGACGCTGCGGCCCTCGACCGCAGCGTCCCGGATGCTCGCTCGGTTGAACTCGCTCAAGCGCGACCTACAGGACCTTGGAGGCCAGCTCGACGCAGCGGTTCGAGTAGCCCCACTCGTTGTCGTACCAGGCGACCGCCTTGACCATCTTGCCGTCGGCCACCATCGTCGACTTCGCGTCGAAGATCGACGAGTGCGGGTCCTTGACGATGTCCGTCGAGACGATCGGGTCCTCGGTGTAGGCCAGGATGCCCTTGAGCGGGCCCTCGGCCGCCTCCTTGACCACCTGGTTGACCTCCTCGACCGTGGTCTCGCGCGAGACGTCGGCGACGAGGTCGACCACCGAGCCGGTCGGCACGGGGGCGCGCATCGCGAAGCCGTTCAGCTTACCCTGGAGCTCCGGCAGCACGAGGCCGACGGCCTTCGCCGCGCCCGTCGTGGTCGGGATCAGGTTCAGGGCCGCGGCGCGCGCCCGGCGCAGGTCCTTGTGCGGCATGTCCTGCAGGCGCTGGTCGGCCGTGTACGCGTGCACGGTCGTCATCAGGCCGCGCTCGATGCCGATCGCGTCGTTCAGCACCTTGGCGAGCGGCGCGAGGCAGTTCGTCGTGCACGACGCGTTCGAGATGATGTGGTGCTTCTCCGGGTCGTAGTCCCGGTCGAAGTTGACGCCGAGCGCCACCGTCACGTCCGGCTCGGTCGCGGGCGCCGAGATGATCACCTTCTTGGCGCCGGCCTGGAGGTGCTTCGCGGCGTCGTCGCGCTTCGTGAAGCGCCCCGTCGACTCGATCGCGACCTCGACGCCGAGGTCACCCCAGGGCAGGTTCGCCGGATCGGTCTCGGAGCAGACCTTGATCTCCTTGCCGTCGACCACGATCGCGCCGTCGCGGGCCTCCACCTCGCCGGGGAAGCGGCCGAGGATCGAGTCGTACTTGAGCAGGTGGGCAAGCGTCTCGATGTCGGCGATGTCGTTGACCGCGACGATGTCCAGGTCGATGTCGTCGCGCTCGTAGGCCGCACGGAACAGGTTCCTGCCGATGCGGCCGAAGCCGTTGATTGCAACCTTCACTTGAGTCATTACTTCGGGTTTCCTCCTGTGTACTTCTCTGAGGGGCGGGCGCGCGGGGCTACGTCGTCCCGACCGCGATCTCGATGCGGTTCCCGTCGGGGTCGAGCAGGTAAGCGGAGTAGTAGGTCGGGCCGTACTCCGGCCGCTGGCGCGGGGGGCCCTGGTCGGTTCCGCCGGCCGCGAGGCCGCCCTCGTAGGACGCCTTGACGGCCGGGATGCTGTTCGCCGCGAACGCGACGTGGCCGCCCCCCGGGGCGACCGGGTGCCGGGTCGACGCGTAGAAGACGGGCTTCACGATGCCCCACGCGATGTGATCGGGCTCCTCGGTAAGCCGTCGCCATCCAAGCGCGCCGAGAACGGCGTCGTAGAAGCGGCCGCTGCGCTCCAGGTCCGCAACTTCGACGCTCACGTGGTGGATCACGGTTCCGAGCTTATCCGGGCGCGTGCCGGGCTTAGCCTTCGGCGATGCCGCTATCCCCCCCGGACGGCGGGGGTCACGGACGGCGCGGTGCCCAGCGGAAGGCCCGCGACGCGACGGCCAGGCCGGCGACCCCCCAGAGCGCGACGATCCCGAGGTTCCCCCACTCGAACCCCGCCCCGGTCGTGGCCGGGTCGAACACGGTGAGCATCGCCTCGAACGCGTGGCGCACGGGGAACACCTCAGCGACCCTGAGCACCCCGTCCGGGATCTCGGTCTCGGGGATGAAGACGCCCGAGAGGAAGTAGAGGGGCAAAAGCGCGACGTTCGCGATGGGCGCGGCGGACTCCTCGCTCGGGATCAGGGCCGCGAGCGCGAAGCCGAGCGAGCTGAAGGCGAAGGCGATCACGAGCAGCGAGACCAAGAGCGCGGGGAGGGTGTTCGTGGGGACATCGACGCCGTAGAAGATCGCGCCGATCGCGGTCACGACCACGACCATCAGCACGCAGGTGACGAACGAGTTGCCGACCCTGCCGGCCACGAACACCCAGGCAGGCAGCGGCGTGGCGCGCACGCGCTTCAGCCGCCCGCTCTCGCGGTCCACCGTCAGGTTCATCGCGAGGCTCTGCGTGGTCGCGGAGACGATGGCCAGGGTGAGGATGCCGGGTACGTAGTAGGTCGAGACCTTCATGCCCAGTTCCGGGATCCGCTCGTCGCCGAAGAGGCCCTGGAAGATGAACAGGAAGATGATCGGCAGGAGCACCGTGAAGAAGACGGACGCCGGGCTTCGCCAGAACACGAGCAGGTCGAAGCGCAGCTGGTGCCACACGAGGGCCGCGTTGTCGGTCATGCGCGCCCCTCCTCGCCGACCAGGCGCAGGTAGACCTCCTCGAGGGTCGGGCGCGTCACCTCGAGGCCGTCCAGCTCGACGCCGCGCTCGAGCGCCCAGCCCGTGAGCGAGTTGAGCAGGCGCACCACGTCGCCGTCGCGCAGCACGAGCTGGCCGTTCTGCTCAACGGCGGCGGCACCGACGTCCGCCGGGAGCTCGGCGGGCGGCATGTCCGCCGGGAGCCGGAAGCGCACGGTCGCCTCCTCCTCGGCGCGGCCCCCGAGGTCGTCGGGCGTGCCGACCGCGACGATCCTGCCCTTCGCGATCACGGCGACCCGGTCCGCCAGCGCCTGTGCCTCCTCCATGTAGTGCGTCGTGAGGAAGACCGTCTTGCCGAGGTCGCGCAGGTTCGCGATCACGTCCCAGAACTGCCGGCGAGCGGCCGGGTCGAACCCGGTCGTGGGCTCGTCCAAGAACAGGAGCTCGGGGTCGCCGATGAGCGCCAAGCCGACGTCCAGGCGGCGCTGCTGGCCGCCCGAGAGATGCCCCGCGCGATCGTCGGCCTTGTGCGCGAGCCCGACGAGCTTAAGCGTCTCGTCCACGGGGCGCGGGTTCGGGTAGTACCCCGCCCAGAGCTCCAGCGTCTCGCGGACGGTCAGCACGGGCTCCATGCGGCACTCCTGCAGCACGATCCCGACCCGCGCGCGCCAGGCGCGGTCGGCGGCGCCGGGATCCTGCCCGAGCACGGTGACCTCTCCCCCGCTCCGCTCCCGGTAGCCCTCGAGGATCTCGACCGTGGTCGTCTTCCCCGCGCCGTTCGGGCCGAGGAAGGCGAAGATCTCGCCGGGCTCGACCTCCAGGTCGATGCCCCGGACGGCCTCGAAGTCGCCGTACGACTTGCGGAGGCCGTTGACCGAGATCACGGGTTGGGACACGACAGCATTATGCGACTTGCGCGCCGGAAGAACCGTCGTCGGCGGCTCTCGACGGTCTGAGTCGCGGCACGCGTCAGCCTGCCCCCGCTTCAGTCGCCGCGGCGAGCGAACAACGCCGGCGACGGCCCGGGGTCGGGATCGAGCCCGATCTCGATGGCGCCCCACCCACAGCGCTCGAGCGCTGCGAGGCACACCTCAACCCACGACCCGGTCAAGCGCTCGCGAGCACCCGAGTGCCTCGTTCAGGCTCAGCGTCCGGCATGCTGCGACGCGATGAGCGCCCGCGTTCTCTTCCCCGCGGCCGCCGTGGTGATCGTCGCCGCGGCGGTAGCCCTCGTAGCCATCCGGGAGTCCCGCGATGCGGGCGTCGTCGCCGAGCCGCCTCCGCCGCCGGAGTGCGAGCCGGGCGGCAGGGATCGCAACCCGGCGGACGAGCCCGCCCGGCCCCGCCGGGGCGAGCCGCTCATCGCCCGGCAGGCGGGCCACATCCCCTTCGGGTTCAACGACGCCGCCGTGCAGGTCGGCCAGCTCGGCCTCGACGAGGCCTTGGAGCTTTACCGCGCCAGCGGCGCGACGATCTGGCGCCTGGTGATCGACTGGGGCGCCGTCGAGCGCTCGCCGGGCGAGCTCGACTTCTCCCGCTACGACGAGCTCTACTGCGGAATGCTCGCGGCGGGCGTCCGGCCGCTGTGGAGCGTGACCGGCATCCCCGCGTGGGCGGCCCCGCTCGGCCTGTGCGGCGACCCGTGCGTGCGCCCGCCGGAGGACGAGCACCTCCCCCAGCTCAGGCGCTTCGCCGAGATCGCCGCGAGCCGGTACCCGCGCTCCGTTGCGTTCGAGGCCTGGAACGAGCCCAACCTGGCCTCCTACTGGGGCGGCTCCTCCCCGGACGCGTCGGGCTACGCCAAGGTGCTCGAGGCGATCTACGACGGCGTCAAGGACGGCGACCCCGAGATGCCGGTGCTCGGGGGCGCGCTCTCCAACAACCCCACCGACGAGCCGGGCGGGAACGTCTCGCTGCGCACCTTCCTCGCCGAGATGCTCGACCGGGACGCGCTCGACCACATGGACGGCCTCGGCCTCCACGCCTACCCGATCGCCGCGATCGGCGAGCCCGGGGACCAGTTCACCGCCGCGCTGGACGTGGCGCGCGAGCTCTTGCCCCGCGGCGTTCGCATCTGGATCACGGAGATCGGCGCCCCGACGGCGGGCGGCGCGTTCGCCCCCGAGGTGACGCCGGATCAGCAGGCCGCGATGATGGCGGAGGCCTACCGGCGCCTCGACGCCTCGGCGGACGTCGACGCGGTGCTCTTCCACACGCTTGTCGATCCCAACGCCGCGATCCCGGGCGGCACCGGCTTCGGCTTCTTCGAGCGGCCCGGCGACGACGGCAGCGCGGCGCCCAAGCCCGTGGTGTGCGCGGTGCGCACGCTCGCACGCCCGGACGAGCCGTGCCCCGCGGCGGCCGGCGGCTGAGCACCGGGCACGCCGGCGCTTGCAACCCGCCGCGGCCGCGGTTACCGTGACAGGCGGGATGGGGCTTGGCCGCGCAACGCGCTGGGCGTGCTTGTCGTCGCTTGTCGGCGTCCTCGCGCTGCTCGCCGCGGCGCCCGCCCACGGCGCCGGGCCCTTCCCGGGGATCCCCGATCCGGGCGGCGACCAGGACGCCCCGGTCCCGGTGCCGCCGCCGGCCGGCAAGTTCCTCGGCTTCCACGAATCGGCCACCGGCCTGGAGAGCCACGGCTGGACGCCCGAGCAGGTCGCCGAGGTGGTCGCGGGGGCGGGCGCCAACCTCCTGCGCTTCACGATCGACTGGTGGAACGCCGAGCCCGAGCGCGACCGGTGGGACGAGAACTACTGGGGCCGCTACCAGCGGCTCTACGACGCGCTGATCAGCCGCGGCGTCCGCCCGCTGATCGGCCTGAGCTCGACCCCGCCCTGGGCGCGGCACGCGGTCTACCAGCTCTGCGGCCGGCAGCGCGGCTGCGAGTACCCGCCCGCCGAGCACATGGACAGGGAGTGGGCCGAGTTCGCGGCGGAGGTGGCGCGCCGGTTCCCGCAGGCGGCGGGGATCGAGATCTGGAACGAGCCCAACCTCCAGGGGTTCTGGCGCCCCAACCCGAACCCGTGGCGCTACGCGCAGATGGTCGTCGCGGCCTACGACGCGATCAAGGCGGTGAACCCGGGCGTGCGGGTGATCGTGGGCGCGCTCGCCCCCACCCAGACCACGGAGCGCGACATCCTGGGCGGGATCGTGAAGATGCCGATGCGCACCTTCCTCGACGCCGCGTACGCAGCGAGCCCCAGCATCAAGGGCCACTTCGACGCGCTCAGCTTCCACACCGTCATCCAGCGCCTCGAGTACGGCGCCGAGACCGAGTGGGCGAAGTTCTGGCACGACGTCCGCGAGATCCGCGACAAGTGGGGCGATCAGGACAAGCCCATCTGGCTGACCGAGACCGGCCTGACGACCGAGGGCCCCGAGGCGGTGAGCGACCTCTGGCAGGCGATCGGCCTCTTCCTCCAGTACCGGCGCGTGATGACGATGCCGGACGCCGAGGCGATCGTGATCCACACGCTGGGCGACCGCATCGAGGTCCCGGCGGGCGACCTCAACCGCGGCTACGGCGTGATCCGCTCGTGGTCGCCCTGGCAGCCCAAGCTCGCGTACTGCGCGTTCGCGGGCCGGGTCCCCGACCGCACCCCCTACGGCGGCTGCCCCCGCTACACCGACGGCCCGGCCCCCGGGCCCGGCCCGGGCGGCCCCGGCACTCCGGGTGAGCCGGGCGAGCCGGGTGGGCCGGGTGGGCCGGACAACCCGGACAACCCGGGCGAGCCGGGCGGGCCGGGCGGCCCGGGCGCCCCCGGCGGCCCCGGCGGGCCGGGCGCCCCGGGTGGCGGCGGTCCCGGCGGCGAGTTCCCGCGCTGCGACGTCAGGCTCGTGCGGCTGGGCGCCAAGCTCGCGGCGGCGGCGCCCGGCGAGCGGCCCGCGCTCAGACGGCGCTACCAGCGCGAGGCGCGCCGCTGCGTGCCCGCGCAGCGGCGGATCGCAAAGCTCAAGGCCAAGCGCCGCGAGGCCTCATCGGGCGCGCGCCGCGTGAGGATCACGAACCGCATCCGGACGGTCAGGATCCTGTCGCGCGCCTGCCGGAGCAGGCTGCGCTGGCTGCAGCGCACCGCGGCGGGCGCGAGCCCCGCGGTGGTCGAGCGCAAGCTCGCGCGTCACCGCGACCTCCGGCGCACCTGCACCGGCAGGCGCCCCCGGTAGGCGCCGGGCTCACTCCAGCTCGGCGTCGCGGTGAACGAGGTGCACCGCAACGTCGGGGATCGACGCGACGTGCTGCGCGATCCGGCCCGCGACCGTCACCGAGCGGTGGCGGCCGCCCGTGCAGCCGACCGCGATCGTCAGGTGGGTCTTGCCCTCGCCCACGTACGCGGGCAGCAGGTAGTCGAGCAGCGGGAAGAGCCTGTCGTAGAACTCCTGGGCCACCCCGCCGGCCTCGACGTACTCGATCACCCGCTGGTCCAGCCCGGTCAGGGGGCGCAGCTCCTCGTCGTAGTGCGGGTTGGGCAAAAAGCGCACGTCGAAGACCAGGTCCGCGTCGCGGGGCGGGCCGTGCTTGAAGCCGAACGTGAGCACGGTCACCGAGAGCTTGCGGACCGCGCCCGGGGCCAGCAGCTCGGTGGCGATCCTGCGGCGCAGGCCCGCGCCCGTGAGGCCGCTGGTGTTGATCACGACGTCGGCGCGCTCGCGCAGCGGCTCGAGCACCGCGCGCTCGGCGCTGATGCCGTCGGCGACCCGGCCCTCCGGCGCCATCGGATGGCGGCGGCGGGTGGCGCTGAAGCGGCGCAAAAGAACGTCGTCGTCGGCCTCCAGGAAGAGCACCGTGGGGTCGAGGCCCTCGGCGCGCAGCTCGGTGAGCACCGCGTCGAGCTCCTCGAAGTACTTGCCGCCGCGCACGTCGGAGACGACCGCCGCGCGGCGCACGCCGCCGCCCTCGTGGGCGAACAGCTCCCCCAGGGACCGGATCAGGCGCGGAGGCAGGTTGTCGACGCAGAAGAACCCTGAGTCCTCGAACGCCGCGATCGCCTCGGTCTTGCCGGCGCCCGAGTAGCCCGTGATCAGGTAGAGCTCGACCTGCTGCGTCGTCTTCCCCTCCTCCCCCGTCGCGGTCATCTGCCGGCCTTGTGCAGCTGGCGGTGGATCTCGGTCGCGAGCTTGCTCGGGATGCCCGGGACGCCCGCGAGCTCCTCGCGGCTCGCGGCGACGATGCGCTCTGGCGAGCCGAAGTGCTCGAGCAGGGCGCGCTTGCGGACCGGGCCGACCCCGCGCAGCTCGTCCAGGATCGAGTGCGTGAGCGCGGCGTCGCGGCGGTTGCGGTGGAAGTCCAAGGCGAAGCGGTGCGCCTCGTCGCGCACGCGCTGGAGCAGGCGCAGGGCGTCCGAGTCGCGGGGGATCGGGACCGGGTCGGAGCGGCCGGGGACGAAGACCTCCTCGAGGCGCTTGGCCAGCGAGATCACCGCGATCCCCCGGTCGCGCAGGGCGCGGACCGCCGCGCTGAGCTGCCCCTTGCCGCCGTCGATCACGATCAGGTCGGGGACGGCCGCGAAGCTCTCGTCGAGCTCGGCGTCGTGGGGCGAGCGGTCGCCCTCCTGGATCAGCCGCGCCAGCCGCCGCGAGAGCACCTCCTCCATCGAGGCGAAGTCGTCGGGGCCCTTGCTGCGGTCGCCCCGGATCCTGAAGCGCCGGTAGTGCGCCTTCTTGGGAGCGCCGCCCTCGAACACGACCATGGACGCGACCGTGTGCTCGCCGCCCAGGTTCGAGATGTCGAAGCCCTCGATCCGGATCGGCAGCGACTCGAGCCCGAGCGCCTCGCCGAGCGCCGCCACGGCGTCCGCCCGCTGGGCGCGCCGGCGCTCGCGGCGCAGCCGGTCCTGGCCGAGCGCGAGCTTCGCGTTGCGCTCGGCGAGCTCGCGGATCCGCCGTTTGTCGCCGCGCTCGGCGACGCGCACCTCCACGCGCCCGCCCCGGCGCGTGGCGAGCGCCTCCTCGAGCAGCGCGACGCGATCGCGCACGGCCTCGCCGACGACGATCAGCCGCGGGATCGCGGGCGCCGCCGAGTAGTACTGGGCGATGAACTCCTCGGTGACCTCGCCCTCGTCGCGCTCGTCCTCGTTGGACATGTAGAAGCTCTGGCGCTCGGCGAGGATGCCGTCGCGGACCTGGAAGACCTGTGCGTTCGCGGTCTTGCCGTCGATCGCGACCGCGATCACGTCGGCGGTGTCGAGCGACTCGCCCGCGACGCTGCGGCGCTGCATGAGCGAGCGCACCGCCTCGAGGCGGTCGCGGTAGATGGCCGCCGCCTCGAACTCCTCGCGGCGCGCCGCCTCGGTCATCTTGCGCTCGAGGTCGCGCTCGACGTCGCGGTAGCGCCCGGAGAGGAAGCCGACGATCGCATCGATGTTGCGCCGGTACTCCTCGCGGTCGATGTAGCCGACGCAGGGCGCCTGGCAGCGCTTGATGTAGTAGTCGAGGCAGGGCACCCCCGAGCGCCGCCCGGGCTGCGGCCCGTCGCACGTGCGGTACTGGAAGAGCTTGCCGAGCAGCTCCAGCGTCTCCCTGGTGCGCTTCGCGTTCGAGTACGGGCCGAAGTAGAGGCGGCCAGAGCGGTGGCGCTCGCGCGTGAAGTAGACGCGCGGGAAGTCCTCGTCGAGGCTGATCCCGATGTAGGGGTACGACTTGTCGTCGCGCAGGCGGATGTTGAAGATCGGCCGGTAGCGCTTGATGAACTGCTGCTCGGCGAGCAGCGCGTCTGCCTCGGTGGCGGTGACCAAGAACTCGATCGAGTCGACTTGGCTGGTCATCCGGACGCTGCGCGTCTTGCCGGAGAAGTGGCCGGCGACGCGCTTGCGGATCGACCGCGCCTTGCCCACGTACAGGACCTCGCCGTCCTTGTCCCGGAAGATGTAGACGCCCGGCTCGTCGGGCAGCGCCCGGCGCTGCGCTGCCAGATCGTCCCCGGCGGCCCGCGAGAGCTCTGTGCTGGGCTCGATCGTGGTCACCCCTTCAAGGTTAGGCATGGCGGAGGGACGAACCCGGCTTTCTGAAGGGCGCCGGTGTCCCCCTCGCCGGCGCGAGGCCCATAGACTCGCCGACGTCATACGGAAAGGAGTGAGGACTTGGTCCGCAAGTTCCTGATTCTGCTCGCCGCCCTCGCGCTCGCCGCGTTCGGGCTGGCCGCGTGCGGCGGCGACGACGACGATTCCGGCGGCGAGGCCGCCACGACGACCACCGAGGCTCCCGCCGAGGAGCCCGCCGGCGACGGCGGGGACGACGACGGCGCCGCGGGTGGCGCCGGCGGCAAGGTCGAGTTCACGGCCGACCCCGACGGCGGCCTCTTCTACGAGGAGAAGTCCGCCGAGGCCAGCGCCGGGAGCGTCACGCTGGTGCTGGTGAACGAGTCTCCCACCCCCCACGACGTCCGCATCGAGGACGCGGACGGCAACGACCTGGGCGGAACGGAGGTCATCTCCAACGACACCGCCGAGGCGACGGTCGAGCTCGAGCCGGGCGAGTACACGTTCTACTGCTCGGTCCCGGGCCACCGCCAGGCGGGCATGGAGGGCACGCTCACCGTCAACTGAGCGCGCCGGGGAGGAGAGGTTTTCGCGGCAGCGGCGGCCCTTGGGCCGCCGCTTCGCTTTGCGTCTGCGGCGGCCGTCAGGCCACCAGCCGCACCTCCAGCACCGGCGGCGGGGCGAGGCCCGCGCCGCCGAGGAGGCCCATGATGCGCGCCACGTAGGCCTGGGTCTCGGGATAGGGCGGGATGCAGCTGCAGGCGGCCACCGCGGCCGGGCCCGCGTTGTAGGCGGCGAGAGCGAGCTCCGTCGAGCCGAAGCGCCGGAGGAGGTCGGCCATGAGGCGGGCCTGGGCGTCGATCGAGGCGATCGGGTCGAACGGGTCGCGCAGCCCGTAGGCGGCGGCGGTCGCGGGCATGAACTGCGCGATGCCCCGCGCGCCGGCGGGCGAGACGGCCAGCGGGTTGAAGCCCGACTCCGCCATGAGCTGCGCGGCGAGCAGCGGGGCCGAGACGCCGTGGCGGGCGGCCGCCCGCGCGAGCGGCGCGCGGAAGCGCGGCGGCACGAACGCAGGCAGGTCGCGGCGGCGCGCCTCGGGCTCGGCCGCCAGCCGGTCGGCCGCCTCGCTGCACGGCTCGGGGCCCGCGACGTACCCCAGGTGCCAGGGCTCCCACGGGTAGCGCACGACGAACCCGAAGCGGCTCGCGTTGCGCGCGAGCCACCCGTACGCGCTGGGCGGGCCCAGGTCGAGCTCGGTGCCGCAGCGGTGCAGCGACCGGCCGGGCGGCGCCACCCAGCGGGGGTCCGGGTTGGCGGCGAAGAGGCGCGCCTGCTCGGCGTCGGAGCGGTACCCCGAGTTCACGTACAGCGCGTGCCCGGCGCGCGCGGCGGCGGCGCGGAGCGCGTCGTAGGCGCGGGCAACGTCGGGCCGCATCCCCTCACCTGAGCGGTAGGCGAGCGGCCCGGCGTACCCGCCCCCGCTCGCGGTGCCGTTCGCCGCGCCCGTGGCCGGCGGCGCGGGCACGGGGACCGCCTCCGCGGTCGCGGCTGCGCGCGCCTCGATCGGGTCCTCCGTGGAGCCGGGCGCCGCCGCCGTCCCGCGCACGACCACGCGCACGCGGGTCGGCGGATCTGCTCCCGGGAAGCTCACGGCGGCGCGCTGCGGCGGGACCCCGTTGCGCTCGAGCGCGAGGCGCGCCGCGGCGCCCGCGCGGCGCTCGTACTCGGGCACGCTGAGGTGGCGGGGGTTCGGCGAGCCGTCCGGCAGGCGCGCCGGCTCGAACAGCCGCGGGTGGTTGTCGCGCAGCGAGCGCGCCGCCGAGATCGCCGCCAGGTCCGCCGCCCGCTGCAGGCGGGAGGCGCCGGTGCCCGCGGCCGCGATCAGGCTGAGGACGAGCGCGGCGACGATGATCGCGCCCGCGGCCGCGAGCACGACGGGCAGCGCCTGCCCCGCCTCCCCCACCGGCTCGGCCGCGCGCGGCCGCAGCGCCCGGCCCCGCTCAGGGCCGCGGATGCGCGCCGCGATCCGCTCCGCCCGGCGGGCGAGCGGCCCGCCGGGGTCGATGCCCGCCTGCGCCCGGCGCGCGCCGACGGCGCCGGGCGCTGCCAGGACGACGTGCGGCGCGACGCCGCGGGCGCGGAGTTCGATCGCGAGCAGGGCCGCGAGCGCGCGGTCGCGGTCGAGCTCGGCGCGGATGAGCGCGGCGTCCGCGGCGAGGGCGGGGTGCTCCACCGCGGCGCGCCAGTCCCGCTCGCCGAGCCAGGCGACGAGCGCCCCGTCGCCGCACTCCGCGCGCGCCCGCGCGAGCGCCTCGGCGGGCTCGTCGTCGGGGAGGCGCAGCTCGCAGATGGCGCCCCTGGCGGCCGCCTGCCAGCCCGCCTCCCGCAGGCGCGCCTCGAGCTCGCGCGCCGCGCGCGAGGCGAGCAGCGTCGGCCGCGGGGCCTCGGCGCCGGGGCGCGCCCAGACGGCCGCCCCGCCCCGCGCCAGGGCGAACGCGAGCGCGGCGGCCACGGCGGGGCCGCCCGGGGCGTCGCCGAGCGACGTGGCGAGCACGAGCGGCGCGCGCTTCACCGCCCCCCGGGCGCCGGCCGCGCCCAGGCGCTCGAGCGGACGGTGAGCGCCTTGCCCGCTCCCGGCAGCGCCGCCGGGGGCCGCAGCGCGACGGCGACCCGCCCGCCGCTCACCTCGACCTCGACCCGGTCGCGCGCCCAGCCGGGCAGCGCGGCCCGCGCCGCGTCCTCGGCGGGCCGCCCGGCTGCCAGCGCGAGCGCGCCCGCCTCGGCCGCGCCGTCGGCGAGCGAGGCCGCGTGGCCGACGGCCAGCAGCTGGAGCGCGACCAGCGCCGCGAGCGCGAGCGCGGGCACGCCCGCGACCAGCTCGGCCGAGGCCTGTCCCCGCTCGCCCCCCAAACCGCTCACCCGCCCGCGGCGGGGTCGAGGGCGGTCGAGGCCTGCACGGCGAGGCGCGGCAGGCCCGGGAGCAGGCTCGGCGCCCGGACGCGCACGGTCACCTCGCCCGCTTCCCGCCGGGCGCGGGCGACGAAGGGAGCGGGCACGGCGCGCTCCGCGACGGCCACGGCGTCGCCGCCGACGTGCGCCGCGCGCGCTCCGGCGCGCGCCGCGTCGGCAGCGCTCCACAGCGCGTACCCGGCGAGCGCGAGGTGGCCGAGGGCGAGCGCGAGCGCGGCGAGCAGCGGCAGCACGGCGACGAGCTCGACGGAGGCCTGGCCACGCTGCGCGTACTCGTGCGACGACATCACGGCCGACGCTAAGGCGGCCGGGCGCGCGGGATGCGCGCGCTTCGTGCCGGCTTACGCGCGGGAGCGGGTCAGTACGAGCGCGACTCGACCACGACGCGCGCGATCGCGAAGATCGCGGCGGCGAGCACGGCGATCCAGGCGACCGCGCCGAGCCCGGTCGCGAGCATCTCGTCGGCCCCCGCGAACATCAGCGCGATCGCGCCGAGCGCGGCGAGCAGGATCGCGCGCTGGCGGTCGGTGAGGGCCGCGTAGGCGAACTGGTTCTGGCGCCAGGTGAAGTACACGGCGGCGGCGATGATCGCGAGGAACACGAGCGTGAGCGCCGCGAGGACGCCGGTCGCGAGGTTGCCGCCGCCCGGGACGACGGCGACCACGAAGGCGAGCGCGGCGATGATCGCGATGTTGCGCAGGGCGCGCACGGGTCAATCCTACGCCTCGTGCGCGCCGGGCCGAACGGGCCACGCGCCGGTTCGGCGCCGGCCTCGCGGTTTTGTCGGTTGATCCGACACAAGCGCGCGCTCGTGCCGGCGGCCTTCGCGACCTCGCGGTTGTGTTCGCTTATCCAACGAAACTGCGCGGTCGCGCGCGCGAGGCGCGCGCGCCGCGGGCGGCCTAGCCGACCATGATGAGCAGGCCGAGCACGATCGCGCCGATCGTCGCGAGCGCGCCGAGCAGGGCGAGCGCCACGTAGAACACCGCCTGCAGGCGCTGGCCGTTGCGGTTCGCCTCGATGGTCCCCGAGACGCCGAGGATCGCGAGCGAAAACGTGAACATCACGCCGAGACCCGCGACCAGGGCCGCGAGGACCGTCTCGAGCAGCGCCGTGGTGTCGACGATGGTCGCGATCATCCCGGCACCGGCTGCCCCTTGCGGGCGCGCTGCACGATCGTCAAGAAGAACAGGGCCACGCCGACGGCGGCGATCACGGTCGGGCCCGCCGCCCCGTCACCGAAGAGGTGTGCGGTCCCGTAGGTGACCGCGCCGATCACGGCGGCCGCGGGGAGCGTGAGCAGCCAGGCCGTGAGGATGTTCCCCGCGACGCCCCAGCGCACCGCGGAGAGGCGCTTGCCGGCCCCCGCGCCCATCACGCCGCCGGAGATCACGTGCGTCGTCGAGAGCGGGAAGCCGAAGTGCGAGGAGGCCATGATCACGGCCGCGCCGGCGCCCTGCGCCGAGAAGCCCTGGGCGGCGTCCATCTTGATGATCCGCGTGCCCATCGTGCGGATGATCCGCCAGCCGCCCGAATAGGTGCCGAGAGCGATCGCCGTCGCGGCCGAGACGATCACCCAGAGCGGCGGGTCCGCACCCTGCTCGAGGCTGCCGTGGGCGATCAGGGCGAGCGCGATGATGCCCATCGTCTTCTGGGCGTCGTTCGTGCCGTGGGCGAGGGCCAGCAGCCCGCCGGAGATGATCTGACCGAACCGGAAGCCGCGGGTCACCGGGCCCGGGCGCTGCCGGCCGAGCATCCGGTAACAGATGACGATCGCGAGGGCACCGACGACGAAGGCGAGCACGGGCGCTACCACCGCCGGGATCATCACCTTGCCCAGCACGCCGTCGCCGTGCACGGCGCCCGCGCCCGAGGCAGCGAACGCCGCGCCCACCACGCCGCCGATCAGCGCGTGCGACGAGCTCGACGGCAGGCCGAAGTACCAGGTCAGCAGGTTCCAGGCGATCGCGCCGGTCAGCCCCGCGAAGACGACGGTGGGCGTGATCGCGCTCGCGTCGACCACGGCGTCGGCCACGGTGGCCGCCACCTCCAGCGAGATGAACGCGCCCGCGAAGTTGAGCACCGCCGCGTACAGCACGGCGAGGCGGGGCGCCATCGCGCGCGTCGAGATCGACGTCGCCACCACGTTCGCCGTGTCGTGGAAGCCGTTCGTGAAGTCGAAAACGAGCGCCGTCGCGACGACGATGTAGAGGATGAGATCGGCTTCGGTCACGGCGAGCGGTGCGAAGGGACGACGGTCACCGGTCGCTCTCCCGGCTCAGGCGTTCTTGATGACGATGCCCTCGAGGATGTGCGCGACGGATTCGGTCGCGTCGATCGCGCGCTCGAGCACGCCGAAGATGTCCTTCCAGCGGATCACGACCATCGGGTCCGTCCCGTTCGCGAACAGCGAGGCGACCGCGTCGCGCGAGAGCCGGTCGCCGTCGTTCTCCAGCCGGTGGATCTCGATCCAGTACTTCTCGAGGTCCTTGAAGTTGCGCAGGTCGTCGAGCGCCGCGGCGAGCTGCTCGCACGACGCCACGAGCACCTTCGCCATCTCCTGCGCCTGGGCCATCGGGGCCTCGATCTTGTAGAGCCCCAGGAAGTCCGCGGTCTCCTCGATGTAGTCGAGGACGTCGTCGAGGGTGGTCGCGAGGCCGTAGATGTCCTCGCGGTCGAGCGGCGTCACGAACGTGGCGTTCAGCCGCTGGATGATGTCGTGCGTGATGCGGTCCCCCTCCTGCTCGGCGAGCAGGACCTCCCGCGCGTACCCCTGATCGTCGGGCCAGCTCTCGAGCATCGCCTGCAGCATCCGCGCGGCGCGCAGCGTGTTCTGGCCGGCCTCGCTGAAGAGGTCGAAGAAGACGCGATCCTTGGGGACGAGGGAAGGAAGGGGCACGGGCCGCAAGCCTATCGCCCGGCAAGGATGCGGGCGACTCGCTCGGCGGCGCGCCCGTCCCACAGGCGCGGGGGCTCGGCGGGCGGCTTGCGGTCGGGCTGCGCGAGCAGCTCGGGGATCTCGCGGATCCGCGCCGGGTCGAGCCCGAGCAGCGTGTTCGTCCCGAGCCTGATCGTCACCGGCCGCTCGGTGTTGTCGCGCAGCGTGAAGCAGGGCACGCCCAGCGCCGTCGTCTCCTCCTGGATCCCCCCGGAGTCGGTGAGCACGGCCCGCGCGTCGGCCTCCAGCGAGAGGAAGTCGAGGTACCCGACGGGGTCGGTGAGCTGCACCGCCCCGGTCTCGTCGATGCCGAGCTCGGCAAGCCGCTTGCGGGTGCGCGGGTGGACCGGGAAGAGCACGGGGAGCGCGGCGGCCACCTCGGCGAGCGCGGCCATCGCGTCGGCCAGGAGCGGCCCGTCCACGAGGGCCGGCCGGTGCAGGGTGACGAGCAGGTACGAGCCGGGCTCCAGCCCCAGGCGGCGCGCCGCCTCGCGGGCGCGGAAGCGGTCCTCGAGCGCGCGCAGCGTGTCGATCATCGTGTTGCCCACGAAGTGCATGCGCTCGCGCGGGACCCCCTCCGCCTCGAGGTTCTCGATCGCCTCGTCGGAGTGCAAGAAGCAGTACTCGGAGAGGTGGTCGGTCGCGATGCGGTTGATCTCCTCCGGCATCTCGCGGTCGAAGCTGCGCAGCCCCGACTCGACGTGGGCCACCGGCACGCCGACCCGCGCCGCGCAGAGCGCCGCCGCGAGCGTCGAGTTGACGTCGCCGGGCACGACCACGACGTCCGGGCGCTCCTCGAGCAGCACCGGCTCGAGCCGCTCGAGCACGCGCGCGGTCTGCTCCGCGTGGGTGCCGGAGCCGACGCCCAGCATGTGGTCGGGCTCGGGCACGCCGAGCTCCTCGAAGAAGATGTCGGACATCGCCCGGTCGTAGTGCTGGCCGGTGTGGACGACGACGTTCCGCTCCGCGCCGAAGAGTTCGCGCCCGGCCGCGATCACCGGCGCCATCTTCACGAAGTTCGGGCGCGTCCCGACGACGTGCAGCAGCCGCATCTAGCCCGCGAGCTCGTCGATCTTCGCCGCGAGCTCGAAGTCCCTCTCGGTGAGGCCGCCCTCCGAGTGCGTGGTCAGGGTGACCTCGACCCGGCTCCAGGAGATGCTGATGTCCGGGTGGTGGTTCATCTCCTCGGCCGGATCGGTGATCGCGCGCACGAACTCGACCGAGCCGACGAAGTTCCCGCGGTCGAACGTCTTGCGCAGGGCCTGGCCGGCGAGCTCCCAGCCGCTCAGGCCGGCGAGGCGCGCGGCGATCTCGTCGTCGGAGAGGCGGGCCATGGTTGGGGGGAGCGTACGAAAACGGGCCGCGCCGCGTAACCACGAACTCGCGACCCCCTCCCCGCGACTTCGCACTTACGGCTCCCGGGGAGCCGAAACCGCGATCTCGCGAGCCGCGCTCTCGCGGGCGCGCGTTTTCTCGGCTACAGGCTCTGGGCCGCCGCGACCAGCGCCCCCGCGACCGCGACGAGCGCGAGCGCGACGAGCGCGACGCCCTCCAGCACCTGGCGCGCCGGGCCGCGCTGGCGCTCGCCCGCGATGATCGCGAAGCCCGCGAGCGCGCCCGCGACCAGGCCGCCGAGGTGCCCGCCGACGCTGATGTTGTTGACGCTGAAGGTGAAAAGCAGGTTGATCAAAAGCAGCAGGCCAAGCTGCGAGGCGAGCTCGTTGAACCCGCGGTCGCGCGCGATCAGCAGCGTCGCCGACATCAGCCCGAACACCGCGCCCGAGGCGCCGACCGTGACCGCGGTCGGGTCGAGCAGGAGCGCGCCGAAGGCCCCGCCCAACAGCGATACCGCGTAGATCCCGACGAAGCGCCACCGGCCGATCGCGGGCTCGAGCAGGTTGCCCAGCAGGTAGAGCACGAACATGTTCAGCCCGAGGTGGACGATCCCGTAGTGGAGGAAGCCGGAGGTGACGATCCGGTACCACTGGCCGTCGTCCACCAACGGGCCGTAGAGCGCGCCCTCCTCGTAGATCCTCCCGCCGCCGTCGAACAGCGTCCCGCCCGTGAGCAGGCAGGCGACGAAGACGAGCACGTTCAGCCCGATCAGCACCCGCGTGGCGTCCGCGATCCCGGCGCCGATGCCGCTCGGGCCGCGCACGACGCGCGTGCGGTCCCGCGCGCACTCCGGGCAGCGCATCCCCACCGGCGTCGAAGTCATGCAGTCGGGGCAGATCGGGCGACCGCAGTTGGAGCAGGAGACCTTCGTCTCCCGGGTCGGGTGCCGGTAGCAGGTGGCCATTGCCGCGGGAGGGTAGTGCGTGGCCCTGCCGGGGGTCCGCACCGGCCCGCCGGACGCGGCGCGCTTGCCGTCCGGCCGCGCCACCATAGTCCCCGCAAACGCCGCACAGGAGGAGTCTCGTGAACGCCGCAACCCCAGCCCGCCTCTACGCGACGCTCGGCGGCGCCGCGTTGATCGTCCTGGGCGTCGCCGGGTTCTTCTACAACGCCAGCTTCGGCACCGGCTCGGACGTCGAGGCCGACGAGCTCCTCGGCCTGTTCGCCGTGAACGGGTGGCAGAACCTCCTGCACATCGCGACGGGGCTGCTGGGCCTCGCCGCGGCCGGCCACGGCGCGCGCACCTACGCGCTCGGCGTCGGCCTCGCCTACGCGCTGCTCGCGATCTGGGGCTTCGTGGAGCTCGACGAAGGCGCGGGCGCGATCCTCGGCCTCCTCGCCGTCAACACCGGGACGTGCGTCCTGCACCTGCTCTTGGGCCTCGCAGGGCTCGGCATGGGCGCGGCCACGCCCCGTTCCGAGCCGCGCCCGCGCCCGCGCCCTAGCGGCGAATCTCGCTGAGGGTCTCGGTCACGCGCGCCACGCCCGCGCGCAGGCCCGTCGGCTTGCGCCTGCGCCGCAGGCCGAGCGCGACGAGCGCGACCGCCGCGGCCCCGCCGACCACGACCGCGCCGGCCGGACGCACCCAGTTGCGCGGGTCGCGGAGCGCGTCCAGCTCGCCGTCGGCGAGGTCGTCGGCCCAGCTCCCGAGCGCGGCGCTCGCCTGCTCGGTGATCGAGATGAGCGTGTTCTCGACGCGCGTCGCGAGGTCCTCGGGCGGCTCGATCGGCCGCAGCGCGTCGCGCAACAGGCCCTCGACGTCGATCTGCCCAGGTTCGGTCACGCGCCTACGAACCTCCCTCGGCCCGCTGGATCTCCTCCTCGAGCTGCTTGAGGGCGCGGTGGATGAGCACCTTGGTCGCGCCCTCGCTGCGCCCGAGCGCGCGGGCGATCTCCCGGTTCGACATGTCGAGCGCGAAGCGCATGATCAGCGCCTCGCGCCGGTCGTCGTTGAGCGCGTCGAGCTTCTCCAGGACCAGGCGCAGCTCCTCGCGCCCGGCGACCACCCGCTCGGTCGGGTGCGGGTGCGACGGCGGCTCGACGGCCTCGATGTTCGCCTCCGGCCGACGCGAGCGGTCGCGGTGATGGTTGGCCGCCAGGTTGTGCGCGATCCGGATCAGCCAGGGGCGCATCGGCCGGCCGTTCGACTCGCGCCGCGCCCGCTCGAAGTGCCGGTAGGCCTGCAGGAAGGTCTGCTCGGTCAGGTCCTCCGCGTCGTGGTGGTTGCCCACCCGGTAGTACGCGTAGGAGTAGACGTCGCGGAGGTGCGCTCGGTAGAGCTGCTCGAACTCCCTGTCGAGCTCGGCCTTGGCCGCTCCCGGCGCTCCCTCGGTTGCGCTCACGGCGCAAGCCTATCCCGGCCCCGCGCACGTCCGGTGACGGTGCGGCGCCGGGCGCCATGTCAGGCAGCCCTCCGCCGGCGCTCGGCCTGCCGCAGGCCGGCGATCCACTCGGTCGGCTCGATCTCGCCCGCGATCAGCTCGGCGAGCCCGCCCAGGCGCGGCGCCGAGACGCCCGCCCGGGCGAGGGTCTCGGCGACGAGCGGCACCGAGTCGAGCCCCTCGGAGGCCTGGCGGATCCGCCCGGGGATCTGGTCGGCGGGGACGCCCTTGCCGAGCAGCTCGCCCGCGCGGCGGTTGCGGGAGTTCGGCGCCAGCACGGTGGCGGTCAGGTCGCCCACGCCCGCGAGCCCGGCGAAGGTCTCCAGGCGCGCGCCCTTGAGCATCGCGTAGTCCACGCACTCGTCCCAGATCCCCGCGGCGGCGATGCCCGCCGCGTTCAGCCCGTAGGGCTCGGCCGCCGCGGCCGCGAGCGCCGCCGCGTTCTTGGCGACGCCGGCCATCTCGACGCCCGCCACGTCGTCGGTCGGCTCGCACACGAGCCCGGCGCGGTCGAAGACCTCGAAGAGCTGGAGGCGCAGGTCGGCGTCGGCGCTGCCGAGCACGAGCGCGGCCATCCCGGCGGCCGCCTCGCGGGCGTGCGCCGGGCCGCCCAGGCAGGCGATCGCCCGCGCCCGCACGCGCTCCGCGACGTACTCGGTGGGCAGCATGCCCAGCGGCTGCACGAGGCCCTTGGTCAGCAGCAGCACCGCGGCGCGCGGCCCGATGCGGTCCGCGGTGGTGCCGACCGCCTGGGGCAGCGCCTTCGAGGGCACCGCGTAGACGATCAAATCGCAGCCGCCGAGCTCGATGTCGCTCGCGCGCTTGACGGTCACGGCCTCGGGGAGCTTCACGTCCGGCAGGTAGCGCTCGTTCTCGCGCTTGCGCTCGATGGCCTCGGCCGCCTCCGGGGTGCGGGTGCCGAGCTGGACCTCGAGCCCGCCGCGGGCGAGCAGCACGGCCATCGCCGTGCCCCAGCTCCCCGCGCCGATGACCGCCGCCTGGCGCAGCGCAGGCAGGCCGCCCAGGTACTCCCACTGCAGCTCGATGTTCGGCCAGATGCGCTCGGTGACCGTCGCCGCGAGGCTCGGCGACGGCCGCTCGGTCCGCGGGAAGGTGAGCGTCGGGCCGGCGCGCAGCGCGACCTTGCGCGGGCGGATGCGCCAGCCCCTGCGCACGTGCTCGGCGCCCAGGACGGCCACCGGCAGCACCGGCGCGCCCGTCTCCAGGGCGAGCCGGCCGACGCCGCGCTTCGGGCGCGCCAGCGAGCCCTGCCTGATCCGCGTGCCCTCGGGGAAGATCACGACCGTGCCGCCGCGCTCGACGGCGATCCGCGCGGTCTCCATGGCGGTCTCATCCGACTGACCGCGGCGGATCGGGAAGGCGCCCAGGCGGTTCAGCAGCCAGCCCTGCCAGGGCTTCTCGAACAGCTCGACCTTGGCGACGAACTGGATCTGCCGCCGCCACGGCAGGAGCGCGCCGATCACGAACGGGTCGAGGAAGCTGCGGTGGTTGGCGGCGACGATCAGGCCGCCCGAGACCCGCGCGTGCTCGCGCCCCTGGCGCTCCAGGCGGAACCAGATCAGGAACGCCGGGACGAGGATGATCCGCGCGATCGTGTAGAGGATCTTGTTGACGCCGTGCTCGCGGGCGTAGCGGTGGTAGCGCTGGAAGCGCTCCTCGGGGATGACCTTGTCCTTGCGCGGCGGCGCCGATGCGCGCGGTCGATCTTCCATCGCGCACGCCTACACGCGCGGGCGCGAACGGTTACCCGCTGGGCGCTACCAGGCGGCGCGCACGATCGCCTCGAGCTCGTCACGGCCCGGCGGGTCCGGGGTGTTCGCGAGCTGCTCGCGGGCGAGCATGGCGTCGAGGGCGTCGTCGAGAAGGCCCTCGTCGGCGTCGAGCTCGGTGAGCGTGCGCCGGCCGCCCATCAGGTCCTCGAGGCGCTCGCCGATCATCGCCGGGCGCGTGCCGAGCGCCCGCGCCAGCTCGGCGAGCTCGCGCGGCGCCCGCCCGGACATCGCCTCGACCGTGTGCGGGAGCAGCGCGGCGTTGGTCTCGGCGTGCGGAAGGTTCATGGTCCGCACGAGCGTCTGGCTCACGACGTGGTGCAGGGCGAAGCCGGTCGCGTCGAGCGCGTACGCGCAGAGCAGGGAGCCCAGCGAGAGCTCGACCCGGGTCGCGTCGTCGAGGCCGTGGTCGAGCGCGCCCGCGATCAGCTCCGCGCCGCGCAGCGCGGCCAGGGTCGCGACCGGGTGCGAGCTGGGGACGTACAGCGCCTCGATGCCGTGGGCGAGCGCGTTCATCGCGCTCGCGCGCAGGCGGCGCTCGGGCAGGCTCGTCATCGCCGCCGGGTCGGCCACGACGAGCCGCGGCCGCACGAGCCCGGGCGCATCGTGCCCCTCGGGCAGCCGGTGGATGCGGGTCAGCTCCGCGCCCGAGAGCGTCGTCGGCAGCGCCGCCACGGCGCCACCGCGCACCGCGGCGATCGCCTTCGCGGTGTCGATCACCCGGCCGCCGCCGAGCGCGACCAGCCGCTCGCCCGCCACCGAGTCGATCAGCGCCGCCGCCGTCTCGGTGACCGGCCCCGGCGGCACGAGGTGCAGCGACGCCGCGCGGTCGGCCAGCTCGATGGGCCCCTGGGCGAGGCCGCTCTGGGTCGTGAGCAGCTCGTACTCCCCCCAGCCGTGCTGCGCGAGCAGCTCCATCACGTCGGCCATGGCGGCCGCGCGGAAGACGATCGTGCGCTCAGCGTCGCGCCAGGTGAAGTCGGTCTCGCTCATGTGCCTCGCGTCGGTGGAGAGCCCGGGGCGGGACTCGAACCCGCAACCGCCTGATTACAAATCAGGTGCTCTGCCAGTTGAGCTACCCGGGCGCGCCTTGATGCCCTGTGGCTGGGGACCCAGGATATGGGCGGGCGGGCCCCCGGAACGCACGCGCGCCCCGGGCGGCGACCCGGGGCGCACGGGAAGCGTCGGCTCGGCGACGGCCGGCGATCGGCTCAGAGCGGGACCTCGCGCTGGGCGAGGTGGTTCGCCACCTTGCGCTTCACCCGCTGGAGCGCGTTGTCGACCGTCTTCGTGTCGCACTCGAGCTTGCGGGCGACGACCTCGTAGCTGTGCCCGTCGAGGTACAGGGAAAGGACGCGCGACTCGAGGTCCGAGAGCACGGTGCCCAGGCAGGCGACCAGGCTGCTCAGCTCCTCGCTCGCGATCACCCGGTCGACCGGGTCGTCGGAGATCGGCCCCGGCAGCACCTCCTCGAGCGTCGTCTCGCTGTCGCCCGTCGCCGCCGGCGCCTGCGCGAACGAGACGTACTGGTTCAGCGGGCTGTGCTTGTTGCGGCTCGCGGTCTTGACCGCGGTGATGATCTGCCGCGTGATGCAGAGCTCGGCGAAGTTCCGGAAGCTCGACTCACGGTCCGGGCGGAAGTCCCGAATCGCCTTGTAGAGGCCGACGAGGCCCTCCTGGATCAGGTCGTCGGGCTCGCCGCCGAGCAGGAAGTACGAGGACGCCTTCAGGCGGACGAAGCCGCGATAACGCCTGACGAGGCGGTCGTACGCGTCCGCGCTCCCCTGCTTGGCGAGGGCGACGAGGTAGTGATCATCAGGCTCAAGTTGAGGGTTAGACTGCGCCCGCGAGTGGGTCGCCGCTACCGGTGCCGAGGGGATTTGCTGCGTTGCCATGCCACACGATCCTTCCGTTCATCGGAAATCGGGTGGCGCCGCACCTCCCCTGGGCGCCATGTACCTTCACTTGTCCGGCGAACCCTCGGGTCTAAAGCTCGACCTTTGGTTCACCCTTACTGCTGCGCGCAGTCTAGGGTAGCGCGCGTTCTTCTGTCAACTCGGCCGGCGCGCCGTGCAAGGTTCCTTGCAGATTACGGAGTCCGTCCGCTGCCCTTGTTAGGCGCCGGCGGCCCCGCCCCGCTGGCGGACCGCCTCGAACAGAAGCACCGCGGCAGCGGCTGAGACGTTGAGCGAATCGACCCGCCCCAGCGTCGGGATCGAGACGAGCAGGTCGCACTGCTCGGCGACCCGCGGGCGCAGCCCACGCCCCTCGCTGCCCAGCACGAGGATCACGCTGCCGGTGAGCTCCGCGTCGGTGTAGGGCGTCGGGGCCTCGCCGTCGGCGCCGTACACCCAGACGCCGGGCCTGCGCTTCGCCGCGGCCAGCCAGTCGGCCAGGTTGCGCACGCGGGCCACGGGCAGGTGCTCGACCGCCCCCGCCGAGGCCTTGCACACGGCCGGGGTCACCCCAACCGCCCGCCGCTCGGGGATCACGATCCCCGCCGCGCCCGCGACCTCGGCCGACCGCGCCACGGCGCCCAGGTTGTGGGGGTCCTGCACCTGGTCGAGGGCGACGACGAGCGTGGCGTCGCCGTCGAGCAGGGCGTCGGCGTCCGCGTAGGGGTAGGGGTCGACCTCCGCGACCACCCCCTGGTGGTCGGGCGAGCCCGCGAGCCGCTCGAGCTCGTCGGCCGGCGTCTCGGGCGCGCGCCACACCCGGTGCACCCGGCGCCTGCCGCGCTCCGCCTCGGCGACCGGCCGGCGCCCGTAGACAATCTCCGGTCGGCCCGCCACCGGCCTAGCGCCGCACGAGCCGCGGCCCGTCGGCGGAGTCGCGGACCTCGTAGCCGCGCGCGATGAGCTCGTCGCGGATCCGGTCGGCGCGCTCGAAGTCGCGCTCGGCCCGCGCCCGCTCACGCTCGGCGAGCAGGCGCTCGGCCTCGGGGTCGACCTCCTCGTCCTCTTCGAGGAGCGCCTCCAGGCCGAGCAGCGGGAGCAGGTCGGCGACCGCGGCCCGGGCCCCGGCGAGCGGCCGCTTGTTGGCCTCGCCGATCAGCTCGAAAAGGGCGGCGAACGCCTTGGGCGTGTTGAAGTCGTCGGCGAGGGCGTCGAGGAAGGCCTCGCGGCGGGCGGCCACGAACTCGTCCTCCTCCCCCGCCCCGTCCTGCGCGGGCGCGCGCAGGAAGTTGCGGATGCGCTCGACGCGCGCCTTCGCCTCGTCGAGCGCGCGCTCGGAGAACTCGAGCGGCTGGCGGTAGTGGCCGGAGATCAGGTAAGCGACGACCGGCTGCGGGCCGTAGCGGTCGAGGGCCTCGGCGAGCTGGAAGATGTTGCCGACGGACTTCGACATCTTCTCGTCGGCGACCCGGATCATCCCGTTGTGCATCCAGATCCGGGCGAGCGGCACCCCGCGCGCCGCCTCGCTCTGCGCCACCTCGTTCTCGTGGTGCGGGAAGACCAGGTCGGAGCCGCCGCCGTGGATCTCGAAGTCCGCGCCGAGCAGCGCCTCGGCCATCGCCGAGCACTCGATGTGCCAGCCCGGGCGCCCCGGGCCCCAGGGCGAGTCCCACTTGGTGTCCTCGCCCTCCTTGTGGGCCTTCCAGAGCGCGAAGTCGAGCGGGTCCTCCTTGAGGCTCGCGCTGCCCGCCTCCTCGCCCTGGTCCATGTCGGCGGGGTCGCGGTTGGAGAGCTTCCCGTACTCGGGGAAGCTGCGCACGCGGAAGTACACGTCGCCGCCCGACTCGTAGGCGTGGCCCTTGGCGATCAGCTCGCCGATCAGCTCGATGATCTCGGGCATGGTCTCGGTCGCCCGCGGCTCCGCGTCCGGGCGGCCCAGCCCGAGGCGGTTGGTGTCCTCCTCGTACAGCCGGATCATCTCGGCCGCGTGCTCCGCGGACGGGACGCCGGCCGCGCGCGCCGCGTCGTAGATCTTGTCGTTGACGTCGGTGACGTTGATGACCAGCTTCACCTCGTAGCCGAGGCGCCGGAGGAAGCGGCGCAGGAGCATGAAGACCACGTAGGGCCGCGCGTTGCCGACGTGGATGCGCGAGTACACGGTCGGGCCGCACGCGTAGATCCCGACCTTGCCGGGCTCGCGCGGCTCGAGCTTGACCAGCTCGCCGCTCAGGGTGTCGCGGATGCGGACCTCTCGCACAGACGGGATCGTAGTCGCGCCGCCGCCGGGCAAGCGGGTCAGGCGCCCGGCCTGCAAGCAGAAGGCACCCCGCCTCCCCCGCCGAACGAGCGAGAACGTTGCGATGGGCAACGGGATCGCACGGCCGGCCGAGAGTCAGACGAGCTCGCGCTTCAGGATCTTGCCGGTGGCGTTGCGCGGCAGCTCGTCGATGAACTCGACGTCGCGCGGGACCTTGTAGGCGGCGAGGTTCTCCTTGACGAAGCGCTTGACCTCGTCGGCGCTCCACTCCGCGCCGTCGTTGAGCACGATCACCGCCTTGAGGCGCTGGCCGAACTCCTCGTCGTCGACGCCCACGACGGCGACCTCCTTGACGGCGTCGTGGCCCGCGAGCAGGTCCTCGACCTCGCGCGGGAACACGTTCTCGCCGCCCGAGACGATCATCTCGTCGTCGCGGCCGTCGATGAACAGGCGCCCCTCCTCGTCGAGGTGGCCGACATCGCCCGAGCAGAGCAGGCCGTCGATCACGTCCTTGTTGCCGCCGCCGGTGTAGCCCTCCATCCGCATCTCGTTGCCGACGAAGATCCGGCCGGTCTCGCCCGGGGGCACCGGCTTGCCGTGGGCGTCGAAGATCGCGAGGCGCGTGCCGTGCGGCGGCCGCCCGGCCGTCCCCGGCGCGGCGCGCAGGTCCGCGGGAGTCGCGATCGTGGCCCAGGCCACCTCGGTCGACCCGTAGAGGTTGTAGAGGTTGTCGCCGAAGGTGTCCATCCAGCGCGTCGCCAAGGGCCCCGGGAGCGCCGAGCCGCTCGCCGCCGTCACGCGCAGCGAGGAGGTGTCGTACGAGGCGATCGTCGCGTCGGGCAGCTCGAGGATGCGCTGCATCATCACCGGCACGACGATGAGCGCCTCGGCGCGGTTCTCCGCGACCATCGCGAGCGTCGCCTCGGGGTCGAACTTGCGGCGCAGGACGTAGGTCGAGCCGAGCGAGAGCCCGATCGAGAAGTGCAGGAAGCCCCAGGAGTGGAACAGCGGGGCGGCGATCACCGTGCGCTCGCGCGAGCGCAGCGGGATCCGGTCGAGCAGCGAGGCGATCGGCGAGAGCGTGGCCGGCTGGGTGCGGCGCGCGCCCTTGGGCGCACCGGTGGTGCCGGAGGTCAGGATGATGAAGTGGCTGCGGCGCTCCGGGGGCTCGAGGTCCGAGTCGTCCGGTTCGGACTCGATCAGGCTCTCAAGCGACCGGTCCCCGGTCTCGTCCCCCTCCTCCTCCCAGGCCACGAAGCGCACGAGGTCGCCCTCGACCCGGGAGAGCAGCCCGGCGAACTCGCTGTCGTAGATCAGCGCCCGGGGCTTCTCCTCGCGGACCACGCCCGCGAGCTGCGGGCCGCTGAACATCGTGTTCATCATCAGCGCGCTGGCGCCGAGCTTGGCGAGCGCCAGCACCGACTCGATGAAGCCGCGGTGGTTGCGGGCGAGGATCGCGACGCCGTCGCCGGCGCGCACACCCTCGCGGCGGAGCGCCCGCGCGAGCCGGTTCGTGCGGCTGTGCACCTGCGCGAAGGTGAGCGTCCCGGCCTCGTCGACCACCATGGGCTCATCGGGGTAGCGCAGCGCGCACATCGTCACGCCCGCGGCGGGCGACGCCCCCCAGCGCCGCAGCTCGCGCGCCACCTGGAGCGCGATGTCCGGGCGCATGGGCCTCACGACCCCCGCCTCGGCCAGCACCCTCAGGTTGAAGGGCACGTCAGGGAGCGCTCCGAGCGATCCGATCTGGATGTGCTGGGCGCGCTGAAGCACGGGCTGAGCCAAGCCTGACAACCTCTCGCTCATGGCCGTACCCTACCCAGCCGGGACGGCCATCTCCCTCACCCGAGGTCGACCATCGCGACCGCGATGCAGGCGATGCCCTCGCCGCGGCCGATCCACCCCATCCCCTCGTTCGTCGTCGCCTTGACGCTGACCGGGCAGCCCAGAGCGTCGCCCAGGATCCGCTGCATCTCGGCCCGGTGCTCGCCGAGGCGCGGGCGCTCGCAGATCACCGTCGCGTCGACGTTCACCACCGCGCCCGGCACCATCGCGGCCGCCGTGCGCAGGAGCTCGATCGAGTCGGCGTCGCGCCAGCGCTCGTCGTCGGGCGGGAAGTGCTCGCCGATGTCGCCCAGGCCAGCGGCGCCGAGCACGGCGTCGGTGATGGCGTGCGCCAGAACGTCGGCGTCGGAGTGCCCGGCGAGCCCCAGCTCGTGCGGGATCTCGACGCCGCCGAGGACCAGCCGGCGCCCCTGCGCGAAGCGGTGACTGTCGTAGCCGACGCCGACCCGCGGGCTCACCCGAGCTCCACCGTCCGGCGCTGGCGCTTCTCGAAGACCGCGATCTCGTTCACGCCCCAGCCGCGCATCGTCTCGACGGCGCGCTCGTACGAGTGCCCGACTTCCTCCGGCAGGTGGGCGTCGGAGGAGAGGGCGAAGGTCGCGCCCGCCTCGACCAACATCTCGGCGAACGCGTCCGCCGGGTAGAGCTCGCTGGCGGGCTTGCGGTAGCCCGCGGTCGAGACCTCGACCGCGATGCCGCTCTCGGCGATCGCCTCCACCGCGCGCTCGTAGTAGAAGCGGGGGTCGCGGCTCGGCTTGGGCCTGCGGTCGCCCCAGTACTTGATCAGGTCGGGGTGGGCGAGGATGTCGTAGAGCCCGCTGCGCGCAGCATCGGCCAGGCGGGTGAAGTACATGTCCCAGAGGCGGTCCGGGTCGGGCACGTCCCGCCAGGCGTCGAAGCGGTCGTAGTCGATGGACCCGTAGTCGACGAAGTGCACGGAGCCCACGACGTAGTCGAACGGGTGCGCGTCGAGCACGCTCGCGATCCGCTCCTCGCGGCCGGGCACCCAGTCCATCTCGATCCCGAGCCGCAGCGGGGTGCCGACGACGAAGTCGCAGTAGGCGTCGAGGTCGTCGACGGCGCTCTCCTGCCAGAACGGATGGTCCCAGATCTCGAGCGCGGTCTTGAAGCGGTGGATGTGCTCGGAGACGCCGATCTCCTCGACGCCGGCGGCGCGGGCCGCCTCGAGGTAGCGCTCGACGTTCTCCTCCGTGAAGTACTTCTCCGGGGTCGCGTCCGGGTCGTCCGGGCGCAGGTGCAGGTGGTAGTCGGTCAGCATCTCCCCAGCAGGGTACGCGAAGCAGCCGTCTCGGCTACGCTCGGCGGCGTGGGCGAGAAGCTACCCAGGACCGCGACCGACCTCGTGCTCCTCGCGGCGGCGTTCGCGCTCGCCACGATCGTCGCCGAGCTCGCGGGCGCTGCGAATCTCGGCACGGCGATGACGTTCGGCGTGCTCGCTTTCGCGGCAGCGCTCATCTTCGTCCTGCTGCGCCCCTAGCGTGGCGGCCCCGCCGGCCGAAGCGGCGACCGCTATCGCGCGGCCTTCCGCAGCGTGCCGGGCTGCTTGAAGTTCGACTTGTCGGCACAGCGGTTGCGCTGCTTGACGGCGATCGTGCCGGAGTTCGCACAGTCGCGACGGTTGCCGGAGGCACGGTTGCGGCGCAGGACGGTGTCCGTCGCCTCGTTCTCGATGCCGTCGGCCTTGTTGCCCTGGGCGACGTTGCCGATCAGCCGGTTCGCGTGCCCGAAGACATCGAAGCCGTCGCCGTGGTTGTTGCGCGCGACGTTGTCCTCGAAGAGGCCGTCGTCACCGGTGATCCAGAAGCCGTCGCCGCCGGAGCCCATCGCCTTGTTGCGCTTGACCGTGACGTTGGTCGCCGACAGGTAGAAGCCGTCCTCTTGCTCCCAGCCGGCGTCGCGCGTCGTGTTGCCGATGACGCGCCCGCCGTTGGGCAGATAGAGGTCGAACCCGTAGCCGGCCACATCAAATACCCGGTTGTTCTGGATCAACGCCTTTCCGGAACCGGAGACGGCCACCTCCACGCCGTCGCCGTCGTTGGACAGATGGCGAGCGACGTTGCCCTTCACGACCGTCCCTGCGCAGGTGGCGAAGCAGTCGATCTCGAATGCGTCGCTCTCCGCGTCCACGATCCGGTTGGCGATCGCCTTCGGGCTGTTACCGGACAGGTAGAAACCGCCTTCGCACGTCCGGCCGCGGTTCCCTTCGGCCCGGATGCGGGCGCCCGTGAGGTAGTAGCAGTAGTCCCAGCCTCCCACGCCGCGGTTGCGCAGCACCTTGGCGCGGTCGCCGCCGTCCACCCACACGAAGGTGCTCCCCGTGTTGGCGAACCGGTTGCCCTCGACCCGGGCGTTGTCGCCGCCCTTGATATGGACCCCCTCGCCGTCCTCGCAGGCGCGGATGTCGTTGTTGCGGACCACCGCATCGTTGCCCGTGATGTAGATGCAGTCCTCGTCCACACGGCGGATCGTGCTGCGCAAGACTTTGCCGTTGTCGCCCCCGATCTCCACGCCGTAGTAGCCGCAGCCGGTCAGTGTCGAGCGCAGCACTCGGGCGTCGTTCCCGCCGGAGTAGAAGCAGTCGTTGTCGGACAGGCCCTTGAAGCGCACCTTGCTGGCCACGCAGCGATCGCTGGTATTGCAGTTGATCCCCGAGCCGTGGCGCAGCTCGAGGTTGGCGATCCGCACCCGGTTGGCGTTGATGTCGAACTGATGGCCGCTGCCGGTCCCCTCAACGAAGCCGTCCACGAACACGCCACGCTTCGCACCCTTGATCACGAGCCGCGGGGTCGAGACGGCCACGTGCTCGAAGTTGCGCTTCTTCGAGATCGCGATCGTGTCACCGGGGTTGGCCGCGTTGACCGCCGCCTGGATCGTCGGGTACTGCTGGGGCACTTTCCGCACGGCGCCCTGTGCGCTCGTGCCCAAGAAGAGGAGCGAGAGCGCTATCCCCGCAAGCACCAGACCGAAGCTGCGTGAACCGTCCATTGGTTCCCTCCCGAGAGCTCGTGTCGACCCCTTAGAACACACCCGTGATGGTTCCCAAGCGCCCGCGCGGGGCGAGGCGATCCTAACCTCGACACCCGTCCCGGGCAAGGGGGCGCGCCCTCAGCGCGCGAGCGGCTCGCGCTCTCGGAGCAGCGCCTCGATCAGGAACCGGTCGACGGGACGGGTGAGCTTGGGGTTCGGGTCGGCCACCGGGTAGACGCGCACCCGGCCGCCAGCGGCCTCGACGAGGCTCGCGTCGTCGGTGGCGGCGGCGAGGCGCTCGGGCGGGACGTCGAGCGCGGCGCGCAGGGCGTCCGCGCGGAAGGCCTGCGGAGTCTGGATCGCCCAGAGCTCGCTGCGGTCGGGGGTCTCGACCACCTCGAGGCCCTCCCCGCGACAGCGCTTGATCGTGTCGATCACGGGCGCGGCCGCGACCAGGCCCGCGAGCCCGGCGTCCTCGGCGAGCGCCTCGACGATGCCGTCGAAGAGCTCGGGGGGCGCGAGCGGCCGGGCGGCGTCGTGCACGACGGCGAACTCGCCGTCCGCGGCCGCGAGGGCGCGGGCGACGGACTCCGAGCGGGAAGCCCCGCCGGGGACGACCGCGACGTCCTCGCCCGCGATCTCGCGCAGCTCGTCGACGCGCCCCGGAGGGGCCGCGACCACGATCGTGCCGATCGCCGCGGCACGGCGCAGCGCGTCGAGCGACCAGGCCACGAGCGGCCTGCCGCCGACGGGCACCAGCGCTTTCGGGCCGCCGGCCCCCAGGCGAGACCCGGAGCCGGCGGCCGCGATGATTGCGGTTGCCCGCGCGCCGCTAGGCGGCCGCGGTGGAACCGAAGCGCTCCTGGAGGAGGTTGTCGATGTACTCCTCCGCACCCTCTTCGTCCTTCTCGAGGGCGTACATGAACTCGGACGCGAGGATCTTCTTCGCGCGCGTGTACATCTGCTTCTCGCCGGTCGAGAGACCCTTCTCCATCTCCCGGATGGCGAGGTTGCGCACGACCTCGGCGATCTCGAACACGTCGCCGGTCTTGATCTTCTCGCGGTTGTACTTGAACCGGCGATTCCAGTTCTTCGGCATCTCGGAGAGCTCGCCGGTCAGCACCTCGATGACCTTCTGCACCTGCTCGGGGTCGATGACCCGGCGCAGGCCCGCGCGAGCCGCGTTCTCACACGGGACCATGACGGTCATGTCGTTGTGCAGGATCTTGATGGTGAGGTACTCGCGCTCCTCACCGAGCAGCTCGCGGGTTTCCCTCTTGAGCACCACGCCTGCCCCGTGGTGTGGGTAGACGACGTGGTCCCCGGCGTTGAAGTCGACGACTTCAGCCTCGAGATCGTCGTCCACTCCTGCGGTTTCGTCCGTAGCTACTTCAGGAATGAGCTTCCTCCTTCGATCGACGGCGCCCCCGGCGGCCGTCCGTTTGCATCACTGGTATCGGTCGACGAGATCGACCTCTTGGAGCCGGCGGAGCCCCTCGCGGATCTCCTGCGCGCGAGCCTCCCCCACCCCCGGCACCGCTCCGATCTCGGAGTCCGATGCGGCAAGGATGGCCTCCAGGTCGCCGAAGTGGTCGACGACCTTCTGGGCCACCAGGCGAGGGAGCCTCGGCACGCGCGAGAGCGCGCGGAAGCCCCGCGGTGTTACGGGGAAGTCGAAAGAGTTCGTCTTGCGGTCGTAGCCCAGGAGCTCGGCGAGGCGGCCGAAGTCGAGCAGCTCCTGGTGGTCGAGCGCGCTGAGCTGGGCGAGCGCGTTCTCGAGCTCCTGCTCAGAGGTGAACGTGGCGTAGTCGCGCACGAGGGCCGAGCGGTCGGCGATCACGCCGACCACCAGCTCGTCGAGCTGCATCTCGATCAGGCGGCCCTCGCTGCCGAGCTCGATGATGTAGCGCTCGACCTCGACGGCCATGCGGGTGACCAGCTCGGCGCGCTGGAGCACGGAGAGCACGTCGTAGAGCGCGGCGCTGCCGGCGAACTCGAGGGCGGTGAGGCGCGAGGAGACGCGGTCGAGGCGGGCCCGGTACTTCTCGAGCGTGGCGAGACCCTGGTTCGCCTTCGACAGCACCGTCGAGATGTCCTCGAGGATGTACTTGATGCCCTCGACGTAGATCGAGACGACGTCCCGGCGCTGCGAGATCGCGACCACGAGCGACTTGGTCTGCTTGGAGACGCGCTCGGCGGTGCGGTGGCGGGTGCCGGTCTCCATCGAGAGGATCGTCGGGTCCGGCATGAGCTGGACGTTCGCCCAGCAGATCCGCAGCGTCTCGGGGTCGAGGACGATCGCCCCGTCCATCTTCGCGAGCTGGTAGAGCAGCGCGGGCGAGTAGTCGACGTCGAGGCGGATCCCGCCCGAGAACATGAACGAGACGTCCTCGGCCTCCGCGATGACGATCAGCCCGCCCGTCCGGGCATGGATGATGTTGTCGATGCCCTCGCGGAGGGGGGTGCCGGGCGCCACCATGTCGAGGGCGCGCAGCAACCTTGGGTCCTGGCGTGCCTCCAACTCGTTCCGTTCCTTAGGCATCGCCATGACGCCATCCATGGTGACATAAAGAGAAGCTAAGCGCGGTCAGGCCGAATCCGCACTGGACAGGTCGGATTCCGCTTTGTCAAGCCGAAAGCCGCGTGCGCTTAACCTTCCCGCCATGGACTTCCTCGCCCGGGTGGCCGAGTCGCGGATCCTCGAAGCGATCGAGCTCGGCGAGTTCGACGACCTCCCCGGCAAGGGCAAGCCGCTCGAGCTCGAGGACCTCTCTCGCGTCCCGCCGCACCTGCGCGCCGGCTACAAGCTCCTGCGCAACGCGGACGCCCTGCCGCCGGAGCTCGAGCTGCGACGCCAAGGCTACGCGCTCGACCGAGCGATCATGCGGACGACCGACCCGGCCGAGCGCGAGGAGCTGCGGCGCCTCAAGCGCGAGAACGAACTGCGCTACAGCCTTCTCGTCGAGCGCAGGCGACGCCGCACCTGAACCGACGCTCACCAGGCGACCCCCGTCGACGGCAGGCTCGGCAGTGCGCGGCGCCTTGAGCGTGTCCGGCCACCGCCCGCGCGCACATCACAGGGGACAGCCGCTCGGCTGCGTCGCGGGTGGCCGTTGGGGTCACGCCGCGGCGCGCTTGGGCGCGCGGCCGCCCAGGGCGGCGCGCAGCGCATCGCGCAGGGTTGCCTGTGGCGCCAGCCCGGGGATCGCGTCTACCGGCGGCGGGGCGAGCACCGGGCCGAGCCCGAACTTGCGCGCCTCGGCGACGCGCCTGTCGGCGTGGGCGACGCTGCGCAGCTCGCCGGTGAGCCCGACCTCGCCGAAGCACGCGAGCGGGCGCCCGTCCGAGTCGGCGAGCGACTCGCCGCGGTGGGCCGATGCGATCGCGAGCGCCACGGCGAGGTCGGCGCCGGGCTCGTCGATGCGGACGCCGCCCGCAACGTTCACGAAGACGTCCGCGTTGGCGAGCGCCGGCCCGCCGTTGCGCACGAGCACGGCGAGCACCATCGCGAGGCGGTTGCGGTCGACGCCGTTGGCGACGCGGCGCGGCGGCACGATCTCGGTGGGCGCGACCAGCGCCTGCACCTCGACCAAGAGCGGGCGGGTGCCCTCCATGGAGCAGAGGACGACCGACCCCGGGGCGCTGCTCGCCTCGCCGACGAAGCGGGCCGAGGGGTCCTCGACCTCCACCAGCCCGCCGTCGCGCATCTCGAAGACGCCCACCTCGCTGGTCGCGCCGAAGCGGTTCTTGAGCGCGCGCAGGGTGCGGAAGCTGCGCTCGCGCTCGCCCTCGAACAGCAGCACGCAGTCGACGAGGTGCTCCAGGACCCGCGGGCCCGCGACGGCGCCCTCCTTGGTGACGTGGCCGACGAGCAGGACCGCGCAGTCGATGCGCTTGGCGACCTCGAGGATCGCGTTCGCCGCCTCGCGCACCTGGCCCACTGATCCGGGCGCGCCGCTCATGCCCTCGGCGTGGAGGGTCTGGATCGAGTCGATCACGCACGCCTGCGGCCGCTCGGCCTCGAGCGTCGCGAGCACGGTCTCGAGCGACGTCTCCGCGAGCGCGGGGACCGCGAGCGCCGCCTCGCCCAGGCGCTGCGCGCGCATGCGCACCTGGGCCGCGGACTCCTCGCCCGAGACGTAGAGCGTGCGCTTGCCGGCCGCCGTCAGGTTCCCCAGCGCCATGCCGGTGAGCGTGGACTTGCCGATGCCCGGGGAACCTCCGAGCAGCACGATCGACCCCGGCACGAGGCCGCCTCCGAGCACGCGGTCGAACTCGTCGATCCCCGTGCGCAGCCGCTCGACCGCGGGCATCGAGACGTCGCGGAGCGGCACCGGCTTGCCCGGCTTCGCGCTGCGCGCGCGGCCGCCGCCCGCGCGCGTGCCGCCGGGCGCCGCCTGCGGCCTGGGGGTCTCGACCAGCGTGTTCCACTCGCCGCAGCCCGGGCACTGCCCGGCCCAGCGCAGCGACTCCTGCCCGCAGGACTGACAGACGTATGCGGTGTCGCGGCGCGCCATGGGAAGCCCACGTTACGAACCCCGCCCGACGTCACCCCGCCCCCACCCCCACACCGGCGCCATTTGGCCCCATATGACGTGGTCGGGTTTACGCGCGCTTGCCGGAGATGCGACGAAAGGTTCACGGCGTTCGCGGGCCGCGAAGGTCACTCGTGCGCGTTTCGTCACACCTCTGTGCGGCACGCGTAAACCCGGGCACGCCATAGGGGGACGAATTGGGCCGGGAAGGGAGACGGGCGGCCCGTAGGCCGCCCGTCTCACAACTTGCGTGTAGAGGCTTGCGCTATTCCGCCGCGTCGCCGCTCTCGTCCGCCGCGGGGGCGTCCTCGGGCGCGTGCTCCTCGCCCTCCGCCTCGCCGCCGCGGCCGCCCACGCCGGCCGGCTGCTTGCGCCGGGCCCGCTTGCGCGGCTTGATCATCTTGAGCTTGAGCGGACGGTCCTCCTCGTCGCCGGACGGATCGCGCTCGACCAGCACCGTGGTGCCAGGCTCGAGCTCGCCGGCGCGCAGGACCTCGTCGGCGAGCGGGTCCTCGATGTAGCGCTGGATCGCCCGGCGCAGCGGGCGCGCGCCCATCGACGGGTCCCAGCCCTTCTCGGCGATCAGGTCCTTCGCCTCCTCGGTGAGCTCGAGCTGCAGCTCGTGCTCGGCCACCTGCGCCTTCACGCGGGCGATCAAGAGATCGATGATCTGCTTGACCTGGTCGCGCGAGAGCTTGTGGAAGACGATGACCTCGTCGATCCGGTTGAGGAACTCCGGGCGGAACACCTTCTTGAGCTCGCCCATGATCCGGCCCTTCATCTCCTCGTAGGAGGTGCCGGTCTCGTCCTCGGTCGCGGCGAAGCCGAACGAGACGTTCCGCGCGATGTCCTTGGCCCCGATGTTCGAGGTCATGATCACGATCGTGTTGCGGAAGT
>ERZ777003.967-NODE-967-length-49197-cov-15.119307_pt1 | contig 49197 bp, 41 predicted proteins | sample MGYA00374956_ERZ777003 | MGnify/ENA primary metagenome ERZ777003 (study PRJEB29302, sample SAMN06268252) | bioreactor metagenome | isolation source: Joint BioEnergy Institute, California, USA | place: USA:Joint BioEnergy Institute, California, USA | collected...
GCTGCCGTGCCGGCCGGCGCCCCGCCCGCGACTCCAACCTGCTGCCGCCCCCTCCGGGCCCCTGGCCCCCGCGGCTCTGGCGGCTGTGCCGCCAGAGCCACCAGAGACGGAACAATGCCGTATAATGCCGCCCTATGGCACTGCACTTCACCATCGAGGCGCGCGACCCGCACAGCCGGGCGCGCACCGGCAAGCTTACCACACCCCACGGCGTCGTCGAGACGCCGGTGTTCATGCCGGTCGGCACCCGCGGCACGGTCAAGTCGCTCACGCCCGAGGAGCTCGAGCAGCACGGCGCGCAGATCGTGCTCGGCAACACCTACCACCTGTACCTCCAGCCCGGCCACGAGCTGATCGCCCGGCAGGGCGGGCTGCACCGCTTCATGGGCTGGAGCGGCCCGATCCTGACCGACTCGGGCGGGTTCCAGGTGTTCAGCCTGGTGTACGGCGGCATCGCCGACGAGATCAAGGGCCGCCGGCCGGCCCACCCGCAGACCCAGCCCGGCATGGTCAAGGTGACCGACGAGGCGGTGGTGTTCAAGTCCTACATCGACGGCTCGCAGCACGTCTTCACCCCCGAGCGCAGCATCGAGGTGCAGAAGGGCATCGGCGCCGACATCATCCTCTGCTTCGACGAGCTGCCGCCGTTCCACGCCGGCTACGAGTACACCGCCCGCTCGCTGGAGCGCACCCACGCCTGGGAGGAGCGCTGCCTGGCGTTCCACCGCCGGACGCTGGGCGGCGAGGGGCTGCCCTTCGCGGCGCCCAACCCCGATCAGGCGCTGTTCGGCATCGTCCACGGCGGCGTGTGGCCCGATCTGCGGCAGCGGAGCGCCGAGTTCATCGGCAGCCTGGGGTTCGACGGCCTGTGCATCGGCGGGTCGCTCGGCGGCGACAAGCAGCAGATGCGCGAGGTGGTGGACATGACCGTGCCGCACATGCCGGACGCGCTGCCGCGCCACCTGCTCGGCATCGGCGACGTGGACGACCTGATCGAGGGCGTGGCGCGCGGCATCGATATGTTCGACTGCGTCAGCCCGACGCGCCTAGGCCGCCACGGCACCGCGCTGGTGCGCGACCATGCGCGGCGCTTCAAGCTCAACGTCGCCAACGCGGCGCTGCGCGAGGACGACGCGCCGCTCGACGAGTGGTGCGGCTGCTACACCTGCCGCCGCTACTCGCGCGCCTACATCCACCACCTGTTCCGCGCCCAGGAGCTGCTGGGGATCCGGCTCCTCAGCCTGCACAACGTGGCCTTTCTGCTCAAGCTCATGCGCGAGATCCGCGAGAGCATTGCGGCCGGCACGTTCGCCGAGCTGCGCCGCGCGTGGCTCGCGGGCGGCGGCTAGCGTTCGCGCCAGCGTGCGGCGGCGGAGCAGGGGAGCGCAGCCTCCCCTGAATCGCTTCGCACCAGCCTCATCCCGCCCGCCGCTCCTCGTATTGCGCGCCAAGCGATTGTGTTATAATTGAATCTAACCAATTAGTGTCAAAAGTACACAGTCTCAACAAAGCCGCACATGACGCCGGGAGTGGCCCGGCGACGGCCCGGAGCGTGTAAGGAGGCCAGGATGAGCTCCTCTGGACGGGGCGGTCTGAACAGCACCGCCCTCGCGCTGATCCCGTTGGCGATCGCGATCAACATTGTTGTCGGCCAGCTGGTGATCACCTCGCGCGTGCTGCCGGTCTACCTGGACAGTATCGGCACGGTGCTGGTGGGTGCGCTGCTCGGCCCGTGGATCGGGCTCTTGACGGGCCTGCTCTCGAACGTGATCTGGACGCTCACCGGCTTGCCGAACAGCGGCCCGGCGATCTGGTTCTCCTACGTGGCGGCGGTGATCGGCCTGATCGCCGGGTTCGCCGGGCGCGCCGGCCTGTTCACCCGCCAGTCGCCGCGCTGGCTCTCGGCGATCATCGGCGCGATCTTCTTCTTCGCGCTGGCGGTGTTCGTGCTCTCGATCATCGGCGCGCAGGAGCACCCGGACGGCTACATCGTCTTCCCGAACATGGCCGACCTGGTCGTCCAGCAGCCGCTGATCTTCATCGTCGCCCTGGTCGCCGGCGCGGTGATCGGCTACTACGTGCTGCAGCGCGCCGGGTACGCCGGGCTCGTCGGCCTGTTCACCGGCGTCGTGGCGGCCATCATCTCGGCGCCGATGGCGGCCTACGTGTTCCAGGGCATCACCGGCTCGGGCACCGACCTGCTGGTGGCCGCCTTCCGCGCCAGCGGCGCGACCATCCTGCAATCGGCCTTCGCGCAGGGCGTGGTGTCGGACCCGTTCGACAAGATGACCTCGTTCCTGCTGGTGTGGCTGATCATCCAGGCGCTGCCGCGCCGCCTGCTGATGCGCTTCCCGACGATGCAGCGCGCCGGGGCGGACGACCAGGATGTGTTCGGCGAGCCGGCTGCGGAGCGCTGACCGATAGGATGCACGCGGTGGTAGGTGCGGGGAGGCGCCGCCTCCCCCATCCCCTTCCCCGCCGCACTGCGGCAGCGAAGGGGACCCCGGGGCGCCCGCGGGCCCTCCGGACCTCCCCGCGAGAGGTGCCAGCGATGCTCTCGATCTACTCCCAAGGCACAAGCGCGATCCACCGCCTCCACCCGCTCACCAAGCTCACCGCCGCGCTGCTGCTGATCATGATGGCCTACCTGCTGCCGGGGCTGCTCACGCCGCTGGCGATCTTCGGCGTGCTGGTGGCCCTGGCGTACGCCGCGGGGGTGGGCGGGCCGTTCCTGTGGACCTCGCTCAAGGCGCTGCTGCCGTTCACGATCTCGCTGTTCCTGATCCAGGGCATCCTGTTCCCGCCGCCGGACGCCACGCCGTTCCAGATCGGGCCGCTGACGCTGACCTACGAGGGGCTGGCGCTGGCGTTCCTCACCGCCACCCGGCTGCTCGCGCTCTCGGCGACGATGCTGCTGCTGCTGCGCACCACGCCCCCCGGCGATCTGGTGCAGGCGCTGGTGGAGCGCGGGCTGCCGCGCAGCATCGGCTACGTGCTGCTGGCGGCGCTGCAGATCGCGCCCGACATGTCCGCCCGCGCCACGGCCATCCTCGAGGCGCAGCGCTCGCGCGGCCTCGAGACCGAGGGGACGGTGCGGCGCCTGCGCGCGCTGCCGGCGCTGGTCGGCCCGCTGGTCATCGGGGCGCTGGTGGACACCGAGGAGCGCGCGATGGCGCTCGAGTCGCGCGCCTTCATGGCCCGCGGCCCGAAGACGACGCTGCGCGACATCCCGGACTCACCCGCCGACCACGTGGCGCGCACGCTGATGCTGCTTGCGCTCGTCGCGCTGATCGGCTGGCGCATCTTCACGGCCCTGCGGCCGTAAGCGACAGGGCTTGCGCGGTGGCCCCGCACCACCCAAAGGGATCTGGGGAGACGCCGCCTCCCCTGTGTCTCCCTCTCGCCGCAGCGCAGCGGCGACACACTCGCCGCAGAGCGCGGAACAACACATCTGTGGAGGGCACGTGGCCCTCCACGCCTCCCGGCAAGGGCGGTCGGGCTCCACCCCATACCCCGTGGCGGGGTCGGAGGAGGCGCAACCTCCCCCGGAGCCTCCGTGTGCGCCGCGCTGCGGGGCGCCGCCTCGGAGCGGCGGAGGACGGGTTGGCAGGAGGGCTGCACCCCGCCCACCTTGGTCACGAGAGCCAGTATGACACCAATGATCAGCCTGCACGACGTCTCCTTCGCCTACGCGGACGCCAAGAGCGCCGCGCTGCGCGGCATCACCCTCGAGGTGCCGGCCGGGCAGATCCTGGGGGTGATCGGCCGGTCGGGCGCCGGCAAGAGCACGCTCTGCGCGCTGTGCGCCGGCTTCGTCCCGAACTTCTACAGCGGCCGCATCCGTGGACGCGCGCTGGTCGACGGCCAGGACGTGGTGCAGCAGCCGGTCGCGTCGCTCGTCCGCCACGTCTCGCTGGTGAGCAGCAACCCCTTCAGCCAGATCTCCGGCGCCCGCACCACGGTCTATGAGGAGATCGGCTTCGGCCTGGAGAACCTCGGCCTGCCGCGCCCGGAGATGATCGAGCGGATCGAGTGGGCGCTCGACGCGATGCGCATCGCGCAGCTGCGCGACCGCTCGCCCTACGCGCTCTCGGGCGGCCAGCAGCAGCGCATGGTGATCGCCGCGGCCCTGGCGATGCGCCCGCCGGTGCTGGTGCTGGACGAGCCGACCGCCCAGCTCGACCCGCCCACCACCGAGGAGCTGGCCGACCTGCTGCGCACCCTCAGCCGCGGCGGCACGACGATCGTGATCGCCGAGCACAACCTGGAGTGGATCGCCGAGCTCGCCGATCGCGTCGTCGTGCTGGACGCGGGGCAGATCATCGCCGACGGCACCCCGGCGCAGACGATGGCCGACCCGCTGCTGCTCGAGCGCGGCGTGGGCTGGCCGCGCCCGGCCCTGTTCGCCCGGCGCGCCCAGGAGCGCGGCGCGTGGCCGCCCGGCCGCCCGCTCCCGGTCACGTTCGCGGAGCTGGTCGAAGGGCTGCGGGGCTCGGCGACGGCCGAGCACGCGCCGATCACCCTGCGCCCCGACGACCCGCCGCCGGGCGACGGGCGAGCGGCGAGCGATCCTCCGCTGGTCGAGCTCGACAACGTCCGCTTCACCTACCCCTCCGGCGTCGAGGCGCTGAAGGGAGTCTCGTTCACCCTCCGCCCAGGCGAGCGGGTGGCGCTGCTGGGGCGCAACGGCGCGGGGAAGAGCACGCTGCTGCGCCACCTCAACGGCCTGCTGCGGCCCTCATCCGGGCGCGCCACAGTCGCCGGTGAGGACACCCGCGCCACGACCGTGGCGCGCTGCTCGCGGCACGTCGGCCTGGTCTTCCAGGATGTCCGCAACCAGCTGTTCGCCGGCAGCGTGCGCGACGAGCTGCGCTTCGGGCCGCGCAACCTCGGCTACAGCGCGCAGCAGATCGAGGCGCTCGTCGACGGGGCGCTGCAGGCGCTCGACCTGAGCGCGGTGGCCGACGAGCACCCCTACGACCTCCCGGCGGCGCAGCGGCGCCTGGTGGCCGTGGCCTCGGTGCTGGCGATGGACACCGCCGTGCTGGTGCTCGACGAGCCGACCGCGGGGGTGGACGCGGCCGGAGTCGCGCGGCTCGCGGCCCTGGCGCGCACCCTCCCCGAGCGCGGCAAGTCGGTGGTGGTCGTCAGCCACGACCTCGACTTCTGCTTCGAGAACCTGGACCGCATCGTCCTTATGGTCGACGGCCAGATCGTGCTCGACACCCAGCGCGCCGCGCTGACCGACGAGCAGATGACCCTGCTGGAGCAGACGGTCGGCCTGCCCATCGACCTACGCGTCGCACGGGAGCTTGGCCTGGATGGTACAATACGGGCAGCGTAGTGTTAAGCCCGTGTGCGGAGGCCCGCATGACTAGCGACAGCATCCTTCCCCCGCCGCAGTCCGGCCGCAGCGCACCGCCCGCCGATCATCCCGAGGAGCCGCGCGGCCTCTGGTCGCAGCTGCTCACCGCCTTCCGCGACCTGAGCGGCGCGTTCGACCCGTTCGCCAACGACGCCAACCCCCAGGTGCGCGCGCTCGGCCGGGCTGCGCGAGAGCGGCGCCAGCCGCACCCGGACGACTACTTCGCGATCGGCGACCTGTGCGCGCGCCTCACGCCGCAGGGCCGGACGCTCAGCAGCACCTACGCCGCCAAGGCCATCGCCGCCTACACCCGCGCCGACTCGCTCCTCTCCCCGGAGGACGCGAGCGCCCGCCACGCCCTGCTGGCCTTCGCCAGCTGGACCGCCGAGGCGGCCCGCGCGCTTGGCGGCTACGAGCCGCTCAAGGTGGCGCTGCTGAGCTGCGAGCGCGCCGCGGCCCTGCTGTCCGACGCCGGCGCGGCCAGCGAGGCGCAGCAGCTGCGCGCCGTGGAGCGGAGCCTGCGCGACCAGATCGACCGCTTCGCGGACGAGGGCGACAGCACGCGGGCGGCGTCGGAGCGCCAGGCGCGCCTGCTGACCGACCAGGGCCAGATGCTGCTGCGCCAGGGCGAGCCGGCCCAGGCGCTGACCCTCTTCGAGCAGGCGCTCGCCGCCGACAACCGCAGCCACGCGGCGTGGCTCTGGCGCGCGATGGCGCTCACCGACCTGGCGCGCTTCGACGAGGCGCTGGCCAGCTACGACCGGGCGCTGGCGCTCGAGCCCGACAGCGCCGGGGTCTGGAACAACAAGGGCTCGCTGCTGATGGAGCTCGGGCGCCTCGAGCCGGCCCTCGAGTGCTTCGAGCGCGCCCTCAGCCTCTCCGCCGCCGTCTCCAGCGTCAAGGCGGTCTACTGGCTCAACAAGGGCAAGGCGCTCTACATGCTCGGCCGCTACGTCGAGGCGCGCGACGCGCTCGTGCGCTCGCACCAGCTCGACCCGTCGGCGGAGAGCGCCGCCGGCATCGCCGCCTGCCGCGACCGGCTGGACATGGCGCGCGGCGAGACGTAGCCAGCGCGATCCCCTGGCAAGGCTCTTGCAGCATCCTCCCCAGACACCCTCACCCGCAGCGCAGGCCGCGGCGAAGCCATCGCTCGCGGCGGAGATCGGCGTGCGAAGGGTGTAGCTCGTATTCCCACTTTCGAGTGAGTTGCGAAAACGGAATGAGGGTGCTATAGTGAAAGCGTTCCACAGCGGCCCATCGCCGCTTGTTGTACGAGTGAAGATTTGTCTGTAAGCACATTGACATCGGAACGACCCCCGAAGACGCGCCGCTCAAGCGCTTCGCTGGCTGCCACACAGCCGCAGGCGCGCGGCGCAGGGCTTTGACTCGATCAGCGTACAGGCATGTGCGACTGTAGCGTGTGAGAGCGGGATGTTCGGAATCATCATGGGGAAGACTAGGGCACCGGTCCCCCGCACCGAACACAGCCTCACAGTATGTGACGTGCGCGCGCAGCACAGGGGCTGCCGCACGCCGCCTTTCCACAGCCATTTGTGCGATCGTTGTCTGGCCCGCCTCCTTCGGCTTTCAGCGTCGTCCGCTGTCCCCATCTGACGAGGAGTGGTCAGACTACCGATGCCAACCGATACAAACCGCCTCGACGTCGCCGTCTTCATCGACTTCGAGAACGTCTACGTCTCCGTCCGCGACAAGCTAGACGTCAACCCGAACTTCGAGATGATCATGGATCGCGTCGCGGACTTGGGCCGCGTCGTGATCGCCCGCGCCTACGCCGACTGGTACCGCTACCCCCGCGTCACCAGCGCGCTCTACGCCAACGGCATCGAGCCGATGTACGTGCCGACGTACTACTACGACCGGGAGCTGGGGCGCACGGGCCGCGCGATCAAGAACAGCGTCGACATGAACCTCTGCATCGACGCGATGAAGACGCTGTACACCAACCCCAACATCGGCAAGTTCGTGCTCGCCACCGGCGACCGCGACTTCATCCCGCTGGTCAACAGCATCCGGCAGCAGGGCAAGGAAGTCATCATCATCGGCGTCGGCGGCGCCGCATCCGCGCACCTCGCGCAGAGCGCCGACGAGTTCATCTTCTACGAGCAGCTGATCGGCAAGAAGCCCGCCGGCCTCCAGCAGGACCAGCCGCGCGCCAAGATGCCCGAGAAGGGCCGCGAGAGCGTCGAGCACGGCGAGGATCAGCGCGGCCGCGATCGCGATCGCGAGGCCGCCCCGCAGCCGGCTGCCGCTGCCTCCGCCCCGAGCGCGCCCGGCGACGACGACATCTACGACGTGCTCGTGCAGGCCGTTCACCTGGCGCGCGAGCGCGGCTACGTCTGCTCGTTCGGGTCGCTCAAGCTGCTGATGAAGGAGCTGCTGGGCGGCGACTTCCGCGAGAGCCGCTACAAGGACGCGCAGGGCCGGCCGTTCGCCAAGTTCAAGGACTTCGCGCTCGAGGCCGAGCGCCGCGGCAAGGTGCAGGTTTTCACCAGCGGCGCGGTCAACGAGGTCTTCCTGCCGGGCGAGGACCCGTACAAGCTCTCGCAGTTCGCGCAGGATCTGCAGGAGGAGCCGGGCGCCGCGCCCACGCCGACCAGCGAGCGGCCTGACACGCGGCTCGCCAGCCAGAACGGCCGCCGCCGCCGCCGCCGCCGCAGCGGGCAGGCTCGCCCGCAGGCCGCAGAGGCCGTCGCCGAGACCGAGCTGACGAGTGAGGAGCCCGAGGAGGTGACCTCCGAGGAGCCCGCCGAGGCCCTCCCGCCGCTGATACTGCCGAGCAACGGCGCCGAGTCGGACGCGGTGTTCGAGGAGCTGCTCGAGCGGCTCGAGGCCGAGGACGAGCGCGAGCAGGCGCTGGCCGACCTCGACCCGCTCACGATCCTCGATGAGCCGGTCTCCGAGCCGGAGGCCGAGGAGGCACCGGCGGAGGCCGAGCCTGAGGAGACGCCGGCGGAGGCCACACTCGAGGAGACGCCGGCGGAGGCTGCGCCCGAGACGCCCGCCGCCGAGATCATCGAGGCGCCGGACAGCGTCCCCGAGAGCACGGCGGAGGTGGCCGCATCCACCCCGCAGCCGGCCGATATCATCTCGCAGCCCTTCACCGAGGAGGAGTGGAACCTGCTCCGCGAGACAGTCGCCAGCGCCGAGCGCCCGCTCTCGTTCGCCCAGATCCACGATCGGCTGCGGGCCGCCCGCAACACGGCCGGCGTGCTGCGCACCAACGAGGAGCTGCGCACGCTGATCAAGCAGGCGATCAACAACGGCGTGCTCGAGCGGCAGGGCAAGGGCAACCGGGTGACCTACCGGATCGCCGCGCCGCCTGAGGCGGACCTCACCGAGCTGCTGGCCCCGCAGGTGGACACCGGCGAGCCTGAGGCCGTGCAGCCGGCAGAAGTGACGCCGCCCGCCGAGCAGCCGGCAGCTGTGGCCGAGACCGCCGAGGCGACTGCGCCCACCGAGCAGCCGGCAGAAGTGACGCCGCCCGCCGAGGCAGAAGTGACGCCGCCCACCGAGGCGCAGGAGGCCCCTGCGCCGCCCAAGCGCTCGCGCTCCCGCTCGCGGCGCAAGCCGGCCGCCGAGGCCGCCGCGGAGACACCGGCCGCTGCGGAGACACCGGCCGCGACAGCGGAAACCCCGGCCGCAACAGAGGCAGCGCCGGCGGCTGAGGCGCCCGCCGCGCCGCCCGCCGAGGCGCCCGCTGAGGAGACGCCACCGGCGAAGCCGGCCCGCCCGCGCCGCCGCAGCACCCGCAAGAGCGCCGAGCCGAGCGAGGCCTCGGAGTCGTAGAGCTGAAGGTGTGGGTGTCAGGGCTGGCGGCGAAGCTGCTCGCCCTGACACCCACACCGCATTTCACTGAAGCCCTGTCTCGGGCCCGGTCGCAGGCCGAAGCCTGCCCAGCCAGACACGTGACATGACCGCTGTCAAGATCTGCGGCCTCCGAACCATCGAGCACGCCCGCGCCGCAGCCGCGGCGGGCGCCGAGATGCTCGGCTTCGTCTTCGCCCCGTCGCGCCGGCAGGTCCGCCCCGAGGACGTTGCAGCGATCGCCCGCGAGCTACGCGCGCAGCCCGACGGGCACCGCCCGCTGCTCACCGGCGTGTTCGTCAACGAGGCGCCGGCGCGCGTGGCCCACATCGCCGAGCTGTGCGGCCTGGACGCGGTGCAGCTGAGCGGCGACGAGCCGCCGGAGGATCTGGAGCTGCTGGCCGGCCGCCTGGTGATCAAGGCGCTGCGCCTCAGCGGCGAGCCCGCCGAGCAGGCGTGGCTGGCAGCCGCGAACCGGCCCGACGTGAAGCTGCTCGTGGACGCGCACGTGCCCGGCTCCTACGGGGGCTCCGGGGTGCTGGCGGACTGGGAGCGAGCGGCGCAGCTGGCGCGCAAGCTGCCGATCGTGCTGGCCGGCGGGCTGACGCCCGAGAACGTCGGCGCCGCCATCAGCATCGTGCGTCCCTACGCCGTCGACGTGAGCAGCGGCGTCGAGACGGCCGGCGTGAAGGATGTTCAGAAGATCCACGCGTTCGTACGCGCAGCACACGCCGCCGCTGCGTGACGGCGCCCGTGCTATGTCGCTGGACCACGCCCACTCCCCCGCGGTCGGAACGAAGCAGCGTGCCGACGGCGCATCGCACCACCCGCCGGTGAGACGCCGCGGCGTGCGGCTGCCGGCCGGGCGCTTCTGGCGTGTCCAGCTCAGGGCCACCGAGGACCGCACGCCGCCGATCGGCCCCGAGGAGGTGCGGCCGGCGATACGCCGGCTGGTGATCAGCGACCTGCACCTCGGCGCCGGCGATGCCCTCGACGAGTTCACCGCCGACGAGGAGCTGGCGGCGTTCGTGCGGCACTACGCCGGCTCCGGCGAGCCGACCGAGCTGATCCTCGGCGGCGACACCTTCGAGTTCCTACAGGTGCTGCTGCCGCACCTCGACGACTACGAGTGGTCGGGGCAGGCGGCCGCCGAGCGGCTGAGCGTGATCCTGCGCGCCCACCCCGCGCCGATCGCCGCGCTGCGCGAGTTCGTGCAGCAGCCGGGCAACCAGCTCAGCATCATCGTCGGCAACCACGACTTCGAGCTGCACTACGAGGCGGCCAAGCAGCTGCTGCGCGACACGCTGGGCCTGCCGCCCGGCGACGACCGGCTGCGCTTCGGCACCAGCTACGAGGGCGGCGGCGTGTACATCGTGCACGGCAACCAGTTCGACTCCTGGAACCGCTTCGTGTACTTCGATGGCATCTGCGAGCCGTTCGAGGTCGTGCGCGGCACCCGGGTGGTGAAGGACGTCATCAACCGCCTCAAGGCCGAGCCGCTGCCGATCGCCCCGCTGATGGACAACGTCAAGCCGATCTCGGCGCTCGTGTGGTACATGCTGTCGCTGCCGCGGCTCCGCGACCGGCGCACGCGCCGCTTCGTGGCGCGCGCCCTGTTCATGCTGGCGCGCAGCCTGGCGCGCTCCCGGCGGTACGTCCCGCCGCAGCCTGCCGGCGCAGCGTCCGGACGTGCCGGCGGCCCGTGGCGCGGCCTGCGCCGCCGCGGGGCGCGGGGCGTCGCCATGCTGCGCAGCGCCGGGCGGCGCGTGCTGCGCAGCAGCGGCAGCGGGGCGGATGCGGCGGCCCAGATCGAGCGCGAGGCTGGGCAGCAGCTTCAGCGCGAGATGCGCGCCTTCCGCGGCGACCTGCTGCGCTCGATCGCGCGCCTCGCCCACAGCGCCGAGCACCGGCGCAACCGGCTCTTCGTCTGCGGGCACACCCACCTGGCGCAGGTGGTGACCGTCAGCCCGCACCAGCTGTACATCAACACCGGCACCTGGACCGACGTCGTGCTCGACGTGGCGAGCGGCCGGCGGATCGACCAGCGCTTCCCGTTCCTGGAGATCACCTACCCGGACGGCCCCGACGCGCCGCAGGGGCAGCTGCTGGTGTGGACGCACCCGGAGGAGAAGCCCCAGCCGTGGAGGGGCGCACACACCTCTTGACTTGCGGGTATACTGAGACAGTACGCGGGGCAGCGGCGCCCCCACCACCAACCGAGACAATCGCTCTAGAGGAGGCACTATGAAGCTCATCTTACGTCTGCTCGGCCTGCTGGCGCTCGTCGGCCTGGGCGTGGTGCTGTACCGCGCCATCCGGCAGTACCGCGAGGACAGTGTGTTCGACCTCGGCACACCGGCGGGCAACAACGGGCTCGACAGAGGCGAGCGACGCTCGATCAGCCCGGAGCTGCTGGCGATCCTGGCCGACCCCGGCGACAAGGGGCCGGTGGAGCTGATGACCGACAGCGAGGGCAGGGAGTGGCTGGTGAACCGCCGCAACGGCTACCGCTACCCGGTGGAGGACGGCATTCCGATCATGCTGCTCGAGGAGGGCGAGAAGCACCGCGACGAGAGCCTGATCGTGCGCTAAGAAGAGCTTCAACGTGGCGTCCTGGTGTAGCAGCTTCGTCGCCGCGCCAGGACGCCACATCATATTTGTATGCGCACGTTCCTCATCGGAGCAGCTTACCCCTTCAGGGCGCTGGCGTTCCTCGCTCGTAGCTCCGGCCTGTGGGGCTACATCGTCCTTCCCATCCTCATCAATCTGGCCGTCGGCGCGACGATCTACGCCGGCCTGCTGCTCGCCGGGCTGCGCTGGGTGGAGGGCGTGGTCGCCGGCCTCCCAGAGTGGGCGGTCCCGCTCGCCTTTCTGCTCCAGGCGCTGCTGGTCATCGGGCTGCTGATCGTCACCGGCTTTCTGCTGGTGCGCTTCGGCGTGCTGTTCGGCTCGCCGTTCTACGGCAAGCTCTCCGAGCGCATCGAGCAGCAGCAGACCGGCCAGGCCCCGCCGGCCGAGCCGCTGACCGCCGCCGGGGTCGCGCGGGACCTGTGGCGCTCGCTGGCCTACGAGCTGAAGAAGCTGGCCCTCGCGCTCAGCGTCGGCCTGCTGCTGCTGCTGGCGAACCTCGTGCCGGTGGCGGGGCAGGCGCTGGCGAGCGCCGGAGGGATCGCACTCGGCACCCTGATCGCCTGCCTGGACTTCCTCGACCCGCCGCTGGAGCGCCGGCGGCTCGGCTTCCGCCAGAAGCTGGGCGTGGTGCGCCGGAGCATGCCGGGCAGCGCCGGCTTCGGCCTGGTCTGCCTCGGGCTGGTGAGCATCCCGCTGGTCAACCTGCTGGCGATCCCGCTGTGCATCACCGCCGGCACGCTCTACTACTGCGACCAGATCCTCCCCCGCGCGGCGCAGAATCCGCGCCAATTGTAATCCGCTCACTTTATCGCACTGCTATACTGACAGCAGGTGATAAGCAGCGGATGCCTCTCCCCCAGAGGTTCCTCCTGTCCACCCCCTGTTCGTTCCGATAGACATGGTCGAAATCGCCTTTCCAGCATTTGTGGTGCTGCTGGTCGTAGCACGCAAACGCCAGCTGGAAAGAACAGTCGGCAGAGCCGACACCATGGCCTAACACAGCTGGAAAGGTTACACACAATGATCCAAAGCCGCGTCGAGAAGGCGCTCTTGCTCGCCCTGGTCATCATCCCGCTCCTGGGGACGCTCTTCGCGATCTACCTCCTCTGGAACTGGCTGGTCAGCTGGCAGGACATCGCGCTCATGCTCGGGATGTTCCTCTTCACATCGCTCGGCATCACGGTTGGCTTCCACCGCATGCTCACCCACCGCAGCTTCGAGGCGCACCCCATCGTGCGCTTCCTGTTCCTGCTGGGGGGCTCGATGGCCATCCAGGGCCCGGCGGTCGAGTGGGCCTCGATCCACATCAAGCACCACGCCAACTCCGACGAGGAGGATGACCCGCACAGCCCGCTCAAGAGCTTCTTCCACGGCCACATGGGCTGGTTCCTGGACGGCTACAAGGCGGAGCCGGAGATCTACGGCAAGTGGCTGCTCAAGGACCGGTTGGTGATGTTCATGAGCCGCTGGTTCCCGCTGTGGGTCGTGCTCAGCCTCGCCATCCCGTTCCTGATCGGCGGCTGGACCGGGCTGCTGTGGGGCGGCCTGGTGCGGATCTTCCTCAACCACCACATCACCTGGAGCGTCAACTCGATCTGCCACACCTTCGGGCGGCGCATGTTCGAGACCGAGGACCAGAGCCGCAACAACTGGCTCGTCGGCCTGCTGGCGCTCGGCGAGGGCTGGCACAACAACCACCACGCCTTCCCGCGCTCGGCCTTCCACGGCATGCGCTGGTATCAGTTCGACCTCTCGTCCTACGTGATCTGGACGCTCGAGAAGCTCGGCCTGGCCTGGAACGTCCACCGCATCTCGCCCGACAAGCTCGAGGCGCGGCTGACGCGCCAGGCGCGGGCGGCCAAGGCGGCGGCTCTGGCGGCCGGCGTGGGGCAGCCCGACCCGGTGGCGGAGTAGCGGCCGGAAGGCTGTTCGCCGACACTCACACACCCCTTTTCCTGTCAGGGAAAGGGGTGTTGTCTTGTGCGCGGCGCCGGCGCAGAAAAGAACAGAGCACGAAGACCAGTTGGTCCTCGTGCTCCGTATGCGCCGTTCAGGCGGCTGAAGCTAGCGCTCGATCCGCTCCCCGGTGTAGGGGTCGTACTTCCACTCCTCGGCCGAGCGCGGGTGGTTGGGGAGCGCCGGGGCGGTGGTCGCGGCGCCCTCCTGGGGCATCACGATCCACAGCAGCACGTAGATCAGCGGGCTCACGCCGCCGGCGAACACCGCCACGACGAAGAGCAGCCGTACGATCACTGGGTCGATGTTGAAGTAGCGCGCGAGCCCAGCGCACACCCCGGCGATCATCCGGTCGCTGGTGCTGCGGGTCAGCCTCGTATCCGACATGTCATCCTCCTGTATGTTTCGCGGGCCCCGCTCGGTGCCCGGCGCGTCCAGTGCTTCTCAGGAGGTCTGACGACAGCCGGCGCGGCAATGTTGCACGAGAGAGGGCGCGCAGGCATCCGCTTCGCTTCCGCCCGCGCGCCCAGCCTGCTTCCCCCCTACGGGACGACGAAGGTGAAGGTGTACGGCGCCTGCATCGGCACGCTGTCGCCGTCCAGGTTGCTGCGCACGCCGCTCACCGTCACGCTGTACGTACCGCTGCCGAGCGGCGCCGCCGGGGTCCAGGTCAGCACCCCGGCGCTCGTCTCGGTCACCGTGCCGGGCACCACCGTGGCGCCCTGCCGCACCACCACCGCGCCGGCGTAGTCGCCGCCGCTGGTGGCCGGCTGGATGTCCGCGGCGAAGGTGACGGTCACGCTGCTCGCGCCGCCGCTGGCGCTCGTCACCAGCGGATCGCGCCAGCGCTGCACCGCCTTGTGGATGTCCGGCCCGTTGCCCCAGTCGGTGGCGGTGTCGTCCACCAGCTGCGTGCCGTCGGTGCCGTAGCTGATGCTGACGCTGCGGTTGTTGGTGGAGACGATCGTCCCCCACCACTCCACCTGCTCCCAGGTGCCGCGGGTGTACTTGTACTGCAGCTGCGTGCCGTCCGGGATGTTCAGCGTCACCTCCCAGATGCCGCCGCCCATGTTCACCATCGGCTGCTTGCCGGGGTTCCACGGGCCGAGCAGGTCGATGTCGCCCGGGATGTACACCGTGTCGCCGGGCGGCGTCTCGTCCGGCACCCGCACCCGGAAGGTCACCGCCACGAGCTTCGGCTCGGCCACCTGAGCGATCTCGTTCGAGGCCGGCGAGCCGTTCAGCGCCGCGTCGTAGGCCTTGACGACGTAGTAGTAGGTCGTCCCGGTGCCCACCTCGTTGTCGGTGTAGGTTGTGCTGCCGGCCGGCAGGATGGCGAGCGGGTCGTCGAAGTCGAAGCCGCCGCTGGTGGTGGCGCGGAACACCCGGTACTCGGCGGCGTCCGCCACTTCGTCCCAGGCGATGCGGATGAACCCGGCCGACCAGTCGTCGACGCGCAGGTTGGTGGGCGCCGCCGGCGGGGTGGTGTCAGGCCCGAGCGTGACGGTCAGGACGCCCGGCAGGTCGGTGCCCAGCTCGCCGGGGAAGGCGCCGTCCTGGTCGCCGTAGCTCCAGGTCAGGCCGCCGTCGGTCGAGAAGCGCACCAGCAGGTCGTACGTGCCGGCCGTCTCCGGCCGCAGGTTGCCCATGTACTCGTAGTTGTTGCCCACCCGGATGTTGAACGACATCGCCTTCCAGGTGGTCCAGCCCGCCGGATCGCTGCCCTGCGGGCCGTAGCCGACCTGCGCCAGGATGCCCTCCGGATCGCCGCCGGCGTCGGTCAGGCCGGCGGCGTACACCTGGCCGTAGATCGTCTCGGTCGGGTTGACGTTGCGCTCGTAGCTGATCGTCTTGGGGTGCTGCAGCACGGCGTAGCCGATCGGGAAGGAGGGCGTGGCCGCGGCCTCGTTCGAGCGCTCACCCTCGTTGCCCAGCCCGTCCAGCGCCCGCACCACATAGTGGTAGCGGGTGCCGTTGGCCACGCCGGTGTCGCTGTAGGTGGTGCCGCCGGCGGTGCCTACCAGCTCGAAGCCGCCGCCGCTCACCGGGCTGCGGTAGATGTTGTAGCTGGCCGCGCCGGCGACGGGGCTCCAGCTCAGATCCACCACGCCGTTGCCGGGCGTGGCGCTCAGGCCGGCCGGGGCCGCGGGGCCGGTCAGGTCCTGGCCGGGCGTGGCGATCAGCAGCGCACCGCCGAGCGCCGGGAGCGTGATCGTCAGCTTGCCGCCGGCGCTGGTGTAGCTGCCGCTGCCCAGGGCGTCGGTGAAGGTCACGCCGTCGCGCAGGTAGCCGCTGAGCGGGATCTCGAGCGTCCGCTGTCCGTTCTCGGCGCGGTTGATCGCCACGATCGCCACGCTGGCGCCGTCGCGCCGCGCGTAGGCCAGTGTCCGGTTCGCGTCGTCAGTGAGCAGGAAGTCCAGCGAGCCGGTGCGCAGCACCGAGTTGGCCTTACGCAGGCCGGTGAGCTTCGTGTACCAGGCCAGCATCGCCTGGTCGCCGCCGTTCCCGTACGCGCCGCCGCCGTCCCACGGGAAGGTGCGCCGGTCGTCCGGGTCGTCGTCGCCGTTGAGCGCGATCTCGTCGCCGTAGTAGATCGTCGGCGCGCCGGGCACCGTCATCTGCACCAGCGCCGCCAGGCGCAGACGGGCCTTGCCGATGGCCAGGTTGGCGGCGTTGAACTCGCGCGCCTCGCGGTTGTGCGCGCCGGGCGTCAGGCTCCACAGGATCCGCTGCGTGTCGTGCGAGTCCAGGATGTTCATCAGCGTGAAGTAGGTGGCGTCCGGGTAGTCCTCGCGTATCGACTGCAGCTTGCGGGCGAACAGCGACGGCGGCTGGTCCGACTGGCCGTCGTCCACGAAGCCCTTGTCGTCCACCGTGCCGAAGAAGCCCAGGATGGCGTTGCGGAAGCGGTAGTTCATCACCGTGTCGGCCATATCGCCGTGGATCTTCGGCAGCACCTCCTCCTTCTTCCACAGCTCGCCGATCACCGGCGCGTCGGCCTTGGTCGCCCGCACCGCATCGCGGAACTCCTGCCAGAACGAGTCGGGGAACGAGGGGTCGCCCATCACGTCCAGGCGCCAGCCGGCCGCGCCGTTCCTCAGCCAGTGGCGCGCCACGCTGTTGTTGTCGGCGTAGAACAGCGCGCGCACCTCCGGGTTGTTCTTGTTGAGCACCGGCAGGCTATCGAAGCCGAACCAGGCGTCGTAGGTCATGGTGTTCGGGCCATCGGGCCCCACGCACGGCCCGCCCGCCTGCGGCCGGAAGGTGAACCAGTCACGGTACGGCGAGGTCATGCTCTCGCACGCGCCCAGCTTGCCCGGGAAGTGGCCGTAGCGGTCGAAGTATGGGCTGTCGGACGAGACGTGGTTGAAGACGCCGTCCAGGATGATGCGGATGCCGCGCTGGTTGGCGTGCTTGACCAGGTTCTCCCAGTCCTGCTCGGTGCCGAAGAACGGGTCGATCTTGTAGTAGTCCTGGGTGTCGTAGGCGTGGTTCGAGGCGGCGTCGAAGATCGGGTTGAAGTAGATCGCCGTCACGCCCAGCGCCTGGAGGTAGTTCAGCCGCTGGTCCACGCCGCGCAGGTCCCCGCCGAAGTAGTCGCGGCCGCGCGGCTCCTCGCCGCACGGCTGGGCCGGGCTGACGTACTTGCGGCAGTAGCCCTCCGGCAGATCGCCCCACTGCTTGACGAGGATGCGGTCCAGCGCCTGGGACGGGTAGCCGTAGCGCGGCTCGGTGCCCCGCGGGTCGTTGTTGCTGCGGCCGTTGCGGAAGCGGTCGGGGAAGATCTGGTAGATCACCGCGTCGCGCATCCAGGGGATGGGCTTGAAGAGCGGGTCGAAGACGGTGATCACGTAGCTGTTGTCGATCATCGACGGCGTGGCCTCGCCCCAGCCGCCGTCCTTGAACTGGTCGTCAGCGTAGTAGGCGGTGGCGCTGCCGTCGGTGACGATGAAGCGGTAGTAGAGCGTGCCCATCCTCGCCGGCGTGATGGTGGTCTGCCAGTAGTCGCACGACTCGTCGGGCTGGGCGGGGTCGTAGCAGCTCACGCCGCGCGCCACGCGCTCCATGGGCAGGAACGTCTCCTGGTTGACGGAGGTGTCGTAGAGCCGCACCCGCACGCTGGTGACGTCGTTGGCGTAGGTGCGGAAGCGCAGCGTGACCGGCGTGCCGGGGTTGACCGCGCCGAACGGCACTCGGTACAGGTCGCTCTGCGAGTTGTGGCCCAGGCCGAAGTACTCGACGTTGTTGTCGTTGCCGTGGCCGGTCCCCACCGAGATCGCCTTGGTGGCGGGGTTGAAGGTGAAGCGGACTTTCAGGCCGTCGGCCGGGACGGTGAAGGGGATGTTCGGGCCGTCCGGCACGCCGCCGGCGCCGTAGTTCTCGTCCCAGCTCTCGTTGATCGCGATCTTGAACTCGTAGTTGCCGGCCGGGATGGCGCTGGTCTCCAGCACGTAGATCCCGTCGCCGTCCGGGTCCTGCAGCCAGGAGCGCAGGCAGCCGGGGTCCCAGTCACCCGGGCAGCCGATCTCGCTCTGGTAGCTGCCGGGGGCCACGGCGATCGTCTTGGTGCGGTTGTCGGCGATCCAGTGGGTGTCGTGCGAGTAGTAGAACTTGACGCTGCCGGCGGCCGGCATGTCCAGGCTGATGTTCGCGCCGCCCGGGGTGGCGTTGGCGCCGTAGTTCTCATCCCACGAGCCGTTCAGCGCCGCCTTGTACTCCCAGCTGCCGGCCGGCACGGAGAAGACCCCCTGCCACACCGTGTCGTCGGCGTCGTACACCAGCTGGGTGATGGCGCACTCCGGCTGCCAGTCGCCGGGGCAGCCGAGCTCGCTCTGCAGCGACCCTGCGACGGTGACGCTGGTGGGCTGGCCGGTGTGGCTGGCGAGGGCCGGCGACCCGCCCGGCAGGGCTGCCACCGCGAGCAGCAGCGCGATAAGCGGCATGGCGAGCCAGCGGAAGCGTTGGTGGCGTCTCACAGGTAGCTCCTTCGCTAACATACCACCGCGCCGCCGGCCGGTCGTGCAGGACGAGCGGGCGGCGCGCAGCGCCGATTATTGGTGATGGTGTAAGGATGAGGGTTCGCCGAGTATAGCACGCCCGACTAAACCGAGCAAGATGCTCTCTTCCCCGCCGGGCACGGGTGCGCGTCGCGCGCCAGACCCGCGCTGTGACGCGCAAAAAGCCGCCTGCGCTCGGCTGCACAGGCGGCTGAAGATGAAAAGATTGTTACTTTTCGGCGGAGGCGCGGGCCAGCCGCTCCATGCGCTCGACAAACAGCTCGATGAAGGCTGCGCGATCGAAGCCGACGACGGCGCGGACGTTCGGGCGCGGCCGGTAGGCCCGGCGCCAATGCGGCGGGGCGGACCGCGCGTCGAAGCCGAGGATATCGTGGCTGTCCGGCTCAGACTCCCACCGGCCGACGTAGCTGATCACCGACTTGCCGGCGGTCAGCTCGCTGGTGTACTCGACCGCCACGTGCATCGGCTCGGTGACGGCCAGCTCCGGGCGGTAGACCAGCGCCAGCGCGATCGGGTCGTTGATCGAGCAGCCGGCGAAGTTGAAGGCCGCCAGGTGGAACTCCAGGTAGAAGCGGGTCGCGTCGGCGATGAAGCGCGGGATCGGCGAGGGGATCCGCAGCAGGCGGTCGACGTCCGCCTGGGTCAGAAGCACATCGCGGGTGATGTCCCACGGCAGCAGCGTGATCGGCATGCCGCTCTCGAGCACGATGTGCGCCGCGTGCGGGTCCACGTAGAAGTTGAACTCGGCCAGCGAGGTGGTGTTGCCGTCCACCCGCAGCGCCCCGCCCATGATGATCACCTCGCGCACCGCCTCCACGATGCGCGGCTCCTTGCGCAGCGCCAGCGCGACGTTGGTGAGCGGCGCGACCGCGACCAGCGTGACCTCGCCGGGGTGCTCCATGATCTCCCTGATGATCATATCCACACCGTGCTCGGCGGACGGCGCGGCCGGGGAGGGGGGCAGGCGCGCGTAGCCGAGCCCGCTGTCGCCGTGGGTCTCGGGGGCAGTGAAGGGCGGCCGGATCAGCGGCAGCGCCACCCCGGGGCACACCGGCACATCCGGGCGGCCGGCGAGCGCCAGCACGCCGAGCGCGTTGCGCACGCCGTCCTCCAGCGGGCAGTTGCCGCCGGTCACGCTGACCCCCGCCAGCTCGACCTCGGGCGAGGCCAGCGCGAGCAGGATGGCGAGCGAGTCGTCGATACCGGGGTCGGTGTCCAGGATGACGCGACGGGGCATGGTAGTTTCCTCAGCTCTCTTCGCCGCTCAGCGGCAGCCAGCCGCCCCCGAGCAGCGTCCGTGACACAAGTGGCGCGCTGGCCTCGCCCGCAGAGCGACAAAAGGCCGCCCAAGGGAGGCGTCACCTCCCCAAACCCTCCGGGGGGCGCGGCGGCCCCGGCGGGCCACCGACGCAGGCACCAGCAACGCCTGGGCGCGAGCGATTATAGCACCACCGAATGGTATAATGCCCTGGGTATGTAGCTGTGGGAGCACTGTGCGCGCGTATCTGGACATCGAGACGACCTACGACGGTGCGATCAGCATCGTGGGAGTGTACCGCCCGGACATGGGGACAATCCAGCTGATCGGGGCGGGCGTCCACGACGTCGCCCTTTTTGAAACGCTCGAAGGCGTGCGGACGATCGTCACCTTCAACGGCAGCGGCTTCGACCTGCCGGTGATCCGCCGGCGCCTGCTCGTCGACCTCAGGCGCGACTTCGAGCACTGCGACCTGATGCACATCTGCCGCCGCAGAGGGCTGCGCGGCGGCCTGAAGCGCGTCGAGACGATGCTGGGGATCGCGCGCGCCACCGCTGGGCTCAGCGGGTGGGACGCTCCGCGCCTGTGGCACCGCTACGACGTCGCCGGCGACCGCGCGGCACTTCACACGCTTCTCGAGTACAACCGCGAGGACGTCGTGAACCTCGCGATCATGGAGGAGCGGCTCGGCATCACGCCCCAGAGCCCGACCTGCACCGCCGTGCGCCATATCTTCGCGTAGCAATGCAGCAAAAGATTCTGAACAACCGCTACGAGCTAGAGCAGAAGGTCGGCGAGGGGGGGATGGCGCGCGTCTACCGCGCGCGCGACCTGCGCCTCCACCGGCGTGTCGCGGTCAAGGTGCTCCACCAGCACTACGCCGCCGACGCCGGCTTCTTGCAGCGCTTCCACCACGAGGCCCAGGCCGCCGCTAACCTCCACCACCCCGCGATCGTGGACGTCTACGACGTCGGCCAGGACGACGGCGTCCACTACATCGTGATGGAGTACGTCGAGGGGAGCGACCTCAAGAGCATCATCCTGCGCAACGGCCCGCTCTCGGTCGAGCAGGCCATCCCGATCGCGGTGGCCGTGGCCGAGGGGCTAGACGCGGCCCACCGGCAGGGCATGGTCCACCGCGACGTCAAGCCGCAGAACATCATCGTCGGGCCGAACGGCCAGGTGAAGATCACGGACTTCGGCATCGCCAAGAGCAATCTCTCCACGGCGATGACCGAGACGGGGGTCACGTTCGGCACGGCGGACTATATCTCGCCCGAGCAGGCCCAGGGCTTCCCCGCCACCCCGCGCTCCGATGTCTACTCGCTGGGCGTGACGCTCTACGAAATGCTCACCGGGCGGCTGCCCTTCAGCGGCGACAGCTCGATCGCCGTCGCCATGCAGCACGTGAGCGTCGACCCGCCGCCGCCGCGGATGTACAACCCGCGCATCTCGACTCAGCTCGAGGCGCTGGTGCTGCGCGCGCTGGCGAAGCGGCCTGAGGATCGGCCGGAGAGCGCCCGCGAGTTCGCCCGCCTTCTGCGCGCCTACCAGTCGCTCGGCTCTCAGGAGACGATGGTGCGGCCGGTGGCGCCGCACTCCGCCGCGCGCCCCGCCCCGCGCCCCGCTCCCGTGACCGGCACCACCGGCATGGCGCCGCGCGTCCCGCTCCCAGCTCCGCGCCCCGTGGTCGCCGCCCCTGCCCCGGCGGCGAGCGGCGGCCGCGACATCGGCGTGTTCCTGCTCGGGCTGCTGCTGCTGGGCGTGATCCTGGCGATTGTGTACGTGATCGCCACGGTCCCGCTCGGCGACCTGTTCGGCACCGCCGCCGGCCGGCCGCGCCCGGTCCCTGAGGCGCCGAGCCCCACCGCCGTCACTCCAACCCCCAGCCCGACGCCGGAGCCGATCGTGGTGCCGGACGTCATCGGGCTGGACGAGCGCTCGGCGATCACCATCCTGGAGAACGCCGGGCTCATCCCGCGCGCCGAGCGGCCGCGCTACACCGACTCGCCGACCTACACTGTCACCGCACCAGGCCTGGTGGCCGACCAGCTGCCGCGCGGCGGCGAGCAGGTCACTTCGACAACCGTGGTGACCTACGTGGTCAGCCTGGGCCCAGGGCTGGTCGAGGTGCCGGACGTGGTGACCATGCGCGGCGTCGACGCCGAGTTCCAGCTGCGCGGGCTCGGGCTGGAGGTCGAGCAGGTCGAGGAGCCCAACCAGCTAAGCACCGGGTTCGTGTTCCACATGGAGCCGCAGGCCGGGGTCAGGCTGCGCCGCGGCGAGACCGTGCGGATCTACGTCAGCATGGGCGACGTGGTGCGCATGCCGCAGGTGGTGGGCCTGACCGAGGAGGAGGCGCGGCAGGCAATCGATAGCGCCGGGCTGTTCGTCTCGTACGTCGACTACCAGGAGTGCGGCGTCCGGCTGTCGGAGGACGTGTGCGCGCAGTACCCGCCCGGCGTGGTGGTGAGCGCAACGGTGCGCGCGGGCGAGCTCGTCGAGCGCGGCACAGGGGTCACGCTCGGGGTCCGCGCCCCGTGACCTCGCCCGGCCGCCGCGCCGCTCCGCCGCTCGGATACGCCCGTGGCTGACGACGGCCCCATCCGCATCACCATCCCCCCCGACGCGAGCGGGGCGACCGTGCTCCAGGTCGCCGCGGAGGCTCTGGGCTCGCAGGCGGAGGCGCAGCGGGTGCTGGAGCGCGGCGGCCTGTGGGTCAACCGCGCCCGCGTGCGCGACGCCCTGGCCACCGTGAGCGCCGGCGACACGGTCTTCATCCACCGGCCGCCGGACGGCGTCTACGCCGAAGTGACCTTCGACCCGGCCTGGGTGATCTACGAGGACGCGGACCTGCTCGCGGTGAACAAGCCCGCCGGCGTGTACGTCGAGGCGACGCCGTGGGACGCCGTGGCCCACCTGCGCGGCGCGGTCGAGCGTTACCTGGAGCGGCGGCTCGCCACAGAGGGCGCGGGAACAGAGGCGCCCAACGCTCCGGCGAGAAGCGCGGTCCACCTCGTCCACCGCCTGGACCGCGACACGACCGGCGTGCTGCTGCTCTCCAAGAGCCCGGCGGTGAACGCGCCGCTGCAGCACGCGTTCGAGTCAGGCGAGGTGCGCAAGGAGTACGTCTGCCTGTGCGCCGGGGAGCCGGCCTGGGAGACGCTCACGGTCGAGACCGGGCACGGGCGGATGCGCCAGGGGCTGTGGCGCGTCTACCCGCTCGACGAGGTGGGGCGGGTGCTGCCCGGCGGCTCGCGCGTGAAGCTCATGGTCACCCGCTTCGTCGTGGAGCGGCGGCTGGGCGACGCGGCGCTGGTGCGGGCCTACCCGCTGAGCGGCCGCACCCACCAGATCCGCCTGCACCTGGCGCACCTCGGCCACCCGCTGCTCGGCGACGCGCGCTACGGCGGGCCGGCCGAGTGGCGCGGCCGCAGCATCCCACACCACCTGCTGCACGCCGCCCGCCTCGAGCTGCCCCACCCGCGCACCGGCCAGCCGCTCGTCCTCAGCGCCCCGCTCCCACCGTGGGCCAGCTTCGAATAAGCCGCCGCAGGCACTACGATCCGTCCAGCACCATGCTGGCGATGTGATCGTTGATGCCGATCGCGTTGGCGTAGTACATATTGCTGAGGACGATCACCGCGACGCGCTGCTCGGGGTAGTAGGCCATGAAGTTCGCCACCCCGGTCATATCCCCGGCGTGGCTGTAGCGCAGCCGGCCGTTGAGCCGGTCGATCTTCCAGCCGAAGCCGTAGCCCTGGTGCGAGGGGGTGAACATGGCCTGCAGGAGCGCGCCCGGGACGAGGCGCTCGCTGTCCAGCGCGTGCGTCCAGAGCCACAGGTCCTCGACCGTCGAGTAGAGGCCGCCGGCGGCGTAGAGCGTCGAGGCGTCCAGAAAGCCCGACTTCTGCGTGAAGGTCGTGTAGCCCTGCGCGCCGTCGACGATCCGCCCGACGTTCGTGTCGTAGCCGGACTCGTGCATCCCCAGCGGCGTAAAGATCGCGTCCCGCACGAAGTCGGCGTACGGCTGGCCCGATGCCCGCTCGATGATCAGCCCCAGCAGCACATAGTTGGAGTTGCAGTAGTCGTACATGGTCCCGGGCGTGAACGCCAGCGGGAAGTCGCGGAAGCGCGCCACCAGCTCCTGCGGCGTGGCCGGGTACATCTCGGTCGGCTCGAAGTCGGCGAAGTCGGTGTAGTCGACGATGCCCGAGTTGTGGTTGAGCAGGTGGCGGATGGTGATCGGCTGCCAGATCGGCGGGCAGTCGTCCAGGTAGTCGCAGATCGGGTCGTCCACGACGAGCGCGCCGCGCGCCTGCAGGATCAGCACCGCCATCGCGGTGAACTGCTTGGTGAGCGAGGCCAGGCGGAAGCGGGTGCGCGAGGTGTTGGGCACGCCCGCGTCCGCGTCCGCCATGCCGTACCCCTTGCTGAGGATCACCTCGCCGTCGCGCGCCACCAGCACCGCGCCGTGGAACAGCTGCGCCGCCACGAGGTCGTTCAGGTAGCCGTCGATCGCCTCGGCGAGCGGGCCGCTGACGGGGCGCGAGGGGGGCGGCGTGGGCAGGGGCGGGAACGTCGGAGTCGGCTCCGGCGGCGCTTCCTCACGTGCTGCCTCAGCGACGATCGCCTTCTGCTCGGCGGCGCCCGCCTGCTGCGGCAGCGGCGTGACGGTGGGGAGCGCGGCCAGGCCGGCCTGCTGCCCCGGCTCGAGCGCGGGGGCCACCGGCGCCGAGGCGATGGGCAGCGGCAGCCTCGGCGCGCTGCAGGTGGTGAGCAGCACGAGCAGCGAGGCGCCGGCGATGACGGCCAGACGCAGCCAGCGCGCCCTGTCGAAGGTGCGCCGGGCCATCGCTCGGCGAGGACGTGTGGCTCTACGGTTCACGGGCTGGGGCACGTTCGAGTCATTCGGAAACGATGCCCTATGATACCACGCCTAGACCGCCACGCGGCGGCGCGTCGCCAGCACCTCGCGATAGACCTGCAGGATGTCGCACGCGACGACGGGCCAGCTGAAGCGGCGCGCCCGCTCCGCGGCGGCCTGCCCCATCTGCTCCCGCCGCGTGTCATCCGCCAGCAGCAGCTCCAGCCGGTCGGCGAGCTGCGCCGGCCGGTCGGGCGGCGTGAGCAGGCCGCTGACACCATCTTCGACGATGTAGGCCGGCCCGCCCGCGCTGGTCGCCACCACCGGCCTGCCGCTCGCGATCCCCTCGAGCGCCGCCATGCCGAACGACTCGTAGTGCGACGGCATCGTGACGATGTCGGCGGCGGCGTACAGGAGCGGGAGCTGCTCCTGCGGACGCGCGCCGAGGAAGCGCACCGCGTCCCGCAGCCCGAGCGAGGCGCGCAGCCCATCGAGCCGGCGCTGCTCGGCGTTCCAGCGCGCGCGGTCGCCCTCGCGCCCGCCGCCGACGATCAGGGCCGTGAGGTTGCCGCGCCACTCGGGCCGGCGCTCGAACAGCAGCCCGACCGCCTTGATCAGCGCGTCGATGCCTTTGAGCGGCTCGATCCGCCCGACCAGCAGCAGCAGGCGGTGCGGCGGGGGCGGAAGGTCCAGCGCCTCCCGCGCCGCGGCCATATCCCGCGGGTGGAAGCGGCGCAGGTCCACGCCGCACGGGATCACGCGGATGCGCGAGGCGTCGGCGCCGTAGTGCCACACCATCTGCGCCCGGTCCAGCGGCGTGGCCGCCACCACCGCGTCCACCTCGCTCATCAGGCGGCGCTCGACCTCCACCCGCTGCTCGGTCTCGAGCTCCTCGGCGGCGCGCGCCACCTGGTTCTTCATCGCCCCGAGCGTGTGGAACATGTGCACCACCGGCGCCCCCCAGCTGCGGCGCAGCGCCAGCGCCGCCTCGCCGGAGATGAAGTAGTGGCTGTGGATCAAGTCGTACGTCAGGTCCTCGCCGTCGGCGAAGCAGCGCGCCCGCCCGACGAACTCCGGCAGGTAGGCGAGCAGCCAGTTCTTATCGTACGGCGCGGCCGGGCCGGCGTGCAGGTTCACCACACGCACGCCGCGGTCCAGCGCCACCACCATCGGGTCATCCGGGCTCTGGGCGCGGGTGAAGATATCGACGGCGATGCCCCGCCGCCCCAGCTCGCGGCTCAGCTCGCGGACATACACATTCATGCCGCCCGCCTCCTTCCCGCCGAGCGCGGCGAGAGGGCTGCTGTGGGCGGTGATCATTGCAATTCGCATTGGTTCTTCTCTGTAGCAGAGCCTGGGGAGCTTCGCCTCCCCGCACCCCACGACAGCTCAACTCCTATCACAGTCTACGGCTGACGCGGCTGCCCTGCGGTTCGCCGCGTGCGCGCTCCGCGGAAAGGTGTGGGGGACATACCCTCACACGCTTCCGTCCCGCCGCCCTTGCGAGCCGGGCGGTGTGGCGAGCCGAGCCCTCCACGGGCGCCTATATTCCGCCGCAGAGCGGCGAAGTAGAGAGAGCGTCAGGGGAAGATTCGCCTCCCAAACCCCTCCAGCGGGTGTGGGGACAGGGCTACCGCGTAGCTCCTACTACATTATACGCGTCCTGCGCATATTTGTATGCAAGCTCCGATCCGCCGCACGGGCCGCCCTGCGCCGGCCGGCTACTGGGGCTGCCGGTCACCCCTGCTTGCGGCGCGCAACCTCGCGGATCGTGCGTCCGTTGGCCGAGTCGTCGATCAGGGTGGCGAGGCGCTTGAGCCTGGTCTCCTCTTTCTTCGCGCTGACGACCCACCAGATGGCCAAGCGGCGGTAGCCGGCCGGCTGGGCCTGGAAGAACTCCCAGGCCGCCGCGTTGGCGCGGAACCGCTCCTCGTACGCCGGGTCGAGCTTGGCGTGCTGCCGCTGCTCATACGAGTAGACGCCGGAGCGCTCCTCCGTGCGCTGCTCGAAGGCCCGCAGGCCGGCGGGGTGCATCCTGCCCATCGCCGTCAGCTCGGCCACGCGCGCGATGTTGACCGCGCTCCAGTTGCTGCGCGGCTTGCGCGGCGTGAAGCGGATCATGTAGCTCTCGTCGTCGATGGTCTTGCGCACCCCGTCGATCCAGCCGAAGCAGAGAGCCTCGTCGACCGACTCGGGCCACGTGATGCTCGGCTTGCCCGAGCCCTTCTTGTAGAACCCGACCCACAGCTCGCGGGCGCGATCGTGGTGCTCGGCGAGCCATGCGCGGAACTCGGCAGGCGTCGCGAAGAAGATCGGCCCCGCCGGCGTCTCAGGCGTGTCTGCCACAGCTCAGCCCTCCCAGGTCACGCGGCAGGAGCACCGCCAGCGTCGCCGGCGATGCTCCTGCCTGTAGGCGTTCAACGATCCGGTCGTGCGCGGTGCGAGGCCCCACAGTTCCCGTGGGGTTTGGGGAAGCGGAGCCTCCACGTTCATTCCCGCATTCTGCCACTCTGCAGCGACTGCGTCGCCGCAGATGGAGGGGTTTGGGGAGGCGAAGCCTCCCCAGAAATTCCCTTTTCAGCCGCTCTGCGGCGACTGCGTCGCCGCAGAGCGGCTGAAATATAGGTCCGTGGAGGGCCTGCGGCCCTCCACACCTCCCCGCAGAAAGCAGTTCCGGAGAGTCTGTGCTCCTCTACACTTCCCAACAGAAAGCCGCCCTGCCGCCCTCCACACCTCCCGGCAAGAAGCTTCCTCAGTGAACCCGCGGCCTCTGGAGAGGTTTGGGGAGGCGAAACCTCCCCAGAAATTCTCTTTTTCCGCGGCTCTGCGGCAGCGAAGCTGCCGCAGAGCCGCGGAAAAGTCCTTCGCATCTGCCGACAGGCTACAGCAGCACCAGGAGCACGATCAGAATGATCAGCAGGACGACGACGCCGGCGAGGATCAGCGCGGCCACGCGGTCCCAGTTGAGGAAGCGCCAGTCCTTGGGCAGGCGCCGCTCGAAGCCGTAGATGTGCCAGCGGTACAGCCCGGCGTCGGCGGCGGGCGGGCTCTGGCCGCGCTGCGCAGCCGGCTTCAGCGAGGGCTTCTGGCGCACATCGCCGAGGTCGAAGACGATCTCGGTCACCGGGATGAACGCGATCGACACCTCGCTCATCGCGACGCGCGTGTTCTGGTCGAGGCGCTTCTCGGCCGACTTCACCAGCTCGTCCAGCCCCGGCACCAGCGACCACTCGGGGCGGAAGCCGCCCTGCTGCCGCTCGCGGTACACGTCGCGCGCCTTGCACACGCGGTGGAGCCACTGCTCATCGACGCGCGGCAGGTCGTCGTTGTCCTTCAGCTCGGTCGCGCGGCGCTGCCACTTCACAGTCTTGTGCTGCATCAGTCGGCCGACGCCGTCGCACTGCTCGCACTTGAGGCCGCCGGTGCCCTGGCAGTCGGGGCAGGGGACCAGGGCCGTCGCGCCGGCCGTGAGGGCCTCGGCCTGCCCGCCGGCAGCCCCCGCCGCCGGCGCCGCCGCCGCCTTCACGCCGCCCGACACGGTCGTCGCCGCCGCCCGCCGCGCACCGCGCCCGCTGGCGCCCGCCCCAGGCGAGCTGCGGGCCACGACGACTCGCCCGCCGCCCTTGCAGCGCGGGCACGGGAGGCGCCCGACGCCCTGGCAGGGCGAGCACGAGATCACCCGCGTCGAGCCGGGCAGCCGCACGGTGCCGCCGGGCTCGTCCGCGAACCCCTTCGGGCTCGGCAGCTCCAGCGCCCAGCGGTCGAGCGCCTTCTCGCGCGGGATCGGCGCCGCCTTGTAGTCCGGCTCCTCGACCAGCCGCTCCGGCTCGCGGGTCTCGTAGAGCACCCGCAGCGTGTAGAAGTAGATGTTCTGGGTCTGCACCCGGCGCACGCGCGCCTGGCGCCCGAGCAGCTTGCGGCGGAACAGCCCCTCGCGGCTCCACTGGTCCAGCAGTGCCGCGACCTCCTGCGGGTCGGCCAGCTGGTCCGCCAGCCGGCGCGCCTCCTGCATCGGCGCCTTGAGCAGATCGAGCCCGAGCACCTTCTCAACCGGGTGCGGCTCGACCGGCACCGGCGGAAGCGGGCTCGCGGTGGGGGAGACGGCCGGAGCGCTGCGCTTCCCCTTCTCGCCCGCCCCAGCGGAGACGATCGTGGTGGTCATGGTGTGGCGGCGCAGCACCCGCTCCAGGTCCTCGATCGCCGCCTGGGCGCTCGGGTAGCGCTTGGCCGGGTCGAGCGCCATCATGGTCTGGAGCACGCGGTCCACCTCGTACGGCAGCCCTTCGACCCCGCGCGCCCGCAGCGGCAGCGGCGGGGCAAACGGCCCGCCGTTCGGCTCGAGCACGCCCGGCGTGTGGTCCCAGGGCAGCGCGCCGGTCAGCATCTCGTACAGGACGATCCCGAGGCTGTAGATGTCCGAGAGGTGGGTCACCGCGGTGGCGGAGGAGGCGTGCTCCGGCGAGAGGTAGCCCGGCGTGCCCATCACCTTGTTCACGGTGGTCAGGCCGGCCTTGCCCGTCTCCCGCGCGATGCCGAAGTCGGTCAGCAGCACCCGGCCGTTCCCGTGATCCACCAGGATGTTCCCCGGCGAGACGTCGCGGTGCGTGACGCCGTGGGCGTGGGCGTAGTCCAGCGCGCTTCCGGCGCAGCGCAGCACGTGGAGCGCCGTCTCGAGCGGCAGGGGCCGGTGGTTGCGCAGCAGCTCGCGCAGCGCACCGCCGGGCACGTACTCCATCACCGTGTAGTGGTACGGCGCGTGGTAGCCGTGGTCGTAGATCTGGACGATGCACTCGTGCCGGAGCCGGCTCGTGATGCTCGCCTCGCGGCTGAAGCGGTCCTCCCACTCCTGGTCCTGGGCCATCAGCAGCTTGATCGCCACCAGCCGGTCGTCGAGCGTGCGGTGGCGCGCCAGCCAGACCTGGCTCATGCCACCCTTGCCGATCTGGCGCTCGAGCTTGTAGTTTCCGATCTGCTGTGGGATGCTCGCCATGCCGTTCTCTCCGCCGAACCACCCGCGTTGACAGGGCCTGCGCGGTGGCCGTGCCCCGCATCCCTGGAGGGGTTTGGGAAGCGTCGCCTCCCCTGAACTTCGGCCGCTCTGCGGCGAAGAAAAGACCTCGGAGGATCTGCAGCCCTTCGGACCTTCCGGCGAAGAGCGATTGCGGGCGCCCCGCAGGCGACCGCGTCCGTCATTTGATTATAGCATGGGGAATCGGCCGGCGGTAGATCATATGTGCGAACCCGGCGGCCGGGAGCCGATCACCAGGACCCGCGCCGGCCGCTACTCCGCCAGGGCGGACTGCGCCAGCTCGCGGGCCTCCGCCAGGCTCACACCGCGAAGCTGCTCCTTGACCGCCGGGATCGCGTCGGGCTGCATGCTCAGGCCGCCGGCGCCCAGGCCCACCAGAACAGACGCCGCCGCAGGCAGCGCGGCCAGTTCGCCGCACACGTGCGCCTCGATGCCAGCCCGCGCCGCCGCTCGCACGCTGCTGTCGATCAGCCGCAGGACGGCGAGGTGTGTGTGGGGGTAGCGCGCCGCCAGCTCGGCGATCGAGCGGTCGGCGGCCAGCGTGTACTGCGCCAGGTCGTTGCTGCCGATGCTGAAGAACGCCGCCGCGGGCGCCAGCAGATCCGCCACCACCGCCGCCGCCGGCGTCTCGATCATGACGCCGAGCGGCACGTCGGCGCGGTGCGCCACCCCCTCGCGGTCGAGCGACTCGGCGGCCTGCCGCAGGGCCTCGCGCCCCCACGCCAGGTCCTCGGGAGTCGCCACCATCGGCAGCATGATGCGCAGGTCGCCGTGGAGGGCGGCCCGCAGCAGCGCGCGCAGCTGCACCTGGAACAGCTCCGGCCGGCGCATGCAGAGCCGCACGCCGCGCAGGCCGAGCGCCGGGTTCGGCTCACGCCCCAGCCCGAGGTAGGGCAGCGTCTTGTCGCCGCCCACGTCGACCGTGCGCACGACGACGGGCCGGCCGGGCATGGCCGCGAGCACCTGGCGGTAGGCGGCCAGCTGCTCCTCTTCGCTGGGGGGCGATGTGCGGTCGAAGAACAGGAACTCGGTGCGGAACAGCCCGATCCCCTCGGCGCCGTGCTCCAGCGCCGCCTGCGCATCCTCGGGGCGCCCGATGTTCGCCAGCAGCGCGACGCGGTGGCCGTCCGCGAGCGCGCCCGGCAGGTCGCGCAGCGCCCTCCGCTGTGCGGCGGCGGCCTGCCTGTCGGCGATGCGCCGCCGGTAGGCCGCCAGCTCGTCCTCGGCGGCGTCCAGGATCACCAGCGACGAGTCGCCGTCCAGGATGACGCGCGCGTCGTTGCGCACGCTGTACACGGCGTCTCCGAGCCCCACCACCGCCGGGATGCCGAAGGCGCGCGCCAGAATGAGCGTGTGGCTGGTCGGGCCGCCGTGCGCCGTGGCGAAGCCGGCCGCCGAGCTGCGCAGCGCGATCACCTCCGCCGGCGCCAGGTCCTCGGCGACGACGATCGCCTGCGGGGGGAGGGCGTGCATGGCGCGCGGCGCGCCGCGCAGCGCCGCGATCAGCGCCAGGCCCACAGCGTCCATGTCCGCCGCCCGCTCGCGCAGGTAGGGGTCGTCCAGCCGCTCCAGCGCGGCGCGCATCTCGGCCACGGCTGCGAGGATGGCGGCTTCGAGCGCCGACGGGTCGGCGCGGACGCGCCGGGCGACCTCTTCGGAGAGGGTGGGGTCCTCCACCAGGAGCGACTGGGCGTCGAAGATGCCGGCCTCGGACTCGTAGCCCTCGGCGCGCAGCTGCCCGGCGAGCATGCGCAGCTGGGCTGCGGCCGCCACCTGCGCCGCGGCGAAGCGCCGCAGCTCCAGCTCCGGATCGGTCTCGGCTGGCTGCCACACCGTCGGGCTGGCGGTGAAGCGGACCGCCGCGCCGACCGCGATGCCCGGCGCTCCCCCGACGCCACGGAGCGAGGTCGACATGCGCCTACCTCTCGCCGCCCTGCTGCTCGATCAGCGCCGCCAGCGCGCGGATCGCCTCCCGCTCGTCCTCGCCGACCGCGCGCAGCCGGACGCGGTGGCCGCTTGCGGCGCCGATCTGCAGCAGGTTAAAGAGGCTGACCGGAACCTCCGGGCCGTCCGGGCGCGAGAGGTTCTGGATCGTGATCCGGCTCTTGAACTCGCGGGTCTTGCGGTAGAAGTCGGCTGCCGGCCGCGCGTGCAGCCCATCCGGGTGCCGGATGATGAGCGTTGTTTCGATCATGCATCACCCGCAGATCATCGGTGCACTTTCACGAGCTCGCGTGCGCGCATCGCCGCGGCGGCGGTCTCCTCCAGCGAGGCGCCCACCGCCGCCTCGACCGCCGCGAGGTAGGCGCCCTCGACGAGCGGCGCATCGCTTATGACGACGTGCATATCCGCGCACGATTCGAGCGCAACCTCGACGCTCATCACCGCGCTGTTGAAGTCGACGAGCACCAGAACGCCGTCCGGCGACTCGATCTCCTGCAGGCTGGCCCGTATACGATCGACGCTGGTCCCCAGCGAGCCGTCGGCGGCTCCGCCCACGGCAGCTATCGTCACTGCCCCGTGGGTCACCTGTTCGGCGAACTCCTTCACGCCAGCGGCAAGCTGCGCGCTGTGCGAGACAATCAGCAGGCTTACCATGTCCTCTTCCAGCGCAGCCTCAGCAGCCGCCGGCCACACGTCGCGGGGCTGTTCGCCACGACCGCGGCCCGCTGCGAAGCAGCGTCATTCCGCCCAGTCGAACGTCCGCGTCACCGCCTTCTTCCACTGCCCGTAGCTGCGCTCGCGCGCCTCCTCGCCGAGCTGCGGCGTCCACACCTTGTCCTGCTGCCAGTTGCGCCGCAGGTCATCGAGCCCGTTCCAGTAGCCAACCGCCAGCCCGGCGGCGTACGCAGCCCCGAGCGCGGTGGTCTCGGTGACCTTGGGGCGGATCACCGGGACGCCCAGGACGTCGCTCTGGAACTGCATCAGCAGGTCGTTGACGACCATGCCGCCGTCCACCTTGAGCGAGGTGAGCTTCACGCCCGAGTCGCGCTCCATCGCGTCGAGCACCTCGCGCGTCTGCCAGGCGGTCGCCTCCAGCGCCGCGCGGGCGATATGGCCCTTGTTCACGTAGCGTGTCAGGCCGACGATCACGCCGCGCGCGTCGCTCCGCCAGTACGGGGCGAACAGCCCCGAGAAGGCCGGCACGAAGTAGACGCCGCCGTTGTCCTCCACCAGCCGCGCCAGCGCCTCGATCTCGGCGCTGCTGGTGATCAGGCCGAGGTTGTCGCGCAGCCACTGGACCAGCGCGCCGGCGATCGCGATCGAGCCTTCGAGCGCGTACACCGCCGGCGCCTCGCCGAGCTTGTAGGCCAGGGTCGTCAGCAGGCCGTTCTGCGAGTGGACGATCTCGGTCCCGGTGTTGAGCAGCATGAAGCAGCCGGTGCCGTAGGTGTTCTTGGCCTCGCCGACGTCGAAGCAGGTCTGGCCGACGAGCGCGGCGTGCTGGTCGCCCAGCGCTGCGGCCACCGGCACCCCCGCGAGCAGGCCGGTCGCCTCGCCGTACACCTCGCTCGACGAGCGGATGGCGGGGAGCATGGCGCGCGGCACGCCGAGCACGCCGAGGATCTCGTCGTCCCAGTCGAGCGTGCGCAGGTTCATGAGCATGGTGCGTCCGGCGTTCGTCACATCGGTGACGTGGACGCCGCCGCGCGGCCCGCCGGTGAGCTGCCAGATCAGGTAGGTGTCTATCGTGCCGAACAGCGCATCGCCGCGCTCCGCGGCTGCCCGCAGCCCGGGCACGTTCTCCAGCAGCCAGCGGATCTTCGGCCCCGAGAAGTAGGTCGCGAGCGGCAGGCCGGTGGCCGCCCGAAAGCGGTCCTGCCCGCCGTCACGCGCCAGCTCGGCGCAGATCGCGTCGGTGCGCAGGTCCTGCCAGACCACCGCGTTGTGGTAGGGGCGGCCGGTCGTGCGGTCCCAGACGACCGTCGTCTCGCGCTGGTTGGTGATCCCGACGGCGACGATGTCGGACGGCCCGCAGCCGGCCTGCTGCAGCGCCGCGCGGACCACGCTCTGCGTGCGCTCCCAGATCTCCTCGGCGTCGTGCTCGACCCAGCCCGGGCGCGGGTAGATCTGCTGGTGCTCCTTCTGGTCCGCAGCGACGATCTGCCCGCTCCGGTCGAAGAGCAGGCAGCGCGTGCTGGTCGTGCCCTGGTCAATGGCGGCGACGTACTTCATTCTGCTCGCTCCGCGTTCAACGGCTGACTTCCTCCATCACCTCGACCATCACCTGCGCGATGTAGAAGGCCGAGGTCGCGCCCGGGTCCTGGTGGCCGACGCTGCGCGGGCCAAGGAACTTGGCACGCCCCTTCGTCGCCTCCATCGGGATGGTCGCGCGCATCCCCTCCTCGACTGCGGCGAGGGCGCGGATCGCGGCCTCGCGCAGGTCGGCGCCGCCGTCGCGCGCATCGCGCATCACGCCGACGCCGGGGGCGATCGCGTCCACCATGGTCTTCTCGCCGCGCTGCGCCTTGCCGCGGGCCACGATGCCCTCGAGCGCCGCTTCGAGCGCCGCGACGAGCTCGGCCCCGCTCACCTGCCGGCGGTCGCGCAGCGCGGCGCCGGCGCGAATGAACGCCGTGCCGTACAGCGGGCCGGCCGCCCCGCCGACGGTGGCGAGCAGCGTCTTGCCGGTCGCGTCGAGGATCGCGCCCACGTCCTCATCGTAGAGCGCGGGCAGCCTGGCGAGGGCCGCGCTGAAGCCGCGGTCCAGATTGGCGCCGTGGTCGGCGTCGCCGATCGGCGCGTCGAGCTCGGTCAGCTCATCGCGGCGCTCTTTGATCCGCGCAGCGGCGCGCTCGACAAACAGGATGACATGGTCGGCGGTGATCGACATCCTCAATAACCTCTGACGACCGACGACCGACGGCCCGGGGGAGCGCCATCCGGGCGGGCGATGGCCGGAGGTCGTTCTACTAGATCCCCCACCTGAGCGCCGGCGTGCGCACCGGCGCGTCCCACAGCCGCTTGAGCTCCTCGTCGAGCCGGAGCAGTGTCACCGAGCAGCCGGCCATGTCGAGCGAGGTCATGTAGCTGCCGACGAGCGTGCGCGCGATGGTCACACCGGCGGCACTGCAGATGCGCGCCAGCTCGCGGTACATCACGTAGAGCTCCACGAGCGGCGTCGCGCCCATTCCGTTCACAAACGCCAGCACCTCGTCGCCTGGTCGGAACGGCAGATCCTCCAGCACGCTGCCCGCCAGCGACTCGGCGATGGCGGCGGCGCTCTCGAGGCGGGCGCGGCTGCGGCCGGGCTCGCCGTGGATGCCGATGCCGAGCTCGATCTCATCCGGCCCGAGGTCGAACGTCGGCGATCCGCGCTCGGGCACGGTGCAGCTCGTCAGCGCCACGCCCATCGAGCGGCCCTGGGCGGCCACCTTGCGCCCCAGGCGCTGGCACTCGGCCAGGCTGGCCCCGGCCTCGGCGGCCGCGCCGACGATCTTCTCCAGCAGCACCGTGGTGCCGACGCCGCGCCGGTCCTCGGGCTCGGCGATCGCCACATCGTCGGCGACGACGACCGTCGCGACCTCGATCCCCTCGGCCTGCGCCATCTCGGCGGCGATCTCGAAGTTCATCACGTCGCCGGAGTAGTTCTTCACGATGTAGAGCACACCGCCCCCGCCGTCCACGGCGCGCGTCGCCGCCAGGATCTGGTCGGGCGTCGGCGAGGTGAAGATCGCGCCTGGGCAGGCCGCGTCCAGCATGCCGCGGCCGACGAACCCGGCGTGCATCGGCTCGTGCCCGCTGCCGCCGCCGGAGAGCACCGCAGTTCTGCCGGGCGCGGTCGGCTCGGCCCGCACGACGTAGGGCGGGTCGAGGTGCACGCGCAGCAGGTCGGGGTGCGCCAGGGCCATGCCCTCCAGCGCCTCCTGCACCACACGCTCCGGCGCGTTGATCAGCTTCTTCACCTATGCCTCCTTGACATCGCGCGGCGGCCGCCGCGCGCCCCCCGCAGCAGCGCGGAGATGTGCAGGGCATGCGATCTGCAGTGCAGGCGCAATTATACCATTCCGGTGTCACCGGTACATAGGGCTCACGCGATGTACGCGGTGGCCTCCCCAGAAAGCGCGTGTTGGCGAGGCCGGGAAGAGGAAGCCCTTTCCAGAGCTCTTTCTTCCCCGCTCTGCGGCAGCGCAGCCGTGCCGAGCAGGAAAGAAAACAAAGGAGCGTGGAACACTTGACAACTCCCGCGACAGGTGCTACACTCGCGCCGGTCAGCCACACGCACGCAGTCGCGATGCACATCTTCTTCGCCAAGCAGGTTAAGCAGAGCAAGAAGCCGGACAGGAGGTCTGGTTAAGCTCGCTTGCCTGCGTGACGGTTCGCACCAAGCCCGCTTCACCAGACCTGGTGAGGCGGGCTTTCTGTATGCGCCGAAGGAGCACGGGATGGGGCAGACACTCGCCGAGCAGATCCTCTCGCACGCCGCCGGCCGCCCGGTTCGCGCCGGGGAGAACGTCGTCGTCAACGTGGACCTGGCCATGATGCACGACAGCATCAGCCCGAGCATCATCAAAATCCTGCACGGCGAGCTGGGCGCCTCGCGGGTCTGGGACCCGGAGCGCGTCGCCGTCGTCGTGGACCACGTGGCGCCCGCCGCGACTATTCAGAACGCCGAGCACCAGCGCGCGCTGCGCAGCTGGGTGCGCGAGCAGGGCATCCGCCACTTCTTCGACGTCGGGCGGGGCATCTCGCACCCGGTGCTGGTCGAGGAGGGGCTGGCGCGCCCGGGCATGCTGATCATCGGCAGCGACTCGCACTCCACCGGCTACGGCGCGGTGGGCGCCTTCGGCACCGGCATGGGCTCGACCGACATGGCGCTCGCGCTCGCGACCGGCCAGACCTGGCTGCGGGTGCCGGAGACGACCCGCGTGCGCGCCACGGGCCGCTTCCAGCCCGGCGTCGGCGCGAAGGACCTGGCGCTGCGTGTGGCGCGCGAGATCACCGCCGACGGCGCGACCTACCAGTCGGTCGAGTGGCACGGCGTCGACTTCCTGAGCGTGGCGGACCGCATGACGCTGGCGACGCTGTCGATCGAGGTGGGCGGCAAGGCCGGGATCGTCCCGCCGACGACCGCCGAGGGGGCGGCGCTGCCATCGGCGGATGCGCCGGAGTGGCTGCGGGTCGAGGAGGGCGCCGAGTACGCGCGCACGGTGGAGGTGGACCTGGGGCGGCTCGAGCCGCAGGTGAGCGTGCCGCACTACGTGGACAACGTGGTGGACCTGAGCGACCTGGGGCGGGTGGACGTCGATGTGGTGTACATCGGCACCTGCACCAACGGCCACTACGAGCACATGCGCGCGGCGGCCGAGGTGCTGCGCGGCCGCCGGGTGGCGCCTGGCGTGCGGCTGCTGGTGGTCCCAGCGAGCAGCGAGGCGCTGCGGCGGGCGACCGAGGACGGGACGCTGGCGACGCTGCTGGCGAGCGGGGCGGCGATCGGCACGCCGGGGTGCGGCGCGTGTATCGGCCGGCACATGGGCGTGCTCGCGCCGGGCGAGGTGTGCCTGTTCACCGGCAACCGCAACTTCCGCGGCCGCATGGGCTCGCCGGAGGCCAGCATCTACCTGGCGTCGCCGGAGGTGGCGGCGGCCACGGCGCTCAAGGGCTACATCGCGCACCCGGCCGAGGTTCTGGGGTGACTTCGTGACGGGGTGACCTTTCTGACGGGGTGACGGGTGACCTGGTGACGGGGTGACCTCTGGACGCCGGAACGCCTGTGGTTTACAAGCGATCCCGCACCGTGTCACCGTGTCACCGTGTCACCCTGTCACCCTGTCACGCTCGAGGAATGACTGCGATGGACATCGAGTTGCTGGCGCGCGGGCTGCTGATCGGCTTCAGCATTGCCGCGCCGGTGGGGCCGATCGGGCTGCTGTGCATCCGGCGCACCCTGGCGGACGGCCAGGCGGCGGGGCTGGTGTCGGGCCTCGGCGCGGCTACGGCGGACGCGCTCTACGGCGCGGTGGCCGGGTTCGGGCTAACGTTCATCTCGGGCGCGCTGATCAGCCAGCAGGGGTGGCTGCGGCTGGCCGGCGGGCTGTTCCTGCTCTACCTGGGCATCCGCACGTTCGTGGCGCGCCCGGCGCAGCAGGCGGCGGAGGTCCGGGGCGGCACGAGCCTCGCGGGCGCCTACGCGACGACGCTCGCGCTGACGCTGACCAACCCGGCCACGATTCTCTCGTTCGTCGGCATCTTCGCCGGGCTGGGGCTGGCGAGCGACGCGCGCGGCGACTACGGCTCGGCGGCGCTGCTGGTGCTGGGGGTGTTCGCCGGCTCGGCGCTGTGGTGGCTGCTGCTCAGCGGAGGGGTCAGCCTGCTGCGCAGCCGCGTGGACACACGCGCCATGGCGTGGATCAACCGGGCGTCGGGCACGATCATTGCGGCGTTCGGCGTGCTCGCGCTTGTGGCGCGCTGACCGGCGACAACCTGGAGGAGCACATGCAGGCCAAGAATATCGAGACACTCGCCATCCACGCCGGGCAGGACATCGACCCGACCACCGGCGCGGTGATCCCGCCGATCTACCTGACGACGACGTTCGAGCGGGCGGCGGACGGCACGTTCCCGCACGGCTACATCTACACCCGCAACGGCAACCCGAACCGCACCATGCTCGAGCGCTGTCTGGCGGCGCTGGAGGGAGGCGCGGAGTGCGCGGCGTTCGGCAGCGGTCTGGCGGCCGCCCAGGCGATCTTCCAGACGCTGCGCCCCGGCGACCACGTGATCGCGCCGGACGACGCCTACCACGGCGTCACCCGCCTGCTGCGCGAGATCATGGCGCCCTGGGGCCTGCAGTACACGCAGGTGGACATGAGCAGCCCCGACGCGGTGCGCGCCGCCGTGCGGCCCAACACGCGCCTGGTGTGGATCGAGACCCCGTCCAACCCGCTGCTCAAGGTGGCCGACATCGCCGCGATCGCCGAGATCGCGCACGAGGCCGGCGCCCGCTGCGTGGTGGACAACACCTGGGCCACGCCGGTCCAGCAGCGCCCGCTCGAGCTCGGCGCCGACATGGTGCTGCACGCGACGACCAAGTACCTGGGCGGCCACTCGGACGTGCTGGGCGGCGCGGTGGTCTGCCGCGAGGCGGACGAGCAGTTCGCCAGCGTGCGCTTCCTGCAGGCCAACGGCGGCGCGGTGCCGTCGCCCTTCGACTGCTGGCTGGTGCTGCGCGGCATCCAGACGCTGGCCTACCGCGTCCGCGCGCACGCCGAGCACGCCGGGAAGGTGGCGCGCTTCCTCGCCGGGCACCCGCGTATCGAGCGCGTCCACTACCCCGGGCTCGAGACGCACCCCGGCCACCAGGTGGCGGCGAGGCAGATGCGCGGCTTCGGCGGCATGCTCTCGATCGAGGTGCGCGGCGGCGAGCCGGCGGCCATGGCGGTCGCGGCGAAGGTGCAGATCATCACCCGCGCCACCAGCCTGGGCGGGATCGAGAGCCTGATCGAGCACCGCGCGTCGGTCGAGGGGCCGGAGAGCCGCACGCCGCCGAGCCTGCTGCGGATCTCGGTCGGCCTCGAGCACCCGGACGACATCATCGCGGACCTGGAGCAGGCGCTCGCGGAGTAGCTGGGGCCAGCGCGGATCACCCGGCACAGCCGCGTCACCCGTGCCACTGAGGAGATGAACATGCCACGAGTCTGGATCTTCGGCGCGAACGTCAACACCGACCAGATCGTCCCGGGCCGCTACGCGCCCTACATGCTCAAGAGCGAGGACGAGCTGCGCAACTACCCGTTCGTCGAGGCGCGCCCCGAGTTCGCGTCCACCGTGCGCCCCGGCGACCTGATCGTCGCCGGCCCCAACTTCGGCTGCGGCTCGTCGCGCGAGTACGCGCCGCTGGCGCTCAAGATGGTCGGCGTCGGCGCGATCATCGCCCCGCTGTTCGCGCGGATCTTCTACCGCAACGCGCTCAACCTGGGCATCCCGTGCTTCGAGGCCGACCTGACCGGCGAGCTGCGCGACGGCCAGGAGGTCGAGTTCGACCTGCACACCGGGCGGCTCACCGCCGACGGGCGGACCATCCAGCTGCCGCCGCCGCCCGCGTTCCTGCGCGAGGTGTGGCAGGCCGGCGGGATCGTGCCCTACTACAAGCAGCACGGGCGCTTCCCGGGGCAGGGGGCGTGATGAGGTGACGGGGTGACGGGGTCATCGTGTGCCAACACACCCTGTCACATCCCCCTGCGCCACCTTATGGGAGAGAAGGCAGGCCTTCGCATGGAAACGATCATCTCCTCGGTCGCCGGCGCCGCCGCGGCCACCCGGCTCGCGCCGGATCGTCCGGCGCTGATCGAGATGCTCGCCGAGCTGACGGACGACCTCCGCCGGCTCGCGCGCGAGGAGGAGCTGTGAACGAGACGCCCTACCAGATCCTCGTGATCCCCGGCGACGGCATCGGCCGCGAGGTGATCCCGGCCGCCGTGGAGGTGCTGCGCGCCACCGGCCTGCCACTGGCGTTCGCCGAGGCCGAGGCCGGCTGGGAGTGCTTCAGGCGCCGGGGCGCCGCGCTGCCGGAGGAGACTCTGGCGGCGGCGCGCGAAGCTGACGCCGTGCTGTTCGGCGCGGTCGCCTCACCCAGCCACCCGGTGCCGGGCTACCGCAGCCCGATCGTGCAGCTGCGGCGCGCGCTCGACCTGTACGCCAACATCCGGCCCGTCCAGGGCGTGCAGCGCGGGCGGTCTCCGACAGCCGGCAGCCGGCAGCCCGCAGCCTGCGATCTCGTGGTGGTGCGCGAGAACACCGAAGGGCTGTACGCCGGCCGCGAGCGCGTCGAGGACGGCGGCGCCACAGCCGTCACCGAGCGCGTGATCACCCGGCGCGCCTCGGAGCGCATCGCGCGGGCCGCCTTCGAGCTGGCGCGGCAGCGAGCCGCCCGAGGGGCTGCCGGCGACCGGTGGCCGTCGCCGAAAGTGACGATCGTGCACAAGGCCAACGTCCTGCGCGAGACGTGCGGCCTGTTCCGGGCCACGGCGCTGGCGGTGGCCCAGGAGTACCCCGACGTGGCGGCGGAGGAGCTGCTGGTGGACACCTGCGCGCTGCAGCTCGTGGAGCGCCCGGAGCGCTTCGACGTGATCGTCACGACCAACCTGTTCGGCGACATCCTCTCCGACGTCGCGTGCGCCTGGGGCGGCGGGCTGGGCCTGGCGGTCTCGGCGAACATCGGCGAGCGCCACGCGCTGTTCGAGCCGGTCCACGGCGCCGCGCCGGACATCGCCGGGCGCGGGGTGGCCAACCCGCTGGCGGCGATCGGCTGCGCGGCGATGCTGCTGGAGCACCTCGCCTCGCGGGCCGCGGGGCGCGCCGGCGAGCTGAGAGCCTGGGCAGAGCGCATCCGCGCCGCGATCCGGCGCGCGATCGCCCAGGGCCCGCACACGCCCGACCTGGGCGGCTCGGCGGGGACGAAGGAGGTGACGCAGGCGATCATCGCCGGGCTGTAGCGCCCCGCGCCGGCCCGCTCACTGAAGCGCAACACCGACCGTATCGATAGGAACCCGTAGTCTGTAACGCATCGCGTGAAATCAGGAGGAACCGACAATGACCGCCAACTGCCCGGAGTGCGACGCCCAGGTCACCCTGCCCGCCGACACCGTCGAGGGCGAGATCATCACCTGCCCGGACTGCGCCGTCGAGCTCGAGGTCGCGAGCCTGAGCCCGCTGACGCTGACGCTGGCGCCGGAGGTGGGAGAGGACTGGGGCGAGTAGCGCGGCGGCCGGCCGCGGGCCACTCGCAGGAAAGGAACAGAGATGAGAATCGGAGTCCTCTGCTCGCGCATCCGCGTCGAGGAGAAGCTGATCTTCGCCGAGCTGGAGCGCCGCGGCATCGACTACGTCAGGATCGACGACGACGAGGTGATCTTCGACCTGAACGCCGGGCGCTACCCGTACGACGTGGTGCTGGAGCGCTCGATCCACCACTCGCGGGCGCTCTACGCCCTCAAGGCGCTCAACGACGCCGGCGTGCCGACGGTGAACACCGCCGCGGTCGCGGACATCTGCGGCGACAAGTTCAAGACCACCCAGGCGCTGATCAAGCACGGCATCCCGACCCCGCGCACCCGCATGGCCTTCACGCCGGCGTCGGCGCTGCGGGCGATCGAGGAGCTGGGCTACCCGGTGGTGCTCAAGCCGGCGATCGGCTCGTGGGGCCGGCTGATCGCCAAGGTGAACGACCGCGAGGCGGCCGAGGCGCTGCTGGAGCACAAGGAGATCCTCGGCTCGTACCACCACTCGATCTTCTACATCCAGGAGTACGTGCCCAAGCCGGGCGGCCGCGACATCCGCGCCTTCGTGGTGGGCGACGAGTGCATCTGCGCGATCTACCGCACCAGCGAGCACTGGATCACCAACACGGCGCGCGGCGGCCAGGCCAGCGTCTGCCCGGTCACACCGGCGCTCGCGGACATCTGCATCGGCGCGGCGCACGCGGTGGGCGGCGGCGTGGTGGCGATCGACCTGTTCGAGACCGGCGACGGCCGGCTGCTGGTGAACGAGGTCAACTACACCATGGAGTTCCGCAACAGCATCGCGCCCACCGGCGTTAACATCCCGGCGCGAATCGTGGACTACACGCTGGCTGCTGCGCGCAAATGAGAACCAAGAACCAAGAACCAAGAACCAGAACCGAGGGCGGAGAACCTAGAACCAAGAACCGAGGTCGGAGAACCCAGAACCCAGAACCCAGAACCCAGAACCGAGGGCGGAGAACCTAGAACCCAGAACCCAGAACCGAGGGCGGAGAACCCGCAACCCAGAACCGAGGGCGGAGAACCCAGAACCCAGAACCGAGGGCGGAGAACCCGGAACCAAGAACCGAGGTCGGAGAACCCAGAACCAGAATCGAGGTGCAGACTGAGACCGAAGGCGGAGAACAGAGACTGAGGACGGAGAACTGCGGCCCTGAGTTCTAAGTTCTTGGTTCTTGGTTCTCGGTTCTTAGGTTCTCGGTTCTCAGTTCTTGGTTCTAACGAGGAGAAGGAGATACATGCTCAGAGCATCCATCGTCGGCGGGTCAGGCTACGTGGGCGGCGAGCTGCTGCGGCTGCTGCTGTTCCACCCGCACGTAGAGGTGGCCCAGGTCACCTCCGAGCGCCTGGCCGGCAAGCCGGTGACCAGCGCGCACCCGAACCTGCGCGGCATCCGCGTGGCCGGCGCGCCCCTGCAGTTCACCACGCGCGACCAGCTCCAGCCCTGCGACGTGCTCTTCCTGGCGCTGCCCCACGGCGAGGCGGCCGCGAGCATCGAGCGCTTCGCCGGGCTGGCGCCGAAGATCGTGGACTGCTCGGCCGACTTCCGCCTGCGTGACCCGGACGCCTACCGGCGCTGGTACGGCGAGGAGCACCCGGCGCCCGAGTGGCTCGCGCGCTTCGTCTACGGCCTGCCCGAGCTGCAGCGCGAGGCGATCCGCGCGGCCAGCTACGTCAGCGGGGTCGGCTGCAACGCGACGGCCGCGAACCTGGCGCTGCTCCCGCTGGTGCGCGCCGGGCTGGTGGACGCCGCGCGCGACGTGGTGGTGGAGGTGAAGGTCGGCTCGTCGGAGGGCGGGGCCCAGCCGGGGGCCTCCTCGCACCACCCGGAGCGGGCGGGCGCGGTGCGGTCGTTCGCGCCGGTGGGCCACCGCCACACCGCCGAGATCCAGCAGGAGCTCGGGCTGGAGCGCGTCCACCTCTCGATCACCAGCGTCGAGCTGGTGCGCGGCGCGCTCGCCACCGCCCACGTCTTCGCGCCCCACGCGCTGGCCGAGAAGGACCTGTGGCGCGCCTACCGCGCCGCCTACGGCCAGGAGCCGTTCGTGCGGATCGTGCGCGAGCGGCAGGGCACCTACCGGCTGCCCGAGCCGAAGATCCTCGCCGGCACGAACTACGCCGACGTCGGCTTCGCGCTGGACGAGGCCACCGGGCGCGTCGTGAGCATCTGCGCGATCGACAACCTGATGAAGGGCGCCGCCGGAACCGCAGTGCAGTGCATGAACCTGATGTGCGGCTTCGAGGAGACGGCCGGGCTGGAGTTTCCGGGGCTGCACCCGATCTAGCGGCCGGCGCGCAGTGGGCAGGGCGCACCGCCCCGCCGCCCCTGGCGCTGGCTACGGCTCACGATAAGCTATGAACAGATGATCACCAACACGCTCTTCGAAACGGCTCCCCCCTTCCTCGATGACGAGAACCCGGCCCACCCGCAGTACCGCGAGGCGGCCGAGCTGTTCGCGCTGTTCGGCTACCTGCGCGCCCAGCGCTTCGGCGTCTTCAGCATCCGCGAGTCGCTGCAGGCGGTCGGCGAGTGCCCCGACGGCACGCTCCAGGGCTTCCACCTCACGCCCGAGGAGTGCTGGGAGACAGTGCGCTTCGTGGACTCGCTCGGCATCGGGGTGGTGGAGCTGCCCGCCTACCCGGCGAACCGCCCCGGTCAGGCGCTCAACCGGCAGCTGATCGAGCGCGCCCGCCGCGAGGGGCTGTCGGTCGAGTTCGCCGCCCACGCCCGCTGCGCCGCAGACGACGTCTACGCCGCCCACGAGTCCGGCTTCCGGCGCATCCACCTGTATATCGGCGCCAGCCGGATCAAGCAGGCCACCGCGGGCGTGACGGTCGAGCAGATCGCCGGGAAGGCCTTCGAGGCCATCCGCCTGGCGCGCGAGCTCGGCTTCAGCTGCGTGCGCATCAGCACCGAGGACGCCTTCCGCACCACGCTGGAGGACTTCGCCGGCTTCTACGCCCACCTGGCGCGGGCGCTGCGCGAGGCGCCCTTCCCCGGCGGCCTGCGCGTCGACGGGATCGGCATCCCCGACTCGGTCGGCATCTCGACCCTCGAGCAGGTCGGCGAGCGCATCGCCGTGCTGCAGCAGGTCGGGATCGGCTTCGACTTCCTCGAGTGCCACATCCACAACGACACCGGCAACGCCGACCGGATGTACGTGGACGTGCTGCTGCTCTGCATGCGCATGGGGCTGCGGATGCTGCCGGATCTCTCGATCCTCGGCATCGGCGAGCGCAACGGCACGATCGGCCTCAGCTCGCTGCTCGAGGCGATCTACCGGCGGCTCATCCTGCTCTACCCGCACAAGATGGAGCAGATCCGGCTCGCCGTGCGCGAGGCGCTCGGCCGCCTGCCGGACGGCACGCTGTTCGTCAACCGCTACCGCGACATGGACGCCTTCTTCTACCGCATCCTGGCGCGCATCGGCTTCGTGTTCGACCGCAGCCCGTTCTCGGCCAACACCGAGTTCGACGGCTCCGGCGTCCACGCCGACACGACCCACCGCGCCTACCGGCTGGCGCTGGCCTCTGGCGCGCGCGGCCAGGAGGCGGTGGACCGCGGCAACAGCGCCTACGCCGGCGCGCTCCCGCCCTACGACATGCCGCTGCGCGTGCCGGCGCTGGCCTGCTTCGGCTGCGGCAAGAGCAACGTGCGCTACTGGCGCGAGCGCGAGGGGCTGACGCTGCGACCGGCCGAGGAGATCCGCCGCCGCACCGCGCACCTGGAGGAGGCCGCCGAATTTGACTTCAGCGCGCCCCTGCGCGAGACTGCGGTGGACGAGCTGGTGGCGCGGATCATCCGCTGCGAGAGCATCCGCCGCAGCGGGCTCACCCACCACGAGGCGATGGAGATCGTGCGTCTGTTCTACACGGAGAGGGACCCGTGAGCTGGAGCGCGCTGGTCACACCGTATGCGATCATCATCGGCAGCGCAGTGGCCGGGCTGATCTTCGAGCGGGTCATCCTGGTGCGGCTCCGCGGGCTGGCGGCGCACACGCGCACCGAGGGCGACGACATCGTCGCACACGGGCTGCAGGGCGCGGTGCTGCTGTGGTTCGTGATCATCGGGATCTTCGCGGCGCTGCGGACGGTGGAGCTCGGCCCGGAGGTCGAGGATTTTATCAGCCACTTCCTGCGCATTAACCTGATCGTCTCGTTCACCTGGGTGGTGATGAAGATCGTCGCCCGGCTGGTCGGCGCCTACTTCCGGCGCCACGACGGCGTGCTCGCCTCGACGACGATCTTCACCAACCTGACCCGCATCCTGGTCGGCTCGATCGGCGGGCTGGTGGTGCTGCAGTCGATCGGCGTGCCGATCACGCCCGTCCTGACCACGCTCGGCATCGGCGGCCTGGCGGTGGCGCTCGCGCTGCAGGACACGCTCTCGAACATCTTCGCCGGGATCTACATCATCGTCTCGAACAAGATCCGGCTCGGCGACTACGTGCGCCTCGCCACCGGCGAGGAGGGCTTTGTCCACGACATCAACTGGCGCAACACGACGATCCGGGCGCTCACGAACAACATGGTGATCGTGCCGAACGCGACCGTCGCCTCGGCCGTCGTGACGAACTACTCGCTGCCGGCGCCCGAGCTGGCCGTCCCGGTGTCGTTCGGCGTGAGCTACGACAGCGACCTCGACCAGGTGGAGGCGGCGGCGCGCGAGGTGGCGCGCGAGGTGATGCGCGAGGTCGAGGGCGGCCTGCCGGAGTTCGAGCCGATCGTGCGCTTCAGCGGCTTCAGCGAGACGCGCGTGGGCGTCACGGTCGTGATGCGCGCCAGGCAGTTCACCGACCAGTTCCAGCTCACGCACGAGTTCGTCAAGCGCCTGCACCGCCGCTTCCGCGAAGAGAACATCGCGCTGTTCATCCCACTCGGCGCCCGCCCGCCCGCCATACCCACCGACCAGAAGAAAGGCTGATGGTACAATCCGGAACCAGTGTGGTGGCCGTTGGTTTACTGGGGCGGCTCTCCGCCGGCGCTGCGGCGGGCTACTGGCCTACCAGGTGACTTCCGGCGGGGAGGTCCAGAGGTCCTGCGGCCCTCCGAGAACCTTTTTCTCTCGCCGCTCTGCGGCGGCGAACTCGCTGCAGAGCGACGGGAGAAGGGCTCCGGGGTGCGGAAGAGCCACCGTGCCGGTCATGTCATCCACCTAGATCTCAATCTGCAGGGAGAGACTTCGATGATAATAGTGAAGGTGGGCGGCGGCCCGGGGATCGACTACGACGCCCTGTGCGCGGACATCGCCGAGCTGCACCGCTCGGGCGCGCAGATCGTGCTCGTGCACGGCGGCTCGCACGAGACCAACCAGCTGGCCGAGGCGCTCGGCCACCCGCCGCGCTTCGTCACCTCGCCCTCGGGCTTCACCAGCCGCTACACCGACCGGCGCACGCTGGAGATCTTCATGATGGCCTACGCCGGCAAGGTCAACAAGCTCATCGTCGAGCGCCTGCAGCGCCTGGGCGTCAACGCCGCCGGGATCTCCGGGCTGGACGGCCGCACCCTCGAGGGCCGGCGCAAGGAGGCGATCCGCATCGTCGAGGGCGGCCGGCAGCGGATCCTGCGCGATGACTGGACCGGCACCGTCGAGCGGGTCAACGCCGGCCTGCTGCGGGCGCTGCTCGGCGCGGGGCTGCTGCCGGTGATCGCGCCGCTCGCCAGCAGCTTCGCCGGCGAGGCGCTCAACGTGGACGGCGACCGGGCCGCGGCGGCGATCGCCGCCGCGCTGCAGGCCGAGGCGCTGCTGCTGCTCTCGAACGTCCCCGGCCTGCTGCGCGCCTTCCCGGACGAGTCGAGCCTCATCCGGCACATCCCGCGCGACGCCGTCGAGGAGTACCTGCCCGTCGCCCAGGGCCGCATGAAGAAGAAGGTGCTCGGCGCGTCCGAGGCGCTCGCGGCCGGCGTCGCGCGCGTGGTCCTCGGCGACGCCCGCGTGCCGCAGCCGGTCACGAGGGCGCTCGCGGGCGAGGGCACGGTCATCAGCTGACAAGCGGAGTGTAGACGGGCGCTACCGCACCGCACACGCGGAGCGCAGGCCTGTCTACAATCATCAATGATAGAGAAGTGGCAGCGCACCCTCTATATCCTGTTCGCCACCCAGCTCGTCTCGGCGATCGGGTTCGGGATGTTCTTCCCGTTCCTGCCGCTCTACATCACCCAGCTCGGCACGCGCACGAGCCTTAGCCTGGAGTTCTGGAGCGGCATGGTCTACGCCGGCCAGGCGCTCGTCATGATGGTCACCTCGCCGATCTGGGGCACGCTCGCCGACCGCTACGGCCGCAAGCCGATGGTGGAGCGCGCCATGTACGGCGGCGCCATCATCATCCTGCTGATGGGCTTCGCGCGCTCGGCGGAGGAGCTCGCGCTGCTGCGCGCCATCCAGGGCGCCGTCACCGGGACCATCTCGGCCACCAACGCCCTCGTGGCCGCCTCGGCCCCGCGCGAGCGCGTCGGCCAAGCCATGGGGACGCTCCAGGTCGGGCTGTGGGCCGGCATCGCCGCAGGCCCGCTGATCGGCGGCCTGGTGGCCGACACGCTCGGCTTCCGCATGGCCTTCATCATCACCGCCGCGCTGCTGCTGGTGTCGGGCGTGCTGGTCACCCTGGGGATCCACGAGACATTCACCCGCCCGCCGCGCGGCCAGCGCCGGCCCAACATCCTCTCCGAGTGGCGGCGCATCCTGGCGCGGCCGGGGGTGGCGGCCGCCTATACGGTGCGCTTCCTGAACTTCCTCGGCCCGAACATGCTGCTGCCGGTGCTGCCGCTGTTCGTCGAGACGCTGCTGCGCGGCGGCGCGGTCAGCAGCTTCACCGGCCTGGTGGTCGGCGCCTCGTCGGCCGCCGGCACCGCCAGCGCGCTCTACCTCGGCCGCCTGGGCGACCGGCTCGGCCACCGGAAGGTGCTGCTCTTCTCGACGCTGGTCGCCGCGCTGTTCTACGCGCCGCAGTTCCTCGTCCGCGAGGGCTGGCAGCTGCTGGTGCTCCAGGCGCTCACCGGCGCCGCCACGGGCGGGATGGGCCCGTCGATCTCCGCCCTGCTGACGCGCTACACCGCGGAGGGCGAGGAGGGCGTGGTGTTCGGGCTGGACAACTCGGTCTCGTCCGGGGCGCGGGCGGCTGCGCCGCTGCTCGGCGCCGGCGTAGCGGTGTGGTTCGGGCTGGCGGGGATCTTCATCGCGACGGCGCTGGTGCTGCTGGCCTCGGCCACGATCGTGCTGCGCTTCACGCCCGAGCGGGCGCGGGCGCACGACACATCGGGCGCGGAGCAGCCAGCTGCAGCTCCGCCCGATAAGGTGGCGGGGTGACAGGGTGACCTGCTGCGGCTCCGCCCGATAGGGTTGCGGGGTGACAGAGTGACAGGGTGACCTGCTGGCACTCGAATGCCGGCTGTCGATCGACACCTGGAGTTCCTTCTGCCGGGAGGTGCGAAGGGCCACAGGCCCGCTGGAGCCACTTCTGCCGGGAGGTGCGAAGAGCCACGGGCCGGCTGGGACACTTCTGCCGGG
>ERZ777003.968-NODE-968-length-49143-cov-22.566961_pt1 | contig 49143 bp, 48 predicted proteins | sample MGYA00374956_ERZ777003 | MGnify/ENA primary metagenome ERZ777003 (study PRJEB29302, sample SAMN06268252) | bioreactor metagenome | isolation source: Joint BioEnergy Institute, California, USA | place: USA:Joint BioEnergy Institute, California, USA | collected...
GACTTCCAGCGCGCCGAGGTGATGGTCGCGCCGGCCCTGCAGACCGAGGGCAAGCTCCTGCAGCGCGCGCAGCAGGTCGGCATGGGCTCCAACGGGCGCGCCGCGGTGGCGGCGGGCGTCGCGGTATCGGATGACTGAACCCACGCTCGCCCCGGACCAAGAGGAGGGCGCCATCCGCCCGGATCGCCAGCCCGAGGTCCCCGGGGCGAGCACGGCGGCGCGGGCCGTCACCGAAGGCGAGCCCGCGTCCCCCGCCGCGGCGGCGGTCGAGCCGCCTGAGTCCGCGCGCGAGGAGGTCCTCGTGCTCGACTTCGGCGGGCAGTACTCGCAGCTCATCGCCCGCCGGATCCGCGAGTGCGGGGTGTACGCCGAGCTCCTGCCCTACTCGACGCCGGTGGACCGGATCGCCGCGCGCTCGCCGCGCGCGCTCGTCCTCTCCGGCGGGCCTGCCTCCGTGTACGCGGAGGGGGCGCCCGCGCTTCCCACCGAGCTGCTCGAGCTCGGCGTCCCGGTGCTGGGCATCTGCTACGGCATGCAGGCCATGGCCCACGCCCTCGGCGGCCGCGTCGAGGCCGCGGAGGCGGGCGAGTTCGGCCGCACCCGGCTCGAGGTCGCAGGCGACGGCGGCCGCCTGCTCGGTGGCCTGCCCACCGAGCAGCAGTGCTGGATGAGCCACCGCGACTGCGTGCGCGAGGCGCCCCCCGGGTTCGTCGCGCTCGCCGCGAGCCCCGGCTCGCCGGTCGCCGCGTGCGAGTCCGTCGAGCGCGGGCTCTACGGGATCCAGTTCCACCCTGAGGTCGTCCACACGCCGTACGGCACGCAGATCCTCGAGCGCTTCTTGCGCGAGATCGCGGGGTGCGAGGAGCGGTGGTCGCCCGCTTCGGTGATCGACGAGCAGGTCGAGCGCATCCGCGCCCAGGTCGGTGACGCCGAGGTGATCTGCGGGCTCTCCGGCGGCGTCGATTCGGCGACGGCGGCCGCGCTCGTCCACAGGGCGGTCGGCGACCAGCTCACCTGCGTGCTCGTCGACCACGGCCTGATGCGCAAGAACGAGGCCGAGCAGGTGGTCCACGCCTTCCGCGACGAGCTCGGCGTCAAGCTCGTCCACGTCGACGCTCAGGACCGCTTCCTCGCGCGCCTTGCGGGCGTCACCGAGCCCGAGGCCAAGCGCAAGATCATCGGCGAGGAGTTCATCCGGGTCTTCGAGGAGGAGGCGCGCAAGCTCAAGGACGCGAGCTTCCTCGTGCAGGGCACGCTGTACTCGGACGTGATCGAGTCCGGGGGCGACGGCAACGGCGCCGCGACGATCAAGTCGCACCACAACGTCGGCGGCCTCCCTGAGGACCTCGACTTCGACCTCGTGGAGCCGCTGCGCCTGCTGTTCAAGGACGAGGTCCGCGCCGTGGCCACCGAGCTCGGCCTGCCCGACCGGATCGTCTGGCGCCAGCCCTTCCCGGGGCCGGGCCTCGGCATCCGGATCGTGGGCGGCGAGGTCACCCGCGAGCGCCTCGACATCCTGCGCGAGGCCGACGCGATCCTCCAGGAGGAGATTCGCGCCGCCGGCCTCTACCGCGAGCTGTGGCAGTCCTTCTGCGTGCTACCGGTGGTGCGCTCGGTCGGCGTCCAGGGGGACGGCCGCACCTACGCCTACCCGATCGTGATCAGGGCGGTGACCTCCGAGGACGCGATGACGGCGGACTGGGCACGGCTGCCCTACGACCTGCTCGAGCGCGTCTCGAACCGGATCATCAACGAGGTCCAGGGCGTGAACCGCGTGGCGCTCGACATCTCGTCGAAGCCGCCCGCGACGATCGAGTGGGAGTAGCCCCGGGGCGCGGGGCCGCGGCGCCAAGCCGAGCCAGGGCGGGACGCCGCCGGGCGGAGGTTTGCAGCGCCCCTAGGGCTTGACCGCGACCCGGCAGCTCGTGTCGACCCGGTGCAGCAGCGGCGGGTCGGGCAGCGTCGCGAGGAACTCGTCCGTCGCGTCGCGCGCGCCCTCGTACTCGCCGTAGTCGTCGATGATCAGCACCCCGCCGGGGCTGATCCGCTCGTACAGGTGCTCGAGCTCGTGCTTGGTCGAGCGGTACCAGTCGGTGTCCAGCCGGCAGAGCGCGATGCGCTCGGGCGCGCGCTCGGGGATCGTGTCCTCGACGAGCCCCTGGATGATGTGGATGCGCTCGCTCGGGTGGCCCGTGCTCTCGACGAGCGCGCGCACCTGCTCGATCGGGATGTGCGCGAACACCGGGTGGGTGGTGATCGTCTCGTAGAGCTCGTCGGGCGTGCCGTCGGCCCAGGCGTGGCGGTCGCGCGCCTCGGGCTTGGGGAACTCGGTGAACGTGTCGAACAGGTAGAGCTCGCGGTCGCTGGCGCCCAGCTCGACGAGCGTGCTCGCGGCCGCCATCATGCTGCCGCCCCGCCAGACGCCGCACTCCACGATCGTCCCCTCGATGCCGTTGCGCACGATGTAGCGCACCGCGTCGCAGAGGGCCATGATCCGCTCCGGCGGCGTCAGCGTGTAGGGCTGGACGCGCTGGATGATGCGGCGCGTCGCCTCGTCGCAGTCCGGCGGGATCGGCGGCATGCCGTCGCGCGCGCGCACCTCGTAGCCGAGGCGGCCCAGCACCCTGGCCCCAACCCGGGCGACGGTGTCTCCCACCCGTCCCGTCATGCGCGGCGTACGGTAGACGACAGCCGCTCAGGCCGCGTCATCTGCCGCTGCGAGGCGCAGCTCGACCTCGCGCGCCGAGCCCGGCTCAGGTGCGTCCTCCGCGCGCCCGTGCGGGTGCCGGTAGGCGAACGCGAGCAGCAGGCAGAGCAACGCGGACGCCGCCGCGAAGCCGACCTCGACGCGGCGGAACACCTCGAGGGCGGGCACCGCGTACCAGGCGATCAGGGCGAGCGCGCAGGCGGCCCAGCAGAGCGCGGCGCGGCGCGCCTGCGCCTGGGCCAGCACGGCCTGATTGAGGGTGGTCGCCGACAGGTAGAGGCCCATCCCGGCGGCGACGATCAGCAGTCCCGGGCGGTCGTAGTCGAACTTCTCGCCGAACGCGAGCTGCATGAGGGCCGGGCCCGCCGCCGCCACCGCGACGAGCGTGACGGCGGTGAAGGCGGCGACGGCGAGCAGGGTGGCGCGCACGGAGCGGCTGAAGGCGTCGCCGCCGGCGCGGTCGCCGCGCGAGAGCATCCGGGTGAGGTGGGGGAGGAGGCTCGTCGCCACCGCCTGGAAGAGCACGACGGGGGCGCGCACCACCATCAGCACGTTGAAGATGAAGCCGGCCGCCGCCGCGTCCGCCTCGACCCGCGCGAACAGCGGGCCGCTGTTCAGGAAGGCCTGCTCGCTCAGCATGATCACGAGGACCGCCGCGGCGAAGCCGGTCCCCTGGCTGAGCGTGAACTCCGGCGCCGCCTCGCCGCCCGCAGGGCCCGCCTCGGGCGACCCGGTCACCTCGTCCCGCCGGGCCCTGCCGATCCCGGCGAGCGCGAGCAGCCCGATGAGGGGCGCGAGCGCGATCCCGGCGGCGATCGGATCCACGCCGTCTGCGATCCCGACGGCGACCACGAGCGCGAACGCCATCCGGGCGACCGCGTCGAGCAGGACGAGCCCGGCGTACAGCCCGAAGCGGTGGCTGCCCGCCAGGTAGCCGCGCGCGAAGAACGCGGCGGCGAAGCCGAGCACCGAGGCGACGAGCGCCCAGAAGAAGAGGGCGTCGCCGTCGAAGAGGTCGTCCTGGATCGGCCCCCGCAGCGCCAGCGCCGCGACCGTGAACGCCGCGGCGATCGCGAGCTGGATCCAGGCGGCCGTGCGCAGCACGTGGCCCGTGGGCTGCCCGTGGGTCTCGAGCTCGGCGATCGTCCGCGAGAGCAGCTGCTCGACGGGCCTGAAGAGCACCGAGATCGCGATGAACATCACCGACCAGAGCACGACGATGCGCCCGTACTCGGCGCGGTCGAGCGCGTGCGAGGCGAGCGCGAAGAACGCGTAGGTCAGAAGGCCGGCGAGGCCGACCGCTCCGGTGAGCAGCGCGGCCGAGCGCCCGTAACGGCTGGTGGACGCACCGGATCGACTCATGCGAGCGGCGCGGAATCTATTTGCGAAGGGAGGTGCGCGGCGCCGGTGGGAGCGTCAGCTCCAGGCGTCCCACTTGCGGACGACCTGCTTGACGCGGGGGATGGGCTTGCCGCCGCCCCACCAGACGCCCTTCCAGATCTCGAAGTGCAGGTGGCAGCCGCGGGCGTTGCCGGTCTCGCCGACCAAGCCGATCCGCTGGCCCGTCCGGACCTTGGTCCCCGGCTTCAGGGGCGAGCGGCGCTTGAGGTGGGCGTACATGTAGTCGCGGTTGGTGCCCTTCCCCGAGATCACGATGTAGTGGCCGGCGGCCGAGGCCTGGTAGGAGCGGTAGATCACCGTCCCGCCGCGCGCCGCGACGATCGGCTTGCCGCACTTCGCGAAGATGTCCACCCCCTGGTGCCCGCGCCCCGAGCCGAAGCCGTCGCCGAAGCTGTGCGGGGCGCGCACCGGGAAGATGTGGCTGCGCAGGGCGAACCGGGCGCTCTCGGAGGTGGTGACGCTGCCGTTGACCGGGCCGATGCGGAAGCTGTAGTTGCCCTGCTTGGCGGGCTTGCGGGCGTCGGTCATCCCGTTCCACCTGGCGACGTTCTGGGTGTTCGGCTCGGCCTGCTTGACGAGGTGGCGCACGGTCTCGCCGGTGTCGCGGTTCACCACCTCGATGCGCATGTCGGTGCGCTCCGGGGCCCTGAACCGGTAGGTGAGCTGGGTCTTCTTCTTGGCGAAGAAGAACGAGTTGCGCGGCTGGGCGGTGGCCTCCTGCAGCTCGAACTCGGCCGCCGTCGGGATCGCGTCGACCACCTTGAGGGCGTACGGCGCCTTGGCTCCGCGGTCGAGCGCGTCGATCACGCGCGGGCGGCCGTCGGCCGCGAGCTCCGGGACCTTGGCGACCAGGCGCTTCTTCGCCTGCTCGACCAGCTTGCCGTCGACGGGGCCCTGCTCGCCGGGGAAGCGCACGCGCGTCACGCCGTCGAGGCGCTTCCCGGTGAACTCGACCAGGGAGCCCTCGGTGACCTTGCGGATGCCGGCGCAGTCCCGGATGCAGACGACGTCGCTCACCACCGGCGGCTCCGGGATGACGAGCCCGCCGCCGCCCATGCCGCCCGTGCCCGCGACCGCCGCGCCGGCACCGGTGGCCAGCGCCGCGATCGCCGCCGCGATCGGGATCAACCTCCAGCTGTACCGTCTTGGCGCTTGCGCCCCAGGCAATCGGGCCTCTCTTTCTCGGAGCCTGCGGGGTTAGCTGTCGGGCTCGCGCCGAAAGAGCGGCGCGGGGAGCGATTTCCCTTCGCCCCTGGACGGGCCCAAAGCTCGTCCTCTTGGTTCCCCCGCTCCCCGGCTGGCCGGGGATTCGGCAGGTCCATGTGTGGCGCGGCAGTATAACTCTTTGAGCGGACCGTTAGCGAGTCCTTAACGCCGTTAACACGCGGATTTTGCGGCGATCTCGGCGTCCGCCGAGCGCCCGCTATCATCCTCGGGCCGCGCCAGGGCGGACCCGCCGGGCGCGGTTTTCGCGCGCAGCACCGACGCGCAACTCACACCGATGAAGACCTACGTAGCCACACCCGCCGACCGTCAGCGCGACTGGTACGTCGTCGACGCCGAGGGCAAGACCCTCGGGCGCCTCGCGACCGCCATCGCCGACACGCTGCGCGGCAAGCGCAAGCCCGAGTACACGCCGCACATCGACACCGGCGACTTCGTGATCGTCGTCAACGCCGAGAAGGTCGAGGTGACCGGGCGCAAGCGCGAGCAGAAGCGCTACTGGTGGCACACCGGCTACCCGGGCGGCATCCGCAACCGGACGCTCACCGAGATGCTCGAGCGTCATCCCGAGGAAGTGATCCGCAAGGCCGTGAAGGGGATGCTCCCGCGCAACCGCCTGGGCCGCGCGCAGCTGCGCAAGCTCAAGGTCTACGCCGGTCCGGACCACCCGCACGCCGCCCAGCAGCCCAAGCCCCTGGAGATCGAGACTTGATGTTCGACGACGAGAGCAACCGCGAGGACGCCGAGCAGCCGACCCCCGAGGGCGCGGCCGAGGAGCCGACGTCGCAGGAGGAGGCGGCTGCCGAGGAGCCCGCGGAGCAGCCCGAGGCCGCCGCTGAGGAGCCCGCTGCCGAGGAGGCAGGGGACGAGCCCGCCGCCGAGGCGGAGGGCGGTGCCGATGAGGCTGCGGCCGAAGGGCCCGAGGCCGAGGCCGTCGAGGACGAGGCCGAGGAAGACGAGGCCGACGACGAGGAGGAGCGCAAGAGCGACGAGCCTCCCGGCGCGAGCCTCGAGCCCCTGCGGATCGAGGACGAGAACCTCGACCCGGAGGAGCGCGCCCGCCTGGAGGCCGAGGCCGAGGAGCGCGCCCGCCGCGAGGCGGAGGCGACCGCCGACCGCGTCGATGACGAGCAGCCGGTCGCGCGGTCGGCGAAGGTCGACCTCGCCCACGACACGAACATCCAGGCCACCGGCAAGCGCAAGTCGGCCGTGGCGCGGGTGATCGTGCGCCGGGGCAACGGCGCCTTCCAGGTCAACGGCCGCGACCTGGGCGAGTACTTCCCGCGGCACCTCCACCAGACGATCGCGAGGCAGCCGCTCGTCGTCACGGGCTTCGAGGGCCACGTCGACGTGCGCGTGCGCGTGCACGGCGGCGGGCTCAGCGGGCAGGCCGACGCGGTGCGCCACGGCATCGCGCGCGCCCTCTGCGAGATCGATCCCGAGCTCCGCCCGGAGCTCAAGCGCCGCGGCTTCCTCACGCGCGACGCGCGCGTGAAGGAGCGCCGCAAGGCGGGGCTCAAGAAGGCCCGCAAGCGCCCGCAGTTCTCCAAGCGCTGAGAGCCCTGCAAAGCGGCGCGTCTCCGCGCCCTCGGGCGATCGCCTCGCTCACGTGCTGCCCATGTACGCTCGCTTCGGCAACCGCCCTGCGTCCTCGAACTGCTTGCTTTCGGGCTTCCAGGCTCTCAGGGCGTGGCCTGCGACACGTTTTCAGGTGATCGGATGACGATGCTCGAAACCGCATGACGAAGCTGTTTGGGACAGACGGTGTCCGTGGGGTCGCCGGGGAGCGGCTCACCGCGGAGCTCGCGGTCGCGCTGGGGCGCGCCGTGGCCGCGGAGGCGCGCGCCGAGCGGCCGCAGGTGCTGATCGTCCGCGACACGCGCGAGTCGGGGCCGATGCTGGAGGCCGCGCTCGCGGCCGGCGTGGCGCAGGGCGGCGGCGACGCGCTGATCGCCGGCGTGCTGCCGACACCAGCGGCGTCGATCCTCGTGCGCAAGCTCGGGCTCGACCTCGCGGCCGTCGTCTCCGCCTCCCACAACCCCTGGCAGGACAACGGCATCAAGTTCTTCGGCTCGGACGGCAGGAAGCTGAGCGACGAGGCCGAGGCGCGCATCGAGGCCGCCGTCGCCGCCGGGCCGCCCCCCGGCGCCGCCCGGGTGGGCGCCGTTCGCCAGATGCACGGGGCGCTCGACGACTACCTGCGCGCGCTCGAGTCCGCGTTCCCGCTCAAGCTCGACGGCATGCGCGTCGCGCTCGACTGCGCCAACGGCGCCACCTACCGCGCCGCGCCCGAGATCTTCCGGCGCCTCGGCGCCGAGGTCGAGCTGCTCGGCACCGAGCCGGACGGCCGCAACATCAACGAGGGCTGCGGCTCCACCCATCCCGAGGCGCTCGCCGAGCAGGTCCGCGCCGGCGACGCCGCGATCGGCTTTGCGTACGACGGCGACGGCGACCGGGTGGTCGCGGTCGACGGGCAGGGCCGGGTGCGCGACGGCGACGAGCTCATGGCGCTGATCGCGACCTGGGCGCGGCAGCGGGGCCTTCTGCGCGGCGGCCTCGCGGTCACCGTCATGTCGAACTTCGGGTTGCGCCTCGCCATGGAGGAGGCGGGCATCGAGCTTGCGACCACGCCGGTCGGCGACCGGCACGTGGCCGCGGAGCTGGTCAAGCGCGACTGGAACCTCGGCGGCGAGCAGTCCGGGCACCTGATCTGGCGCGATTTCTCGTCGACCGGCGACGGGATCGCGGCCTCGCTGCTCACGCTCCAGGCGCTCGGCAGCCGCGCCCTCGCGAGCGCCATCCCGATGGAGCGGCTGCCGCAGTCGCTCGTGAACGTGCGGGTCGCCGACCGCGACGCCCTCGCGGGCGCCGAGGCCGTGTGGGCCGCGGTGGAGGCCGAGGAGGGCAAGCTCGGCGGCCGCGGCCGCGTGCTCGTCCGCCCCTCGGGCACCGAGCCGCTGGTGCGCGTGATGGTCGAGGCGCCCACCCAGGAGGAGTGCGACGCGGTGTGCGAGCGGCTCGTCGCGGTGGTGGAGCGCGAGCTCGCCTGACGGCCGCCGGCGACGCGGTCGCGGGTCCTGAACCCGTCCGTCCCCTACCCTGTAGCGGCAGATGTGCGGAATCGTCGGATACGTCGGGAAGCGACCGTGCCGCGATCTGCTCATTGCGGGGCTTGAGAAGCTCGAGTACCGGGGCTACGACTCCGCGGGCATCTCGCTCCTGCAGGACGGGCGCATCGAGTCCGTGCGCGCGGTCGGCAACCTCGCGAACCTGCGCGAGGCCGTCAGCCGCGACGAGCGCGTCAACGGCGGCGGGGTGGCCGTGGCCGCGCCGCCGGCGACGATCGGGCTGGCGCACACGCGCTGGGCCACCCACGGGCGCGTCACCGAGGAGAACGCCCACCCGCACGGCGACTGCGGGGACGAGGTCCACATCGTCCTCAACGGCATCGTGGAGAACCACGACGAGCTGCGCCAGCAGCTCCGCGCGGAGGGGCACGTCTTCACCTCGGAGACCGACGCCGAGACGGTCGCGCACCTGATCGAGAAGCACTACGACGGCGACCTGACCGAGGCCGTCCAGAAGGCGTTCGCCGATCTGCGCGGCCACTACGCGTTCGCCGCGATGCACGCCGACCATCCCGACACGCTGGTCGCCGCGCGCCAGGAGTGCCCGCTGATCGTCGGCCTGGGCGACGGGGAGACGTTCGTCGCCTCCGCGATCCCCGCGTTCCTCGCGGAGACGCGGACCGCGCTGCTCATCGAGAACGGCGAGATCGTCACGATCACGCCGGACGGCGCGACGATCATCGACCCCGACGGCAACGTGGTCACCGACCGCGACGTCGACGAGATCATGTGGAGCGAGGAGGACGCCGAGAAGGGCGGCTTCCCGACGTTCATGCTCAAGGAGATCCACGAGCAGCCGGACGCGGTCGCCGAGACGATCGCCGACCGGCTCGCCGGTGACGACCGCGTGGACCTCTCCGAGCTCGAGCTCAGCGAGGACTTCATCCTCGGGCTGCGGCGGATCGTGATCGTCGCCTGCGGCACCAGCTACCACGCGGGGCTCGTCGGCCGCTACGCGATCGAGCGCTGGGCGCGGATCCCGGTGGACATGGACATCGCCTCTGAGTTCCGCTACCGCGAGCCGGTCCTCGGCGAGAACGACCTCGTGATCGGCATCACCCAGTCGGGCGAGACCGCCGACACCCTGGCCGCGATGCGTCTCGCCCGCGAGCAGGGCGCGCGCGTCCTGGCGGTCACCAACGTCATGGGCAGCCAGGCGACGCGCGACGCGGACACCGTGCTGTTCACGCGCGCCGGCATCGAGATCGGGGTCGCAGCGACCAAGACGTTCACGAGCCAGGTGGCGGCGATGTACCTGTTCGCGCTCTGGCTCGCGCAGCAGCGCGGGACCCTGCCGGCCGAGCGGATCGCCGAGCTCATCGCGCAGCTCAAGACGATGCCCGGCCGCATCAAGGAGACGATCGCCTCGACCGACGCGCGCGTCCAGGCGATCGCCCGCGCCGAGCACAAGGGCCGCTTCTTCCTCTATTTGGGCCGCAACATCGGCCTGCCGGTGTGCCTCGAGGGCGCGCTCAAGATGAAGGAGATCTCCTACATCCCCTCCGACGCGTACGCCGCAGGCGAGATGAAGCACGGGCCGATCGCGCTGCTCGACGAGGAGACCCCGGTCGTCTGCGTTGCCACCGACAGCCCGATCCTCGACAAGGTGCTCTCGAACATCGAGGAGGTGCGGGCCCGCGGGGCCGACGTGGTCGCGATCGCGACCGAGGGGTCGCAGCGCGTCGCCGAGGTCGCCGACCTCACGATCTTCGTGCCGCGCACGGACTGGGTGCTGCAGCCGATCCTCGCGGTGATCCCGCTGCAGCTGCTCGCCTACTACGTCGCGCGCATGCTGGGGCTGAACGTCGACCAGCCCCGGAACCTGGCCAAGACGGTCACCGTCGAGTAGCTTCTCGCCGCGGATGGCCCCTCGCGGTTCCCTTCTGGTCGCCTCGGCGCTTGGCGTGCTCGCGTTCTCGGCCTGTGGCGACGAGCCCTCCGGGCCGGCGTCGTTCATCCCCCCGGACGCCCCGCTCTACATCGAGGCCCGCGTCCAGCCGGACGACGAGCAGCGCGACGCCCTGGCGGAGCTCGCGGGGCGCCTCGTCGAGCTGCCCATCGTGGGGCGGGTGGCCGACCCGTTCGAGATGCTCGAGGAGGAGATCGACCGGGCGGCGAGCGATGCGGGCGTCGACTTCAGCTTCTCCGAGGACGTCGAGCCCTGGCTCGGCGACTGGGGCGCGATGGCGGTCTCGTCGGAGGCGCTCACGGGGGCCTCGGGGGGCGAATCCGACGCCGGCTTCATGGTCGCCCTCGAGGTGAGCGACGCCGAAGCGGCGCGCGATGCGCTCGAGCGCTTCGCGGAGGAGGGCGACGACGTCGAGGCCGCCGAGTTCGCGGGCGTCGAGGGGATCACGGGCGACGAGCTCTACGCCGCGGTCGTCGACGACACGCTCATCGCCGCGCCCACGGAGGAGGACTTCGAGGCGGCGCTCGGCGCGCACGATGGCGACTCGCTCGCGGGCGCGGACGGGTTCGAGGAGGCGTTCGCCGGGCTGGACGCCGACGACGCGCTCGCCCGCGCATACCTCGACTTCGGCACGGTCCTGGAGGCCGCCGCGGAGGGCGACCTCGAGGGCCTTCAGATCACCCAGGGGGCGATCCCCGAGATCACGGGGCAGCTGGGGGCGGCGCTGTACGTCCGCGACGACGGCCTCGCGCTCGACTACTCGGCCCCAGGCGAGGCGACCGGGGGCTCGGAGGCGCTGCGCGCCGCCTCCGCCGACGCGGTGGCCGCGATCGGGATCGCTGGGGTCGGCTCGCTGCTGCGCGACAGCGTGGCCCGGGTCGAGCAGGCCGGGGCGGCTACCGACCAGCTTTCCGAGGGGCAGCTCGCCGCCGCGTTCCAGGCGCTCACCGGCGTGTCGCTGGACGACGCTGCCGCCGCGCTCGGGGACGGCACGCTCCAGCTGCTGGGCGAGCTGCCCGACGCGTTCGCTGTCGGGCTGCGGGTCGACGTCAACGACGCCGGGACCGTGGGGTCCCTGCTCGGCGGGCTCGAGGGCTTCTTCGACATGGACGAGACCGCCGCCGTGGGCCCGCCGCTCGCCGGCGACTCGGGCTTCTCCGCCCAGCCCTCCCGCAAGGCTGATCCGGAGACCCCGATCGAGTTCGTAGCGGCGGAGACCGACGGCGAGACCCTCACCGCGGTCGTGGCCAGCGGCGCCGACGAGGCGCGCGAGGCCATCGAGCCCGACGGCGGGGCGCTCGGTGACGATCCGGACTTCCAGGCGGCGGCCGAGGCGCTCGGCGACGACTTCGAGCCGTTGGCGTTCGCGCGGCCGGGCGCCTTGCTCAGGGGCATCCTCGGGGGCGGCTCGGTGCTGGACCTGATCGCGAGCGGCTCCGCCGAGGACGCGATCCCCGCCTTCATCGCGAGCAAGCTGGGCTGGCTGATCGCCGGGATGCGCGGGGAGGGCGAGCGCACCGTCACCCGAGTCGTCGTCGGCGTCGAGTGAGCAAATGCCCGTCGGCTTTGACCTGATCGAGATCGAGCGGGTCGAGCGGGCCCTCGAGCGGCGCCCGGGCCTCGCCGAGCGCGTGTTCACGCCGGCCGAGCTCGAGGCCTGCCGCGCCCGGCCCCGGCCCGGCCGTCACCTCGCCGCGCGCTTCGCCGCCAAGGAGGCGGCGCTCAAGGCGCTCGGCCTGGGCGGCATGCGGCTGCACGAGGTCGAGGTGGTCGGCGGGGGAGAGGAGCCGCCGCGGCTCGTGCTGCACGGCTCCGCGCGCAGGGCGGCAGAGGAGCAGGGCGTCGAGCTCAGCGTCTCGCTGACCCACTCCCGGGAGCTGGCGGGCGCCGCCGTGCTCGCCGAACGCCGGCCGCCGACCTGACCGGGGGCGGCGCGTCGGTACGCTGCCGCTCGATGGAGCCCTGGCTGCGACCACTGTTCGACGCCTCCGGGATGCGTGCCGCCGACGCGTGGGCGATCGACGAGCAGGGCGTGCCCTCGCTGCAGCTCATGGAGGCGGCGGGGCGCGCGCTCGCCGAGGTCACCCGCGACCTCGCCGGCGACGGCCCGATCCGCGTGGTCTGCGGCAAGGGGAACAACGGCGGCGACGGCCTCGTCGCCGCCCGCCTGCTGTCCGAGCTCGGGTTCGACGTCGACGTCCTGCTGCTGTGGCCGGCCGACGAGCTGAGCCCGGACGCGAGCGCGAACCTGAAGCGCCTGCCGGTGGAGCCGGTGCGGCTCGCCCCCGGCGACGCCGCCCAAGCGCTGGCCGGCTCCGGGGCGATCGTCGACGCGATCTTCGGCACCGGCTTCGCGGGTTCGCCGCGCACCCCGGCGCGCGAGGCGATCGTGGCGATGAACGCGGCGGGCGCGCCCGTCGTGGCCGCCGACATCGCCTCGGGAGTGGACGCGTCCACGGGCGAGGTCGAGGGGGTGGCGGTGCGCGCGAGCGCGACCGTGACCTTCCACGCGGCGAAGCTCGGGCACCGCGTCGCGCCCGGCAAGGCCCACACCGGCGCCCTGCACGTGGCGCCGATCGGGATCCCCGACGGCGCCCCGGCGTCCCCTGCCGCCGGCGAGATCACCGGCGACGTGCTCGCGGGCCTGCCGCGCCGCGGCCCCGCCTCGACCAAGTTCACCTCCGGCCAGGTGATCGTGCTCGGCGGCTCGCGCGGGCTCACCGGCGCGGTCTGCCTCGTCGCGAGCGCGGCGATCCGCGCGGGCGCGGGGTACGCGACGGCGCTCGTGCCTGCCTCGCTCGAGCCGATCTTCGAGGTCAAGCTCACCGAGGTGATGACGCGGGCGCTCCCCGACCGCGAAGGGGCGTTCAGCGAGGCGGCTGCGGACGATGCGCTCGCCGCGGCGGAGCGCGCCGACGCGCTCGTCGTCGGCCCGGGCCTGGGCCGCAGCGGGGGCGCGTTCGCTGTCGCGCGGGCCGTCGCTCGCGCTGCCGCCGCGCCGCTCGTCCTCGACGCCGACGGCCTCAACGCGCACGCCGGGGAGCTCGAGGCGCTCGCCGAACGCGAGGCGCCGACGGTGCTCACCCCGCACGCGGGCGAGCTCGCGCGGCTGCTGGGAATCGAGTCCGCCGAGGTGAACGCGCGGCGCCTGGAGTGCGCGCGCCGGGCGGCGGTCGCGGCGCGCGCGATCGTCGTGCTCAAGGGCGACGACACGCTCGTGGTGGACGGGCGCTCCGGCGAGGTGGCGGTGTCGGCGCTGGCGAGCCCGGCGCTGGCCACGGCGGGCACCGGTGACGTGCTCGCGGGCACCATCGGGGCGCTGATCGCGCGTGGCGTCCCGCCGCTGCGGGCGGCGTGCGCGGGCGTGCACGCGCATCAGCGCGCGGGCGCGATCGCCGCCCGGCGGGTGGGGAGCGCCGAGTCGGTGATCGCGACCGACGTCGTCGCCGCGCTGGCGGAGGGCCTGCGGCGGCCATGAAGCGAGCGGTCGCGCGCATCGACCTCGGGGCGATCGAGCACAACTGCGCGCTCCTCGCCGAGCTGGTCGGCCCGGGGGTCGAGCTCTGCGCCGTGGTCAAGGCGGACGGCTACGGGCACGGCATGGTGCCGGCCGCGAAGGCGGCGGTGCGCGGCGGCGCAACGGCGCTCGCGGTCGCCACGGCGTCCGAGGCGGCGGAGCTGCGCGCCGCCCTGCCGGACGCGCGGATCCTCATGGTCGGCGCGCTCTCGCGCGCGGAGGCCGACGTCGCTTTGCAGGCGGGCTCCGAGGTGGCGATGTGGCGCGAGGGCTTTCGCGCGTTCCTCTCCGAGCGCGCGCGGACGCTGGGCGTGCGGCCCCGCGTGCACGTGAAGTACGACACGGGCATGGGGCGCCTCGGCGACTCCGACCCCGACGCGGTGCTCGCGCTCTGCGACGCGGTCGCGGCCGACGAGCACCTCGAGCTCGCGGGGTTCTGGACCCACTTCGCGACCGCCGACGAGCTCGGCGACGAGTACTTCCCCCGGCAGCTCGCGGCCTTCACCGCGCTCGCCGAGCGCGTGCGCGCGTCCCACCCGCAGGTGACGGTGCACGCCGCCAACAGCGCCGCCGTCTTCCGTGAGCCGGCGTCGCACTTCGACATGGTGCGCTGCGGGATCGCGGTCTACGGCCTCGACCCCTTCGGGGTGGACCCGGCCGAGCACGGGCTGCGCCCGGCGCTCGAGCTGCGCAGCTACGTGGCCGACGTGAAGCTCTTCCCGGCCGGCGCCTCGGCCGGCTACGGGCGGAGCTGGCGGGCGCCGCGCGACACCTACGTTGGGGTCGTGCCCATCGGCTACGGGGACGGCTGGCGGCGCGGGCTCTCCAACCGGGTGGACGTGCTGATCGGCGGGCGGCGCTACCCGGTATCGGGCACGATCTCGATGGACAACCTGACGGTCGACCTCGGCCCGCAGACCACGGTCAGGCCCGGCGACGAGGTCGTGCTCATCGGCCGCCAGGGCGAGGAGGTGCAGTCGGCCGAGGACATCGCGCGCGTGCTCGGGACGATCAACTACGAGATCACGTGCGGGATCTCCGCGAGGGTCCCGCGCGAGTACGTCGGCGGCGAGGCCGGATGAGCGCGAGCCGCCTCAGCGAGGCAGCCGCCGTCGCGGTCGCCCGGGACGTGCTCGCCGGCGAGGAGCGCGTCTGGATCGTGGGCGGCGCGGTGCGCGACGCGCTGCTCGGCCGGGAGGTGCTCGACGTCGACCTCGCGGTGGAACCGGGAACCGAGGAGCGTTACGCGCGGGCGGTGGCGCGCGCCTGCGGCGGCGCCGCGTTCCCGCTCTCCGAGGAGTTCGGCACGTGGCGGGCGGTGGCGCCGCGCAACGCGTGGCACCTGGACGTCACGCGCCTGCGCGGCGAGACGATCGAGGAGGACCTGGGCGGCCGCGACTTCACGATCAACGCGATCGCGGCGCCGCTCGCGGGCCCCGACGGCGAGCTCGTGGACCCGACCGGGGGGCGGCGGGACCTGGAGGCGGGCGTCGTGCGCGCGGTCAGCGAGCGCAGCTTCGCCGACGACCCGCTGCGGATCCTGCGTGCGGCGCGGTTCGCGTCCACGCTGGGGTTCGAGATCGAGCCCGGGACGATCGCGCTCGGCAGGGCGGAGGCGTCGCGCGCGGGCGAGCCCGCGGGGGAGCGGCAGCTCGCCGAGCTGCGGCACCTGCTCGCGGGGCGCGACCCTGCGCGCGGGATCGAGCTTCTGGACGCCCTCGACGCGCTCCCTGCGGCGCTGCCCGAGATCGCGCTGTTGCGCGGGGTGGGGCAGAACCCGAACCACCACCTCGACGTCTTCGGGCACACGCTCGAGGTGCTGCGGCAGGCCGTGGCCGTCCAGGCGGACCTCGACCGGTTCGCGGGCGAGGCGGCCGATGGCGCGCGGGAGCTCTTGGCGGAGCCCCTCGCCGACGAGTTCACCCGGGCCGTCGCGATGCGCCTCGGCGCGCTGCTCCACGACGTCGGCAAGCCGGCCACGCGCGGCGAGCACTCCGGGTACGTGACGTTCATCGGGCACGACCGCGTCGGGGCCCGGATCGCCGGCGAGCTGTTGCGCAGGCTCAAGGCGAGCCGGGCGCTCACCCGCTACGTGCAGGGCCTGGTGCGCCACCACCTGCACCTCGGCTTCCTCGTGCACGAGCGGCCGCTCTCGCGGCGCGCGATCTACGACTACCTCGCCCGCTGCGGGGACGTGGCGCCCGACGTCACGCTGCTCACGGTCGCCGACCGCCTCTCCGCGCGGGGCAGCGGCGCCGTCGCCGCCCCGGAGATGATCGAGGCGCACCTGAAACTCGTCCGCGAGGTGATGCCCGCCGCGCTCGATTGGCACCGCCAGGGCCCGCCCGACCTGCCCCTGCGCGGGGACGAGCTCGCCGCGGAGCTCGGCATCGAGGAGGGGTCGGAGCTGGGCCGCCTGATCGCCGAGCTGCGCGCCGCGGTCTACACCGGGGAGGCGACGAGCAGGGAGGACGTGGTGGCCCTGGGCCGCGACCTGCTGGAGCGCGCGCCCGAGGACGCGGAGTGATTACGCTCTCGGCGTGACCGACGAATGCATCTTCTGCAAGATCATCGCCGGCGAGCTGCCCGGCGAGATCGTTGACTCCGACGAGCGGACCGTCGCCTTCATGGACATCAACCCGGCGACGCCCGGGCACGCGCTGGTCGTGCCGCGCGCCCACGCGGCCGACCTCATGGAGATCCGCGACGAGGACCTCCAGGCGACGATCGTGGCGGCGCGGCGGCTGGCGCGGCGCATGGAGGCCGCGCTCGAGCCCGACGGCTTCAACATCCTGAACGCCTGCCGCCCGGCCGCGTGGCAGACCGTCTTCCACTTCCACCTGCACGTGATCCCGCGGTACGAGAACGACCCGCTCAAGCTGCCGTGGATCCCGCGCGGGGCGGAGGAGGGTCAGATCGCCGCGGTCGCGGAGAAGATCCGCGCGGCCGGCGCCTGAGGCGCGGATGCCTCCGATCACCGTGAGCTTCGACGGCGACGTCGCCGTCATCACGCTCTCCAACCCGCCGCTCAACCTCTTCGGCGCGGACGCGTTCGACGCGCTCGACGCCGCCGTCGCCGAGGTGGAGCGCTCCAGCGCCCGGGCCGCGGTCTGGCGGGCCGAGGGGGAGATCATGAGCGGCGGGGTCGACGTGAACGTCTTCAAGGAGGCGGCCGAGCGCGGGGACGGGTTCCCCTCGCTGCTGGGCCCGATCCACCGGCTCGAGGCGCTGGAGATCCCCACGCTCGCGCTCTGCCACGGGGTCTGCCTCACGGCCGCGCTGGAGGTCGCGCTCGCCTGCGACATGATCTGGGCCGCCGCGTCCGCGCGTTTCGGGCTGGTGGAGCGCGTGGTCGGCCTCACGCCGGGCGCCGGGGGGACGCAGCGGTTCGCCGAGCGGGCGGGGGCGGCGCGTGCGCGCGAGTTCGTTATGGGCGGGCGCATGTACGACGCCGCGACGCTCGAGCGCTGGAACGTGATCGGTCGCGTGCTCCCGGACGACGAGCTGCATGAGAAGGGGATGGCCTTCGCGCGCGAGCTGGCCTCGGGGCCCACGCGGGCGCACGCGATGACCAAGCGCATCGTGCGCGCCTACCTGGAGGGCGGCGTGCCGGCCGCGGACGAGATCACCCCCGACGCCTTCTCGGGCCTGTTCGCGACCCAGGACCTGCAGCGTGCGGTCCGCTCGTTCCTCGAGGAAGGGCCCGGCAAGGCCACGTTCGAAGGGCGCTGAGGGGTGTGCGCGGCAGGGAGCCGCTGCTAGGCTCGTCGCCCGCATGGCGAAGGAAGAGAAGATCGAGATGGAGGGCGAGGTCGTCGAGGCCCTGCCCAACACGATGTTCAAGGTCAAGCTCGACAACGGCCACGAGGTCCTCGGGCACATCTCGGGCAAGATGCGCCGCCACTACATCCGCATCCTCCCGGGCGACCGTGTGAAGATCGAGCTCTCGCCCTACGACCTGGATCGCGGCCGCATCACCTACCGCTACAAGTAGGCCGGCCGCCCGGGGAGCGCACACCGGGGCCTCGCCGCCCCGGCACCGACCGTGCGCCGAGCGCACGCGACCGGCTTTGCTCGTCCCCTCGACCAGCAGCCTCGATCGCGTCCAGGCCGCCCCGCGGATGATCGACCTCGCTCGTCTTTTGGACTAGAACCTCGATCGCGCGGGCGGTCAGTCCGCCATCCGCCGCATGCCGCGCAGGGCGAACGCGGCGAGCACGGCGACGAGCGCGGCGATCGTGAGGAGTCCCGGCCAGGTCTCGTGCCAGGTGACCGTGCCGAGGAAGCCCTGGCGCACCATCTCGAGCACCTGGGTCACCGGGTTGATCGTGGCGACCGTGTGCAGCCAGCCTTGCAGGTGCTCGCGCGGGGCGTAGGAGGTGGTGCAGAGGACGAGCACGAACATGCCCGCTTGCATGAGGGGCGCCGCCGACTGGGTGCGGAAGCGCAGCGCGAGCGCGCAGCCCCAGCAGGCGGCGGCCGTGGCGAGGCCCATCACGCCCACGATCGCGAGCGCGAGGCCAAACGGCCCGGGCCAGCTCACGCCGATCGCGAAGCCCACGGTGAGCAGGACCGCCGCGGGGATCAGCGCGCGCAGCGCCGCCGAGATCACCATGCCCGCGAGGATCACGGGACGCGGGGCGGGGGAGGCGAGCAGGCGGTCGAACCAGCCGGCCTCGATGTCGCGCGCGAGGTTCACGCCGGTCGCGGCGCCCGTGAAGCCCGAGCCCTGCAGCAGCGAGACCCCGATGATGAAGCTCTGGTAGTCGTCGGTCCCGAAGCCGCCCAGCTCGGTGAGCTCCCCGAAGACGGCGGTGAGCCCGAGGAAGAAGATCGTCGGCGCGAGCACGCCCGGGATCGCGGCGCCGGGCACGCGGAGGATCTCGTTCATCGCGCGTCGCACCAGCACGGCGACCATCGGCCAGTGGATCGCCAGCGCCGGGTTCATCCGAGCCGCAGCCTCCTGCGCATGGCGAGCGCGCTCAGCCCGAGCCCGAGCGCTGCGAAGCCGGCGATCGACGCGAACGCCTTGAGCGCCCCCGCGCCGGTCACCACCGAGACCACCGGGTCGCGCACGCCCGCGACCACGAACGACAGCGGGTTGTATTGCGCGACCGTGGCCGCCGGCTCCTGCATGAGCTCGGCCGGGAAGAACGCGGTCGAGAGGAACAGGATCACGAAGATCATCGGGAACATCCCCTGCACGACGGACGCGCGGCCCGTCCGCAGCGCGATCGCCGCAGCGATCGACCCGAACGCGACGGCGGCGAGCGTCACCCAGAGGACCATGAGCGCGACGCCGCCGACGCCCTCCTCGTAGGTGACGCCGAAGATCAGGCCGACGACGACGTAGTAGATCGCCGAGATCGCGCCGAGCGCGGCCGTGCCCGCGAGCCTGCCGAGCACGATCGCGTAGCGCGAGACCGGGGCCACGAACAGGCGGTCGGTGAACCCCATCTCGAGGTCGACGGCCAGCGCGATCCCGCCGCTGTTGCCCGCCAGCAGGCAGGACTGGATCATCGCCCCGGCCAGCATGAAGTCCAGAAAGCCGTTGACCTCGGGGAACTGCGGCAGGTTGACCGCGCCGCCCGCGCCCCCGGTCTGGACGGCGAGGAGCAGCGAGGGGAAGACGACGATCGGCGCGGCGAGCTGGGGGCGGCGGAACGTCTGGCGCACGGAGCGCGCGCCCAGCGACGCGACCACCCGCGCGTTCGCGACGAGCCCCGCCAAGGGCTAGGCCTCCGCAGGCTGCTCGGCCCGTTCCTCGCCGGCGCCGCCGGCGGCCTCCCCGGCGCCGTCGCCCTCCAGGTGCCGCCCGGTCTTGGCGACGAACACGTCATCGAGCGTCGGCTCGACGAGCTGCAGCGACTCGACCGCGATCCCGGCCTCGTCCAGCGCGCGGACCACGGGGGCGACCTGCGCCGCGCCGCCATCGAGCTCGACCAGGACCAGCCCGTCCTTCGGCGGCAGGGCACGGCCGAGCCGGCCCACGACCTCGCGAGCCCGCTCGACCTCGCCGTCGGCGATCGCGATCTCCAGGTGCGGCTTGCCGACCTGCGCCTTGAGCTCGCGCGGCGTGCCCTCGGCGACGATGCGCCCCTGGGCGATGATCCCGACCCGGTCAGCGAGCTGGTCGGCCTCCTCCAGGTATTGGGTGGTGAGGAACACCGTCGTGCCGGCGCGGTTGAGCGCGCGCACCTCGTCCCAGATCGTCTTGCGGCTTACGGGGTCGAGGCCCGTCGTCGGCTCGTCCAGGAACAGCACGCGCGGCTCGTGGACCAGCGCGCTGGCCAGGTCGAGCCGCCGCCGCATGCCGCCCGAGTACGTGCCCACGCGCCGGTCCGCCGCGTACTCGAGGCCGACGCGGGCGAGCAGCTCGTCGGCCCGGGCGCGCGCCTCCGCGCGCGGGAGCCGATGGAGGGTGGCCTGCAGGTGGATGAGCTCGCGGCCCGTCATGAGCGGGTCGAGCGCCGCCTCCTGCAGGGCGACGCCGATCGCGCGGCGCACGGCGGGCGCCTCGCGCACGATGTCGTGGCCTGCCACGCGCGCGCTGCCGCCGGTGGGCCGCAGCAGCGTGGTCAGCATGCGGACGGTGGTCGTCTTCCCGGCGCCGTTCGGGCCCAGGAACGCGTAGATCTCGCCCTCGGCCACCTCGAGGGCCACGCCGCGCACGGCCTTGACGCCGCCCTGGAACGCTCGCTCTAGCCCCCGGACCTCGATCGCCGCCATCCGCCGGCTGATTGTACGTAGGGGATCTCGGCGCCCCGGCGGGCGCCGTTTTCGCGGTCCCGAGCCCGTCCGGCTCAGCCGGCCGGCTCGCCGAGGACGCGCGCCCGGTTGCCCTTCGCCGGGACGAACCAGGCGCGGTACAGGATGCGCGCCCGGCTGTAGACGCAGGCGTAGTTGCGGTCCGTGCCCACCTTCATGTGCGGCGAGGTGTGGTCGAAGAACCACTGCGGCCGCTCGGCGGGCGGCACGGAGTCCGGGATCGTGCAGTTCTTGGCCGCGCGGCTCGCCACCCACACGTTGTTGGCGCCGAGCGGGCGGTTGGCGCCCGCGGCCTGCGTGGCGAAGTTGCTGACCCAGGTCGGCGTGGAGAGCGCGACGATGTCGCCCTTGCGCACCTTCAGCGGCTTCTCGAGCGTGAAGATCGGCTCCTGCCCGTAGAACTGGCGGAGCTGGACGATCGGCGAGCGCCGCTTCAGGCGGAAGGCCTTCTTCTTTTTCTTGACCTTGCGGATGACCGCGATCCCGGCGGTGGGGCCGTTGCCCCAGCGCTCGGTCCCGCCGAAGCGGGTGAAGATCTCGTACGCCGCATCGTCGGGCTTCTTCGACAGCCGCACGCTCCAGGCGACGATGTGGCCGTTTCGGCGGACCTTGTAGAGGCCCTTGCGGCCGTCGGCGACGCGCTGGAAGCCCGTGACCTGCCCGTAGGCGCTGCAGTGCTTGTAGCTCGGCACGTTGTTGCCCTTCGGGGTGGGGCAGCTGGGGCGCGGGGTCTTGGGCGTCTGGCCGAGGATCCGCACCGGGGCCGCGTCGGCCGTCGCGAGGCCGACGAGCAGGGCGAGCGCGAACGCGCAGGCTGCGCCCGCGAGCGCGGAGAGCCTCCGCCGGCTGGTTGTGGATCTCGGCATCAAGTCCAAAAACACGGATGACCGGCGCCTAGTTGCGCCGGGACGTCCAGAAAGCCCATCGTAACCGCGTCCCGCGGGCCACCGGCCGCGCTCGCGCGGGCTGGGAGGCCGCTTGCGAGCTACTCGCAGGCCTTCGGGTTCTGCTCGCAGAACTCGTCGAACGCCTCGGGCCCGCTCTTGCCACCTCCGCCGCCCTGCTTCGAGCCGTTCTTCCCGCCGCCGGGGGTGATCCCGCCGGTGTCGCCGCCCGACGAGCCGCCCTCGTCACCGGGCGACGGCGTGCCGCCGGTCTCGTCGGGCTCCGGCGCCTGCTCGGTGGTCGTCGTCGTGGTCGGCGCGGGGGCCTCGGTCTGCGTCGGCGTGGTCGTGGTCGCCCGCTCGGGCTCGTCGTCGTCACCGCCGCACGCGGCCAGCGGCAGCGCGAGGGCGAGCATGAGCGCCGCCAGCGCTGCGCGCAGGCGCAGCGTCCCGTGAGCCCCGGGCTGAGCGGGCTTGCGCGCGCTCGTCATGCGGGCTGGCCGAGGGGGAGCTGGCGCTTGCCGCAGTACGGGCAGTCCGAGACGTCCAGGCCGATCAGCTGCTCGCAGCGCGAGCACAGCCGCAAATTCTCCGGCGTGCGCAGGAGCGCCGACTCGGAGGGGGCCAGCGGCAGCGTGCGCGTGACCGGCTCGAGCTCCTCGCCCGTGACGCGGTCCACGTAGACGCCGTCCGGTTCGACCGCGGCGATCGTCTCGCGGCCCGACGCGGGTGCCCGCAGGCGGTAGGTCTGTCGGTCGTTCAGCATCGCCTGAACCTTATCCCAGCCGCTCCCGTGAGCCGTCCGCCGCCGGAGCGGCGGTGTAGGTTCGCGGGCTGTGCGCGTGCTCATCTTCCACGGCTACCTGTTGAGCGGCACGGGCTCGAACGTCTACAACGCGAGCCTCGCCCGCGCGCTGGCCGCGCTCGGCCACGACGTCCACCTGCTCTGCCAGGACCGCGAGGCGCGCGGGTACGAGTGGGTCGACGCCTTCGGCGACTGGTCGGCCGGGGCCCTGCGCGTGGAGCGGCTGCGCGAGGCGCAGCCCGGCCCGGGGACGGTGACCGCGTACGTGCCCGACATCGGCGGCGTCCTGCCCGTGTGCGTGCGCGACCGCTACGCCGGGTTCGAGGTGCGCACGTTCACCGAGATCGGGGACGCCGAGCTCGAGCGCTACATCGAGGCCAACGTCCGCGCGGTGCGCGACGTCGTGAGCGCGATCGGCGGCGCCGAGGCGGCGCTCGCGAACCACCTCGTGATGGGGCCCGTGATCCTGGCGCGCGCCGGCCTGCGCTATGCGCTCAAGGTGCACGGCAGCGACCTGACCTACGCCGTGCTCCCGGAGCTCGAGCGGTTCCGGCCCTACGCGGAGGAGGCGTGCGCCGCCGCGAACGGCATCCTCGTCGGCTCCGCGCACATCGCCGAGCGCCTGCGCGCCGCGGTCGACGACCCCGCGACGAACGCCAAGGTGCGGCTCGGGCCGCCGGGCGTGGACACCGAGCTCTTCCGGCCGCTCCCGCGCGCGGACGGCCCCGTGCGCCTGCGCGAGGCCGCGGCCCGGCTGCGCGCGCTGGCCCCCGGGGAGGCGGGCGAGGGAGGCGGCTCGAGCTGGGATCGCGACCCCCGCGAGGCGGCCGCGGCGCTCGAGTGGCTCGCCGCCGCGCCCGCGGGCCGGGTGGCCTACGTCGGCAAGCTGATCGTCTCGAAGGGGGTCGACCTCCTGCTCGCGGCCTGGCCGCTCGTCCACGCGCGGGCGTCCGGGTCGCGGCTGCTCGTCGCGGGCTTCGGCGCCTACCGGGACGCGCTCGAGCGGCTCGCAGCGGCGCTCGCCGCCGGCCGGGTCGGCGACGCCCTCGCGATCGCCGAGCGGGGCTGGGCCCTCGAGGGGGGAGAGGAGCGCCCGCTGCCGATCCTCTCCGCTTTCTTGCGTGAGGCCCCGCCCGGGTACGCCGAGGCGTGCGCGCAGGCAGCAGGCACGGTCGCGTTCGCGGGCCGGCTCGAGCACGACGAGGTGGCCGCGGTGCTCCCGGCGTGCGACGCGCTGGCCTTCCCGAGCACGTTCCCGGAGGCGTTCGGGATGGTGGCCGCCGAGGCCGCGGCCTCCGGCACCCTGCCGGTGTGCGCCGCGCATTCGGGCGCGCTCGAGGTGAGCCGCGCGCTCGCGGAGGCGCTGCCGGCCGCCCACGCGGGCCTCGTCTCGTTCCCCGTGGACGAGCGGGCGGTACCGGCGCTGGCCCGCGCGCTGGGGGAGTGGCTGGCTGCTCCCGAGCGCGATCGCGAGCCGACGCGCGCCGCCCTGAGGGACGTGGTAATGCGGCGCTGGAGCTGGGAGAGCGTCGCTTCCGTGGTGCTCGCGGCGAGCGCCGGAGAGCTCGGTTCGCTGCCCGTTCCCGCCTAGCGCGGATTGTGACGATCCCCCAGAGCGCGGAGATGTCCGCGGCGTCGTGAATAGAATGGCCGCCGTGACCCGCCAGACGATTCTTCGCCTCGTCGCCGCGATCGTGCTCGTCACGGTCGTGTCGTCGATCGTGATGCTGATCCCGGACTGGAACGGCCCGCAGGCGTCGGCCGAGGCGAAGGACATCGACACGCTGTTCCGCACGATGATCCTGATCTCGTGCGTGGTGTTCTCGACGGTCATGGTCCTGCTCGGCTACGCGGTCTGGAAGTTCCGCGCGAAGCCGGGCGACGAGTCCGACGGCAAGCCGGTGCACGGCAACACCCGCCTCGAGATCATCTGGACCGCGATCCCGACCGTGATCGTGCTGTTCGGCGGGATCTACAGCTGGATCGTCCTCAACAACATCGAGTCCGAGGCGGCCGAGCGGCTCCCGATCGAGGTCACGGCGCAGCAGTTCGCCTGGACCTTCGAGTATCCGGAGCAGGGCGTCGTCTCCGACGAGCTCCACGTGCCGGTCGACACCCAGCTCGAGCTGCACCTGACCGCGCTCGACGTCATCCACTCGTTCTGGGTGCCGGAGTGGCGCATCAAGCGCGACCTCGTGCCGATCGCGGAGGGCAACCCGACCGACGTCGACAACGTCGTGCGCGTGACCCCCACGCAGGAGGGCCGGTTCCAGCTCGTCTGCACCGAGCTCTGCGGCCTCGGCCACGCGACGATGCGCGCGATCGTGGTGGTCGAGTCGCGCGATGAGTTCGAGCAGTGGCTCGCGGAGCAGGAGGAGTCCCAGGGCGGTTCCGAGGGCGCAGCCTCCGAGGACGAGGGCGCAGGGGCGTAGCTAGGCTTCGATGGACCGGAGGTGGTGACTTGGTGGCAGCACTGAAGAAGCCGGGAATGGCGAGGGCCTTCCTCGGGTTCCTGATCGGTGGCGGGATCGGTTTCGGAGTGGTCGTCGCGCTCCGCGCGATCTCCGGGCTCGAGATCTTCAACACCGAGCCCAGCGGCTACCCGCACGTGATCGTGCCCGCGATCACCGCGCCGCTCGGCTTCCTCGTCGGCATCGGCGGCTTCACCTACTGGTTCAAGTGGGCGCTCGGCAAGCCCACGGAGCCCGAGGACCACTCCGATCACGGGGCGTCGAGCTGGAAGGACTACTTCAAGTTCAACACCGATCACAAGGTGATCGGGATCCAGTACATCGTCACCACGTTCTTCTTCTTCATCCTCGGCGGCCTCGCGGCCATGGGGATCCGCGCCGAGCTCGCTCAGCCCGGCACGCAGATCGTGGACCCGCAGTTCTTCAACGGGCTGTTCTCCACGCACGCGGCGTTCATGATCTTCCTGTTCATCATCCCGATCTTCGCCGGGATCGGTAACTACGTGATCCCGCTGATGATCGGGGCGCCGGACATGGCGTTCCCGCGCCTGAACGCCCTGTCCTTCTGGATGCTGCCGATGGCGGGGCTGCTCTTCGTCGCCTCGTACTTCGCCCCCGGCGGCGCCTTCGACGCGGGCTGGACCGGCTACGCGCCGCTCGCGACCGGCGCGCCGCTCGGACAGTCGTTCTTCAACCTGGGGGTCCAGTTCGCGGGCGCGTCCTCGATCGCCGCGGCGCTGAACTTCCTGGTCACGATTATCACGATGCGCGCGCCCGGCATGACCTTCTGGCGCATGCCGCTGTTCGCCTGGGCGAACCTCTCGACGTCGCTGCTGATCGTCGCCGCGACGCCGTTCATCGCCGGCGCGCAGTTCATGGTCTTCTTCGACCGCATCCTGAACACCAACTTCTTCGAGGCGGCGTTCGGGGGCGACGTGCTGGCCTACCAGCACATCTTCTGGTTCTACTCGCACCCCGCGGTCTACATCATGATCCTGCCGGGGTTCGGGATCATCTCGGAGGTCATCTCGACCCACGCGCGCAAGCCGATCTTCGGTTACCGCCTGATGGCGCTCGCCCTGATCGGCATCGTGGTGCTCTCCTACGCGGTGTGGGCGCACCACATGTTCGTCTCGGGCATGTTCTCTTGGTTGCGCGTGCCGATGATGATCACGACGGTGCTGATCGCCGTCCCGACCGGCATCAAGATCTTCAACTGGCTGGGCACGCTGTTCGACTCGGTGCTGCACCTGAAGTCGACGGCGATGCTCTTCTCCCTGGGATTCCTCGTCACGTTCGTGATCGGCGGGATCTCAGGCGTGATGCTGGGCATGGTGCCGATCGACATCCACGTCTCGGACACCTACTTCGTCGTCGCCCACATCCACTTCGTGCTCTTCGGCGGCTCCGTCTTCACGATCTTCGCGGGCCTCTACCACTGGTTCCCGAAGATGACCGGGAAGATGTACGACGAGCGCCTGGGCCGGATCCACTTCTGGGGCACGCTGATCGGCATGCTCGGCACGTTCATCCCGATGCACTGGATCGGGCTCGAGGGTATGCCGCGCCGCGTCGCCGACTACGCCGCGGTCTGGGGCGACTGGAATCTCGTCATCTCGATCTTCTCGTTCATCCTCGGCGCGGCCCAGCTCGTGTTCATCTACAACGCGGTGGTGAGCTGGAAGTGGGGCCCGGACGCCGGCCCGAACCCGTGGCGGGCGCGGACGATCGAGTGGCTCGTGTCCTCGCCGCCTCCGCGCTTCAACTTCGATGAGATCCCGCGCGTGGTCGGCGGGCCGTACGAGTTCGGCGTACCCGGCGCGCGCCACGCGATCATGCACTCCGGCGAGGGCGCCGAGGTCAAGCCCGCGGAGCCCGCTGTCGCCGGTACTGCGGGCGGCGGAGGTAGCCCGTGAGCGCCCAGGCCCGCGCCGGGCGGCCGTCCGTGGAGGGCGGCACCGTCCTCTGCTTCATGAACGAGGTCGCCGGCGGCCGCAAGCTGCTGGAGACCGTGCGCGACCGCATCGAGGCCGGGGCCGCGCGGGTGGCCGTGGCGGCGCCGCAGAACCAGCCGATGGCCGGCCAGATCGTGGACCGCGACGAGATCGCGGACGCCGCGCGCAGCCGGCTGGAGGTGACGCAGGCGATCCTCGGCGAGTTCGGGATCGAGTCGGAGGGCGCGGTCTTCGATCGCGACCCGCTGCTCGCCCTCGACGATGCGGTGCGGGCCTATCGTCCCGCGGAGGTGCTCGTCTCGTGCCTGACCGAGTCCCGCTACGGCCTCTTGCGCCGGGACCTCGTCGGCTGGGCCAAGCAGCGCTTCGAGGTCCCAATCACGCACATCCCCGTGCGGATCGAGGACGACGCGGTCCGCTGGGACGTGACGCACACGCTGGTCGTCGCGACCCGCACCGTTGCGAGCGCCGGGCTGCTCGAGCGCCTGCGCGCCCGCGCCGCGGAGAAGCCGCACCGCTACACGATCATCTGCCCGCGCTCCGGCGACATCAGCCGCGAGGAGGTCTGCCGCCGGCTCGCGCGGACGCTCAGCGACATGTACCGCCACGACGTCGACGCGACGGGCCAGCCGATGAGCCCGGAGCCGTTCGCGGCGGTGCGCAACGCGATCGAGCACTACCGGATCGACGACATCGTGATCTCGACCCTCGCGGGCCAGCGCTCGCAGTGGCTCGAGGGCGGGCTGATCGACCGCGTCAAGGAGATCACCGACAAGCCCGTCGAGCACATCGAGGCCGGCGATGACGTGTCCGTCGGCGGTCCCGACGCCGCCGCCGAGGCCGCTCCGGTCGCCGTCGGCGCCGAGTCCGAGGGCGGCAGCGAGGTCCAGGACAGCGCAGGGGAGGCCCACTGATGGAGAGCGCTTCGATCGCCGTCGGCCACGCCGCGGCGCACCACGACGAGCACCCGCCCGAGGCGAACGAGAGCTCGCGCATCGACCGTGCGACGCTCGGCATCCTGCTGTTCATCGTCTCGGAGGCGATGCTCTTCGGCGCGTTCTTCGCGGCCTACTTCTTCATCCGCGTCGTAGCCAATGAGGGGCCGTGGCCGCCGGAGCCCTACGAGCTCCCGGTCGCCGTCGCCGGGGTGAACACGGCGATCCTGATCTCGTCGAGCTTCACGATCCACTGGGCGCTGGAGGCGATCCGCCGCAACAACCGGCAGGGCCTGCTGCTCGGCCTGGGGATCACGTGGCTGCTCGGCGCGACGTTCCTCTTCATCCAGATCAACGAGTACATCCACATCGGCTTCAGCGCCCGCGACGGGGCCTTCGGTTCGATCTTCTACGGGCTCACCGGCCTGCACGGCGCGCACGTGTTCGTCGGGCTGATGCTGCTCACGTTCGCGAACATCCGCGCCTGGCGCGGGCACTTCGGGCCCGAGCCGAAGAAGCACCTAGGCGTCGAGCTGCCGGGCATCTACTGGCACTTCGTCGACGTGATGTGGATCATCGTCTACGTGACGATCTACATCCTCTAGGCGAAAGCGGCAAAGCGAGGATTGGCGGGCCGCCCGCAGGGGCGGTCCGCGGCGTCTCTGCGGCCGGTTCGAGGGACGGCACGCAAGCGAACCGCTGGCCGGCCCGCCGACGATGCGAAACCGCTGCGATCCGCAGCGTTTTCGCGCGCTCGCGGCGAGGCCCTGCTCCGCTCGCGGCGTGCAGCGGCCGCGCACGCGGCCCAGAGCGCCGCTCAGAGGCCGTCTCGCGCCCTCTGGGCGCCTCCCGTGAAGGTGGGCTGGTGTTCATCGCCGCCGCGCGCTACCGTGGGCTCAGACGTCCGCGATAGGAGGCAGCAATGCACAACCCGCTTCGATCCGAGGCGGAAATGTTCCGCGTCGTCGTCCTGGTGGGCGCGGCCGCCGCGCCGGTGATCATCGCCGGGCTCGTGATCAGCCCGCTCGCTGCGCTGATCGTGCTCGGGCTGGAGCTCGGGCTCGGTATCGGTCTGCTGTGGCACAGCGCCCGCGGTAGCGAGCCGCGGGACGTTGAGCTGCCGCGCTCGGACGACGGGGTCTTTCGCCTGCTCGTCGTCGCCAACGAGACGGTCGGAGGGCGCGCGCTGCTCGACGAGATCCGCAGCCGCTGCGCCGGCCGCGAGCGGGCGGAGATCTTCGTGATGACCCCGCCGCTCGCCGCCAGCCGCGCCTCGCACCTGGCGTCGGACGTGGACGGGGCCATCGAGGAGGCCCGCCGGCGCCTCGATGCCTCGCTGCGGTCGATGGAGGGTGCGGGCCTGCACGCCCGCGGGGACGTCGGCGACCACCACGACATCCACGCGGCGATCGAGGATGCGCTGCGGCGCTTCCCGGCCGACGAGGTGATCATCTCGACGCACCCGCCCGAGCGCTCACGCTGGCTCGAGATGGGCGTGGTGGAGAGGGCCCGCAGGGACCTGCCGGTCCCGATTACGCACGTGGTCGTGGACCTCGAGGCGGAGTCGGCCGAGCGGGCGGTGCAGCTCTAGCGACGAAAAAAGACGCGGCGCCCATTGGGCGCCGCGTCTGCCGAAGATCTTGGGCTGCGGCTCAGCCGCCGCTCGAGTCCTCGCCGGCGGACTCCAGGAGGAACTTGACGAGCTGCCGGAGGTCCTCCTCGGAGAGGTCGGCGAAGGACGGCATCGTGTTCGCCGGGTACCCGGAGACGATGACGGCGTTCGGGTCGACCAGCGACTCGCGGATCTGCGCGGCGGTCTGGCCGGGCAGCGTCTCGTCGAGGTTGGGGCCGACCGTGCCGCTCGCGCCGGCGGCAGCGAGCGCGTGGCAGGCCGCGCAGCCGTTGGCCGCGAAGACCTGGGCGCCGGGACCGCCTTCGGCGGCCGGCGGCTCGATGCCGGGGATGCCGGCGACGCTCGCCACGTAAGCGGCGACGTCCTCGGCGTCCTGGCCGGTGACGATGTCGGCGGGCATGAACACCTGCTGGTAGTTCGGCTCGCCCTCGCGCACCTCGCGCGGGTTGTCGATCTGGCGCAGAGTCACGCCCTTGATCGTGTCGGCGTCCATGCCGGCCTCGCGGGCGGCGTGGAAGGCCGCGTCGAGGTTGGGGCCGACGGTGGCCGTGGTGGCCGCTTCGGCGAGCGTGTGGCAGGTGCCGCAGTTCTCGATGAAGAGCGCTCGGCCGCGCTCAACGTCCGGTTCCTGGGTGCCGCAGCCGGCGACGCCCGCGAGCGCTGCCGTGGCAGCCGCAAAAGCGGCCGTGCGACTGCGAATCACCTTGTTCAGCCTGCGAAGCACGAGCGGCATCCTATCCATCTCGCGTTCGGAACTACTGCGGAACCGGTTGAGCCCGTCGGCCGCTACGTGTAGGGTTCGAGGCAATCCGCACTAACGCAGATTTCAAGCAGTCGCCGGCGGACACGGGCGGAGCACGCTCCGCATCGTGGAACGTGCGCTGAGAGAGCCGAGGGCAAGCATGCAGGTACGTGATGGGATGTCGGAAGTGGTCCTGACGGTGGGCCCGGACCACACGCTGCGCCAGGTCGCGCGCCTGATGACGGAGCGCAACGTCGGCGCCGCGATCGTCCTCGACGAGGAGCAGCCGACGCCCGGGATCGTCTCCGAGCGCGACATCCTGAACTCGCTGGGGCGCGGGGAGGACCCCGACGAGGAGCGCGTCGCAAGCCACCAGAGCGAGGCGGTGCTCGCCGCGTCGCCGAACTGGAGCCTCGAGCGCGCCGCGCTCGAGATGACGCGCCGCCACGTGCGCCACCTGGTGGTCGTCGAGGGCGGCGAGCTCGTCGGCGTGCTCTCGATGCGCGACATCATGCGCTGCTGGATCCAGGACGGCGCGACCTCGGGCATGACCTCGCCCGAGGCCGAGGCGGCGCAGGCCGCCTAGGGGCGGCGTTGTGGGCGCGCCTGGTGGCGTGGCGCGCGGCGGCTAGGCGGCGGGGCCGGCGTGCTCGCCGGTCGCGCCGGCGTCTGATGGCCTTGGGCGCGCGGCCGCGCAGTTTCGTCGGCTGATCCAACGCAACCGCGAGCTCGCGCGGGCCGCCCGCACGACCGCGCGATCGTGTTCGTCGATCCGACAAAACCGCGAGGTCGCGCGGGGAGACGCGCGGCAAAGCCGCGCCCCGCAAGGCCTGATCGGCCGCCGCGGGGCCCCGCGGCCCCGCCGGCCTCAGCCCGCCTGCTCGGCGGTCGCCTCGAGCGCCTCGCCCGAGCGGCCGGCCCAGGTGGCCTCCGGCGAGGGCGGCGTGTCGCGCAGGTACCACTCGGCGTCCAGCGCGCCCATGCAGCCGGTGCCGGCCGCGGTGATCGCCTGGCGGTAGGTGTGATCGACCAGATCGCCGACCGCGAACACGCCGGCGAGGTTCGTGCGCGTCGACTTGCCCTGGGTCACGACGTAGCCGTTCTCGTCGACCTCGACCTGGTCGCGCACCAGCTCGGAGCGCGGGATGTGGCCGATCGCCACGAAGGCGCCGCCGACCGCAAGCTCCTCCTCGGCGCCGGTCTCGGCGTGCCGCAGGCGCACGGCGCGCAGCTTGCCGTCCTCGCCGGCGAGGAACTCCTCGACGGTGTACGGGGTCTTGAACTCGATGTTGGGCACCGAGCGGGCGCGCTCGAGCATGATCTGCGAGGCGCGGAACTCGTCGCGGCGGTGCACGATCGTGAGCTTCGAGGCGTACTTGGCGACGAAGATCGCGTCCTCCATCGCCGAGTCGCCGCCGCCGACGACGATCACCTCCTCGCCCGCGAAGAACGCGCCGTCGCACACCCCGCAGGTGGAGACGCCGCGGCCCGAGAGCTCCATCTCGCCGGGCACGCCCAGGCGCCGCGGCTCCGCGCCCATGGCGAGGATCACGGCCTTGGCGACGTACTCGTCGTCGCCCACCCAGACGCGCTGCAGGCCGCCGTCGGACAGCTCGATGCGCGTAGCGTCGTCGGTGATGAAGCGGGTGCCGAAGCGCTCGGCCTGGGCGCGGAACTCCTGCATCATCTGCGGGCCCATCACGCCCTCGGGGTAGCCGGGGAAGTTCTCGACCTCGGTCGTGTTCTGCAGCTGGCCGCCCCACTGGAAGCCCTCGATGACGAGGGGCTCGAGGTTGGCGCGCGCGCTGTAGAGCGCCGCGGTGTACCCGGACGGCCCGCCTCCCACGATGATCAGGTTCTCGATGCGCTTCTCAGTCACTGGCTAGCCCCTCTCAAACACCTTCTGGCAGGGCGCACAACGCCCGTAAGCAATCATACTTTACTTTCTGAAGTAATGGAATGGAACCCGCTTCCCGGCAGGGATTCGGCGGCGTCGTTGCCGACCGGCGCGTGGCGGCGTTCCTCCTCCCAGCGCTGCACGGTCTTGCGGAGCTGGAAGAACGCCACGACCCCCGGGGGGATCGGCAGCCAGAACGCGATCAGCCGGTAGCAGAGCACCGCAGCGATCACAGCCGAGCTCGGCAGTCCGAACAGGACGAAGGTACCGATCATCCCGGCGTCGACGGGGCCGACGCCGCTCGGCGACGGGATCAGGTTCGCGAACATCCCGACGAAGAACCCCTGCACGACCACGGCGCCGGGCACGTCGACGTCGAACGCCTTGAAGGAGGCCCACAGGATCGCGATGTTCGCCGCCCAGAAGCCTATCGCGCCGACCACGGCGAGCCCGCCGCGCGACGGCGAGCGCACGAAGTCCATCGCCATGCGGGTCCCGGTCGCGGCGGTGGCCGGGACGGACGCGAGCCGCACGGCGATCCGGCCCCAGCGCGTGTCCGGCGACGAGTGCGCGAGGCGCCGCTCGATGTCCTCGGGCACGAGCGCGAGCAAGAGGAAGAGCACGACGACGCCGCCGGCGATCGCGGCCGGCACGACCGTGAGGCCGACGGGCGCGTTGCCGGCGAGGACCCCGGTGCGCAGGAGGATGCCGTCGATGATCAGCGTGAACATGTAGACGGCGTAGAGCAGGACGAGGAAGGCCACCATGCGGGCCGCCGACTGGCGCCGCGGCATGCCCGCCTTGCGCAGCGCCCAGTAGGTCAGCACCAGCCCGCCGGCGCCGCCCGCCGAGAAGATCCGCGTCGCCGCGAGGCCGGCCATGGTGATCTGGTAGCTCTCGCTCCAGCGCAGCCGCAGCGTGCGCTCCCCGACCACGCCCCGGAAGAGAGCGACGTAGGAGAAGAACATGAACACGCTGCACAGCAGCGCGATCGCGATCCAGGTCGTGTCGCCGCGGCCCATCCTCCGCAGGCCGTCCTCGACGCCGACGAGCTGCGGCAGCAGGAAGTAGATCGCGAAGACGAGCGCGAGTACCGCGAGGGCGCTCTGGATCAGGCGCCTGCGGTCCGCGAAGAACGAAGGCTCCTCGTCGACCTCCGCCTCTTCCGCGCGTTCGGGCGCCTCTGGGTCAGCCATCTGGGCCATACTCGCAGGCGCGTCAGCCGTTAGCGATGCGCTCGAGCCTCTGGAGCACGCGATTGACTGCCAGGACCGTCGGCTCCCCGAGGCGCTCGCCCCGCCGCACGGCCGCCACCAGCGCGGCGCCCGCGGCCAGGTCGGTCACGTAGTGCTCGCCCAGGTAGACGAGCGCGAAGCCGAGCGTGAACGTGTAGGCGAACCCCGCGAGGCCGGCCACCTTGTCCGTCTCGGCCAATAGCAGCGCCGCCATCAGCGAGCTGCCGAAGTGCAGCGACGGGAACGCTGCCCAGGGGTTCCCGCCGAACGAGTCGTAGAGGAAGGGGAAGGCCGGTCCCCAGACGTCCTTGGCCACGTCGAGCATCAGCCGGCGCACCTCCTCCTCGGTGTAGCCGTTCTCGGCCGCCCACCACGGGGGCGCCGTCGGCACCGCGAAGTACAGGAAGCAGCCGAGGTCGTAGGTGGCCGACATCTGCCGGGCCGCGCGCGGGAAGCGGGACTCGTCGCGCAGCAGGATGTACAGCAGGGCGAGGTGCGGGACCAAGAACCACGCCCAGTGCACCACCGAGAGGGCGCGGTCGAGCGCCGTCGGGTTCTCGGGGTGGGCGAGGGCGCGCTGCAGCCTCGAGTTGGGCAGCTCGCCGCGGCCGAGCCAGCGGTCGATCTTGATCGGGTAGTGGATCCGCAGCCGCTTGCGCAGCGCCTCGGGGTCGTCGTAGGGGATCTCGTGGACGGTCATGAATCCCCACATCTGCAGCGCGTAGAGCGCGACGTCGCGCTTGCGGGTGCGCGGGCGCAGGACGGCGAGCGCGGGCGGGCCGGCGATCGCGGCGGCGATGCTGACGGCCGGCTTGGCCCTGAGCTTGCGGCGCATGACCGGGACCACGATCGAGGCGGCGACCGCGGCGCCGGCGCCGAGCCTCACCGCTGTGCGTAGGGCCGGGCTCGGTCGCTTCGTTGATCGGATGAGCCGGCGCAATGCGCGGCGAGTATAGGTGTGCAGGCCCGTTCAGCGAACCCGAGGCCGCTCGACCACGTCCGCCGCGTTGCCCGCGCGGTCCGCGGCGTTGACGGCCACGTCCTGGGGTCGCCGCCGGCGTCACACGGCGCATGGCGATGCGTGTTGCGGACGCTCGCGCGAGCGGCCGGAGACGGCGAGCGAAGAGAGGTGGCAGCCGCTCCGATTAGAATGGCGCCCGCCTTGAGCCCCTCGAAGACCCGCACTCGTGTCCTGCGCCGGGCCCTGTCCACCGGGGCCCTAGCGCTTGGTATCTGCGCGGCGCTCGCCGCGCCGGCCGTGGCGAACCCGATCGCCCCCGATCCGGCGCATTCGCCGAACGCCGAGGACATCCGCGTCGCCTACTGGGTGACGCTGATCGTCGCGGCGGCGCTCGCCGTCGTCTTCCTCGGCGCGCTGTTCGTGGCGCTGCGCCGCTTCCGGGAGCGCCGGGGCGCCAGCCCGCGCCGCGTCACCGGCGGCACCGGGATCACGCTCCGCGTGGCCGGCGCGCTCGGCCTCGTCGCCGTCGCGCTGTTCGTGGTCGGCGTGCTGACCACCGAGTCCGCGCGCAAGCTCGAGCCGTCCGGTCCCGACGGCCTGACCGCGGCGACCGCGCGCCACGCGCAGGTCGGCGTGAAGGACGTGCCGCAGCCCGAGCCCGGCTCCGACGAGCCCGCCGAGGGCGCGCCGCTCGTGATCAACGCGGTCGGCCAGCAGTGGATGTGGCGCTTCGAGTACCCGGGCGAGCGCGAGGACATCGCCGAGGTCTTCTCCTACAACGAGCTCGTCGTCCCGGTCGACACCGCGGTGCTCCTCAACGTCCGCACCGTCGACGTCCTGCACCGCTGGTTCGTCCCCGCCTTGGGCGGGCAGGTCGACGCCGTGCCCGGGACCACCACGCAGACTTGGTTCAAGGCCGACGAGGTCGGTCGCTACCCCGGCGCCTCCACGATGTACTCCGGCACAGGCTTCCCCGCGATGCGCATCTGGGTGCGCGTCGTCGAGCCTGAGGAGTACGAGCAGTACATCGAGCAGCGCGCCAACGATCTGACCGAGGCCCAGGGTGCAGTCGAGGAGCAGAACCGCGAGGCGGAGGAGTGAACCGAGTGACCACCCCGACGATCACCGAACCGCGCCCTGAGCTGGTCACCCGCGAGGTGCCGCGGAAGGGCATCGCCTGGATCGAGGCCGCCTCGAACGGCGATCACAAGGCGGTCGCCAAGCTCTACCTGGGCACGGCCGGGACCTTCCTCGCCGTGGCCGCCCTGCTCTTCGGGCTGACCCGGCTCCAGCTCATCGTCCCGGACAACACGATGATCCAGCCGGAGATCTTCTACCGGCTGCTGTCCGGCATGCAGGCGAGCGCGATCCTGTTCTTCGCCGTGCCGCTCTTCTGCGGGCTTATCAGCTACATCGTGCCCCTGCAGATCGGCGCCCGCGGCGTCGCCCTGCCCCGCCTGCACCAGGTCTCGTACTGGCTGTACGCGGTGGGCGCGCTCACCTTCTTCGCGGGCTACCTCTACGCGGCGTCCGAGAACCCGCTCGCCCCGTTCGCGCCCCTCGCCTACGAGGAGTACTCCGTGACCAACGGCGTCGACGCCTGGATGGCCGGCGCCGGCCTCACCGTCCTCGGCTTCCTCTGCTGGGCGATCAACATGATCGTCACGCTGCACACGCGGCGGGCGCCCGGCATGGCGTGGCGGCGCGCCCCGATCTTCACGTGGGCGGCGGCCGCGATCAGCTACGTGCTGTTCGTCGTCTCGCCGGTGTTCCTCGCGGGGCTGACGATGCTGATGGTCGACCGCCGTTTCGACGGCCACTTCTTCGACGCGCTCGAGGGTGGCTCGCCGCTGCTCTTCGAGCACCTCGCCTGGTTCTTCTTCGCGGGCGTGCACGCGGTGATCCTGATCGGCGCGATGGGCGCGATCTCGGAGATCGTCCCGACCTTCGCGCGCAAGCCGCTCTTCAGCCGCGGCGCGGTCGCCGGCTCGCTCGTCGCGATCGCGGTCCTCGGCGTCCTCGCCTACATGCAGAACCTCTACACCGCGCCGCTCGCCTGGGGCGTGCAGTACGCGACGATGGTCGTCGCCCTCGCGCTGCTCGTCCCCGTCGGCCTGGTCCTCTTCAACTGGGTCGCGACGCTGTGGGACGGCTCGATCGCCGCGCGCGCGCCGCTCGCGCTCGCGGTGGCGGGGATCGTGCTGCTCGTCATCGGCCTGGCCGGCGAGCTGATGACCGCCGTCATGCCGGTCGCGTGGCAGCTCGAGAACACCACCGCCGCGCAGGCCGACACGATCCTGGTCGTGCTCGGCGGGGGCGTGCTCGGCGGCTTCGCCGCGCTGCATTACTGGCTTCCGAAGATCACGGGCCGGGCGGTCGGCGAGGGCCTCGCCAAGGCCGCGGCGGGCCTGATCGTCGCCGGCGCGCTGGTCTTCTTCGTGTGCATGACCTTCGCCGGGCTGGAGGGCCAGCCGGTGGACGTCTACCGCTTCTACGAGGGGACCGGCGTGAGCGCGTACAACCTGATCGCCTCGATCGCCGCGTTCGTGATCGCGATCGGCGTGCTGCTCGAGCTCGGCAACCTCGCTTACTCCTACGGCAACGGCCGCCGCGTCGGCCACGACCCGTGGGGCGGCAGCACGCTCGAGTGGTTCGCGCTCTCCCCGCCGCCGCCGCACAACTTCGACGCCGTGCCCGACGTGCGGAGCGCCGAGCCCATGCGCGACATCCGCGAGGCCGTGCGGGCGCGTGAGCGCGCGTACGCGCCGCCCAAGCCGCTGCCCCGGTCGGAGCCGGCCGCGAGCGGTGCCGACCGAGCAGGCGACGGCCCCTCAGTAGCCTGACTGCCATGAGCGTCGCTACTGGCGGCGGGGCCGGCGAGCTGCGCGGTTTCCGCCGATTGGTCAACGTCACGATCCTGGTCACCTTCGCCCTGATCCTGATCGGCGGGATCGTGCGGGTCAGCGATTCGGGCCTCGGCTGCGGGCCCGCCGGCAGCGGCACCCACGGCTGGCCGCTGTGCGAGGGCGGGCTGCTGCCCGCGGCGTCGGCCGAGTCGGTGATCGAGTACACGCACCGCATCGTCGCCGCGATCGTCGGGCTGCTGATCGTCGTGATCGCCTGGCGCGCCTGGCGCGAGTACCGCGACCGCCCGTGGATCGTGCGCGGCGCGATCGCGGCCGCCGTGCTGGTCCTCGCCCAGGCCGTGCTCGGCGGGGCGACCGTCGAGGAGGGCCTGCACGAGGCGCTCGTCGCCGCCCACCTGGGGCTCGCGATGCTGCTCCTGGGGATCCTGATCCTGCTCCGGCGCTGGTCGTCGGACCCGCAGCCGGTCGAGGCGGAGGGCACGCGCGGCCTGCGTACGCTCGCCGTGATCGCCGCGGGGCTTGTGTTCGCGACGATCGTGGCCGGCGGCTACGTCGCCGGCACCGAGGGCGAGGGCACCCCGAACGAGCCGGTGCTGGGCGCCCACATGGCGTGCGGTCAGCAGTTCCCGACGTGCGTGAACCGCTTCATGCCGTTCGGCGAGGACCGGCTGATCGACATCCAGCTCACGCACCGGGCCTTCATGTACGTGACGGTGATCGCCGTCATCGCGCTGCTCGTCGTCTCGCTCCGGCAGGGCGTGCGCGGGCGCGAGTTCACCTGGCTCGCCGCGCTGGTGCTCGCCCAGGTGCTCCTGGGCGCCTCGAACGTGTGGTTCGGCAAGCACGCCGGGCTGATCGTCGGGCACCTCGCGCTCGGCACGATCATCTGGGCCTGGGCGGTGTACGCAGCCACGCAGCTGGCCGCCGTGCGCGCTCCCGTCGCGCCGGCCCGCGACGAACGCAGGGCGCCGGGAGCGCTGCCCGCCTAGGCTTCAGCGGATGGAGAGCGCGACCACCAAGGCGCGGAACCTCGGCCCCGTGGGCGCGGTGGCCGCGGGCGCGGCGACCGCGAACGGCCGGCCCGCGGAGGCCGAGGCACGGGCCGAGCGCTCGGCGCTGGACACCGTCCGGGACTACATCGCGCTCACCAAGCCGCGGATCATCTCGCTGCTGCTGCTGACCACGGTCGCGACCATGGTCGTGGCCGCGCCGGAGGGCCTCTCGTTCGCCACGATCATGTGGACGATGGTGGGCGGGTACCTGGCCGCCGGCGGCGCGGGCGCGATCAACCACTACCTCGATCGCGACCGCGACGCGCGCATGGCCCGCACCCGCAGCCGGCCGCTCGTCGCGGGGCGGATCGAGCCGGTGCGCGGCCTGGTCTTCGGCGTGGTCCTGGGCGTGATCGCCGCCGTGCAGCTCACGCTCACGGTGAACGCGCTCGCGGCCGCGCTCTCCATGGTGGGGCTGCTCGGCTACGTGTTCGTCTACACCGTCTGGCTGAAGCCGCTCACGCCGCAGAACATCGTGATCGGCGGCGCCGCCGGCGCCGTGCCGCCGCTGGTCGGCTGGGCGGCCGCCACGGGCGGGCTGAGCTGGGACGCGCTCTACCCGTTCACGATCGTCTTCCTGTGGACGCCGCCGCACTTCTGGGCGCTCGCCCTCCTGATCAAGGACGACTACGCGCGCACGGGGGTCCCGATGATGCCCGTCGTCCGCGGGGAGGAGTCGACGCGCCGCCAGATCGTCGCCTACGCGGCGATCCTGGCGCTGTTCACGCTCGTGCCGGTCGCCACGGGCCTGTTCGGGGCCGTCTACCTCGTCGCCGCGGTCGCCCTGGGCGCCGGCTTCGTGTGGCTCGCCCTCGACCTCGAGCGCAACCCCACGCGGCGCCAGGCGCTCACCCTGTACCTGTCCTCACTCGCCTACCTGGCTTTGTTGTTCACCGCGATGGCCGCGGATCGCGCCCTCTAGGCGCGGCGGTCTGATAGAAAAGCGCCCGATCATGGACCGACGTCTCGCTGAACGATCCGTACGCCTCGGACTGCTGCTGGGCATCGCGGCTGTGGTCCTGTTCATGCTCGTCTTCGCGATCTCGCAGGTGGTGGCCGGCTGATGGCTGAGAACGGCCGCACCCCCGCTGCGAGCGAGCTCGTCTACGTGCCCGGGCACAGCCTGGCGCCCGCTGCCTTCGCGGCGGGGCTGGGCGGTGTGCTCGCGGGCATCATCGTGTGGTTCCCGTACGGGATCGCGGGCGGGATCGTCGCGATCCTCGCCCTGATCTCGATGCTCCGCAGCGCGGCCGCCGAGGCCGACCGCCTCCCGCGCCGCCAGGAGCTCACGACGGCGGTCCTCCCGCCGAACCCGCCCCAGGCCTCGCGGAACTAACTCCGGGGCCGTCCAGCGGCCTCTGAGCGCCTCTCAGGGCGCCCCGTGCGCGCGCAAGCGACGCGGCGTCGGCGCCTGGGTGGACGCCCGGCGCCGCCTGCCCGTCTACAGGTAGGGCCCGGCGAAGCTGCAGCTGCCCTCGAGGCGCCGGGCCTTGCCGCGGCGCACGTTGATCCCGATCGGCACGGCGAGCAGGTTGTTGTCCTCGTCGAGTTCCCTGATCCGGTCGAGGGGATCGACCTCGAAGACGAGGCAGAAGCGCCCGCCGCGGACACCGGTGATGTTGATCGCCTGTCCCGGCAGGCCCGCGCCGTAGGTGTCGGACCAGCCGACCGAGATGCCGTCGGTGCTGTCGGCGGTGCACTCGCCGTAGCCGTCGGGCGGGCCCTTGAGGCCGCCGCCCGGCGCCCCGCGCACGTAGAACGGCGCGCCGGGGGTGCCGTTCTTGCCCCTGGGGAGGACCCGGGTCGTGTCGATCAGGCAGAAGCTCGTCTTGCGCGACTGGCCGACGCGCTTGCCGCTGCGCTCGCGGTAGAGGCGGAACGCGGCGAAGTCGTCGAAGTGCCAGTGGTCGTGCTGGGGGTGAAAGCGCATACAGCCCGCGGGGTGGGAGTCGTAGTGCTGGTCGATCCCGCGCTCGAAGTAGCCGGGGGAGCCCGGGTGGCCGGAGTCCACGTAGATGTGCTGCCAGACCGTCCGCCCCTCCGGCTTGCCCGGCTTCTGGCACGCCTGGGCGAACTCCTCGACGGAGGTCAGCTCGAGCGGCCCGACGCCCCGGTTGGCGATCGTGTTGGCGGGGCGCAGGCGCACGGAGTGCGCGCGCTTGACCAGGTACAGCTCGCGGGGCCTCCCCACCTGGAGGTCCGGGAGGAGCTCGTCGGCCGAGTCGGACCGGGCCTCCCCGCTCGTCAGCGCGAGCGCGCCGGTCGCGGCCACGGAGGCGACGGCGACGAGCGCCGCCATCCCAAGCCGGCTGATCGCGCCCGCCTTCATCAGGCCGGGCAGTGTACATCTCGGCGAGGGGCGCGGCCGGCGGGCGAGGGCCGCTACCTTCGATGCTCGTGTCGCGCCGTCACTGGACCCTGCTGCTCGGCCTCGCCGCGATCTGGGGCGCGAGCTACATGTTCATCAAGATCGGGGTCCGGGACCTCTCGCCGGCCGTGGTCGCCTGGGCGCGGATCGCGCTCGCCGCGCTCGTCCTCGTCCCCGTCGCGGTGGCGCGCCGCCAGTTCTCCCGCAACGGGGTCGGCGTCTGGCTGCTCACGGTGCTCGGCCTGGTGCAGGCCGGCGGGCCGTTCGTGCTGATCGCCGCCGGCGAGGAGGACGTCTCCTCCTCGCTCGCCGGCATCCTGGTCGCCTCGACTCCCCTGTTCACGGCGCTGCTCGCCACCTGGATCGACCACGAGGAGCGCTCGGAGGGCCTGCGTCTTGTCGGCGTGCTGCTGGGGCTGGTCGGCGTCGCCGTCCTGCTCGGCCTCGACCTCGGCGGGAGCGGCGCGGAGCTGCTCGGCGGCGCGATGATCGTGCTCGCGAGCCTCGGCTACGCGATCGGCGGCTTCATCGTCAAGCACCGCGCGGCCGCGATGGCCCCGACCGGCGTCGCGGCCTGGGTCATGCTGACGAGCACGATCGCGCTGCTGCCCGTGGCCATCGCCGGCGCGCCGTCCGAGACGCCCGGCCTCGGGCCCGTCGCGGCCGTCGCGGTGCTCGGCGTGGTGGGGACCGGCATCGCGTTCGCGATGTTCTACGAGCTGATGACCACGGTCGGCCCGGCGCGGACCTTCATCGTCACCTACCTCGCCCCGGCGTTCGCCGTCGTCTACGGCGTGGCGCTGCTCGACGAGGGGCTCACCGCGTTCACGGTCGCGGGCCTGGTCCTCATCGTCGGCGGCTCCTACCTGGCGGCCGAGGGGAGGCTGCCCGCGGTGCGGCGCGCCCGTGTCGGCCAGGAGGCCTCGGGCTGAGGCTCAGCGGCCCGTGAACCGGGGGCGGCGCTTCTCGAGGAAAGCGGCCACGCCCTCGACCCGGTCCTCGCTCGCGAGCGCGCGCTCGTACAGGCGCTGCTCCTCCGCGAGCCCGGCGCTCAGGCTCTCCTCCTCGGCGGCGCGCACCGCCCGCTTGGCGAGGCTCGCCGCGAGCGGCGAGCCGAGGCTGACGACGCCGGCCAGCTCGAGGCTCTCCGTGAGCCAGGTGCGGCGCTTGGCGACCCGGTTGACGAGCCCCCAGCGCTCCGCGGTCTCGGCCCTGATCCGCCGCCCGGTGAGGATCAGCTCGAGCGCGCGCTGCCTGCCGAGCGCCCGGGTGAGGCGCTGGGTCGCGCCGCCGCCGGGGATCAGCCCCAGGGTGATCTCGGGCTGACCGAACTGAGCGGTCTCGGAGGCGACCACCATGTCGCAGGCGAGGGCGAGCTCGAACCCCGTCCCGAGCGCGTAGCCCGAGACCGCGGCGATCAGCGGGGTGTCGCAGTCCGCGATCCGCCGCCAGAGCTCGGCGCCGTCCGGCCTGGGGATGCCGTCGACGCGCGATCGGCCGCCGAGGTGGCGCACGTCCGGCCCGGAGGCGAACACCTCGTCCGTGCCCGCGATCACGATGCAGCGCGTCTCGGGCTCGGCGTCGGCGCGCGCGAGCTCGTCCGCGAGCGCGGCCATGAGCTCGGGGGAGAGGGAGTTGCGCTCCTGCGGGCGGTTCAGGCGCAGGAGCTCCACCGCGTCGAAGCGCTCGGCCGTGACCGGCGCCTCAGCCATCGATGTCCGCCTCGATCGCGCGGGCCAGCGCGGCGCGCGCCTCCAGGGTGCGCGGGCCCGGCCACGCGAGCGGCCGGCCGTCGACGGCCGCGATGGGGTGCACCTCGCGGGTGGTGGAGGCCAGGAAGGCCTCGCTCGCGCCCCGCAGGTCGTCGATGTGAAACGTGCCCTCCTCGACCTCGACCGCGCGCATGATGTGTCGCCGGGTGATCGAGTCCAGGATCGGGTTGTCGAGCGACGGCGTGCGCAGCACCCCCTCCGGCGTGGCCCAGAAGATCGACGAGGTGGGCGGCTCGAGCACCGTGCCCTCGGGCGAGACGAACAACGCCTCGTCGGCGCCGCGCGCGCGGGCGATCCGCGTCGCGTGCATGTTCGCCGCGTAGCTCAGCGACTTCACCCCGTCGAGGACCACGGTCGTCCTGTAGGTCACGCTGGCCACGGTCGTGGACTCGCCGTAGGCGGGCAGGGGCTCGGTGACAGCGATCCGGCGCCCGCCGCGCGTGACCAGCACGCGGACGATGGCGTCCTCGTCGCCGTGCCGGGCGAGCAGCGCGTCGAGCTCCCGGTGCAGCGCCTCGCCGTCGTAGGCGAGCTCGATCGCCGCCGCCGAGCGCGCGAGACGCTCGAGGTGCTCGGCCAGCGCGAAGGGCCTGCCGCCGTAGAGCCGGATGACCTCGAAGGCGCCGTCGCCGCGGTAGAGGCCGTCGTCCGCGAGCGGGATCACCGCCTCGGCGGTGGGGGTGATGCGGCCGTCGACGCTCGCCAGCGGTTCTGAGCGCATGCTTGCGACGTTATCGGGGTCCCGCGCATGACGACGTCCGATGGGGTTACCCTGCACGGGGACGCAGCCATACCGGCGGCTTCCGGAGGGGGGTACCGGAATGGCGCCGGGCCTGGGACGGCGGTTATGGGGTCCATGGACGGACGCTCGCGTCGGCAATTCGAGCGATCAGACCATGGAGGATCACAGTGTCCGGAAGACTTCGAACGCTTGGCGCAGCGGCGCTGGCGGCGTGCGTGGCCGCGTTGCTCGTGGCCCCCTCGGCGGCGAGCGCTAATCCGGTAACCGACCTGCTGAACAAGCTCACCCAGACGGTCAACCAGACCGTGGGCGGCCTGCTCGGCGGCGGCGCCGGCGGCTCGGGCGGCTCGGGCGCTGGCGGCGGCCTCGCTGCCCCGGCGACCCCGCAGGCGGATCCCGCGCCGGCCCCCGCGGCGGCGACCCCCACGCCTCAGGCGGCGAGCACCGAGCCGGCGCTCAGCACCACGCAGCCGCACGGGCAGGGCAAGGCGCTCGGCGTCAACCTCGAGCTCCCGCTCACGCCCGGCCCTGACGACGTCGTGGTCGGCGACGCGATCGGCTGGCAGGACGACGCCGGGAACTACCACGGCAAGCTCACCATCGTCTCGGCCCTCGGCCTCAACCTGATCGAGGTCGAGACGGACGAGGGCGAGTCGCAGACCAGCCCGTTGCAGCCGATCAACGACCTGCTCGACCAGGTCTGCCAGGCGACCGGCAACAACGTCTGCCTGAACGCGCTGGACTTCGAGTCGACGACCACGGAGGACGGGTCCACGAACACGTTCACGGCGCTCGGCGCGAACATCGGCGGCGGGCTCGTGAACGCCCAGGTGCTCTCGTCGCAGGGCTCGATCAGCCAGACCAGCACCTGCCAGACGGCCGTCGGCGGCTCGACGGTCGCGGGGCTCGGCCTCCTCGCCCTGGTGAACGTCGACGCGCTGAACGCGAGCTCGACGTCGACCGCCTGCCGCGGCGAGCAGCCGCAGGTCGAGGCGAGCTCCCAGGTCGTCAACCTCGCCGGCATCGATCTGCTCAACCTGCTGGGCTGTGACGGGTCGGCCGTGGACGACGAGTTCAGCCTGCTCGACCTGGTCAGCGGCGTCTGCAACGGCGACGACACCAACGGCGCCCAGGCGGACGCCCCCTACAACGTCCGCAAGGCGCTGCAGCTCGACGTGCTGGCGTTGCTCAGCCAGCTGCTCGGCACGCCGCTCGCCAGCGTCGAGGGCACGTCGGCCGAGTCGCTCGCGGTCGCGCCCGCTCCTCAGCCGCCCGATGACGACGACGACGAGGACGACAACGACCGCGACGACCGCGACGACGAGGACGACAACCCCGGTCCCGGTGGCGGCGACCGCGGCGATGACGGCGGCCCGGGCTCGGGCGGCCCTTCGGCCAAGAGCCCCGGAGCCGGCGAGCTGCCGTTCACCGGCGCCGACATGGCGACCATGGGCCTGGTCGGGTTCGCGGTGATCGTGGCCGGGCTCGGCCTCATGGCGCTTGCCGACCGCCGCAGGCGCTCGGCGCGCAGCTAGAGACAGGATCGCTCGAAGCACGGGGCGGGCGCCGGGCGGCGCCCGCCCCGTTGCCGTCGGCGAAGCTCCATCCGATGCCAGTCGATCAGGCAACCATCTGGAAGCGGCGCGTCGTCCTCATGGTCGTCGTCGCGCTCTTCGTCGCGGTCCCCGTGACGCTGCTGATCCGCGATGCGGGGGGCGGGCGAGGTGGCGACGGCGGGGGAGGGGGCGAGCCCGCGTCCGCCCCTGCCGAGGCCAAGGCCTCCCCGGCCGCGAACCGGCCTCCCGAGGAGGTCGACCGCAAGCTCCGGGTCGCGGTCCGGCAGCTGCCGCCCGGCTGGCGCGCCAAGCGCCGCGCCGGCGTGCTCACGATGCGCAGCAAGCGGCGCGACGCGGCGGTGGTCGTCACTGCGCCGGGGCCCGCCGAGCGCGTGGCGGAGATCCACGAGCACGCGATCGAGGCCGTGGACGCGCAATACCGCGGCGTCAAAGTCGTCGAGGCGTCCCGAGGGGAGCTCGGCGGGCGCAAGGCGCGCACCGCGGCGATCGCCGCGCGCAGGCCCGACGGCGGCGGGAAGGTCGGGATCATGGTGATCACCGCTCGCGGCGACAAGAGGGCGTACCTGGTCGAGGTCTTCACGCGGGGCGGGAACCCCGGCGTCGCGCTGCTCGAGGCCCAGGCGGTGCTCAACAACCTCGAGCTCCGCGGCTAGGCGCGCGTCGCCGCGGGCTGCCGCGGCCGTAAGGTAGGCGCGTAGCACATGGAGTTCGTCCTGCTCTCCTTCGGAAGCGTCGCGCTGCTCGTGGTCGCCCTGGCGCTCGTCGGGCGCGCTTATCCCGGCTCGGGGGCCGACCTGCTTGACTGGCGGCCGACGCGCTCGCTCGCGACCGAGGCCGAGCTCGAGCAGCAGGACGTGCAGCAGATGATCGACGCGCAGAACGAGTACCGCCGCCGCCGCGGCGCGCCGGAGCTGACCGTGGAGGATGCCGAGCGCATGGCGCGCGAGGACGAGGCCGTGCGCGAGCGCGCCCGGCTGCCGCGCGGGCGCTCCGGCGGCGGGCAGGGGAGCTGAGGGGCGGGCGATGGCGAGGGTGCTCATCGTGGGCTGCGGCTGCCGCGGGCGGGCGCTCGGCCAGCGCCTGATCGCCGACGGCTGGCAGGTGCGCGGCACGACCCGCGACCCCGGCACGGTGGCCGAGATCGAGGCGAGCGGCATCGAGGCCGTGGTCGCCGACCCCGACCGTGTCGGCACGATCTACGAGCAGCTCGACGACGTGAGCGTCGTCGTGTGGGCGCTCGCCTCGGCGCGGGGGGACGAGGAGGCCGTCGCGGCCCTGCACTCGGGGCGCCTCGAGCGCATCCTGGAGAAGCTCGTCGACACGCCCGTGCGAGGCTTCGTCTACGAGGCCGTCGGCAGCGTCGCGGCCGAGCACCTAGTCGCGGGGCGCGCGCTCGTGGAGCGGGCGCAGGCCACGTGGCGGATCCCGTTCGCGCTCATCGAGGCCGACCCCGCCGACCACGAGGCGTGGACGCAGGCCGCGTACGACGCGGTGCTGGCTGCGATCTCCCGCTGACGCAGCGAACGGTTCTTTCCGAAGGCGCTGCGTTTGTGCGTCGCGTCAGGTGCGCAGGCGCTGGCATTTCAGTCGCGAAGAGCGGCCTCCCGCGCGCCGAAACATCAGATGCTTGACAAAAAGATCAGAGGACTTGTAGGGTGCCGGGCCATCGAACGCCATCTAATCGGGGATTTTGGGAGAGGTTGTGGCTCGGCGATACCTACACTCATCCGATCTTTCGTCGGATTCCTCTGATCGTTTTCGTGGGGGGCGGCGCCCTGTCTGCCTTTGCCTGGAGTCGGTCTGCAAGTCCTACTTCGGCGTCGTGGCAGTCGAGGGCGTCGATCTGACCGTCCACGACGGCGAGGTCCACGTCGTTGCCGGCGAGAACGGAGCCGGCAAGTCGACCTTGATGCGTCTGATCGCCCAGTCGATCCACGCCGACTCCGGCACGATCGAGATCCGCGGGGAGCCGGTTCAGGATCCCTCGCCGCGAGCCGCTCGGCGTAGCGGCGTCGCGATGGTCCATCAGGAGTTCGCGCTCGCGCCACACCTAACCGTTGCGGAGAACCTGACCCTGGGTCAGGAGCCCGGTCGGTTCGGCTGGATCGACCGCGCCGCCCAGCGCCGGATGGCGAGGGAGAAACTCGCGAAGGTCGGGCTGGACATCGACCCGTCCACGCCGCTCAGGAGGCTCTCGGTTGCGCAACTCCAGCTCGTCGAGATCGCCAAGGCGCTTGACGACGGAATTCACCTGCTGATCCTCGACGAGCCGACCGCGACCCTGAGCGAGCCCGAGATCGCTCGTCTGTTCGAGGTGATCCGTTCGCTCACGAGCCAGGGGATCGCGATCCTCTACATCTCGCACCGGCTCGACGAGATCTTCAAGATCGGCGACCGGATCACGGTCATGCGTTCCGGCAAGACCGTGGGGACGTACGGCGTCGACGAGATCGACGAGCCGACCCTTGTGAAGCTCATGGTCGGCCGCGACGTGAGCGGCCAGCAGTATGCCTCCGCCGCGGAACGCGGGGATGTGGCCCTGAAGGTCACCGGCCTTGCGGCGCGGAGTCGTCTCAAGGCCGGCAGCCTGGAGGTGCGCTATGGCGAGATCGTCGGCCTGGCCGGGCTCGTGGGTGCGGGCAGGACGGAGCTCTGCAGGGCGATCTTCGGCGCCGATCCTGCCACTTCGGGCGAGATCGAGATCGACGGCCGGTCGGTCAGGATCCGCAGCCCGCGGCAGGCGATCCAGCTCGGGATCGGGTACCTGACCGAGGACCGCAAGGGTGACGGGCTGGCGCTCGGGCTCAGCGTCCAGGAGAACGTGACCATGGGGTCGCCGCCGGCCCTGGCAGGGGGCGTGCTCGACTTCAGGCGAGAGCGTGAGGTCGTGTCGGCGCTGTGTCGCCGACTCGAGATCAAGACCCCCTCGCTGCGCAGCCGCGTTCGGGCCTTGTCAGGCGGCAACCAGCAGAAGGTGATGCTGGCCCGTTGGCTGCGCGCCGACGCGAAGGTCCTGTTGCTCGACGAGCCGGCGCGCGGAGTGGACGTCGGGACGAAGGCGCAGATCTTCAGCCAGATCGTGGAGCTGGCGGAGGCAGGCAAGGCGATCGTCGTGGTCAGTTCCTACCTGCCCGAGCTCCTGACTTTGTGTGACCGCATTTACGTAATGGCCGAGGGGCGGACAGTGGGAGAAGTGACACGAGAGGAATTCAGTGAAGAGCGGATCATCGCGATGGCTGCCGGGGCGGAGGTGACGGCATGACCACCGTCCAGAGCGGCAGCGGGGCTCCCCGCACGGAGCAGATGAAGGCGAAGTTTTCGGAGGTCATCTCCCAGCTCGCCGCGGCTGGCGCGCTGATCGTTCTGTTCATTTATCTGACGTTTGCGTCCGACAACTTCCTCACCTCCCACAACCTCCTCAACGTCGGTACGCAGACAGCAGTGACCGCGATCGTCGCCATGGGGATGACCATGGTGATCATCACTGCGGGGATCGACCTCTCAGTTGGCGCGGTGGCCGCCTTGGCGGGCGTGGTGGCGACCCTGCTCATGGTCGACTCCCACGTCGCGATCCCCATCGCGATCGTCGCCGGCATGGCCGTGGGCGCGGTTTGCGGGCTGATCAGCGGCTTCATGATCACCGTCGCGCTGATCACCCCGTTCATCGCGACGCTGGGCACGATGAGCGTCGCCCGCGGCATGGCGAACATCACGACGGATGCGGTCGCGGTGTCGGGCGTGCCGCCGGAGTTTCGCTGGCTGGGCCAAGGCGAGCTCCTGACGATCCCCGTGCCGATCCTGATCACGGTCGCGGTGGCGATCGTCATCCACCTCACGCTCACCCGCACCCGGTTCGGCCGCCACGCCTACGCGATCGGCTCGAACGAGGAGGCCGCCAAGCTCTCCGGCGTCCCGGTACGGGCCGTGCTCATCGGCGTGTACGTGGTGTGCGGCGCGCTTGCCGGGCTGGGCGGCCTAATTGCTGCCTCCCGAGTGAACTCGGGCCAGCCCTCGTACGGAGTGGGCCTCGAACTCGACGTGATCGCGGCTGCGGTCATCGGCGGCGCGAGCCTGTTCGGTGGCCGCGGGACCGTCGTGGGGACGCTCATCGGGGCCTTCCTCATCGCACTGATCCGCAACGGATCGGTGCTGTTGGACATCAACGTCTTCTACCAGACGATCATCATCGGCGCGGTTATCTGGGCCGCCGTCGCATGGGATGGCCTGCGCCGCCGGCGACTTTCAGGGGAGGTGTGAATCAGGGGTAGGAACGAACCTACGTGTCACTGAGGGTGCGTACTGGGAGGAATGAATGAGGAGTGTGCAATGAAAAAACTGTTGGTGTTAGGTCTGCTCGGCCTCGCCGGCGCGCTGCCACTCGCGGCGTGTGGCTCGGACGGCGATGACGGCGAGGCGTCGGGTGGAGACGGTGGCGGCGAGGACATCGAGATCGCCGTCGTGCCGAAGTACGTCGGCATCGAGTTCTACGAGATGGCCCGCCAGGGCGCCGAGTGCGCCGGCTCGGAAGAGGGCGTGACGATCGCGACCGCGTTCGAGCGCGAACACGAGCGGGTCTACGGCTACTCGATCGAG
>ERZ777003.969-NODE-969-length-49062-cov-7.795478_pt1 | contig 49062 bp, 46 predicted proteins | sample MGYA00374956_ERZ777003 | MGnify/ENA primary metagenome ERZ777003 (study PRJEB29302, sample SAMN06268252) | bioreactor metagenome | isolation source: Joint BioEnergy Institute, California, USA | place: USA:Joint BioEnergy Institute, California, USA | collected...
CCGCGCTACCCGTCGCTCAAGGCGATCATGGGCGCGAAGAAGAAGCCGCTCGACACCAAGTCGACCGGCGACGTCGGCATCGAGCCGGATCGGGTCGGCGAGGCCGGCTCGAAGACCCAGGTCCTCGCGATCAACCCGCCGCCCCAGAAGGAGCCCGGCGAGATCATCGAGGACGAGGACACCGCGGAGACGGTCGAGAAGATCGTCGCCTGGCTCGAGGAAAGGAAGCTGATCTGATGGTGAGCGACGTTAGGCGCGAAACCGTATTTGCCCCCCTGGCAAGGGAGAGTTTCTGATGGCAGGCATCCTGGTCTACGCCCTCCACGACGACGAGGGCAACTTCAACAACAACTCGCTGGGTGCGATCTCCGAGGCCGCGAAGCTCGTCGGCTCCGTCGGCGGTGAGGCCGCGGCCCTGGTCGTCGGCGACGTCGACGACGCCGCCTGCGCCGGCCTCGGCAAGTACGGCGCGACCAAGGTCTACCGGGCCAAGTCGGTGCCGGAGGGCCTCGCCCAGCCGATCGTCGACGCCATGGCGAAGGTGATGACGGACAACTCCATCTCCTACGCCCTGTTCGGCGGCGGCCTGCTCGGCTTCGAGATCGGCGCCGGTCTGACGGCCCGCCTGAACGCCGGCGTGACGATGGAGGTCACCTCGGTCAAGGCCGAGGGCGACAAGCTCATCGCCGAGCGCCCGGTCCTGCAGGACTCCGCGGTCGTCGACGTCGGCTACGTCGGCGAGCCCGGGATCATCATCGGCCGCCTCAACGCGTTCGATGCGCAGGAGAGCGGCTCGGGCGACGCGACCGTCGAGGACGTCGAGGTCGAGCTGTCCGAGTGGTCGACGAAGGCGCGGATGATCACCCGCGGCGAGTCCGGCGACGAGGGCGGCGTCAACATCGAGGACGCCGACATCCTGGTCGGTGCCGGTCGCGGTCTCGGCAGCCCGGAGAACCTCTCCGTGGCCGAGGACCTCGCGAACGCGCTCGGCGGTGCCGTCGCATCGACCCGCGCGATCGTGGACGCCGGCTGGACGCCGTACTCGACGCAGATCGGCCAGACCGGTAAGACGGTCGCGCCGAAGCTGTATCTCGCGGCGGGCATCTCCGGCGCGATCCAGCACAAGGTCGGCATGCAGAACTCGGAGAACATCGTCGCGGTCAACAAGGACCCGAACGCTCCGATCTTCGAGTTCTCGGACCTCGGCATCGTGGGCGATCTCCACAAGATCCTGCCCAAGCTGACCGAGGCGATCAAGGCGAAGAAGGGCGGCTGAGCGATGGCGCAGGCGGTCGAACCGGCCCAGTATCCGCCTCCCTTCGACGAGGCGGACCTGATCAAGCAGCCGACCGATCCGGAAGACGAGCGGATCGAGGTCGGTATCGCGATCGTGGGCGGCGGCCCTGCGGGCCTCGCCTGCGCGAATCGCCTCCTCGACCGGCTCGAGGACGAGCCGGAGCTGGCCGAGAAGCTCGGCGAGGTCCCGGTGGCCGTGCTCGAGAAGGGCAAGGTCGCCGGGGCGCACGAGCTCTCCGGGGCGAACATGAAGCCGCACGTGATGCGGGAGCTGTTCCCGGACCTCCAGCCCGAGGACTGGCCGTTCGCCTACCAGGAGGTGACCAAGGACGCGGTCTACCTGCTGACGAAGCGCGCGGCGCTGCCCCTCGTGCCGATGCCGCCGAACTTCCGCAACCACGGCAACTACGTGATCTCGGTGTCGAAGCTCGCCCGTTTCCTGGCCGAGAAGGCCGAGGAGAAGGGCGCCTACATCCTCACCGAGACCGTCGCCGATGCCCTCCTGGTCGAGGACCGGATCGTCAAGGGCGTGCGTTCCGGCGACCGTGGCCGCGGCAAGGACGGCGAGCCGCTCGGCAACTTCGAGCCGGGCTCCGACGTCGTCGCGAAGGCGACCGTCCTCGCCGAGGGGACGCTCGGCCACCTGACCCAGGCCGCCACCGAGTACTTCGATCTCGCCGGCTCGCTGCCCGTGCGCTGGGAGCTGGGCGTGAAGGAGGTCTGGGAGGTCCAGAAGCCGCTCGACAAGGTCATCCACACGATGGGCTGGCCGCTGCGCAAGGCCGCGAAGTGGAACGAGTTCGGCGGCAGCTTCATCTACCCGATGGGCGAGGACAAGCTCTGCATCGGGATGGTGATCGGGCTCGACTACACGGACTCGACGCTCTCCTGCCACGACCTGCTGCAGGAGCTGAAGACGCACCCGTTCGTCCGCAAGCTGCTCGAGGGCGGCAAGCGGGTCGCGTGGGGCGCGAAGACGATTCCGTCGGGCGGCTACTTCGCGATGCCGCGGAGCCTCGCGGTCCCGGGCATGGTGATCGCGGGCGACGCCGCGAGCATGGTCAACGTGCCGACGCTGAAGGGCGTCCACTACGCGCTCCGCGCCGGCATGCTCGCCGCGGACGCGATCGTGGACTCGCTCAAGCAGGACTCGGTCAACTTCGAGAACTACCACGAGGCGGTCCACAAGTCGGAGATCGGCGAGGACCTCTTCGAGTCGCGCAACATGCGCGCGCCGTTCTCGAAGGGGTTCTTCATCGGCGGCGCGATCGCCAGCGCGATGACGATCACGAAGGGCGCGTTCCCCGGCGGCAAGTGGAGCTACGAGCCGGACACCGAGATTCCGATGCGCGACGGCGGCGCCTCCAAGCGCTACCCGGAGCCCGACAACGAGCTCACGTTCAACAAGCTCGACTCGGTGTTCCTCTCGGGCAACGCCACGCGCGACGATGCGCCGAACCACGTGCGCATCCAGCGGCACGTCCCGCGCGAGCTGGCGAAGACGTGGGTCAACCTGTGCCCCGCGCAGGTCTATGAGATCCCCGAGGACCAGCTCGAGAACGGGGCGCCCACGGTGGACGTCCACGTGACCGCGTCCAACTGCGTGCAGTGCGGCGCGATCAACGCCAAGGGCGGTCGCCTGACCATGCCCGAGGGCGGCGACGGGCCCCTCTACCAGGAGACCTGATCTGAAACCGGTTCGGCTTCGGCTGCTCGACGACCACGAGGTCGTCGTGCGGCCGATCGAGCCGGGGGACAAGGACGCGCTGGCGCGCGGCTTCGAGCGGCTGAGCGAGGAGTCGCGCTACCAGCGGTTCATGACCGGGATCCAGGAGCTGAGCCAGGGCGAGCTCGCGTACCTCACCGAGGTCGACCACCACGACCACGAGGCGCTGATCGCGTTCAACGCGAAGGACCTGGACGAGGGGGTCGGCGTGGCGCGGTTCGTGCGGGCACCCGGCTCCGATGCGGCCGAGGCCGCCGTCACCGTGATCGACGACTGGCAGGGCCGCGGTCTCGGCACCGCGCTGTGCAACCTGCTCGCCGAGCGCGCTCGGGAAGAAGGCGTGAAGCGCTTCACCGCGCTGATGCTCGCCGGGAACACGCAGATGCTCGACGTGCTCGCCTCACTCGGCCCGGCCGAGGTGCTCTCGCGCGAGGCCGGCACCGTCGAGATCTCGGTCGACCTGCCCGAGGAGGGCATCGGCGAGCACCTGGCGGGCGTCCTGCGCGTCGCCGCCGGCGGCACGATCGAGCTCGCGACCCCGCCCTGGGGCCTGCGGGCGCTGAAGGACGGGGAGCCCTAGGCGGTCGCCGGGGCGCTCGGGGATCCGGCGCGGGCGAAGCTCGCGATCGCGTCGGCCACCGCCTGCGGCTGGTCGAGCGGCGAGAACGTCGCGGCGTTCGCGATCGTCCTGATCTCCGCGTCGGGGACCATCGCGGCCAGCTCGCGCGCGTGCTCGAGCTTGAAGAACTTGTCGTCCACACCCCAGACGAAGCGGATCGGGCGCCCGAACGAGCGCAGCCGCTCCGCCGCCTCGAGCGTATGGCGCTTGTCGATGCCGGCCGCGAGCTTGCGGGTGTCGCGGCGGATGTCGAGGTCGGAGAGCACCGGCTCCAGGAACGACTTCACGAGCCCCGGGTCGAGCGGGTTGGTGGTCAGCATCCCGTAGGTGAAGCGCGCGATCGGGCCGATGCGGAACGGCTGCACGAGCGCGGTGGTGCCGCCGGGGACGCGGGCGATCGGCGGGATCAGGCTGAACGGGAACGGCGTGAAGTGCTCGAGGGTGTCGCTGTTGGTGAGGATGAGGCGCTCGATGCGCTGCGGGTACTTCGCGGTGAAGACCTGCGACATCGCACCGCCGGTGTCGTTGCCGACGAGCGTCGCCCGGTCGAGGCCGATCTCGTCCATGAAGTTGGCGATCAGGTCCGCGAAGGCGGGAGGGGAGAGGTCCGCGTGCGGTTCGAGCGCGAGCCGGTGGGAGCCCATCGGCCACTCGGGGACGATGCAGCGGAACTCGCCTTCGAGCGCGTCGGCGACGCCCCGCCACAGCTGCCCGTTGACGAGGAAGCCGTGGACGAAGAGGAGCGGATCGCCGGTCCCGCGGTCGAGGTACGAGAGCTTGCCCTGGGGGATGGCGGCTGTCTTCACGATGCTCCTCTAAGTCGGTTGACCTGTACCCGCAGGAACGTCGGCCACGCCCGCGGGCGAGTCGCCGCCGCGGCGAGCAACGGCGTCGGGTCGAAATGCGCCCGGCGCTCGGCGCAGAGGCCGTCGCGCAGGACGATGCGGTCGATGCAGGGCCAGCTGATCGGCTTGCCGCCCAGGGTGCCCTGGAGGGTGAAGTTGATGTAGACGAGCGCGTCTCCCGGAGAAGCGGCCTCAGGGGCGGCCGGGCTCCGCTTCGCCCCTACGGGCTCCGCGGTCGCGGCCCAGTCGTGCACCGTCGCGTGGAGGTCCGGGATGAGCGTGAACGTGGGCCGCACGAAGCCCTCCCGGAACGCGCGCTTGCCGACGAGCGTGGGCAGCTGCGGCTGGATCATGCGCACGTCGTCGATGAGATGGGGTTCGAAAAAGTCGGCGAACTCGTCGGGACCGGCCGGCGCGCGCCAGCCCTCGATGAAGGCCTCGACCCAGCGTTCCACCGAAGCGGCCGGCGCTGAGGCGTCTGTCTGCGTGGTCATGGGGTGCTCCCGTCCGCTCGCGGGCTTAACATACAGGCTGTACGTATCTAACATACATACAGTCTGAATGTCAACCACCCCAGCCAATTCCCCGTCCCGGCGGACGCAGAGCGAGCGCTCCGAGGCCACCCGCGGAGCGTTGGTCGCAGCGGCCCGCCGCCTGTTCGCCGAGCGCGGCTACGCCGCCGTCGGTACGGAGGAGATCGTCCGCGAGGCCGGCGTCACCCGGGGCGCGCTCTACCACCACTTCGACGGCAAGCGCGACCTGATGCGGGCCGTCTACGAGCAGCTCGAGCAGGACCTCTCCGCCGAGTTCGGCACGCGGGTCACCCCGGGCGCGGACCCGCTCACGGTCCTGCGGGAGGGTGCGGAGACCTTTCTCGACCAGTGCCTCGAGCGGGAGGTGCAGCAGATCGCCCTGCTCGACGCGCCCGCGGTGCTCGGGTGGGAAGAGTGGCGCGAGATCAACGCGCGCTACGCCCTCGGACTGATCGAGGGGGTGCTCTCGCACGGCATGGAGGCCGGCGTCATCCGCGAACAGCCGGTGCGCCCCCTCGCCCATGCGCTGATCGGCGCCCTCGACGAGCTGGCGATGCTCGTGGCCCGCTCGGGCGACCCCGAGGCCACCAGGGCCGAGGTGGGCAAGACGCTCTCGGCGCTCGTCGACGGCCTGCGGGCCTAGGCCACGCGAGGGACGACGAGCACCGGGCAGGAGGCGAGGCGCATGACCTTGCCCGACACGTTGCCCTCGAGCGCGTGGCGCACCGGGCCGTAGCCGCGGGAGCCGACGACGAGCAGGTCGAAGTCCGCGGAGCGCGCGGCGAGCGCCTGGCCCGGGTCGCCCTCGTCCTCGCCGACGGTGATCGTCTCGAGGCTGGCGTCCAGCTCTCGCGCAAGCGAGGCGGCAACGTCGCGGGCGTGGGTCGACTCCGTGCGGCCGTCGTAGCCGACGCCGATGCGGTCGATCTCGAGCGGCCGGTCGCTTTCGGCGAACCCGCGCGGGGCGACGAGGACGGCGCAGGGGGCGCCCTGCAGCATGCGCTCGCCGACGCTGCCGGGCAGCACGCGCCCGATCCCGCCGCGGTGCGTCGAGCCGATCACGACGACGTCGGCCTCCTCGTCCTCCGCGATCTCGGTCAGCGCGCGCGGGGCGGAGACGCCGCCGAAGGTCCGCAGGCGGAACGCGACATCGGGGCCGAGCACGCTGCGCGCCGACTCCGTCAGGCTCCGGTCGGCCTCCGATGTCGCCCGCTCGAAGGCGCCGGGCGGCATCGCCAGCGGGTCGAGGTTCTCGAGCGCGGCGGCGAGCACGATCTGGGCGCCGTCGATCGCCGCGAGCGCCCGCGCGAGGGTGAGCGCGTCGCGCGCGGCGTCGCTGCCGTCGTATCCCACGAGGATCCTGCGGTACATCGGGACCAGACTAAGGCCGGGGCGGGCGGAGCGATGCCCGGCCGCCGCTAAACTCAGCCGCGATGAAGACCGGGATCCACCCTGAGTACACGCTTGCCCACGTGCGCTGCTCGTGCGGCAACGAGTTCTATACGCGCTCGACGAAGCCGGAGATCCACGTGGAGATCTGCTCGGAGTGCCACCCCTTCTACACCGGCAAGCAGAAGCTCGTCGACACCGGTGGCCGCGTTGAGCGCTTCAAGCGCAGGGCGGCGCGCTCCCAGCGACGCGGCTAAGCGGCTCCCGTGAGCAACGGCCGTACGGAGGGGACCGCGGTCGACGCCGCGCCCATGCCCGACGGCAAGGCGGTGGCGGTCAAGGACGCCCCGATCGGCGGCCAAGCCGTGCTCGAGGGCGTGATGATGCGCGGCGTCTCGACGTGGGCCGTCGCCGTGCGCAAGCCCCCCGAGCTCGGTCCTGACGGCGAGCCCGTCGGCCCCGGCGAGATCGAGGTCACGTCCGAGCCGCTCGTCTCCTGGGCCAAGCGCCACCGCATCCTGCGGCTGCCGATCATCCGCGGCGTCGTCGCGCTCGGTGAGTCGCTCAAGATCGGCTTCCGCGCCCTCGCCATCTCGGCCAACGCCCAGCTCGTCGCCGAGGAGGGCGAGGAGGAGCCGGAGCCGATCGGGGGCTTCACCTGGGGGCTCACGATCGCGCTGTCGATGGCGCTCGCGATCGGGCTCTTCTTCGTGGTCCCGGTCGGCGCCACCAGCCTGATCAAGGACTGGCTCGGCTCGGCGTTCCTGTTCTGGCTCGTCGAGGGGATCCTGCGAACCGCGATCTTCATCGGCTACATCGTCGCGATCAGCCGCCTGCCCGATCTGCGGCGGGTGTTCGAGTACCACGGCGCCGAGCACAAGACGATCTCGTGCTACGAGGCCGGAGACCGGCTCGTGCCCGCGCGGGCGGAGCGCTACTCGCGCCTGCATCCGCGCTGCGGCACCAGCTTTCTGCTGATCGTGATGGTCCTCGCGATCTTCGTCTTCGCGCCGATCGGCCTGCCCGAGTGGTACTGGCTGCTGCTCTCGCGCATCCTCGGCATCCCGCTGATCGCAGGCCTCTCCTACGAGGTGATCAAGTGGGCCGGCAAGAACCGGCGCAAGCGCTGGGTTCGCGCCGTGATGTGGCCGGGGCTCATGCTCCAGAACCTGACGACGCGCGAGCCCGACCGCGAGCAGCTCGCCGTTGCGATCGCTGCCCTCGAGGCCGTCCTCGCGGTCGAGAACCCCGAGGAAGCGGCGAAGGACGCGGACGCGATCGAGATCGTCGCCTAGCGGGGCGGCGCTCGAAGGTCGCGAGCGGGCCGAGCGCGGCCGTTGCTGCCTGCTGCCGCGGCCCGCGATATTCTGACAACGGGCATGGTCAGTTGGACCGACAGGGGCGAGGGGTCGCGCCGCGAGTTCCTGCGCGATGCCGCGGCTGCCGGTGCCGTGGTCGCTTCCGCCTCGCCCATGGCCGCGCTCGCACGCGCCATCCCGCGCCGGGCGCGCGGCAAGTCGGTGGCCGTCCTCGGCGGTGGCATGGCCGGCCTCACGGCCGCGCACGAGCTGATCGAGCGCGGCTTCAAGGTCACGGTCTACGAGCCGGTGCGGCTCGGCGGCAAGGCCCGCAGCATTCCGGTCCCCGGGACCGCGAAGGGCAAGCGCAGGGCGCTGCCGGGCGAGCACGGCTTCCGCTTCTTCCCCGGCTTCTACCACCACGTCCCGGACTCGATGCGCCGGATCCCGTACGGGGACAACCCGAACGGCGTCTGGGACAACCTGGTCGACGCCACCGGGACGCTTTCGGCCCGCGCCAACGGCCGCCCCGACGCCCTCTTCCTCGGGATCCTCTGGGCCCCGAACGAGATCCTCTCGGTCGAGGGGCTGCGGCAGATCCTGCTCGAGGAGATCCTCGGCGGGAAGGGCCTGCGCCCGGACGAGCTCGCGTTCTTCGTCCAGCGCCTCCTGATCTTCGTCACGAGCTGTGACGAGCGCCGCTACGGGCAGTGGGAGAAGGTCCCGTGGTGGGAGTTCGTCCAGGCCGACCGCTTCTCCGACGAGTACCGGACGATCATCGCCCGCGGCCTCACCCGCTCGCTCGTCGCCGCGAAGGAGGAGGTCGCGAGCACGCGCACGATCGGGAACATGGGCGAGGCGTTCGTGATGAACATCCTCGGCCGCGGCAACGACGGTGCCCTCGACCGCGTGCTGAACGCGCCGACCAACGAGGCCTGGATCAACCCGTGGGTGCGCCACCTGCGCAAGCTCGGCGTTCGCTTCGAGGTGGGACAGAAGGTCACAGGGCTCGAGCTCAAGGGCGGCGAGGTCGAGAGCGCGGTAGCCGTCGACTGGCGCGGGCGCAAGCGCCGCATCGACGCCGACTGGTTCGTCTGCGCGATGCCCGCGGAGCGTGCGCGGCGCCTCTGGAACAAGAAGGTGCTGAAGGCGGATCCCAAGCTCGAGGGGATGAACGACCTCTTCGTCGACTGGATGGTGGGCATCCAGTACTTCCTGCGCGAGAAGATCGAGATCACCCGCGGCCACATCACCTTCGCCGACTCGCCCTGGGCGCTGACCGCGCTCACCCAGGCCCAGTTCTGGGAGCACCGGAACTTCCCGAAGACGTACGGCGACGGCAAGGCCGTGGATTGCCTCTCCGTCGACATCTCCGATTGGGACACCCCGGGCCTGCTCTACAACAAGCCCGCGAAGAAGTGCACGCCGAAGCAGGTCGCGAAGGAGGTCTGGGCCCAGATCGAGGCGCACCTCGCCGACCGCGGCGAGTTCGCGCTGAACAAGAAGATGGTCCACTCCTGGTTCCTCGACCCCGGCGTGACCTGGGATCCGAAGCGCAAGCGCAACCGCAACGCGACGCCGCTGCTCGTGAACACCGCCGGCTCCTGGGAGAAGCGACCCGAGGCGGCCACCGAGGTCCCGAACCTCTTCCTCTCCGGCGACTACGTGAAGAACGACATCGACCTGGCGACGATGGAGGGGGCGAACGAGTCCGCCCGCGACGCCGTGATCGCCCTGCTCGACCGCGTCGGCTCGAAGGCCGACCCCCCGGCCAAGTACAAGCTCTACGACCCACCCGAGTTCGAGCCGCTGAAGGCCATCGACCGCGAGCTCTACAAGGCCGGCCTGCCCAACGTGCTGGAGGTGCGCGGGGCCCAGCGGGCGGCGGCGCGGGGCTGAATAGCCCGCGCCACCCTGCAGCCCCACGCCGAACGTCCCGCCGTACGGTCTATAGGAGGGATTGCGGGACGTTCGATGTGTGGGGGGCGGCGCTGCACTGCGGCCGTCCGAGGTGTGTCTGCGCCGCACTGCGGCCGTCCGAGGTGCGCCGCGGCACTTCGGTGCGGGGTTGGGCTGGGTAGGGCGGCGTTTGTGTGGGTTCGGTTCGCCTTCGAGCTGCCGCGGGCCGGATTTCGGGGCCGTGGGCGTTGAGTGAAGGGTTGTGCCGCTTATAGCGGCAAAAGTCTTCAGTCAACGAGGGGGAGGGGCGCTAGCGCGTCACGCGCCCCGGGGCCCGGTGGCGCGTGGCGCATCAGCAGTCATATGTGACGCTCCTGGTGCCCACACACCTCACCCTCGGACGGCCACAACGCGAGCGCGAACCACACCGAACGTCCCTCGCACCCCTCCATAGGCCGTACGGCGGGACGTTCGGCAGGCGCCGCGTCCCTCGCGGGCCAGCCGCGCAGGTAGCCTCATTCCCGTGATCGAGAGACTGGTCGAACAGGTTGAAGAGCGCTTTGCCGAGCTCGAGCGCCAGATGTCGGATCCCGAGGTGATCGCGGATCGGGAGCGGTACGCCGCGGTCGGGCGGGAGTACCGCCAGCTCGAGGAGGCCAACGCGCTCGCGGCCGAGTGGCGCCGCCTACGGGGTGACCTGGAGGGGGCGAAGGAGATGCTCGCCGAGGACGACGATCCCGAGCTGCGGAAGATCGTCGCGGAGGCGCCGGAGCGCCTGCGCCAGCTCGAGGAGGAGATTCGCCTGGCGATGGTCGAGCGCGACCCGAACGACTCGAAGAACGTGATCGTCGAGATCCGGGCGGGCGCCGGCGGCGACGAGGCGGCCCTGTTCGCGGGCGACCTCTACAAGATGCTCACCCGCTACGCGGAGGAGCGCGGGTTCAGCGTGGAGGACCTGGGCAGCTCGCCGGCGGAGGTCGGCGGGTTCAAGGAGGTCACCTTCGAGATCAAGGGCGAGGGGGCCTACTCCGTGTTCAAGTTCGAGGGGGGCACCCACCGCGTGCAGCGAGTCCCGAAGACCGAGTCCCAGGGCCGCATCCACACCTCGACGGCGACCGTCGCCGTGCTCCCCGAGGCCGAGGAGGTCGAGGTGGAGATCAACCCGGAGGACCTGCAGATCGACGTCTACCGCTCGTCCGGCCCCGGCGGGCAGTCGGTGAACACGACGGACTCCGCCGTGCGCATCACCCACAAGCCCAGCGGGATCGTCGTCTCGATGCAGGACGAGAAGTCCCAGCTGCAGAACCGGGAGAAGGCGATGCGGGTGCTGCGCGCGCGCCTGTACGAGCGCGCGCTCGAGGAGCAGCGCCAGGCCGTGGCCGCCGAGCGCCGCTCCCAGGTCGGGACCGGCGAGCGTTCGGAGAAGATCCGCACCTACAACTTCCCCCAGGGCCGGGTCACCGATCACCGCGTGAAGCTCACCGCGCACAACCTCGACGAGGTCCTGAACGGCAGCCTGCGCGAGTTCACCGACGCGCTCGCCGCCGAGGAGAAGCGCGCCCGGCTCGAAGCGCAGACGGCCGAAGCGGCGAGCGCATGACCGCGACCACCGGCAGCGTCCACGAGGCCCTGACAGCGGCCACGGACGCGCTGGCCGCCGCCGGCGTCGAGACGCCCCGCCTCGACGCCGAGATCCTCCTGTCGGAGGCGAGCGGCCGCTCGCGCGCGGCGCTCGTCGCCGAGCCCGAGTACCCGATCGACGCGCAGGCGGCCCGCGCTTTCGGCGCGATGGTCCGCCGCCGCATCCAGCGCGAGCCCGTGGCCTACATCCTCGGCCGCAAGGGCTTTCGGCGGATCGAGCTCGAGGTCGACCCGCGCGTCCTGATCCCGCGGCCGGAGACGGAGCTGCTGGTCGAGCTCGCGCTTGAGCTGCAGCCCCGCAGCCTGCTCGACGTCGGCACCGGGTCGGGCGCGATCGCGCTCGCGGTCGCCGATGAGCTCGACGGCGTCGACATCGTCGGCATCGACACGTCGCTCGAGGCGCTGGCGGTCGCCCGGGCCAACGCCCTGCGGCTCGGCCTCGGCGAGCGCGTGCGCTTCGCGGTCGAGGCCGAGGGCGAGTACGACGTCGTCGTCGCGAACCTCCCGTACGTCTCCGAGGAGGAATGGAAGACGCTCGCGCCCGAGATCACCCGGCACGAGCCGCGCAGCGCGCTCGTCCCGGGGCCGAGCGGGCTCGAGGCGATCGAGGAGCTGCTCGGCCGTATCTCGGTGGGGGAGCTGAGCGCCGGCGCGATCGGGCTCGAGGTGGGGGCCGGGCAGGCGATGGCGGTCGCCGAGATGGTGCGCCGGGCCGGGTTCGAGCGGGTCGAGGTCCGCGCCGACCTTGCGGGCACGGGCCGGGTCGTCGTCGGGCGGTGACGCGGGTCGTCTCGATCGAGCGCGACGGGGCGGCGGCCGCGCGCGCGGAGCTCGAGCGGACGATCGCCGGCGGCGGCGTCGCGATCTTCCCCGCGGACACCCTCTACGGACTCGCGTGCGACCCCCTGCGCGAGGAAGCGATCGCCCGTATCCACGCGCTCAAGGGGCGCGACGACGGCAAGCCCTCGGCGGTCCTCTACTTCTCGCCGCTCGCGATGCGCGAGCTCGTCTCGAGCCTGGGGCCGCGCACCCGCGAGGCCCTCGGCGCGTTGCTGCCGGGCCCCGTGACCCTGGTCGTCGCGAACCCGGAGCGCCGCTACCCGCTCGCCTGTCGTGAGGACCCCGAGCGGCTGGGCGTCCGGCTGATCGAGGGCCCGCTCGGCGGCGCGATGTGCCCGCTCTTCCAGACGAGCGCGAACCGCGCCGGCGAGCCGGCGCCCGCGCGCTTCGACGAGATCGACCCGGAGGTGCTCGCGGGCGCCGATCTCGCGATCGACGGCGGGGAGCTCTGCGGCGCGCCGTCGACCGTCGTCGACATCACCGCGATCGAGGACGGCGGCCCGGCGCGCGTGCTGCGGGAGGGCGCGTTGGCGGGCGCGGAGGTCGAGTCCCGGCTCGCTGGTATCGTCGCGCCGCCATGAGGATCGCAATCGGCGCCGACCACGCCGGATACACGCTGAAGCAGCACCTGATCGGCGTCCTGGAGCAGGACGGCCACGAGGTCATCGACCTCGGCACGGACTCGGAGGAGTCGGTCGATTACCCGCCGATCTGCGCCGGCGTCGCCAAGAAGGTGGTCGAGGGGGAGGCCGACCGCGGGATCGTCCTCGGCGGCAGCGGGCAGGGCGAGCAGCTCGCCGCGAACAAGGTGAAGGGCGCCCGCGCCGCGCTCTGCAACTGCCTCTACACGGCCCGCTACTCGCGCCTTCACAACGACGCCAACGTGCTCTCGATGGGCGCGCGCGTCGTCGGCACGGGGCTCGCGGAGGAGATCCTCAAGACCTGGCTCGAGACCGAGTTCGATGGCGGCCGCCACGCCCGCCGGGTCGAGCAGCTCGCGGCGATCGAGCGCGGCGAGCTTCCCTGAGCGCCTAGCTGCCGAGCTCCGCGCCCGCGGCGCGGATGAACATCTCGCGCGCCCGGTCGAGCTCCGGCGTGCGTCCGCGTTCGATCCACTCGAGGCTCAGGCCCTCGGCGGCGGCGATCACCATCGTCGCGCCGGTACGCGCTCGCGCGGCCGGGACGCCGGTGCGCTGCAGGTAGTCGATGCCGACCTGGCGGAAGCCTTCCTTGACCTGCCGCATGACGGCGCGGACATCGTCCTCGACCACGGAGACGGCGTTCAGGTCGAAGTAGGCGCGGGCGAGCCGGACGTCGGTCTCGAGCAGCGCCCAAACGCCGTCGAGCATGCCGCGGACGACGCCCTCGGGTGTCTCCGGCTCGCCCAGCGTGCCGATGATCTCCTCGGTGATCCGCTCGCCGAGGAGCTGCGCCGCGGCCGCGATCGCCCCCTGCTTCGAACCGAAGTGGTAGGAGACGAGCGCCTTGTTCTCGCCCGCGCGGGCCGCGATCTTGGCGATCGTGACGCCCGCGTATCCCTCGGACATGAGCACCTCGAGGCAGGCCTCGAGGATGCGTTCCCGCGCGCCGCTTGGGGGCCGGCCGGGACGGGGCCTCCCGGCCGGCCGGGCCGCGCTTGAGCTCAAGCCGGGGCGCCCTCGCCGAGGACCGCCGGGTCGAGCCCCATCGCGGCGAGCTTCTTCGACAGCGCCTTCGTCGCGTACTCGAAGATCTCGGACGAGTGGTAGAAGGGCGTCTCGAAGTTGTAGGGGTCGTCGACCCACGGCGGGACGAACACGAGCGGGGCCACCGGGAGCGTCTCCTTGAGCGTCTCGATGACGATGTCCGCGTTCTTGCGGTCCGCCTTGATCGCGTCGGCGAGGAACTTGACGCCGAACCCGACGTGCCGGGACTCGTCGCGGTTGACCGCGGTGAAGCCCTGGACGAAGCCCGGGAACCAGCCGCGCTCCTTCAGCGCCCGCAGCATGAACCGGGCCGCGGTGAGGGCGAGCATGCCCTCGATCACGATCATGTAGGTCGTCACGCCGCGGACGAGGGCGGGGAAGTCCTCCGGGTCCTTGCGCAGGGCCTCGGCGGCCTCGTGCAGGATCCCGTCGAACAGCGTCTCCCAGTCCTTGTTGACGACGTAGCGGTGCTGGTTGAGCTGCTGGCCGATGTTCTCGGCGTCCGAGTTGAACACCTCGCGGTAGAAGCGGTCCCAGAAGACGACGTGCTTGGCCTCGTCGGCGATCTGGGTGGTGAGGAAGAGCTGCGCCTCCTTCTCGGGGGCCGCGATCGCGAACGGAAGCAGCTCCACCGTGACCCGGTCCTCGGCGATGAAGAACTCGGAGAAGCCGAACTCCATGAACTGGCGCTCCTCATCGGTGAACATGCTCTGGTCCGCCCACTGGCGGGCGTCCTCGGTGAAGTCGAAGTCCTCGGTGGTCCAGTGCTGGCGCTGCCACCGCATGAAGAGCTTTTCGTAGGACGGAGCGGCCTCGATGATCCGGTCGAGGCCCGCCATCACCTTGTCGATGTCGCCGTCGAGCAGGACCTGCAGGGCCGCCTCGTCTTCGGCCAGGCGTTCAGGCGTGTGCGCCGGCGCGCCGTTTCCGGATCCGTTCTCGGTCATCTCTCTCCTCCTCCGAAGCCAGGGGTCGTCTGCGGCAATTATTAGTCGTTCGACTAATAAATGTCAACCCGAGCGCTGCGTCGGCTCGCTCGCGTAACGTGTGAATCGCACCCGCACGACCGGAGGAATCGAGTTGGCAGACCTGCCCGAGGACTTTCAGACCGCACCCCTGGAGGAGGTGGACCCGGCAATCGCCGAGGTCCTGCGACGCGAGCTGCGCCGACAGCAAACGACGCTGGAGATGATCGCCTCCGAGAACTTCGTCCCGCAGGCGGTCCTCGACGCGGCGGGCTCGGTGCTCACGAACAAGTACGCCGAGGGCTACCCGGGGCGCCGCTACTACGGCGGGTGCGAGGAGGTCGACGTCGCCGAGCAGCTCGCGATAGACCGGGCGAAGGAGCTCTTCGGCGCGAGCTTCGCCAACGTCCAGCCGCACGCCGGCGCCCAGGCCAACAACGCCGCCTACATGGCGATGCTCCAGCCCGGCGACACGATCATGGGGTTGGCGCTCGACCACGGCGGCCACCTGACGCACGGGATGAAGATCAACGTCTCGGGCAAGCTCTACAACGTCGTCGCCTACCACGTGCGCCGCGAGGACTACCGCGTCGACATGGAGGAGGTCGAGCGGCTCGCGCACGAGCACAAGCCGAAGGTGATCGTCGCCGGGTGGTCGGCGTACCCGCGCCACCTCGACTTCGCGAAGTTCCGCGAGATCGCCGACTCGGTGGGGGCGAAGCTGATGGTCGACATGGCCCACTTCGCGGGCCTCGTCGCGGCGGGCGAGCACCCGAGTCCGGTCCCGCACGCGCACGTGGTCACGACCACCGTGCACAAGACCCTGTGCGGTCCGCGCAGCGGCATGATCCTCACCAACGACGAGGAGCTCGCCACGGCGATCGACAAGGCGATCTTCCCCGGCCAGCAGGGCGGCCCGCTGATGCACATCATCGCGGCGAAGGCCGTCGCGCTCGGGATCGCGCAGTCGAACCAGTTCAAGGCGCGCCAGGCGCAGACGGTCGCCAACGCGAAGGCGTTCGCGGAGGCGCTGATCGGCCACGGCGTCGAGGTGCTCACGGGCGGGACCGATGTCCACCTCGTGCTCGTCGACCTGAGCCCGACGGGCCTCGACGGCAAGACCGCGGAGACGCGCCTCGAGGAGGTCGGGATCACGGTGAACCGCAACGCGATCCCGTTCGACGAGCGGCCGCCGATGAACCCGTCGGGGCTGCGCATCGGCACGCCCGCGCTGACCACCCGGGGCCTGGTCGAGGACGACATGCGCGAGATCGCCGAGGTGATCGCGATCGCGCTCTCCGACCGCTTCGACGCCGAGCGCGACGCGCTCTCCGAGCGCACGGCGGCGCTCATGGAGCGCTACCCGCTCTACCCGCAGCTCACGCCGGCCGCGGCCTAGGCATCCCGGCCGGCCCGGACCTCGTCCGAGCCGGCCGGTGCCAGAGGGGGAATCAGCCGATCACGCCGGCCCAGAGCCCGGCGTTCGTGAACGTCGCAGTGCCGCCGCCTGCAACCGAGTACATGAGCTTGAACGTGTACTTCCCGGGCGGAGCCGGGAAGACGAGCCAGCCTCCGCGCGTGGGGACGACCGCGCCGTCGACGTCGCCGGTCCCCGGCGTCGTAAAGCGCATCTGCGGCTCGGACGTGCTGAATTCAAGGACGCGCGGTGCGCCCGGCAGGAGCGTCGGCTCGTACAGGTGGACCTGGGCCTTCGCGTTCTGCGGGCCGCCGTCGATCTCGCCCGTCGCGCGCGCGTAGATCGCGACGAGCCCGGTGCGCGGGACCTTGACGGTGACCGACGGGCCGCCGAGGTCCGTGGCCGGGATCGAGGCCGTGGGCAGCGGGCCGGCCTCCCCGTCGACCTTGACGAGATCGAGGTTCTTCGCCTTCACCGCGTTCTTCGCCAGGTTGCGGGTCTTGACCGCCCCGGGGGCGATGTCGTTCGACTTGACGGAGTTCTTGCCGGGCAGTGCGAGCGCCGTGCCGGAGACGGCCACGGTGAGCGCGACCATCGAGACGAGCAACGCCGGCGACGGCCGACCGAGCTTGGGAACCATTCGGGTTCAAACCTCCCGTGTTGGAGTCTTCACTGACTCCCCCCAGAAAACCGGATAGGCCGGTCAATACCCCAAACCGCGCCCCGCGCCGTAAGTTTCGCCGGTCATGAGGGTCTGGGTGGATTGCACCGCGGCCGCGCACCCGATCGTGCTGCGACCGATCATCGAGGGGCTGGCCGCGCGCGGGCACGAGGTGGCGGTCACCGCCCGCGAGTACGGGCAGACCGTCGGAATCCTCGAGCGGCTCGGGATCGCGCACGACGTGATCGGCGCGCACGCCGGCGCCTCGACGCTCGCCAAGGGGGCCGCGGTCGGCGCCCGCAGCGCACGGCTCGTGCGCTGGGCGCGCCGCAAGGGGCCTTTCGATCTGGCGCTCGCGCACGGCTCCGTGGACATCGCCGTCGTCGGCAAGCTCCTGCGGATCCCGACCGTGCAGATGCAGGACTACGAGTGGGCAGGCCTGCAGCGCAAGCTGAGCTGGCGGGCCGCCCGCCGGGTGATCGTTCCCGACGCGATCCCGATCGACCGCCTCGAGCGCGCAGGCGCGAGTCGCGACAAGCTCTTCCTCTACCCGGGCCTCAAGGAGGACTACTACCTCTCGGACTTCACCCCGGACCCGCGGGTGCTCGAGGAGCTCGGGATCGACCGGGCCCGCATCCTCGCGATCGTGCGGCCCCCGCCGGAGACCTCGGCCTACCACGCGGACAACCCGATCTACGGGGCGGTCCTCGACCGCCTCGCCGCGGACGAGCGGGTGACGGCGGTCGTCATCCCGCGCACGGAGCGCCAGCGCGCGGAGCTGGCGGAGCGCGGCGAGCCGTCTCTGATCGTGCCGGCGAAGGCCGTCGACGCGCAGAGCCTGATCGCGTACGCGGACCTCGTCGTGAGCGCGGGGGGCACGATGAACCGTGAGGCCGTCGCGCTCGGCACGCCCGTCTACACGATCTTCAGCGGGCGCATGGGGGCGGTTGACGAGAAGCTGATCGCCGAGGGGCGCTTGCGGGAGCTGCGCGACGCGGCCGAGCTCGAGCTGCGCAAGCAGGAGCGCGAGCCGGGGGCGATTGCGCCCAGGGACCCCGACATACTCGTGCGCGCGGTCCTCGCGGCGGTGGAATAGTCGCGCCGAGCCATGTTCGTCAACGACAGGCCAGACACCCTCGACGCGCTCCTCGCCTTCGCAGTGGCGGCGCTCGTCGCGTGGATGCTGGTCCCGCTGGCCGAGCGGCTCGCACGGCGGATCGGCGCGATCGACTACCCGAACGAGCGCAGCCTGCACACGACGCCGATGCCGAAGCTGAGCGGCCTCGCGATCTTCGTCGCGGTCTGCGTCGCGACCATCCTCTTCCTGCCGTGGGCCCAGCAGACGCAGGCGCTGCTCGCCGGCGCGGTCGTGATCGTCGTCGTCGGCGTGGTCGACGACCTCTACGACCTGCCCGCGCTGCTCAAGCTGGTCGGGCAGATCGCCGCCGCCTCGATTCCCGCCCTGAACGGCGTCAACGTCGCCAACTTCACCCTGCCGTTCGTGGGCGCCGTGAACCTCCGCTCCGTCGAGTTCTTCGACGTGGCGGTCATCGGCAACGTGCACCTCGGCCACGTGCTGACGATCTTCGGGATCGTCGCCGTCATCAACGTCATCAACCTGATCGACGGCGTCGACGGCCTCGCCTCCGGCGTCTGCGTGATCTCGGCCGGCACGATGGCCGCGATCGCGCTCTCGCTCGACCGGCCGGGCGCGGGGGTGCTCGCGGCGCTGACCGCGGGCGCGGCGCTGGGCTTCCTGCGGCACGGCTTCCCGCCCGCGTCGAGCTTCATGGGGGACACCGGCTCGAACCTGCTCGGCTACCTGCTCGGGGCGATCGCGGTGCAGGGGGCGCTGAAGACCAACGCGGTCGTCGCCCTGTTCTTCCCGCTCGTGGTGCTCGCCGTGCCGATCCTGGACACCGGGTTCGTGATCGCGAAGCGGATCAAGTACCGCCGGCCGATCTACCACGCCGACCGCTGGCACTTCCACCACCGCATGGCGAACATCGGGTTCTCCCAGCGCCGCACGCTCGCCTACCTCTACGGCTGGGCCCTGGTGATGGCCGCGCTCGCCCTCGCCCTGCGCTTCGTCCCCTACTCGGACGACCACGGGAACTTCGACCCGCTGTGGACCGCGGTGATGATCGCGGTGTTCGCGATCGCGCTGGCGGCGAGCTTCTACCTCGTGGTCACGCTCGAGATCCTGAAGCTCCGCCGCACCCGCTTCCGCGATCTGTTCGGGCTGCGCGGCCAGCCGCCGCCCGACACCGAGGTGGACGAGGGGGTCGCGCGCGAGCTCGAAACGGGCAGCTTCGAGGCCGTCGACCCGGAGACGGGGGAGTGGGCGGCGATCGACCCCGAGACGGGGGAGTTCGAAGCCGGGGGGCGCTAGCGCTCGATCCCGCTCTCCGCCTCAGTAACGGGAGTTACAAGCGTGTTACAAGGTCGCGCCGGGGTCGCCGTCATTCGGCTATAGTCGCGCCTGCCGCCGAGCCGGTTGCTCTTCCGGGCGAGGCGGTTGTTCTTCCCCTGGATCGGATCTATCGCTTTCTTCTTCGCGACCTTCATTGCCTGGCCGCTACTTCAGAGACTCGGATGACCGAGCGCCCTCCAACGAGGGCCGATGCCGCAACGGCGGGCCTGTCGCTGATCGCTGCGATGATCGCCGGAGCGGCGGCCGGGTACGGGCTCGGATCGCTGCTCGGCCTTGCGATCCCCCTCGCTCTGATCGGCCTCTTCGTGGGGCTCGCCGCCGGATTTCGCCTTGTCTACGTTCGCTTTAGGAGGCTCTGACACCGTGGCCGGGGGTCACGCAGGGCGCGCGCCCTTCGTCGTGCGCTACCTCGACCTGGTCGTGCTCGCGCTGGCGCTGCCGGTGTTCGTGATCGCCGGCTGGTCGCTGCTCGGCTACGCGGTGTGCGCGGGGGCCTGGCTCGTCCAGCACGCTGTGCTGGTCGCTGCCGAGCAGCGGATGCGCGAGGCGCTCGCCGCGGGCGACCGCAAGCGCGCGCTGGGCATGATCGGCGGCTCGGTGATCGGGCGGATGTGGATCGTGACGGCTCCGATCCTGGCGATGGGCATCGCCGCCGAGGACCGCGACGGGCTCGCCGCCGCGCTGCTCGCGGCCGTGCTCGTCACGTTCCACCTGATCGGCCTTGCGGCATCGAAGACCCTCTACGCGGAAGGAGAAACGGCTTGAGTACGAAGGCCCGGATCTGGCTCGGGGTCGGCCTTTATCTGGCCCTGCTCATCGGGCTCATCCTGATCCTCGGCAACGAGGGTCGAAACGAATCGTTCCAGCCGCAGAACGAGTTCAAGCTCGATCCCTGGATCGAGATCACGATCGGCGGGATCGACCTCTCGATCAACAAGGCCGTCTTCTACCTGCTGCTCGCGAGCGGCCTCACGATCGGGGCGATGATGTTCGTCGCCAACCGCATGCAGCGGGAGCCGAACAAGACCCAGATGGCGGTTGAGGTGGCCTACGACCTGACCCGCAACAACATCACCCGCGGCAACATCGAGGACGAGCGGCTCGCGAACCGCTGGTTCCCGTTCCTGGCGACGCTGTTCTTCTTCATCTGGTTCTCGAACATCATCGGGTTCCTGCCGCTCCCGATCAACACGGAGCACAAGGTGGACATCTTCGGGCTCGAGGTGCCGGCGCTCGCCCTGTACGCGGCGACCGCGAACCTCTCCGTCCCGCTGGTGCTGACCCTGATCGTCTGGTTCAGCTACCACATCGAGGGCATCCGGGCCAAGGGCTTCTTCAAGTACCTGGCGAGCTGGCTGCCGCCGGGCCTGGAGAACATGAACGTCTTCGCGAAGGGCTTCTTCTTCGTGATCGAGGCGATCTCGCACTTCGCCCGCCTGATCTCGCTGTCCGTGCGGCTCTTCGCCAACATCCTCGCCGGCCACCTGCTGCTGCTCTTCATGGGCGGCGGGCTCGCGGTGCTGTTGGGCGTCGCGGCCCTCGGCCTGCTGACCTTCCCACTTGCTTTCGCGTTCTTCCTGCTCGAGGTCGGTCTGATCGCGACCCTGCAGGCATTCATCTTCTCGACCTTGACCGCTATCTACATCGGCGGAGCGACCGCCGAGAGTCACTAAGAAAAGGAGCACCCCACGATGGACGTACTCATTCCGATCGCCCAGGCCGCCGAGGGCGTGACCGACGACGGCCTCAAGGCCATCGCGCTCGGTATCGGCGCCGGGCTCGGTTCGATCGGCGCCGGCATCGGCATCGGCATCATCTTCGGCAAGGAGATCGAGTCGGTCGCCCGCCAGCCCGAGATGAAGGACGAGCTGCAGTCGATCCGCTGGCTCGGCTTCGCGCTCACCGAGGCGGTTGCCTTCTACACCTTCATCTTCGGCCTGATCGCGTTCTTCCTCTAGACCGTTGGCGGCCCTAACGGACATCGCGGGCTTCCTGCTCGTCGCCGCCACTGAAGGCGAGGAGGAGGGAGGCAGCTTCCTGGTCTCGCCCGAGCTCGGGCTGATGATCTGGACGGTCGTCCTCTTCCTGCTCGTCATGTGGTTCTTGAGCAAGACGGCCTTCCCGAAGATCGGGGAGGCGCTCGAGAAGCGCGCGAACGCGATCCGCGAGAACATCGAGGAGTCGGAGCGCCAGCGCGCCGAGGCTGAGCAGCTGCTCGCCGAGTACCGCGAGCGCCTGAAGGAGGCCCGCGAGCAGGCGGACGACATCGTCGCGCGTGCCCGCAAGGCGTCCGAGGCGGCGATCGCGGAGGCCACGGAGGAGGGCCGGGCCAAGCGCGAGGAGCTCGTCGCCGCGGCACGCAAGGACATCGAGGCCGAGACACGGCGTTCGCTCGAGCAGATCCGCAAGGAGGTTGCCGACCTCACCGTCCTGGCGACGGAGAAGATCACCCGCAAGGCGCTCTCCCGGGAGGACCAGCAGCGGCTGGTCGAGGAGGCGCTCTCCGAGGTCGACTTCTCGGCCTTGGCCGGCAACGGAGCCTCGGAGCAGTCGTGACCCGGACGGGCGACACCAGGAAGGACGGGCGCTGATGGAGGAAATTGCGCGCGTTTATGCCGGCGCCCTGTTCGAGGCTGCGAAGGACCGGGGCAAGCTCGACGCGGTCCACCAGCAGCTCGGGCAGTTCGCCGACGCGATGAACGAGAACCGCGACATGCAGGTGTTCTTCTTCAGCCCGTACTTCTCCTCACAGGAGAAGCGGGACGGGATCTCGCGCGTCGTCTCCGGCGCCGAGCCGGAGTTCCTGAACTTCCTGGAGCTGCTCGCCGAGAAGCACCGGATGCCGGCGATCTTCCGCATCCGGCGCGCGTTCGACGAGCTCTGGGCGGAGGAGAACAAGCGGCTCGAGGTGACGTTGACGAGCGCGGTGCCGCTTGACGAGGGGATCGCTCGGCGCGTCGGCGATGAGATCGCCCGTCAGACCGACCGCCAGATCGACCTCCGCAGCGAGGTGGACGAGGACATCCTCGGCGGGCTCGTGCTGCGGGTGGGGAACATGGTCCTGGACGCGAGCCTGCGCAGCAAGCTGGAAAGACTGAGAAAGGAAGTCGCCTCCGCCGCCTAGCGGTCAGGAGCGACCTGAAAAGGAGCAATCGTGGACATCAAGCCCGACGAGATCGCATCGATTCTGCGCCAGCGGATCGAGGGCATGGACACCGGCACCGCCGACCTCTCGGAGGTGGGCACGGTTCTGTCGGTGGCTGACGGCATCGCCCGCGTGCACGGGCTCGACAACTGCATGTCGCTGGAGATGCTCGACCTGCCCCACGACGTCACCGGCCTGGCGCTCAACCTGGAGCAGGACAACGTCGGCGTCGTGCTCTTCGGCGAGTGGGACAAGATCGTCGAGGGCGACACCGTCAAGCGGACCGGCCGCCTGCTGGAGATCCCGGTCGGTGAGGCGCTCCTCGGCCGCATCGTCGACCCGCTCGGCCGCCCGCTCGACGACAAGGGCGAGGTCCACACGACCGAGACGCGCCCGGCCGAGTTCAAGGCCCCAGGCGTCGTCGCCCGTCAGCCGGTCACGCGTCCCGTCCAGACCGGCATCAAGGCGATCGACGGCATGATCCCGATCGGCCGTGGCCAGCGCGAGCTGATCATCGGCGACCGCCAGACAGGCAAGACGTCGGTCGCGATCGACACGATCATCAACAACAAGGACAAGGACCTGATCTGCGTTTACGTCGCGATCGGGCAGAAGATGTCCACGGTCGTGCAGGTCGCGAACGTGCTCGAGGAGCACGGGGCGCTCGACAACACGATCATCGTCGCCGCTGCCGCCGACGAGGCCGCGCCGATCAAGTACATGGCTCCGTACGCCGGCTGCGCGATGGCCGAGTACTTCCTGTACTCCGGCAAGGACGCGCTCTGCGTCTACGACGACCTCACGAAGCACGCGTTCGCCTACCGGCAGATGTCGCTGCTCCTGCGGCGCCCGCCGGGCCGCGAGGCGTACCCGGGCGACGTCTTCTACCTGCACTCGCGCCTGCTCGAGCGGGCGGTCTCGCTCAGCGACGAGCTGGGCGGCGGCACGCTGACCGCGCTGCCGATCATCGAGACGCAGGCGAACGACGTCTCCGCGTACATCCCGACGAACGTCATCTCGATCACCGACGGGCAGATCTTCCTCGAGTCCGATCTGTTCTTCTCGGGCATCCGCCCGGCGATCAACGTCGGCATCTCCGTCTCCCGAGTCGGCGGCAACGCGCAGACGAAGGCGATGAAGAAGGTCGCGGGCAAGCTCAAGCTCGACCTCTCGCAGTACCGCGACCTCGAGGCGTTCGCCCAGTTCGGTTCCGAGCTCGACCCGGAGACCCAGAAGCAGCTGGCCCGCGGCGAGCGGCTGGTGGAGATGCTCAAGCAGAACGAGCGCTCCCCGCTCTCGGTCGCCGAGCAGGTCGCCTCGATCTACGCCGGTACCGGCGGGTACCTCGACCGGATCAAGACCGAGCGGGTCCAGGACTTCCTGGACAACCTCCTCGGCCGCCTCAAGACCGAGCAGGCCGACCTGATGGGCCGCATCAACGACGGCCAGCTCAGCGACGAGGACGAGGAGCTCCTGGGCAAGGAGATCGCCGAGGCGATCGACGACTTCGGCCCGGACTTCGACGCCGAGGGCAACCCGATCGAGGCGGGCGAGTCCGACCGCATCCTCTCCGAGGAGGAGCGCCAGGCCCCGGCGCGCACCGCGCAGCAGGAGGCGGTGCCCGCGTAGGAAGGCCGCGCGCGGGCGCAGGCCCGCTGCTGACCGGCCGGCGAAGCCGACCCGACCAACCCGATGGCAAGTCAGAAGGAAGTCAAGAACCGCATCGCGAGCGTGAAGAACATTCACAAGATCACGCGCGCGATGGAGATGGTCGCGGCGGCGCGGCTGCGGCGCGCCGAGCAGCGCATCGAGCACATGCGCCCCTACGCGCAGGCGATCCGCAAGATGACGCGCGAGGTCGCCGAGGCGTCGCAGGGCGGCGCGTCGCGGGTGGCGCTCCTGCAGACCCGCGACGAGATCAAGCGCGTCGGCATCGTGCTCGTCACCGGCGACCGCGGCCTCGCCGGCGCCTTCAACACGAACATCATCCGCGAGGGCCTGCGCCTCAAGGCCGAGTACGAGCGGGAGGGCACCGAGGTGAGCTTCCGCGTCGTCGGCCGCCGCGGCAACTCGACGCTCACCTTCCGCGGCGAGGAAGTCGACGCCGCGTACACCGGCTTCACCGACCGCCCCGGCTTCGCGAACGCGCGCGAGATCTCCCGTGATCTCGTGACCGCCTTCCGCGACGCCGAGGTCGACAAGGTCGAGCTCATCTACAACCGGTACGTCTCGCCGCTCACGCAGTACGTGCGGCGGCACACGCTCCTGCCGCTCTCGCAGGCGGAGGTGTGGGGCGAGGGCGTCGTCGCCGACGACGCGCCCGCCGACGAGGAGCTCGCCGAGGCGCACCGGCGCTCCGACCTGATCTACGAGCCGGACGCGGAGGAGCTGCTGCCCCAGCTCATCGAGGAGTACGTCGACCTCTCCGTGTTCCGCGCGCTGCTCGAGTCGGCCGCCTCCGAGCACGGGGCGCGGATGACGGCGATGCGCAACGCGTCGGAGAACGCCGACGCGATGATCGACCGGCTGACGCTCGAGATGAACCGTGCGCGCCAGGCGGAGATCACGCAGGAAATCTTGGAAGTGGTAGCGGGCGCGGAGGCGCTCGGCTAGACGCCCGCAACGAAGGAGAAACATGGCTGACGCAAACGGAAACGGACGTAACACCGGCACGGTCGAGCAGGTGATGGGCGTCGTCGTCGACGCCGTCTTCCCCGACGAGCTGCCGGAGATCTACTCGGCGCTGAAGATCACGGTGCCCGAGGGTGACGGCCGCCAGGCGATCGACCTGACCTGCGAGGTGCAGCAGCATCTCGGCGACGACCGCGTGCGCGCGGTCGCGATGGACTCCACCGACGGCCTGCGTCGCGGCGACGTCGTGGTCGACACCGGCCAGCCGATCACCGTGCCCGTGGGCGAGGCCACGCTGGGCCGCATCTTCAACCTCCTCGGCGAGCCCATCGACGAGGGCGGCGAGGTGCAGGCCGAGGAGCGCTGGCCGATCCACCGTCCGGCCCCGAGCGTCGAGGACCTCACCCCGACCCAGGAGATCCTCGAGACCGGCATCAAGGTCGTCGACCTGCTCGCGCCGTACGCCAAGGGCGGCAAGGTCGGCCTGTTCGGCGGCGCCGGCGTCGGCAAGACCGTCCTCATCCAGGAGCTGATCCGCAACATCGCCGAGGAGCACGAGGGCCTCTCCGCCTTCTGCGGCGTGGGCGAGCGCTCCCGCGAGGGCAACGACCTCTGGCTCGAGATGAAGGAGTCCGGCGTCATCGACCGGACGATGCTCGTCTTCGGTCAGATGAACGAGCCGCCCGGCGCGCGTCTGCGCGTCGCCCTGTCCGGCCTGACGATGGCGGAGTACTTCCGTGAGCAGGGCGGCAAGGACGTGCTCCTGTTCATCGACAACATCTTCCGCTTCGTCCAGGCGGGTTCCGAGGTGTCGGCGCTTCTCGGCCGCATGCCGTCCGCGGTCGGCTACCAGCCGACGCTCGAGACCGAGATGGGTGGCCTGCAGGAGCGAATCACCTCGACCAAGCAGGGCTCGGTGACCTCGATCCAGGCCGTGTACGTCCCGGCCGACGACCTCACCGACCCGGCGCCGGCGTCCGTGTTCGCGCACCTGAACGCGACGACGACGCTGTCCCGGTCGATCTCGGAGAAGGGGATCTACCCGGCGGTCGACCCGCTCGACTCGACCTCGACGATTCTCAAGCCGGATGTTCTCGGCGAGGAGCACTACCGCGTCGCGACGGCGGTTCAGGAGAACCTCCAGCGCTACCGCGAGCTCCAGGACATCATCGCCATTCTCGGCATCGACGAGCTCTCGGACGAGGACAAGCTGACCGTCAACCGCGCCCGCAAGATCGAGCGCTTCCTCAGCCAGCCGTTCTTCGTTGCGGAGGCCTTCACCGGCCGCTCCGGCGAGTACGTGAAGGTGGAGGACACGGTCCGCAGCTTCGCCGAGATCCTCGAGGGCAAGTACGACGACCTGCCGGAGTCGGCCTTCTACATGAAGGGCGGCATCGAGCAGGTGGCCGGCACCGAGGAGAAGGCCGAGAAGGACGAGGCCCTGCTCAAGGAGCAGGCCGAGGCCGAGGAGCGCAAGGAGCGTGAGGAGGCCGAGGCCGAGGCGAACGCCTAATGGCTGACTCCTTCTCAGTAGAGGTACTCACGCCCGAGGGCCCGGTCTTCCAGGGCGAGCTCGAGCAGGTCTCCACCCGGACCGAGGTGGGCGAGGTCGGCATCCTCGCCCGCCACATCCCCATGGTCGCGCGCCTCGTGCCCGCCGAGCTCCGGCTCTACAAGTCGGAGAACGACGTCGAGCGCTACGCGCAGGGTGAGGGCTGGCTCGAGGTCTTCGCCAACCGGGCCCGGGTGCTCATCGCCGAGGCGATCAAGCCCGAGGACCTCGACGTCGCCGACCTGCGGCAGCGCCTTCAGGACGCCGAGCAGGCGCTCGCGGAGGCCGAGGAAGGGTCGGCGGCGGCCGAGCAGGCCGAGCGTGAGAAGGCTCGCTGCGAGGCCTTCATCCAGATCGCGGAGAATCGGTAACTCGGATAGGGGCCGGGCGGCCCGGGTTCGCCCGGGTCACTGACCCAATCCGAGCCCCAGGCGCGGCGGCCCGGGTCGCACCCCGCCTTCCTACCCGGCGAGCCCCCTCTCCGTACCCTCTGAGCGTCGTTCCATGGACGAGCGCCTGCTGACAGAGAAGCTGATCGGGTACGACACCTCCACGGCGGAGGGGGTGAAGCTGTGCGCCGGGTTCATCAAGGGGTGGCTCGACGCGCGCGACATCAAGACCCGCCAACTCGATTGCCGCAACCTCCCGGTCACCCTGGCCGAGGTGGGGCCCGAGGATGCGGAGACCACGCTGCTCCTCCACGGGCACGTCGACGTCGTGCCGGGGCAGCCGGGGCAGTTCGACCCGCGGCTCGAGGGCGATCGGCTGATCGGCCGCGGCTCCTACGACATGAAGGGTGCGCTTGCGGCGATCCTGCTCGCCGTCGCGGACCTGCGCAACCAGGACGCGGTACGGGTGCGGCTCGGCATCGTGCCCGACGAGGAGTCCGAGGAGGAGGGCGAGCGCGGGGGTGATCTGATCGTCTCGGAGGGGTTCCTCGGCGACTTCGTGATCACCGGCGAGCCCACGGACATGCATGTCGGCGTGGCCGCCAAGGGCGTCGTCGCGATGCGCTTGCGGGTGAAGGGACGCGCCGCCCACGGCTCGACGCCCTGGCTGGGCGAGAACGCCATTCTGCGGGCGGTTGACGTGTTCCGGGCGATCCAATCGCTACCGTTTGCGTCCCAGAGTTCGGAGCTCTTCGACCGGCCGTCGATCAACCTGGGGCGCATTCTCGGCGGCGACGCTCTCAACAAAGTGCCGGACACCTGCATCATCGACGTCGACGTACGCCATTTGCCCGAACAGGATCCGCAGGAGATCCTTCGCGAGGTGGGCAGCATCCCCGGCGCCGAGATCATCTCCACCTTCCAGCGCCCGCCGGCCCTGGTCGACCCGAAGCTGAACTACGTCGAGGCGCTCTGCGAGGCCGCATCCCCGCACCACAACGGTGAGGTGACGAGCGTCGGGCGCGACGGCGCCTCCGACGCAGTCTGCTTCCTGCGCGTCGGCGTGCCCGCGGTCGAGTTCGGCCCGGTCGGCGGCGGCCACCACGGTCCCGAGGAGTGGGTCTCGGTGAGCTCGCTCGCCGCCTACAGGCGCGCCCTCGTCGACTTCGTCCACAACCTGCCGCAGCGGCTCTCGCCCGCGCGCGGCAACGGAGCGGGGATATGACGCCCGACGGCGACCGGCCGCGCGACGACGAGTTCCCCGCCGAGGAGCCGCAGGGCTCCTCCGACGAGCCCGGGGCGACCGAGGAGTACGAGGTCTACGAGGAGGAGCACGGAGCCGACGAGGGCTCCGGCTTCACCGAGGAGTTCAACCAGATCGAGGCCGAGCTGGACGCCGAGCTCGACGGGCTCGGCGCCGAGCACTTCGACGACGAGCACGACGCCGCCGCCGAGGACGACGCGAGCGAGTGGATGCCCGCCGCCCCCGCCGGCGAGGCCACCGACGAGTGGCCGATTCCGGAGGAGCGCGACGAGGACGAGGTCGAGACGGGTGAGGCCGACGATGCGGACGCGGTCGGCGATGCAGTCGTAGCCGAGGCGCCTGACGACGTCGAGGCCGAGGCGCAAGACGGGGGCGAGGAGGAGCCCGCCGGCGAGGAGGAGGCGGAGGAGGGCGCCGAGGGTGAGCCCGAGGCCGAGGCAGAGGCCGACGCCGAAGCCGAGGAGCCGGAGGGCGAGGACGCCGAAGCGCCCGGCCCCGGCGACACGGTGGAGACCGACACGGTCGGCGCCGCCGACCGCGAGGCCGCGCAGGAGGCGGCGCTCGCCGGCCTGCGCGCCCGCGCCGGCGAGAACGAGGCTTGGGACTCGGCCACGGAACACGAGGTCGTCAGGGAGCCCGCGGCCGTCGCGGTCGCCGACGAGGACGGGAAGACCCCGCGCGCCAAGCCGATCTGGGCGAGGTTTCTCACCGCGTCACTGGTGATCATCGTTTCGGTAGCCACCGCGACGTCGATCAGCATCCTCGTCTACCTCACCGACATCGCCGAGGGCCTGCGCGACAACGGGCAGTTCGCGAAGTTCAAGGACCAGTTCGCCGCGGTCGACGGCGGCGATCCGCAGAACATCCTCATCATCGGCTCCGACGAGCGCATCGGCGCCCCGCCCGGTGACCGCCGCTCCGACACGGCGATCCTGCTGCGGATCGACCCGGACAAGGAGGCGATCTCGCTGCTCTCGATCCCGCGTGACCTCAAGGTCACCATCCCGAACCACGGGCAGGACAAGTTCAACGCCGCCTACGCGTACGGGGGAGCGAAGCTCACCCTCCGCACGGTGAAGCAGCTCACCGGGATCGACATCCACCACCTCGTGAACATCAACTTCACCGGATTCGCCGACGCCGTCAACGCGATCGACTGCGTGTACATCGACGTCGACCGCCGCTACTTCATCCCGCCCGAGTCCGGGATCGCGGAGATCGACATCGAGGCCGGCTATCAGCGGATGTGCGGCTACAAGGCCCTTCAGTACGTGCGCTTCCGCCACGAGGACAACGATCTCGTTCGCGCCGCTCGCCAGCAGGACTTCCTGCGCGAGGCTCGCGCGCAGGTGCCGCCGTGGAAGCTGATCGAGGACCGCAATGAGCTGATCCAGATCTTCACCGACTACACGACGTCGGATATCGACGACGCGAGCACGCTGCTCGAGCTGATGGAGACCCTGATTGCGGCGCGCAACGCGCAGCTCCACGAGGTCCACTTCCCCGCGCAGCTCGGCGAGACCTACGTCACGGCGGGGACCAAGGAGATCAAGGAGACGATCGCGGTCTTCCTCGGCGAGAAGGGGCCGGCCTCGGACAAGGGCGACGATGCCGACAAGCCCAAGGGCGACGGCGGCAAGAAGGGCGGCGGCAAGAAGGGCGGCAAGAAGAAGCCCCCGAAGCCGTCCCAGGAGGGCCCGGCGATGGAGGACGCAAGCGCCTCCGCGCAGGAGTACGCGACCAAGATCGCGATGACGCGCACCAAGAGCGGGAAGCGGATGCTCGACTTCCCGATCTTCTACCCGACTCGGCTGGTGCCCGGATCGGTGATCACCGAGGCCAGCCGCGCGTTCCCCATCGACGGCCCCGGCGACGACGTCTACCACGGCTACAAGTTCTCGGTGCGGGTGCCCGGCTCCACCTTCGGCACCGGCGTGCCGTACGAGTACTACGGCGTGTCCGGCACGGACTGGAAGGACCCGCCGATCCTCAAGAACCCGTCGGAGAAGCGGCAGATCGACGGGCGTACCTACCAGCTCTATTACGACGGCGATCGGCTCCGCCTCGTCGGGTGGCACGACAAGCACGGCAACTCGTACTGGGTGACCAACAGCCTCTCCCAGAGCCTGAGCGAGGGCCAGATGCTTTCGATCGCGACGTCGGTTCGGCAGTACGACTAGGGCCGCCGCCCAGTAGCTTCTCGGACCCGTGAGCGCGAACGAAAAGCCGACGATCGGTGTCGTCGGGGCCGGCTGGGTCGGCCTCGTAACCGGCGCCTGTTTTGCCGAGCTCGCCGACGCGGTCGTGGCCATGGACATCGACGAGGCAAAGGTCGCATCGCTCTCCGCCGGTGAGGTCCCGATCCACGAGCCGGGCTTGCCCGAGCTGCTCGCGAACAACCGCGAGCGGCTGAAGTTCACGACCTCGATGGACGAGCTGCTCGGCTCGGCGCAGCTCCTCTTCTGCTGCGTCGACACGCCTCCGACCTACTCGGGCGACGCGGACCTCTCCCGGGTGCGCGCCGTCGTGCAGCAGCTCCCCGAGGGCTCGGACCACGTGCTGGTGATGAAGAGCACCGTTCCCGCAGGCACCGGCCGTGCCATCCGCCGCGACAAGCCCGGGCTGACCTACGTGTCGTGTCCCGAGTTCCTCAAGGAGGGCTCGGCCGTCAAGGACTTCCTGCACCCGGACCGCGTCGTGATCGGCGCGGATCCCGGCGACGAGCAGGCCGCCGATGCCGTGGAGGAGGCCTACCGGCCGGTCGGCGGCGAGATCGTGCGGACGGACGTCGCCTCGGCCGAGATGATCAAGCTGGCCTCGAACGCCTTCCTCGCGACGAAGATCTCGTTCATCAACGAGATCGCAAACGTGTGCGAGGAGACGGGCGCCGACGTGACCGAGGTCGCCCGGGGGATGGGACTCGACGAACGGATCGGTCCGCGCTTCCTCAACGCGGGCCTCGGCTTCGGCGGCAGCTGCTTCCCGAAGGACACCCAGGCGCTCAAGCAGCTCGCCGGGAACAGCGGGTACCACTTCCAGCTCCTGAACGCCGTGATCGAGGTGAACGAGCTGCAGAAGCGGCGCGCGATCCAGAAGCTCGAGAAGCACCTGGGCTCGCTCGTCGGCAAGCGCATCGCGCTCCTCGGCCTGGCCTTCAAGCCGAACACGGACGACATGCGAGAGGCGTCGAGCCTCGTGCTCTCCGCCCGCCTGCAGGGTGAGGGGGCGACCGTGGTCGCGTACGACCCGATCGCGAAGGACCGCGCCGCGGACCTGCTGCCGTCCGTCGAGCTGGCGGGTTCGGCGGAGGAGGCGCTTGCAGGCGCCGACGCGGCGGTTCTCGTGACCGAGTGGCCGGAGTTCTCGGAGCTCGATTGGAGCGCGGTCGCGCAGAAGATGAACTCGCCCGTGCTCGTCGACGGCCGCAACTACCTCGATCCGGAGGCCTTGCGGGAGGCCGGCTTCAGCTACGAGGGCATCGGCCGGCCGCGCGTCAACGGGGGCGGTTCTTGATGCAGGCGGTCGTGCTCGTGGGCGGGGAGGGGACCCGCCTGCGGCCGCTGACGATCAACCACCCGAAGCCGGCCATCGAGCTGGTCGACCGCCCGTTCATCCGCTACATGGTCGAGTGGCTCGGCCGGCACGGCATCGACGAGGTCATCATGGCGTGCGGCTTCAAGGCGGAGCTGCTGCGCGATGCGCTCGGCGACGAGGTCCCCGGCGGCCCGAAGGTGCGGTACATCGAGGAGGACGAGCCATTGGGCACCGCCGGTCCGATCCGCCTTGCGGCCGACGAGGGCCTGCTGGGCGACCGGTTCATGGTCTTGAACGGCGACGTGCTCACCGACCTCGACCTCACCGCGCTGCAGCGCCAGCACGCGGAGACCGAGGCGGTCGGCACGCTCGCGCTCTACCCGGTGGACGATCCGACCTCTTACGGGCTCGTTCGCCGCGCCGAGGATGGCCGCGTGCTCGGCTTCCTGGAGAAGCCGGACCCGTCCGAGATCGACACGGACGAGATCAGCGCCGGCGCCTACGTGCTCGAGAGCGTGGTGCTCGATCTGATCCCGGCCGGACGCGCGGTCTCGATCGAGCGCGAGGTCTTCCCGCGGCTCGTCGGCCAGGGCCTCTACGGACGCCGGCTCGAGGGGTACTGGATGGACATCGGCACGCCCGAGCGCTACCTGCAGGCGTGCTGGGACATCCTCGAGGGCGCCGTGCGCACCGACGTCGTCGCCACGCAGCCCGGGCTCTTCGTGCATGCCGAGGCCGAGGTGGAGGACGGGGCGCAGGTCGGGCCGCGCGCGGTAGTCGGGCCCGGTTGCGAGGTCGCCGCCGGGGCGACCATCGTCGATACGGTCCTCTTCGGGGATTGCCGCGTCGCCGAGGACGCGCGCGTGGAGTCGGCGATCCTCGCCCGCGGCGTGAGCGTGGGGGAGGGCGCGGCGATCGCTCCCGGCGCCGTGATCGGCGAGGGCGCGACGATCGAGGCCGGCGCCGAGGTGGCCGGGGACGCGCGAATCGCGCCGGGCGAGATCGTCGCCGGCGAGGCGGTAGCGCCATGAGCACCGCGAATCTCGATGCGATCCGCGCGGTCGACCCGTCGAAGCAGGTCGACGACGTGCTGGCGATGCCGGAGCACCTGCGCGACGCGCTGTGGAAGGTCGAGTCCGCGGGGCTCCAGCCGGTCGAGTCCGCCGGTCTGATCGTGGGCGGCATGGGCGGCTCCGCGATCGGCGGCCTCCTGGCCCGAGCGGCGCTCGGCGACAGGCTGCGCCTGCCGCTGCTGGTCTACCGCGACTACGAGCTGCCGCCGTGGACGTCGCCGGAGCGCGCGGTGCTGTGCATGAGCTACTCGGGGAACACGGAGGAGGCGCTCGCGTGCTTCGCGGCCGCGGAGGCCATCGGCGCCCACCGCTTCGTCGCCACTACCGGCGGCGCGCTCGCGGAGGCCGCGCGTGCCTCGGGGGTGCCCGTGATCGGCATCCCCGGCGGCCTCGAGCCGCGTCACTCGGTGGGCTACGGATTCACGGTTGCGTGCGAGGTTGCGGCGCTCGTCGGCGCCGCCGAGACCGTGCGCGCGGAGATCGACACGGCCGCGGCCCACCTCGAGGCGTCGACGGACGCGCTCATCACCCGTTCGGCCGAGATCGCGGAGCAGATCTCGGGCACGGTGCCCGCGATCTACGGCTGCGACCTGACCGTCCCGGTCGCCTACCGCTGGAAGACGCAGATCAACGAGAACGCGAAGCAGCACGCGTTCGACCATCACCTGCCGGAGATGGACCACAACGAGATCGTGGCCTGGACCCCGAACTCGCACGGGCCCCGGTTCTCGGCGATCTTCCTCACGGACTCCGATCAGCACCCGCGCCAGCGCCAGCGGGCCGAGCTCACCGCGCGCCTGATCGAGCCCGCGGCCGCCGCCGTCATCCGCGTCGAGACCGAGGGCGGCACGCGCCTCGCCCGCATGCTTTGGGCGGTGATGCTGGGCGACCTCGTCTCGCTGCAGCTCGCGGCGGCGAACGGGGTCGATCCGGGTCCCGTGACCGCGATCGAAGAGCTGAAGGACGAGCTCGGCCGCCCGTAGGCTCACGGCGCCGGGTCCGCCCTGCCGACGGCGTGGACTCCGGACTCAGTTGCCGGAGTAGCCCACCGCACCCAGGCCGGGGAGCACCGGGACGCAGGGGACGGGTTGCGGATGTCGGGGATCGAGCGCGTTCAGGATCGTGTACGCCGTCACCGGGTCGAAGATGATCGAGAGGTGCTCCGACTGGTCGAGGGCGCAGACGTCCTGGACGACCACGTTCTTCGCGCCCCGCATGAAGCCCGAGGTGTACGGGACGACGAGCTCGTCGTTGCGGGTCATGATCATCGTGTACTTGACGCCGCGAACGCGCGGCCCGGTCCGGCCCCGGTTGATCAGCTCGAGGAACTCGGAGCCGCGGATGAACTGCTCGCACGAGGCGCAGAGCGGCTCGAGCAGCTCGAACACGACCGAGTCGAGCCCGAACGGCTTGCCGAGCGCCGCCAGGTCCGCTGCTCCCACCAGGTTCGTGCCGTTCCAAAGCGGGGTCACGCCGACGTACTTGGCGACCTGCTTGCGCCCGCCGAGGAACTTCACGTAGTAGTTCGGCATCAGGCTGCCCTCGGAGTGGCCGACGATGTCGACCCTTCTCGCGCCCGTCTTCTTCAGCACGCGCGCGACGAAGCGCTTCAGCTTGAGCGCGCTTCCCTCCATCCGGACCAGGCCGCCCGGCCGGTAGACGCCGAGGTTGAGCTCCGGCCGGGTCCCGTAGGTGAGCGCGAACACGCAGAACCCGCGGTTCGCGAGAAACGGCGAGAGGGTCGGAAAGTTGACCGTCCGGTTCGCGAGCAGGCCGTGGACGAGGATCACCGGGCGGGGATGGCGCTTCGTCGGCTTGCAGCTCCAGTCGTTGGAGCCCGGGGGCGGCGCGTTCGGCTCGAGCGCCTGCTGGGAGATGTCGAAGGTCCACGGGACCCTTAGCTCGGCGGCGGCACCCGGAACGGGGAGCGCCATCAACGCGAGGCAGGCCGCGGCGACGGTGACTCTCCTCATCGCGGGAATCCTAAGCGGGCGGGAGCCGCCGGCGGCGCAGTCGGGCCGCGCTCAGACGCGGGCGGCGCACGAAGCCGTGCCGAGCCACGTGTGCGGGTTGCGATCCCAGCACCAGCCGAGCTTCGGCCGCCCCTCGCTCACCCAGAAGGCCGGCACGCGCTGATCGCCGCGCCGCGAGCCGGCGAGCGAGAAGCCCCAGTTCTTCTCGATCGCGCCCGGCTGCTGGAGCATGAGCGCGATCCCCTCCTCGATCGTGAGCGGCGAGCGACCGCGCGTGAGGATGTCCTTCAGGGCCTCCTCCGGCGTCACATTGCGGCTCTCGCCGCCCAAATCGACGTCGACGAGCGAGTAGATCGGCTTCGGCGGGATCTCGACAGACGCGATTGGCTCGAACTCGCCGAGCTCTTCCGGCTCGAGGTGTCCCAGGACCGGCGCCTTGCCCTCCCGCCGGATCGCCGGGAAGGCTTCGGCGGCGCCTGCGCACTCCCGCGAAAAGGCGAGGACATGTCCGGGATCTCCCTGCGGGTCGACGGAATCGAGCGCCTCCAATAGGCCCGGGCAGGCCTCGCCCGCGGCGCGCAGCGCCTCGACGCGCTCGGCGAGGGGCATGGGCTCGACGGCGATCACGGTGGGGCAGGTAAGCAGGTTGGGGCTGGCCGTAAACGGGCCGTTACTCCAACGGCGGCCGCCGCCTCGCCCGCTTGATCTCGCTGCGCCGCCGCTTCGCCTGGAGGCGGCGCTCCTTGGCGGCTCGTGTCGGCCGCGTGGGACGGCGCCTCTTGCGGGGGCGCAGCGCCGCGTTGATGCGCTCCTGCAGGCGCTCCACCGCGAGCTCGCGGTTGCGGAGCTGGCTGCGGGTGTCCTGGGCGACCGCGGTCACGCGCGGGCCGAAGCGGGAGCGCAGGCGGGTCTTCTGCTCGTCGGTGAGGGACCGGGAGGGGTCGATCTCGAACACCGCCTCGACCCGCGAGGCGGTGACGTTGGCGTGCTGGCCTCCCGGCCCTGAGGACCGGGAGGCACGCAGCTCGATCTCGTCCGCCGGGATCCGGACCACGTTACGCCCCGCCGCGCACGCCCGGACGCGGGAGCAGACACCACAGTCCGCGGGCTAGCCGCGGACCAGGTGTTCGAGCGAGAGCGGAGGACGTGGCGCGCGTCGTTTAGTAGCGATAGTGGTCCGACTTGTACGGACCCTCGACCGGGACGCCGATGTAGGCGGCCTGCTCGGGGGTCAGCTCGGTCAGGCTCACGCCGAGCGCGTCCAGGTGCAGGCGGGCGACCTTCTCGTCGAGGTGCTTCGGCAGGACGTAGACCTGGTTCTCGTACTCCTCGCTCTTCGTGTACAGCTCGATCTGGGCGATCGTCTGGTTCGTGAACGAGTTCGACATCACGAACGACGGGTGGCCGGTCGCGTTGCCGAGGTTGAGCAGGCGGCCCTCCGAGAGCACGATGATCGAGTGGCCGTCCGGGAACTTCCACTCGTCGACCTGCGGCTTGATGTTGATCTTCTCCGCACCGGACGACTCGAGGGCGGCCATGTCGATCTCGTTGTCGAAGTGGCCGATGTTGCCCACGATGGCCTGGTGCTTCATCCGCTGCATGTGCTCGACGCGGATGACGTCGCGGTTGCCGGTTGCGGTGATGAAGATGTCTGCCGTCTCCACGACCTCCTCCAGCGTGCGGACCTCGTAGCCCTGCATCGCCGCCTGGAGGGCGCAGATCGGGTCGATCTCGGTGACGATCACGCGGGCGCCCTGGCCGCGCAGCGACTCCGCACAGCCCTTGCCGACGTCCCCGTAGCCGCACACGACGGCGGTCTTGCCGCCGATCATCACGTCGGTGGCGCGGTTGATGCCGTCGATCAGCGAGTGGCGGCAGCCGTAGATGTTGTCGAACTTCGACTTGGTGACCGAGTCGTTGACGTTGATCGCGGGGAAGAGGAGGTCGCCGGTCTCGGCGAACTGGTAGAGCCGCATGACGCCGGTCGTGGTCTCCTCGGTGACGCCCTTGATGCCCGCGGCGATCTTCGTCCAGCGCTGCGGGTCGTTCTCGAGCGAGCGCTGCAGGAGCTCGAGCACGATCCGGAACTCCTCGGACTCGGCGGTCGAGGGATCCGGCACGGCACCGGCCTTCTCGTACTCGACGCCCTTGTGGACGAGCAGGGTCGCGTCGCCGCCGTCGTCGAGGATCATGTTCGGGCCCTCGCCGTCCGGCCAGGTGAGCGCCTGCTCGGTGCACCACCAGTACTCCTCGAGCGTCTCGCCCTTCCAGGCGAAGACGGGGATCCCGGCGGCGGCGATCGCCGCGGCGGCGTGGTCCTGCGTCGAGAAGATGTTGCAGGAGGCCCAGCGCACCTGCGCGCCGAGCGCCACCAGGGTCTCGATCAGGACGGCGGTCTGGACCGTCATGTGCAGCGAGCCGGTGATCCGCGCGCCCTTGAGCGGCTGGGCGTCGGCGAATTCGGCGCGGGTCTGCATCAGGCCGGGCATCTCGTGCTCGGCGAGGCTGATCTCCTTGCGGCCGAACTCGGCCAGGCCGATGTCGGCGACCTTGTAGTCCTCGGTCGTCGAGGTCGGTGTCTGAGTGGTGGTCATGCTTCTCCTGCTTGACGTAGCTTTTCCGGTGGCAGTCTAGGGCGTGCCAGGGAGCCCTGACCCAGTAGCTTGCCCCCCGTGAGAGCGATGGTCATGGCCGCCGGCCTCGGTACACGCCTGCGGCCACTCACATATGAGGTACCAAAACCCATGGTCCCGGTCGCGAACCGGCCCGTGATCGAGCAGATCCTGCGCCGGCTCGCCGCACACGACCTGCGCGAGGTCGTGGCAAACCTGCACTGGTTCCCCGACACGATCCGCGACCACCTGGGCGACGGGTCCGGGGCGGGCGTCGAGCTCACCTACAGCTACGAGGAGCAGCTGCTCAACACCGCCGGCGGCGTGTGGAACGTGCGCGACTTCCTCACCGAGGGCGGCGAGTCGTTCATCGTGATGGCGGGCGACGCGCTCACCGACGTCGATCTCACCGCCCTGATCGAGGCCCACAACGCGCACGACGGCGTCGCGACGATGACGGTGAAGCGGGTCCCCAACGTGAGCGAGTACGGGGTGGTCGTCACGGGCTCGGACGGCCGCGTCCAGGGCTTCCAGGAGAAGCCCGACCCGGCGGAGGCGCTCTCCGACCTAGCGAACTGCATGATCTACGCCTTCCGCCCGGAGATCTTCGAGTACTTCCCGGACCCGCCGTACGTGGACTGGGCGAAGGACATCTTCCCGCGCCTCCTCGACGGCGACGTCCCGTTCTACGTCCACCGCACCGACGAGTACTGGAACGACGTCGGCTCGCTGCCCGAGTACCTGCAGGGGAACCTCGACGCCGTGGAGGGGGCGGTGGACGTCGATCGCGACGGCGAGCTCCTCACCGGGTCCGACGACGAGGAGTCGCCGGAGACCCAGGAGGGCGGCTGGGAGCTCTCCGGGACCGCGCTCATCGGGCCGGGCGCCGAGATCGGCGCGGGCGCGCGGATCGACGGCCCGGCGGTGATCGGCGCGGGTGCGCGCATCGGCGCCGGTGCGCGCGTCCGCCGCTCGGTCATCCTGCCCGGCGCCGAGGTTCCCGACGACGCCCTGCTGGCGGGGTCCATCGCCGGGCGGCGCGGCGCGCTCGCGAAGTCCAGGGATTAGGCCGATGACCGCACGCCGCCGGCTCGTTCGCGTTCCCGCCTCGTCGGCGAATCTGGGCCCCGGGTTCGACGTGCTCGCCGCCGCGCTCACGATCGGCCTGGAGGTCGAGGTGACCGAGACGGGCGAGTTCTCCGTCGAGACGGCCCCCGGCCTTCCCGCCGACCGCTCGAACCTCTGCGTGCGGGCCTTCGAGCGCCTGCGCCCCGCCGACGGGCTCACCTTCCGCATCACGAGCGAGATCCCGTTGGCCCGCGGGCTCGGCTCGAGCGCGGCGGCGATCGTCGCGGGCCTGGTCGCCGCCGACCACCTCTTCGAGCTCGGCCTGGAGCGCGAGGAGATCTACGCGCACGCGGTCGAGCTGGAGGGACACCCCGACAACGTCGCTGCCGCCCTGTACGGGGGATTCGTCGTCTGCCCGCGCCCCGAGGGCGGCGTCCCGCCCGCGCCCGTGCGCCTCGAGCCGCCGCAGGGCATCGAGGCGGTGCTCGTGATCCCGCACGACCCGGTCTCGACCGAGAAGGCGCGCGCCGCGCTGCCGGACTCGGTCCCGCTCACCGACGCGGTGGAGAACGTGGCCGCCGCGTCGCAGCTCGTGCTTGGAATCGAGCGCTCGGACCTCGGCCTTATCCGCCGCGGCCTCGCCGATCGCCTCCACCAGGACGCCCGCGGGCCGCTCTTCCCGCGCTCGCTCGAGCTGCTGGCCCGCGCGCAGGAGTTCGGCGCGATCGGCGCCACCGTCTCCGGAGCCGGGCCCAGCGTCCTCTTGTGGAGTTTCTGGCGGGACACCGGCACCGTGGCCGAGGCCGCGCGCAAGGCCGCGGAGGGCTGGGCCGACGTGCGCCGCGTGCCGTTCAGCCCGCTCGGCGCGGACGTCCCCGAGCTCTAGGCCTCAGTCCCGGGCGCCGGCGGGCACGAGCTCGGCGGAAAGCTCGTCAAGCCTCGCGAGCAGGTCCTGGCGCGAGAGGCGGCGCAGGAGCTCGCCCGCGAGCGAGAGGTAGTCGGCGCCGCGGTCGGGCCGCAGGTCGAGGATCGGGATCGCCCGCTCGGCCGACTCCGCGTACGCGATCGACTGGCGGATCACCGTGCGGCAGAGGGCGTCGCCGAAGCGCTCCCGCAGAGCCTCGTAGGTCTGCTTCGCGTGCTTCGTCCGCATGTTCGCGATGTTGAGCACGACCCCGAGCAGGTTGAGCTCCGGGTTGAGCGTGTCGCGCGCGAGGTCGAGGACCTGGATCGCTTGCTCCACGCCCTGCAGGGAGAAGTACTGCGCCTCACTCGAGAGGATCGCGTGGTCGGCGGCGACGAGCGCGTTCACGGTCAGCAGCCCCAGCGTCGGCGGGCAGTCGATCAGGATCATGTCCTTCTGCCGCTTCAGGTCGCGCAGCGCGTTGCGCAGCGTCACCTCGCGGCCGATCTTTCCCGCGAGCATGAGCTCCGCCTCGGCGAGCTGCATGTTCGCCGGCAGCACCTGCCCGTGGACGGCCTCCGCGGCGCGCACCTGGCCCGAGAGCACCTCGGCGAGCGTCGGGTGCGCGTCGGGGTCCGTGTCGAAGTAGTCGGAGAGGTTCCCCTGGGGGTCGGCGTCCACCGCCAGCACGTCGAGCCCGAGCCGGCCGAACACGTCGGTCAGCGTGCGGGTCATCGTCGTCTTCCCCGTGCCGCCCTTCTGGGAGAGGATCGCGATGGTCGTCGCCATGTGAGGCGGAGACTATGTCGGTTTCTGGTGCGCTGCGCGGTCTGCCGCCTCGGCGGCGCAGCGCAGCGCCGCCGCGCGTGTGTGGAAGGTCTCGAGCCGGACCGTCCTCCCCAGCAGCAGCGTGTGGACGTGGAAGACGCGCGCCCAGCTCTCGGTCCCGGTGGCCGCCGCAACGCCCCCGATCCGCAGGCCGGCGACAACCGCGTTCCCGGCGTCGATCAGCTCGAAGGGCTCGGCGCGGAACTCCTCGAACGCGCGGGCGTATCCGGCGCAGAGCTCCGCGAATGCCTGCGGACCGCGCAACTCCGTTTCCTCGCCGGCGACTCGGACGACGGCGTCCTCTGCGACGGCGTCGAGGGCGTCTTCGATCCCGTGACGGGACATCCGCTCGTATGCCGAACGGATGATCTCGACGTTCACCTGTGTCATTGCTCCCCCCGGCTTACGAATGACGGATTCAGCTCGTGGGCCCTCGGCCCGAGCGGGCGAGGCGCAGGACCGCCGAAGCGGCCCTACGCCTGGCCTCTCGGTGGCGATCAGCCCGGGATGCCGACCACGCCCAGGTCACCGCTCTCGAAGGTGGCGTTTCCGCCGACCGCGGAGCAGCGAACCACGGCGATGTTGAGCCCGCTCGGAACGTCGGTGGCCACGCCCACCACCGGCAGCTGGATGGACTGGCCGTTCGAAGTGAACTCGGCGAGCGCTGCACTGCTCGCGGGCTGGAAGTTGACCCCGAGCCCCGTGCCGACCACGCAGCTCACCGTGTTGCCGGCGTTGCCGGTCACCAGCAAGCTGGCTACGAGGAGCCCGTCCGTTCCCGATCCGAACCCGCTGAGGCTCGCGCTGAGGACGACCTCCGGGGTGCCGGCGACGAGGGTGTTCGGGTTGCTGTCGCTCTCGTTGCTGGCGGTGCTGCGCACCTGGGTGAGCGGCCGCCCCTGGAGATTGGCGGCGTCCGGCACCTGGCCGAGTGTGGACTCGTCGACCTCGGGGCCGCCGACTGCGTTGGCGGCGATCGTCGGGTTCGGGTAGGTCCCGGAGAGGGCGCCACCGGCGGGGCCCGTCGGCGCAAGCGAAGGCAGGTTCAGCGTCGCTTCATTGACGTCCGCACCGGTAATCGAGTTGTCGGCGATGTCGGTTCCGGTCAAGTTGCCGTCCTTGACGTCGATGCTCTTGACCGCGCCGTTCTTGATCTGCTTGGACTTGACGCTGTTCTTGGGGAGGCTGGCTGCGAGCGCGGCGCCACCGCCCAGGACGAGGAACGCGCAAACCGTCGACATGACGTTCGCGTACGTGAGTTGGGACCGCAACCTGGCGGCCTTCGGACTGAACTTGGCGAGCATGGTCACCTTCCGAGTTCCGGCCACCCCCCACTGGGCGACCCGTTGAGCCGAACGTAGGCCGCGCTCGCGCCCATATCGTCGGGGACGCTCCCTGATCTTTACCCCGACGACCGCACGGTTGTGCGTTGTGTTGGGCTGTCCGACGGCCTAGGATCGCGGGCTACCAATCTGCAAAGGGGGTTCGCGATCGGGGGGAGACGTGCGTGAAGGCCTCCGCGGGGACGTACCGGGCGCACGGCTGCTGCTCGAACGCGACCGCGAGCTCGAACTGATCGGAAGGCTCGTCGACAGCGCATCCGCGGGGTCCGGCGGGGTCGTGCTCGTCGAGGGGCTCCCCGGGATCGGCAAGTCGAGCGTGCTCCGGGAGCTGCGTGCCGCTGCGCTCGGTCGCGGTCATACGGTCATGAGCGCTCGGGGGTCCCAGCTCGAGCTCGGCTTCTCCTTCGGTGTCGTCCGACAGCTCTTCGACACGCACCTTCCGATCGCGGGCGCCGAGCGCGATGAGCTCTTCCGTGGCGCGGCCACCCTCGCCGAGACCGTGTTCTCGGACAGCGGCGATGGGCGGCCGGTGACCGATCCGGAGTTCGCGACCCTTCACGGCCTCTTCTGGCTCGTGTCCGCCTTCGCCGAGCGCGGCCCCGTGGCGATCGTGATCGACGACCTCCACTGGACCGACATCGGCTCCCTGCACTTCGTCTCGTTCCTGGCCAATCGCCTCGAGGGGCTGCCGGTACTGGTCGCGGCTGCGACGCGCCCGCCGTCCGGCCGAGACTCCGAACACGGAGGCGCCGAGGTAATCGACGCGCTGCGCTCCGAGCCGAGCGTGCATCACGTGAAGCTGCGACCGCTAAGCGAGCCGGCCACCGAGGCGCTCGTGCGCGGCAGGCTCGGCGCGGATGCCGATGCCGCGATTCCCGGGGCATGCCATCAGCTCACCGGCGGGAACCCGTTCATGCTCAACGAGCTCCTCGTCGAGCTCGGGGCGCGCCAAGCCGACGACCCGGTTTCGGCGGAGCAGATCGCCGAGGCGAGGCCCGAGCGGATCATCGACGCGGTGCTCGCGCGCATCGATCGCCTCGGGCCAGATGCCCAGGCGCTCTGTCGGGCGCTCGCCGTTCTCGGCGATCGGACCGATGCGGCGTTGGTGGTGGAGCACGCGCAGGTGGGCGCGGGTGCTGCGTCGGTCACCGACGCCCTCGCCAGGGCCGGGATCCTCGAGGTCGGCAAGCGGACGCTCGACTTCATGCACCCGATCATCCGTACCGCCGTCTACGAGCGGATCCCGCCCTTCGAGCGCTCCGAGGAGCATCTGCGAATCGCGCGGCTGCTGCGCTCGCGTGAGTACGCGGCCGAGGGGATCGCCAGCCACCTGCTCGCCACGGGTGCGGGCCTGGACGAGGATTGGATGGGGGCCGCTCTGCGCGAGGCGGCGCAGACGGCGATCTCGCGCGGCGCGCCGCGCATCGCCGCGGGCTACCTGGAGCGCGCTGTGAGCGAGGAGCGGGATCCGGCGGCCAAGGCCGAGCTCCTGGCGGAGCTGGCGCTGGTCTCGCTGCACGCCGGCCGTGAGTCCGTGATCGCCGAGCTCGAGCAGGCGCTCGAGCTGAGTGACGAGCCGGCCCAGTGCGCGGAGATCAACTTCCGCCTCGCCGAGGCCCACTTCGCCGGCGGCGGGGCGCTCGAGTCCCTGCAGTGGATCGACCGGGCGCTCGAGTGGGCGGAGCGCGAGCCGTCCGCCGAGGAGCTCAGGGAACGCTGCCTCGGCATGGTGCTGGGCCTCGCGATCTACGACCCCGCGCCGCGCGAGCGCCTGCGCGAGCGCTTCGATGCCATCCTCGCGCTCGCGGACTCCGACGACGCCCCGGCGCCTGCGTTGGCGACGATCTCGGCGGAGGTCGCGTTCGTCAGGGGAACCGCGGCGGAGGCCATCGAGATCGCACGGCGGGCGATCGACGGTGGGCTGGTCAGCGTGGCGACCGCTGACGGCATCCCGGTCTACCACTGCGCGGGCACCCTGATGAGCTGTGGCGAGGCGCGGGCGGCGGCGCGGCTCTTGGCAGACGCCGCCGCGGACGCTCGTTCCCGGGGGTCGGTCGTCGGGCTCGGCTACGCAACGGCGATGCAGGCGCACGCCTACCTGAGCGCGGGACGGATCGATGACGCCGAGGGCGAGGCACTCGCCGTCCTGAACCTCGACCTCGGTCCTCTCGCCGCGCTCACGCACCTGCTCGCCTACACGGCTCTCACCACGGTGAGGATCGAGCAGGGCCGCCTCGATGAGGCCGAGCGGTACGCCGACCTGGCGGCGGGGTCGGGGGTAGAGCCGGAGATGATCCTCTTCCAGTGGCTCAGGAAGGCCCTGGTCGAGCTGCGGCTCGCGCAGGGGCGGATTCCCGATGCGCGCGACGCTGTCGGCGACCTGGTCGGCTGGGAGGAGCGATGGGGAGGGGCAACCGGGGCCTGGACGGAGGCGCTGCGCCTGTCCGCTCGGGTGCGGCACCGTCTCGAGGACCCGGAAGCGATCGACCTCGCCCGGGCGGAAGTCGAGCGGGCCGAACGGCTCGGAGCCCCGTGGCACATCGGCGCCGCCCTGGGGACGCTGGCGGAGGTGGGCCCCAGGGCCGAGGCCCTCGCGACGCGGCGGCGCGCCCTGGAGGCGCTCGAGGGAGCCGAATCCCGCCTGCACCTCGCGCGCGCCCGGCTCGAGCTCGGCGCGGTCCTGCGCCGCGAGGGCGAGGACCGCGAGGCGCGAGAGCACCTCGCGGCCGCGCGGGAGCTTGTCCACGGCCTGGGGGCGGTGGCCGTCGAGCAGCGGATCCTCGAGGAGTTCGTCGCCGCGGGTGGCAGGCCGAAGGTCAGGCGCGGGGATTCGCTGGCGAAGCTGACGCCCGCCGAGCTGAGGGTCGCGAGGCGCGCGGCCGCGGGGCTCAGCAACCCCGAGATCGCGCAGGAGCTCTTCGTCACGACGAAGACCGTGGAAACCCACCTCTCGCGCGTCTACCGCAAGCTGGAGGTGACCACGCGGGCGCAGCTGCCGTCGCACCCCGCACTGCAGTCCGTCGAGCCGCCGCCCGGATAGCGCCTTTTGGGACCCGCGGGTGCCGGGAGTACAATCGCCGCTCCCCCATACCCGTCGCGCGCCCGCTCGAAGAAGGCGCGGAACCCGGGAGGTACAAGTGAAGAACGCATCCCCGCGCCGCGCCGAGCGGTCCGCTCGTGCGCACCCCCAGCGCTACTCACCCGAGGTCCCCTGGCGGCCGCGTGTCCCCCCGCCGTCGGTCGAGGACAAGGACGCCTGCGCGATCTACGCGTCGGTCCGCAAGGACGGGACGCCTTCGCCCGAGCCCGTCGCCCGCGCCCTCGAGAACCTCCAGAAGATGCTCCACCGGGCCGGCAACGTGGACGGCGAGGGGGACGGGTGCGGCATGCTCGTTGACATCCCGCGGCGGATCTGGGCCGACGAGGTCCGGGCGGGCGGGCACAACCCGGCGCTGGCAGGTGATGCGGCGTTCGCGGTCGCGCACGTGTTCATCGACCGCAGCGCGGATGCCGATGCGGTCCGCCACGACGCCCGCGAGATCCTCGGCCGCTCCGGGTTCAGGATCCTGGCCGAGCGGATCGACGTGACGGACTCGCAGGCGCTCGGGGCCACGGCCCGAGAGGAGGAGCCGCGCTTCTGGCAGGTGGGCGGCCTGGTCGCCGAAGCCGCGGAGCGCGAGCGGGTGATCTTCGACGCCATGCTCGAGCTCGAGCGCGAGCTCGGGGTGCACGTTGCCTCGTTCTCGGGGACGACCTGCGTCTACAAGGTGATGGGCGCGCCGAAGGTGCTCGCCGCGTACTACCCCGACCTCACGGACGAGCGCCTGGAGACGGTCGCCGCCTTCGGCCACAACCGCTACTCGACGAACACCTGGCCGTCGTTCAAGCGCGTGCAGCCGTTCAGCGTCCTCGGCCACAACGGCGAGATCAACACGATCGCCCAGCTCCGCGAGGAGGCGGCGATGCTCGGCGTGGAGATCCACGAGGACGGCTCGGACTCCCAGGACCTGAACCGCACGATCGACACGCTCATCCGCGTGCACGGCCTCTCGCTGGCCGAGGCGATGGAGGCGGTGGTGCCTCCCGTGGTCAACGAGATCCGCTCGCTCTCCGCGGAGCTGCACCCGTTCTACATGTACCTGCGGGAGGCGATGGGGCCGTTCGCGCAGGGCCCGGTCGCGCTGATCGCCCGTTTTGGCGACGAGTGCGTGTTCTCGGCCGACGCGCTCGGCTTGCGGCCGCTGTGGAAGGTGGAGACCGCGGACGACTTCATCTTCAGCTCCGAGCCTGGCGTGGTCGGCGTCGGCGAGATGGTGGCCGAACCGCTGCCGCTCGGCCCGGGCGAGAAGTTCTGCGTGACGATCGACCGCGCGAAGCGCTCCGCGCGCCTCTATGAGCACCACGAGATGCAGCACCTGGTCGCGCGCCGCTGGCTCGAGCGGACCGGTGCGAAGGCGGCGGCGCCGTACCACCGCGCGCTCGAGACGGGCGGGCCGCTCACCGGCCCGGAGATCCCCTGCTACACGGACGCGGGCCCGTCCGAGCCGGTGAAGGTCGACGAGAGGATCCTCGCGGCCTTCGGGTGGCAGCGCGACGACGTGAAGCTCTGTCAGCAGATGGCCTCGAACGGGGCCGAGCCCGTCGGCTCCCTCGGCTACGACGGGCCGCTCGCGGCGCTCTCGCCCGAGCGCCAGAACCTCGCGGACTACTTCAAGGAGACGGTGGCGGTCGTCACCAACCCCGCGATCGACCGCGAGCGCGAGATGGAGCACTTCTCGGTGCGCCAGGTGTTCGGCCGCCGCCCGTCGCTCCACGACCCGGCGACCGACACCGGGACCGTCGAGACCTCGTTCCCGGTGATCCTCGGCGGTCACCACGAGATGGCGCCGCTCTCCGAGTCGGAGTACCGGCGGATCGCGCGCGAGCACCAGACCTACCTGATGGAGGACCTCTGGGAGGAGTTCCGCGACCGCGCCGCGGCGCTGGACACCGCGCTGCTCGACGCGGAGACCACGCGGGGCGCGATCGAGCGGCTGCGCCAGGAGGCGGTGAAGGCGGTGGCGGGGGGCGCCGAGCTGCTCGTCCTGACCGACCGGGTCGTCTACGACGGCGAGCGGCGCTTCCTGGATCCGCACCTGGCGGTGTCGGCGGTCGACCAGGCGCTCAAGCAGTTCAAGGTGCCCGCCGGCGAGGAGAACCTGAGGCGCCGCTGCGCGATCGTCCTGCGCTCGGCGGCGGTGCGCAACGTGCACGACGTCGTGCTCGCGCTGGGCCTCGGCGCGAACGGGGTCAATCCGTACGTGCTGGTCGAGGTCGTCTGCGTCGACGATTACGACAAGGACATCGCGAACATCTGCGCGGCGCTGCGCAAGGGGATTGAGAAGGTGATCTCCACGATCGGGATCCACGAGGTGCGTGGCTACGCGCGCCAGTTCTCGGCGATCGGGGTGAAGCCGGAGCTCGCCGAGATCCTGGGCACGGAGACTTTCGCCGCCTCGGAGCGGGCCGGCGTCGGGTTCGCCGAGCTCGACGCGGACGCCGACGCCCGCTGGGGCGATCTGACCGGCGACGAGCCGGCGAAGCCCGCGAAGACGTTCCGCTTCTACCCGAAGGTCTACAAGGCGGCGATTGCGGCGGCGAACGGTACGGCCACGTACCAGGAGTACTCGGAGAAGGTGCGCGAGCTCGAGTCCCAGAGCCCGATCTCCATGCGCCACATCATGGCCCTGCGCTCAGACCGCGAACCGCTCGCGGACGCATCGGGCGTCGATGCCGGCGTCGGGCACCACGACTACCCGCTGGTGATCTCGTCGATGAGCTTCGGCTCACAGTCCGAGCCCGCCTTCCGCTCCTACGCGGAGGCGGCGAAGGCGATCAACATCCTCTGCATCAACGGGGAGGGCGGCGAGATCCGCGACATGTACGGGCGTTACCGCACGTGGCGCGGCCAGCAGGTCGCCTCGGGCCGCTTCGGGGTCAGCGCGGAGATGCTGAACGCCTCGTACGTGGCCGAGATCAAGATCGGCCAGGGCGCGAAGCCCGGCGAGGGCGGCCACCTGCCCGGGAAGAAGGTCTCGGAGAAGGTCGCCGCGGCGCGGAACGCCACGCCCGGGACCGACCTGATCTCACCGTCGAACAACCACGACCTGTACTCGATCGAGGATCTGGCGGAGCTCATCGACGAGCTGAAGACGGTCAACCCGGACCTGCGCGTTTCCGTGAAGGTGCCCGTGGTGCCGAACATCGGGACGATCGGCCTGGGGATCGCGAAGGCGGGCGCGGACATCATCACGCTGTCCGGGTTCGAGGGCGGCACCGGCGCGGCGCGCCAGCACGCGCTTCGCCATGTCGGGCTGCCGTCGGACATCGGTACGCGGCTCGTCCACCGCGCGCTGATGGAGGCGGGCATCCGCAACCGGGTCGAGATCTGGGCGGACGGCGGCTACCGCCACGCCCACGACGTGCTCAAGCTGATCTGCATGGGCGCGAACCGCATCGGGTTCGGCACCCTCGCGATGGTCTCGCTCGGCTGCACGATCTGCCGCGGTTGTCAGCTCGACACCTGCCACGTCGGCATCGCGACCCAAATCGAGACGATCGAGGAGGCGACCCGGCACGGGCTGAAGAAGTTCACGCCGCAGGACGTCGGCACGGCGGCCGAGAGCTGCGCACGCTTCTTCCAGGCGATGGGCGAGGAGGTCCGCCGGCTCACCGCCGAGCTCGGCTACGAGCGCACCCAGGATCTGGTCGGCCGCTACGACCTGCTCGAACAGGTCGCGGCGACCGAGTCGCTCGACCTGGCCGAGCTGATCACGCCGCTCGAGGAGTTCCTCGACCTCGAGCCGCTCGACCTGCCCGTCTCAGAGGAGGTCGCGGAGGAGCGCGCGGAGGCCGGGCTCGTCGCTGCGCGCCCGATCCGCATGGAGCGCTCGAGCGCGGCGGCCGAGCTCGCCTCGATCGCCGACGAGGTCTGCGGCGGCGGCCGCAAGGGTGCGGTTGCGGTCGAGTTCCCGCGGGCGACCGATACGAAGGACCGCGTCCTCGGCGCCTCGCTGGCGGGCGCGATCGCGCGCGCCCGCATCTACGACGGGATGCCGAGCGACGAGGACGATGTGCTTGCGACCCTCGAGTTCAACGGCGGCTCGGTCGCCGGCCAGGGCTTCGGCGCCTTCAACGCCTACGGCCTCAACCTGCGGGTCGAGGGCGGCGCCCAGGACGGCGTCGGCAAGACGATGCTGGGCGGGACCGTCGCGATCATGAAGGGCGTCGGCGCCAACGGGGAGCGCCTGAACGGGTCCGTCGGCAAGTCGTTCGCCTACGGCGCCCAGCGCGGCCGCCTGTTCGTGCAGGGCTCCGCGGACTCGCGCTTCTGCATCCGGCTCTCGGGCGCGGACGTCGTCCTCGGCGGCGAGCCGCCGATGCCGCTCGACGACTCCCTCGGCTGCATCGTCGACCGCGCGAACGCCAAGGGCTTCGCCTTCGAGTACATGACCGCGGG
>ERZ777003.970-NODE-970-length-49047-cov-7.204666_pt1 | contig 49047 bp, 47 predicted proteins | sample MGYA00374956_ERZ777003 | MGnify/ENA primary metagenome ERZ777003 (study PRJEB29302, sample SAMN06268252) | bioreactor metagenome | isolation source: Joint BioEnergy Institute, California, USA | place: USA:Joint BioEnergy Institute, California, USA | collected...
ATCCCGCCATAGCGCGACGTCCGATCGCTCCCGGAGGCGCTTCGCCGGCAGGCGTGATGCCGCACGGTCTCGCTTGCGCCCGGGCCGGAAATGGCGTTGGATCCACCCCGGGGAGAGGACGCGGCCGCGGCCTTCGGCGACACGAAGGGAGACCGGAGATGGTGCGGAACGCCATCGCGGCCGGCATGGTGGCGCTTGCGCTCGGCGCAGCAGCGCAACCGGCCCGCGCGCAGGACCGCGTACTGCTGCAGCTCGACTGGATTCCAACCGGGGAGCACGCGGCCTATTACGCCGGCCAGCAGCGCGGCTTCTGGCGGGAGAACGGGATCGAGCTCTCGCTGACCCGCGGCTACGGCTCAGGCGACACGGTGAACAAGGTGGCCGCGGGCGCGGCGCAGTTCGGCGTGGCCGATGTCGGCGCCGTGCTTGCGGCGCGCGCGCAGACGAATGTGCCCGTGCGCTCGATTTCGGCGGTCTATACCCATTCGCCGCATTCGCTGTTCGTGCTGCGCTCCTCCGGGATCACCACGTTCCGCGGGCTGGAGGGGAAGCGCATCGCGATCACGCCGGGGAACAGCCACCGGCTCTACTTCCCGGAAGTGGCGCGCCGGGCGGGGACCGACCCGAGCCGCATCCAGTGGGTGAACACCGACGCCTCGGCCATGGCGGCGATGCTGATCGCGCGCCGCGTGGACGCCGCCCCGTTCTACTCGATCCACTGGTATTACCAGAACAAGGCGGCGCGCCGGGCGGGCGAGGAAATCGTGGCGCTGCCCTTCGTCGAGACGGGCTTCGCGATCTATGCCGCCTCGCTCGTGACGCATGACGACACCATCGCCCGCAACCCGGACCTCGTGCGCCGCTTCCTGCGCGGAGCGCAGCGGAGCTTCGAGTGGTCGCGCGACAACCAGGCGGAGGCGTGCCGCCTGCACGTGGCGCGCAACCCCGAGGTCGAGCAGGACGACTGCGAGGGCTCGCTGCGGGCGGTGATGACCTTCGTGTTCAACGACCATCAGCGCCAGACCGGGCTCGGGCGCTTCGATCCGGAGCGCCTCGCCTTCACCTGGCGCGTCGTGGCGGAGAGCCTGAAGCTGAACCCGGACTGGGACCCGACCCAGGCGATCGATACGCGCTTCCTGCCGTGATCCGGATCGAACGCGTCAGCAAGACCTTCCGCGGGCGCGACGGCGGCGCGGTGGAGGCGTTGCGCGAGGTTTCGCTCGAAGTGGCGGCGGGGGAGTTCGTCGCCATCGTCGGCGCCTCGGGCTGCGGCAAGTCAACCCTGCTGAGGCTAGTGGCAGGGCTGGTGCCGGCGAGTTCCGGCACCGTGATGCTCGACGGGGCGGTGGTGCGCGAACCTCGGGCGGAGACGGCGATGGTGTTCCAGGCGCCGACCCTGCTGCCCTGGGCGGACGTGCTGCGCAACGTCACCTTTCCGCTGCGCCTTATGCGGCGAGCCGACTCGGGGACGGAGGACCGGGCGCGCGCGCTGCTCGCCATGGCGGGACTTGCGGGATTCGAGAACCGACTGCCGCGCGAGCTTTCGGGCGGGATGCAGCAGCGGGTCTCGATCTGCCGCGCACTGCTGCAAGAGCCGCGCGTGCTGCTGATGGACGAGCCCTTCGGCGCGCTGGACGCGCTGACGCGCGAGGAGATGAGCCTCGAACTGCTGCGGCTCTGGGCGGCCCGGCGGATGGCGGTGCTGTTCGTCACGCACTCGATCCCGGAGGCGGTGCTGCTCGCCGACCGCGTGGTGGTGATGTCGCCGCGCCCGGGGCGCGTTGTGGACGTAGTGGAGGTCGGGCTGCCGCGGCCGCGGAGCTTCGACCAGGAGGGAAGTGATGAGTTCCAGCGCTGCGCCCAGCGCATCCGCGCCCACATCTTCGGCGAGCGAGGCGCAGGCGGGGGCGCCGCGCGCGCGGCATGAGACGATCGCGCGCCTGCGCGGCGCCCTGCCGGCCTGGATCGCGGTAATCGTCTTCTTCCTGGTGTGGGAGGCGTCCTGCCGGCTGTTCGGCATCCGCGAATTCATCCTGCCGGCACCGAGCGCGATCTGGGCGGCGACGGTCGCGGTGTGGCCGACGGTCCTCGGCCACACCTGGGCGACCTTCCTGACGGCGATGGGCGGGTTCCTCGCCTCGGTCGTGATCAGCCTGCCGCTGGCGATGCTGATCGCGGCCTCGCCGACGATCTCGGCGGCGGTCTATCCGCTGCTCGTGGTGACTCAGTCCATCCCGAAGGTGGCGCTGGCGCCGATCCTGATCATCGCGCTCGGCGCGAACGAGGTGCCGCGAATCATCGTCACCTTCCTGGTCGCCTTCTTCCCGCTGGTGGTCGGGGCGGTGGCAGGGCTGCTCGCCACGCCGCCCGAGCTGATCGAGCTCGGCCGCGCCTGCCGCGCCGGGAAGGTGCAGGAGCTGCTGCGCATCCGCCTGCCCTACGCCGTGCCCTTCGTGTTCGGCGGCCTGAAGGTAGCGGCGGCGCTCTCCGTGGTCGGCGCGGTGGTGGCGGAGTTCGTCGGCGCGGATGCGGGGCTGGGCTACCTGATCCAGACCTCGATGTCGTTCTTCCGGCCGTCGCTGGCCTACGGCGCCGTGGTGATCCTCGCGCTGATGGGCATCCTGATGTTCTGGGCTGTGGAGCTGGTCGAGCGGGTCTTCTTCCCCTGGTCGAGCGGCGCCGGGCAGCCCGCGATGGGCGCATGAAAAGAAGGACCGAGCCATGGCACGGAACGAACCCGGCTTCACCCTGATCTGCGGGGGCCTGCTCGCCGATCCCGCGAAGCGTCGGGCCGAGCCGGTGGATGTGCTGATCGAGGACGGCGTGATCCGCGCTGTCGGTTCCGGGCTGGCGGTGCCGGAGGGCGCGCGGGTGGAAGACGCGGGCGGCATGGTGATCCATCCCGGCCTGATCAACGCCCACACCCACGGCCATGGCGGCCTGGCACGCGGGCAGGGCGACAAGTGGACGCTCGAACTGTTGCTCGCCGCGGCGCCGTGGATCGGCGGCAACCGGGCGCTCGCCGACAAGAAGCTGACGACGCAGATCGTCGCGGCCGAGATGGTGCTGAAGGGTTGCACGGCAGCCTACGATCTCTACTACGAGTTCCCGCTGCCGACGCGCGAGGGCATGGACGCCGCGGCCGAGGCCTATGCCGAGGTGGGAATGCGCGCGGTGCTCGCGCCCATGGTCGCCGACCGCACCTTGTACGAGGCGATTCCCGGGCTCTACGACGCGCTGCCGGCCGAGCTCCAGGCAGCGGTCGAGAAATTGCGGCTCGCGCCCTACGACAAGACCCTCGCCGCGATCTCCGACATCCTGCAGCACTGGCAGTGGACGAGCCAGGACATTCGCGCGGCGGTCGCGCCGACCATTCCTCATCATTGCGCCGACGCCTTCATGTGCGGCTGCGCGAGGCTTGCGCGCGAGCACGGCGTCGGCCTGCACAGCCATGTCGGCGAGAGCAAGGTGCAGGCGCTCACAGGCATCAAGCGCTACGGCAAGACGCTGATCGCGCACATGGACAGCCTCGGGCTGCTCGGGCCGAATTTCACCGCGGCGCATGCGGTCTGGCTCGACGACGACGACATGAAGCGCGTGCGCGACGCGGGCGGGTCGCTGGCGCACAACCCGGGCAGCAACATGCGGCTCGGCAATGGCATGTTCCCGCTGCGGCGGGCGCTCGATATCGGCGTGAATGTCGGGATCGGGACGGACGGGGCGAACTGCTCGGACAACCAGAACATGTACGAGGCGATGCGCTACGCCTCGATGATATCCAAGGTGCAGACGCCCGATCCGCGTTACTGGGCGAGCGTCGAGGAAATCTATCGCGCCGCGACACAAGGCTCCGCGCGGGCGCTGGGGTTCGAGGACATCGGCGCGATCGCGCCGGGGATGAAGGCGGACATCGTCTTCCTCGACCTCAATTCGGTGAACTGGATCCCGCACAACTGGACCGTGAACCAGTTGGTCCACGCCGAGGACGGGCTCTCGGTGCGGCACGTGATGATCGGCGGGCGCTTCGTCGTGCGCGACCGCAGGCTGCTGACGCTCGACCTGGCGAAGCTGGCGCGGGAGGCCGAAGCGGCGCGGGAGCGGCTGGAGGCGCTGAACGCTGGAATGCACGAACTGTTCACCAAGCTGGAGCCGGTGGTGGCGAGCTTCTGCCCCGCCCTGGCCGCGCAGCCCTACCATGTCCGCCGGTATCTCTGCGACGCGCCGGGCCCCTAAGCACACGGGGAAAGGGAAGGAGGAAAGAGCCTTGGAATTCATCGATCTCAGCCGCGAGATCTACCACCGGACGCCGGCGCATCCGAGCCATCCGCCGGTGATCGTCACCGTCTGGAACGACCATTCCGAGAAGAAGGTCGCGGGCAACACCGTCTTCACCAGCAAGTCGCTGACGCTGTCGCTGAGCGACCACTCGACGACGCATGTGGACGCGCCGGTGCATTTCGACCCTCGGCCGGGGGCGCTCTCCATCGACCAGGTGCCGCTCGAGAAATTCTACACGGAAGCGATCTGCCTCGACCTCTCCCATGTTCCGCTGAAGCACGCGGTCACGGTGCCGGAGATGGAGGAGGCGCTGGCGCGGTCCGGCCAGGAGATCCGCAAGGGCGACACCGTGCTGCTGTGGATGGCGACGAACGAAAGGCTGTGGGGGACGCCGCGCTATCCGCACGACTTCCCGGGGCTGGCGGTCGAATCCGTGCACTGGCTCGCCGATCGCGGCATCGGCATGTTCGGCGTCGAGGCGGTGAGCCCGGCGCCGGAGGGCGAGCTGAATTTCCAGGCACACATGGCCTGCGCGGAGCGCGGGATCACGCACATGGAATGCCTGTGCAACCTGGACAAGCTGGTCGGGCGCGGGCGGTTCCGCTTCATCGGCTTCCCGCTGAAGATCCGCGGCGGCACCGGGAGTCCGATCCGCGCCGTCGCGGTGTTCGAGTAGCGCAGCCGGCCGTGCTGCGGGAGCGGACCGGCACCGTGGCCGTGGTCCGCTCCGGGCTGGAACGCCGGCGCGAGGTGATTCGCGCCGCTAGGATCAGGCCGGACTGAAGCGGGCGGGATGCAGGAGGGCGCCTCCGATCAGGATGTGCCCTCCGCACCGCCGAGGAAGCGGTGGATCGCGGTGTTGTCCACGCTTGGCCCGAGCGCCGCGACCGCATCGCGCCAAAGCCGCCGGCACAGCGCGAGGGCCTGCGCGTCGAAGCCGGTTTCCTCGGCGATCGCGCCTGCCGTCTCCAGGTCCTTGGCCATCAGGCCGAGCTGGAAGCCACCGGCGTAGCGGCCGGAGAGGATCTCCTGCTTCGCCTTGGTCTCGGTCGCAACGTTGCGGCCGGAGGAAGCGTTCATCACCTCGGTCAGCACACCCAAGTCGAGGCCAAGCCGCGCGCCCATCTGCAACGCTTCGGACAGGGCGAGCAGCCCGGCGGCATAGACGTAGTTGTTCAGCGCCTTCATCGCGTGGCCGCTGCCGACGGCGCCACAGCGGATCAGCGTCTCGCCCATGCTGCGCAGCACGGGCTCCGCCTTGGCGAAGGCAGCATCGTCGCCACCGACCATGATCGCGAGCGTGCCGGCGCGGGCCTTCGGCACGCTGCCCGACACCGGCGCGTCGATCAGCGCGGCGCCGCGCGCGGCGGCGAGCGCGGCGAGGCGCCGTGTCTCGGCCGGGATCGAGGAGCCCATGTCGATCACGAGCGCGCCGGGGCGCAGCGCACCGAGCAGGCCGTCCGCGCCCTCCATCACCTGCGCGACGACCGCGCTGGTCGGCAGCATCAGCACGATGATATCCGCGCCTGCGGCGACGGCGGCGGGAGTCGGTGCGAACTCCAGTTGACCTGCCGGCGCGCTGTCCCGCAGCGCGGCGCGCGCCGTCTCGGCCGTGTCGCAGGCCAGCAGGCGATGGCCCTTCGCGAGCAGGCAGCGCGCCATCGGCAGGCCCATCATGCCGAGGCCGATGAAGCCGATTGGACCCATTTCCTTCCCTTTCCTTCGCCTCGCGCCGATCCTTAGTCGGCGCGAGGCGGATGGCAATGCCGTTCAGGCGGTCCGCAGGACCAGCGCACCGGTGGCAAGGACGGTCGCAGACCAGCCGCGCGAAACCAGGGTCGTCGCGTCGAGCTGGGTGACGATCGCCGGGCCGGCGAACTGGGCGCCGGGACCAAGCCGCGCACGGTCATAGATTGGCACGGTTGCAGGCCCGTCCGGAAGGCGCATCGTCTGGGTGCCGATCTGCGCCCCCGCCGCATCGCCCCCGGCGGGCGGCGCGGCGGCGGGAGCCGGCAGGCGGCCTGCCGCCTCGATCCTCAGCGTGACGATCTCGATGGCAACGCCCGGCAGGTCGAAGCCGTAGAGCGAGCGATGCGCGGCGGCGAAGGCGTCACCGAGCGCCGTGAGATCTCCGTCCGCCGGCCAGGGGATGGGGAGCTCGAAGCCCTGTTCCTCGTAGCGCATGAGCGCGACGCGACGGGTGGCGCGGTCCTCCGGCGCGACCGCTTCCGCGTCGAACCAGGCGGCGGCTTCAGCCTCAAGCGCGGCAAAGCCCTCGGCTAGGCGCCGGCTGTCCGCCCCCTGCAAGGGCTCGGCAACGGTGCGGCTGAATTCAGACTTCAGGTCCGCGGCGAGCAGGCCCTGCGCGCAGAGCACGCCCGGCGCGGGCGGAATCAGCACCGTGGTGATGCCGAGCAACTCGGCGAGCGCGCAGCCATGCAGCGGCCCCGCACCACCGAAGGGGACAAGGGCGAAGCGGCGCGGATCGTGCCCGCGCTCGACCGAGACAACGCGGATCGCGCCGACCATGTTGTTGTCGGCAATGGCGAGGATGCCGCGCGCAGCGGCATCAACGGATAGGCCGAGCGGCCGGGCGATACGGTCGCGCAGCGCCTGCTCGGCGCGCGCGGGATCCAGCGCCATCCGGCCACCGAGCAGCGACGCCGGAAGATGGCCGAGGAAGAGATGCGCGTCGGTGACCGTCGGCTCCTCGCCGCCCTTGCCGTAGCAGGCAGGGCCGGGATCGGCGCCGGCACTCTCCGGGCCGACGGTGAGCGCGCCGCCCTCGCCGACGCGCGCGATCGAGCCGCCGCCCGCGCCGATGGTCACCATGTCCACCATCGGCAGCGGCAGTGGCCAGGGACCGACGCGGCCGTGCTGCGTCAGGCCGATCCGTCCATTGGCGATAAGGCAGATGTCGGCGCTGGTGCCGCCGATGTCCACGGTGATGAGGTCCTCGAAGCCGGCCGCAGCAGCGACGGTACGCGCGCCGACGATGCCGGCGGCGGGGCCGGAGAGCGCGGTCTGCGCAGGGGCCCGGCGGATCGCAGCGGCGCCGGCGACGCCGCCATTGGACTTCATCAGGAGCAGCGGGGCGGCGATGCCGTTCTCGCGCAGCCGCGTCTCCAGCCGCGCGATGTAGGTGGAGACGGCCGGCATCACGGCGGCGTTCAGCACCGTGGCCATGCTGCGCTCGTACTCGCGCACCACCGGCAGGACCTCGATCGAGGCGGTGGCGGCGAGCTCGGGCGCCTCCTCGGCGAGGATGGCGAGAGCGCGGCGCTCATGCGCGGGGTTGGCGAAGCTGTGCAGGAAGCAGACCGCGACCGCCTGCACGCCGGAGGCACGGATGGCGCGCGCGGCGCGGCGCAGCCCGGCCTCGTCGAGCGGAACGAGCTCGCTGCCGTCGGCGGCGATGCGGCCGGCGACCTCGAAGATGCGCGACGCCGGGACGGGACGCGCGGGCTTGCGCCAGGACCAGAGATTGTCGCGCCGGGGCAAGTCCTGGCGGCCGATCTCCAGGACATGGCGGAAGCCCTGCGTGGTGATCAGGGCGGTGGGTACGGTCTTGCCTTCGAGGATGAGGTTGGTCGCGACTGTGGTGCCGTGCAGCACGCGGCCGATCTCGCCCGGCGAGCGCCCGGCGGCAGCGAGGGCGAGCGCGGCGCCGGTGGCAAAGCCGATGGAGGGATCGCGCGGCGTACTCGGCGTCTTGGCGGTCCAGGCCTGGCCGGTGGCGGAATCCTGCAGCGTGACATCGGTGAAGGTGCCGCCGATGTCCACGGCGAGGAGCAGCGGTGCTCGAGAGGTGGTCATCTCAGGCGACCGCATCGGCATAGGCGTGGCGGTGGAACAGCCGCATGGCGGGGCGGCGCGCGCGCAGCGCCTCCGTGCGCACGGGGTCCAGCGTGCCGTCAGTGATGGCAACGCCATAGTACTCGGCCGCGGCGGCCTCGCTGACGAAGCCGCAGAGCACGTCCGAAAGCACCTGCTCCGCCGGCCGGTCGAAGGGGTGGCCCCAGCCTCCACCGCCGCCGGTCTCGATGCGCAGCACGTCGCCGCGGGTCAGGATGGTGCCGTCGGAGAGAGGCGGCAGGACGCGCTCGCGGTCGGTGCCGGGGTTGACGATGGCACGCCCGCTGCCGCCATTCATGCCGCCGGCAACGCCCCAGGGCGGGTTCCTCACGCTGTCGATGCGCACCGCGAGTGTGGCGCGCTCGGCCAGCACCTCGTATTCGCGCACCACGCCGCATCCGCCGCGGAAGCGGCCCGGGCCGCCGGAGTCACAATGGAGGCCGTAGGCGCGCAGCCGCACGGGATAGCTCAGTTCCATGAATTCCGCCGGATAGTTCTCCTGGGCGACGAAATAGACCGCATCGGTCCCGTCGGCGAAGGGGCGCGCGCCGTAGCCGACGCCGATGCCGTCGGAGAGGAGGAAGGGCCTGCCCTCGTGCTCGCCGCGGAGCGCGATGATGACATAGGCGGAGTGCGCGGCGGGCGCCTCGCCCTGCCGGGCGACGGCGACGAGGCCGTTCATCGCGGCAAGGCAGCGCATCATCGTCAGGCCCCGCATGCCGAGGGGCGCGGGCGAGCGGGGCCGGAGCAGCGAGCCCTCGCGCAGCCGCACCTCGTCCATCGCGCGCGGGCCGCCGGCGTTCAGCACCTGGCCCGGCTCTCCCTGGAGGAAGTAGAGGCCGAGCGCCATGCCGGGCACGTCTGGGTGCATCAGGAAGTTCACCGGGCCCGGCGCCTGGTCGTCGGTCTCCGTCGCGTCAAAGAGGAAGCGGTCGTCCTCCGTGCGGGTCAGGGCGAAGCGGAGGCGGAAGGGTCCGTTGCCGTGGCCGTCGCCATCAATCGCGTCGGCGAAGCGGGTGGTACCGACCGGGAAGGTGGCGCGCAGCTTGGCGCGGACGGTCGCCTCCGTGCGGGCGAGGAGCTGGCGGAAGGCGTCGGCTAGCACAGCCGCGCCGAAGCGTTCCGCCATCTCGCCCAGGCGTTTCTCCCCCAGGCGAACCGCAGCCATGAGTGCGCGGGTGTCGCCCTGGGACTGCGTCGGGAAACGACTGTTGCGCCAGAAGGTGCGGAGCAGATCCTCGTTGGCGACGCCGTCGCGCACCAGGCGCACAGGCGGGACGATGATGCCCTCCTGGAAATGGTCCGTGGCGTCGGGGCTGATCGAGCCCGCACGCAGCCCACCGATATCCGAGAAATGCGCCCAGCCCATGACGAAGCCGATGCGCGCGCCATCGTGGAAGGCGGGGGCGAGGAAGACCTGGTCGTTGCTGTGCGAGACGGCACCGCGGCTGCCGTAGCAGTCGTTGTACCAGTAGAGGTCGCCGGGGCGCATCGTATCGAGCGGGAACTCGCGCGCGACCGGGGCGACGATGTCGCCGAAGATCGGCAGGTCGCTGCCGACGACCATCGCGCCCTCGGCGTCGAAGATCGCGGTGTAGAAGTCCTTCTTCTCGCGGATGAAGGCGGACATGGCGGTGCGCTCGAGCAGCGCCTCCATCTCGGCCTGCGCGGCGCGGGTGGCGCCGCGGATGATCTCCAGCGTGACGGGATCGCAGGTGGTCGTGGTGCTCATGCAGCGTCGCGGTGCTCGGTCGGAACGTCGCGCCAGCGATGGCAGGCGACGATGTGGTCGGGGGCGGCGGCCTCGCTCGCCGGATCCTGCGCGGCGCAGAGCGGGACGGCCATGGCGCAGCGCGGATGGAAGCGACAGCCGGACGGGACGGCCCGCAGGCTCGGCGGATCGCCGGGGAGCGATGGGCCTGCGGCCTGGCCGTCCAGGCGCGGCGCGGCGGCGAGGAGCGCGCGCGTGTAGGGGTGGCGCGGCTCGCGGAACAGCGCCTCGGCGCTGCCCTCCTCGACGATGCGGCCGAGATACATCACCGCGACGCGGTCGCAGACGCGGCGCACCACCGAAAGATCGTGGCTGATGAAAATGTAGGTGAGGCCGAAGCGCGCGCGGAGGTCGCGCAGAAGCCGTAGCACCGCGGCCTGGACGGAGAGATCGAGGCCGGCCGTGGGCTCGTCGAGGATCACCACCTTCGGGCGCAGCAGCAGGATGCGCGCAAGACCGATGCGGCGCTGCTGGCCGCCGGAGAGCTCGTGCGGGTAGCGCGCCGCCATCGCTACATCGAGACCGACCGCGGCAAGCGTCTCCGCGATGCGGGCCTCCTGCTCGGCGCGGTCGGTGACGCCGTGGATGGCGAGGCCCTCGGCCAGGGTGCGGCCGACGCGCCACCAGGGGTCGAGCGCGGCGCCCGGGTCCTGGTGCACGTATTGCACGGCCGCGCGCATGCGGCGCGCAGCGACCGGCTCCTGGCCGGAGACGACGCGGCCCTCCAGCAAGATCTCGCCGGCAGCCTCGCGCTGCAGGCCAAGCAGGGTGCGGGCCAGTGTGGTCTTGCCACAGCCGGACTCGCCGACGATGCCGAAGGTCTCTCCAGGCGCAACGGCAAGGTCCACGCCATCCACCGCGCGCACTGCGGGGATGCTGCGGAACAGGCGTCGGCGGCCGCCAAGCTCTACGACGAGGCCGCGCGCAGCAAGGATCGGATCAGGCAAGCGCAGGCTCCGGCAGGGCGTCGGCGTGGTGGGGGCAGGCGATGCTGCGGCCGCCAGGCAGGGAAAGCAGCGGCGGCGGAGCGTTCGCGCAATCGGCGCGCGCGATCGGGCAACGCGGGTGGAAGCGGCAGCCCGCAGGCTGAGCGGTGGCGGCCGGCACGGTCCCCGGGATCCCGGTCAGGTCGGACGCGCGGTCCGGATGGCAGGCGAGCAGCAGCCGCGTATAGGGGTGGCGTGGGGCGTCGAGCACCGCACGGGTCGGCCCCGATTCCGCGACACGGCCGGCGTAGAGGACGGTGACGGAATCGCAGAGCGCGGCGAGCACACCGAAATCGTGCGTCACGAACAGCAGCGACAGGCCGCGTTCCGCGGCGAGGCGACGCAGCAGGGCGAGAATCTCGCGCTGGGTGGTGACGTCGAGGGCGGTGGTGGGCTCGTCGGCGACGACGAGGGCGGGGTCGCAGCTCAGCGCCGCGGCGATCAGCAGGCGCTGGCGCTGGCCTCCGGAGAATTGGTGCGGGTACTTTTCCAGCGCCGCCTCGGGATCAGGGAGCTGCACGGCGCGGAACAACTCGATCAGCTTCGCACGGTGATCGCGCCGCGTGCCGGGTGCGTGACGGCGCATGATCTCTAGGATCTGGTCGCCGGCGCGGAAGACCGGGTTGAGCGAGAGGTAAGGGTCCTGCGGGACGAAGCCGATCCGCCCGCGAGCGGAGGCGGCGCAGTCGGCCAGAATGTCGCGGCCCTCGAAGCGGATGGCGCCGCGGGGGACCAACGCGCTGCGTGGCAGGATGCCGAGGATGGCGCGCATCAGCGTCGTCTTGCCGCAACCCGACTCGCCGACGACGCCGACCGTGCGCCCCGGCGGAACGGTGAGCGAGACATCGTCCAGGATGCGAGCGAGACCTGCGTCGGTGCGGAGGTGCACCGAGAGGGCCTCAACGGCGAGCAACGGCGACGGCATTGGCGAGTCGTTCATCGGCGAGAGCGGCGCAGGCGCGGATCGGCGGCGTCGCGGAGGCCGTCGCCAAGCAGGTTGAAGCCGAGCACGAGCAGCAGGATGGCAAGGCCGGGGAAGGTCGGGAACCACCACGCCTCGGGCAGGTGTTGCCGCGCCTCGGCTACGGCGAGGCCCCAGTCGGGCGAAGGCGGCGCGGCGCCGACGCCGAGAAAGCCGAGGATCGCCGCGGTCAGGATGGTGAAGCCCATGCCGATCGTGGCGCGCACCAGCACCGCGGGCAGCGCGTTCGGCAGGACGTGCAGAAGCAGGATGCGTGTCGGGCGCGCGCCGATGCCGGCGAGCGCGTCCACGAACAGGGCGCCGCGCAGGCGCCGCGTCTCGGCGAACACGGTGCGGGCGAAGAAGGGCCAGTAGGTGAGCGCGAGGGCGACCATCGCCGTCTCGATCCCGGGCCGCATGAGCTGGCCGAGGGCAAGGGCGAGGATGAGCTGCGGGACGGCCAGGAACACGTCAGTGAGACGCATCAGCACGTCCGAGACCCAGTTGTCCCTCCAGCCGGCAACGAGGCCGACCGGGATGCCGATCGCCATCGCCGCGACCACGACCGAGACCGCAACCACCAAGGCGTTGCGCGTGCCGAGGATGACGCGCGAGAGGATGTCGCGGCCGAGATTGTCGGTGCCGAAAGGGAACTCGGCCGAGGGAGGACGAAGGCGCTGTAGGAGATGGCTCTCGTAAGCGTCCTCGGGATAGGGCGCGAGGTACGGGGCGAAGAACGCGACGACCACCGCGAACAGGACAATCCCGAGACCGAGTGCCGAGACGGGATCGCGGAGGAGCCGCGCCAGGGCGGCGCTCACGACATCTCCTCCGCGACGCGCGGGTCGATCAGCGCCTGCGCAACGTCCACCATTACGTTCACCACCGCATAGACGACGCCGACGACAAGGGTGACGGCAAGCAAAGCCTTGTAGTCGGAGGAAAGAATGGCCTGCACGGCGTAGGTGCCGAGGCCGGGCCAGTCGAACACCGCCTCCACGGCCACCGCGCCGGATATCAGCGCACCGAACAGCAGGCCGATCTGGGTGACGGTGACGGTGATCGCGTTGCGCAGCACATAGATGGCGGCAAGGCGGAAGCGGCCGTAGCCGGCGGCGCGGGCGTAGAGGACGTAGTCCTTTTGCAGCGCCTCCAGCACGCCGGATCGGGTGAAGCGAGCAATGGTCGCGAGGCCCGGAAGGGCAAGCGTGACCGCCGGCATGACCAGGTGGCGCAGCGCGCTCCAGAAGAGGTCCAGGCGCCCGGCGAGGAGCGTGTCCAGGAGGAGGAAGCCGGTGATGTCCGGCGGCGCGCCGAGCGTGGGGTCTATCCGCCCGCGCAGCGGCAGCCAGTCCAGTTCCATCGAGAAGACGAGCTGCAGCATGATCGCCAGCCAGAAGGAGGCGATGGCGAGGCCGCCGACCGAAAGAAGGCGCACGAGATGGTCCACCGGCCCGTTGTGGTCGAGCGCGGCGACCAGCCCGAGCCCCACGCCGAGCACCGTGGAGATCAGCAGCGCGGCGAAGGTGAGCTCCAGCGTCGCAGGCAGGCGGAAGGCGATCTCCTCGACGACGGGACGGCCGGAGAAGACGGAGCGGCCGAAGTCTCCCGTCAGCACCTGCCGGAGATGGACGATCGCCTGCTCCCAGATCGGCCGGTCGAGGCCGTACTGCGCGCGGATCTCGGCGATCTGCGCAGGCGTGGCGGCGTCGCCGGCGAGCGTCGCCGCCGGGTCGCCGGGGATGACGCGCGACAGCACGAAGGTCAGCACCACCAGCCCGAGCAGGGCCGGCAGGGCAAGGAGGATGCGGCGGAGGACGAAGCGGGCCAAGGTGCGCGCGCCTAGTTCTCCAGCCACATGCTGCGCAGCTCGCCGCCCGAGCCAACGGGCGAGAAGCGGTAGCCCTGGAGGCGCCGCGACAGGCCGCGCAGATTGACCGTGTTGTACACCCAGATGTCCGGGCTCTCGGCGACGACGATGCGCGTCGCCTCCTGGTAGAGCCGCTCGCGTTCCGCGCGATCGAGGCTGGTGCGGGCGCGGGTCAGCAGGTCGTCCACCCGCTCGTTGCGGTACCAGGAGGAGGCCTTCCAGGTGCCGTGGAAGCGGCTGTCGTACATCTGGCCGATCCAGTTCTCCGGGTCCACGAAGTAGGTGGAGACCCAGTGCACCCACATGTCCGGCGTGGTCTCGGCGCGGGTGGTCGAGCTGGTGATGCCGGCCCAGGTGTTGGGGACGATCTTGAGGTTCACGCCGACCCGGCGGAGATCCGCCTGGAACATCTGCGCCGCCTGGACCGTCTGCTCAAGCTCGGTCTGCACGTGGATCTCGATCTCGCGCCCGAGCGGGGCGCCGGCAGCGCGGGCGCGGTCGCAGTGCTGGCGCGCCAGGTTGAGGTCGAAATTGTAGGGCCGCAGGTCGGGTGGGTTGCCCCAGAGGTTGTTCGGGTTCGGGCCGGCGTTGCGGATGACGAGGCCCTTCAGGATGATCTCGTTGAAGCCCTGATAGTTGAACGCGTACGCGAAGCAGAGCCGGGCGTCGAGGTTGTCGAAGGGCGGCCTGCGGTTGTTCATGCGCAGGATGAAGACGCGCATGCTCTCGTCGCGCGCGACGCGGGTGCGCGGGTTGCGGTCCACCCGCTCGACCTGGTCGGTGGGGAGGTAGCTGTCGGTCGCGTCGATCTCGCCGCGCATCAGGGCAAGGACACGGGTGGAGGTCTCCAGCACCGGGCGGACGCGCACGGAGTCGATCGGGCGCTGGTTATGCGACCAGCCCATGAAGTGGTCGGCGAAACGCTCCAGGTCGAGCTGGTTGCGCGGACGGTAGGTCTCCGGATTGATGCGGTAGGCGCCGGAGCCCGCATCGTTGGCGGCCAGCCACTCCGCACCCCAGTCGTCGCCGCGCACATGCGGCTGGATGGCGCGCGGGTTGACGATCGCGACCAGAGGGATCGCGGCGAGGAAGGGCGCGTAGGGCTCCGAGAGGACGAAGCGCACCGTGCGCTCGTCGCGCGCGGTGATGTTCTCGGGCCGCAGCACGGGCCTGAAGGCGGCCGCCGGCGCGCGGTTCATCGCCAGCAGGCGCTTGAAGCTGTAGACGACGTCCTCCGCGGTGATGGCGCTGCCGTCGTGGAACTTCGCGCCGGCGCGGAGCGTGAACTCCCAGGTCAGGCCGTCCTCGCTCACCGTATGCCGTTCGGCGAGCCAGGGGACGAGCTCCGGCGGATTGCCCTGGTAGCGATAGAGGCCGTCATAGACGTTGAGCAGGACGAACTGGCTCGGCACGTCGAACAGCGCATGGGGGTCGAGCGAGGCGGGCAGGTTGTCGCCCCAGACCAGCGGCCGCTGCTGCGCCTGGGCATGGGCTGGGCTTTGGCTGTCCGCGGCCGGCGCCAGGGCCAGCATGGCGGCAGCGAGCAGCGCGGAGCGAAGGCTGATTCGCATCAGTGGTCTCCCGGCCTGCGGAACCTCTCCCCGCAACAAGTGAACGCCCAAGGGGGCTGGCCGCGCAAGCCCCGGCATGGCGGCAATCTCATGGACCGAGGCATCGCCCTGCCCGTCGGCCGGGCATGCCGCCACTCATTCGGGCAGGGTGTGCATGAGCGCCGGCCAGCTCCTGGCCGGGCCCGCATCGTGGACCATCCGGGCGGGGTTTGCGCCGGCGCCTTCCCGCCCTAGGCTCTGGCCACCTTTCGGATAGGGAGTATTGCGAATGGCCGTGGATGAAATTCCGGTCCTCGATCTCGGCCCGCTACGCGCGGGCGAGCCTGGTGCGCTGGAGCGCCTTGGCGCCGAGTTGCGGCGCGCCTTCACCGAGGTCGGGTTCTACTTCGTGCGCAACCACGGCGTGCCGGAGGAGCTGATCGACGAGGTGTTCGAGGCGGCGCGCCAGTTCCACGCCCAGCCCCTCGAGGCGAAGCTCGCCATGCGCTTCAACGAGCACAACATGGGCTACATGCCCATGCGCGGCTCGACGACGCGGATGAACGCCCTCGGCACCATCTACAAGCCGAACGCGAATGAGGCGGTGTTCCTCAAGCGCGAGCTGCCGGAGGACCATCCGGACGTCGTGAACGGGGTGCGCTTCCGCGCGCGCAACCGCTGGCCCGAGAACCTGCCGGGCTTCCGCGAGACGGCGCTGCGCTACATGGACGCGATGGAGGCGCTCGGGAAGTCGCTTCTGCCGATCTACGCCACCGCGCTGGGCCTGCCGCCGGACTGGTTCGACGAGGCCTTCCGCGAGCCGATGTACACGCTGCGCCTGACGCACTACCCGCAGCAGGACCCGGCGACGGCGGAGGAGGAATGGAGCCTCGCGCCGCACGTGGACACTTCGTTCATGACCATCCTGGCACAGAACAAGGTGCCGGGCCTGTCGGTGTGCCTCCCGGACGGGACCTGGCTCGACGCGCCGGCGCCGGAGGGGACCTTCCTCATCAACGGCGGCATGCTGCTGCGCCGCTGGACCAATGACCGCTTCCTCGCGACGCCGCACCGCGTGTCCAATCGCTCGGGCCGTGAGCGCTACGCGATCCCGTTCTTCATGGACTGCAGCTTCAATCACGTGATGGAGGCGATCCCCACCTGCGTGGACGCCGACAACCCGCCGCGCTACCCGCCGACCACCTACTCCGAATTCATGACCACCTACCAGCGCATCAACTACGGAGAGGCGCTGGCGGAGGCGGCGAAGGCGAAGCAGGACGGCGCGCAGCAGGTCGAGCTGCAGGGAGCGTGATCAGGCCCCCTCCCCGCCCCGGCGGGAGAGGAAGGCAAGCAGATCGGCGGCGCAGCGCTCCGGCGCGGCGTCGCCGATATTGTGGGGCATGCCCTCGTAGGTGATCAGCTCACTGCCGGGAATGCGCTCGCGCATGCGCTCATACTGATCGTGGGAGCCGATGGGCTCCTCACCGGGCGCGACGATCAGTGTCGGGCAGGTGATGCGCGGCAGCTCATCCTCCCAGTCGCGGCTGCTCATATGGGCGACGAAACGGCCGACCCAGCCGAGGTCGTTCGCGCCGGTCTGGCGACAGAACCAGTCCACAAGGCGAGGATCGGCATCCTTCGGGAAGCGGTCGGCCACGCCCTCGCGCATGAAGGCTTCGAGGCCGACCTTCGCGGCACGTGCGGGCCAGCTCGCCGCCTGGCTGTTCTTCAGGCCCGGGGTGGAGGCGTAGAGGGCGAGGGTCGCCACCCGGTCCGGATGCGCCATCGCCATGCGCTGGCCGACATAGCCGCCGGCGGAGAGGCCGACGACATGGGCGCGCGCGACGCCGAGGTGGTCGAGCAGCCCGATGGCGTCCTCGACCAGGCGCTCGACGGTGATCGGCTTCGTCTCGTCCGGCACCTCCGAGGCACCGAAGCCGCGCAGGTCCTGGCTGATCGTGGTGAAGCGCCGGGCAAGCAGCGGGATCCAGCCATACCAGCGCCGGTACGCGCCCATCGCGGCGTGCAGCAGCAGGATCGGCGTCGGCGGGGTGGCCCAGGGGTCGGTGAAGTCGTCCACGCGGTAGGCGAGGCGCACGCCGTCGCTCGCCGTGAAAAAGGCCATGTTGGGTTGCGGCATCGGTCGGTTCCTTCCGCGCTCGCGCGAGGGTAAAGCGTCCCGGCGGCACGGCCGCAAGGGAACCCGCGGGACACGCGGTTGCCCTGGCCCCGCGCGCCGCTACGATTGGAGCAATTGAGAGGAGAGAGGCGCATGCCGCACATTCATCGCAGGTCCATGGCGGCCGCGCTCGCGGCGCTCGGCGCTACCGCGGGCGTCGGCATGCGCGGTGCTATGGCGCAGCAGGGCTATCCCGCCCACCCGATCCGCTTCGTCATCCCCTTCGGGCCCGGCGGCGGCACGGACAACCTGATCCGCACCATAGAGCCGCATGTCTCGCGCGCGCTCGGCCAGCCGCTGGTGATCGAGAACCGGCCCGGAGGCGGCAGCGTCATCGGCACGGAGATGGTCGCGCGTGCCGAGCCCGACGGGTACACGCTGCTCGCGGTGGATACGACGATTTCGATCAACCCGGGGCTGTTCCCGCGCCTGCCCTACGACACGGCGCGCGACCTCGCGCCCGTCTGCCTGCTGGCGCGGGCGCCGATCGTCCTCGTCGTGCACCCCAGCGTCCCGGCACGCAGCATGGCGGAGCTGGTGGCCCTGGCGAAGGCCCGGCCGGGCACGCTGGCCTATGCCTCGGGCGGCAATGGAGCACCGACCCACCTGGCGGGAGAGATGCTGCGCTTCGCCGCGGGCATCGACATCATCCACCTGCCCTATCGCGGTTCCGGCCCCGCGATGAATGACGTGATCGCCGGGCATGTGCCGATGACCTTCAACGGGCTCAGCGCCTCCGGCCCGCACATCGAGAGCGGACGGGTCCGCGCGCTGGCGGTGACGGGCGACACGCGCGCGCCAGCCTTCCCCGACGTGCCGACCTTCCGCGAGGTGGGCCTCGCCGATGTGGACGTGTTCACCAACTGGGGCGTGCTGACCCGCGCCGGGACGCCGGCGCCGATCATCGAGCGGCTCGCCGCCGTGTTCGGGGAGGCGGTGCGGCGCCCCGACCTCGCGCCGAGGCTGAATCAGATGGGGTACATCCCGCATGGCGGCGGGCCCGCGGAATACGGCGAACTCATCGCGCGCGAGACGGAGAAGTTCACACGGGTGATCCGCGCGGCCGGGATCAAGCCGGACTGAGTCATTGCAGGTGAGCCGCAAGGCGTGGCGCGCGCGGTGATGCCGGTCTGGGCCACCGCGCTGGGGGCGACACTGCTGACGCAGACCGTCGCCTCCTTCCTGAACCAGAGCCTTCCCGTGGTCGCGCCGCTGATCATCGCGGAGGCGGGGCTGCCACCGGAGCAGATGGGGCCGCTCAGTTCGCTCGTCGCCTTCGGCACGGTGCTGTTTCTGCTGGGCGGGGGCGCGGTGCTCGCGCGGCTCGGGCCGGTGCGCACCCTGCAGGCCGGGGCGGTGCTGCAGGCCGCTGGCATGGCGGCGCTGGCGATGGGGACATTGCCGGGACTCGCGCTCGGGGCGCTGCTGCTCGGCCTCGGCTACGGGCCGTCTCCGCCGGCGGGGAGCCGCATCCTTGCATCAGCAGCGCCGAAGCAGCACCGCACCCTGATCTTCTCGATCAAGCAGGCGGGGGCGCCGCTTGGTGGCGTCCTGGCGGGGCTGATCTGCGCGCCGGTGGCGGCGGCGGCGGGCTGGCCGGCGGCGGTGCTGCTGACGCTCGGCGTCTCGCTGTGCACGGCCGCCGCGGTGCAGCCGGCACGGGCCGCGCTGGACGCAGAGCGCGACCCGACGCGGCGGGTCGGCCTGCGCGCGCTGCTCTCCCCGCGCGAACTCGCCGCGCCGTTCCGCGCCCTGCGGCTCGATCCGCAGCTCCTGCCGCTGACGGCGCTCGCCGTGGCCTTCGCGATGGTGCAGGGCAGCCTGTTCTCCTTCACCGTCACCTGGCTGGTCGAGGCGCGCGACTTCTCGCTGGTGCAGGCGGGAAGCGTGTTCGCGGCGATGCAGGCAGCCGGGATCGTGGCGCGAATCGTGCTGGGCTGGGTCGCGGACCGCACCGGCTGGGCACTGATGAGCCTGGTGGTGCAGGCCTTCATCGCAGCCGCCGGCGTGGTCGTGCTCGGCATTCACGCGCCGGGCACGGCGCCATGGCTGGTGGCGCTGCTCGGCGCCCTGGCGGCGTCGGCGGCAGCAAGCTGGAACGGCGTGACCATGGCCGAGGTCGCGCGCCTCGCCCCGCTGGACCGCGTCGCGGAGGCGACGGCGGGGAGCACGCTGGTGATCTTTCTCGGCTATGTCGCCGGGCCGTCCCTGTTCGCCGCGGTGGTCGCCTGGGCGGGCTGGGATGCGGCCTTCCTTGTAATCGCGGCTCAGCTCGCGCTTACCGGCGCCATCGTCGGGCTCGTCATCCGGGGCGGTGCGCGGCCGAGAGGGCCTTCAGGCGCGCGATGATCGCGCGATGGGCCGGCGCCTCCAGCCCGCGCGCTTCCGCTTCCTCGACGACCGCTCCGTTCAGCCAGTCCGCCTCGGTCGGACGGCCGCGCGCGAGGTCCTGCGCCATGCCACTGGTGGCAGTCGGGCTGATGCCCTCGCCATAGCGAACGAGAGCCTGGTCGAGCGCAGCGCGGGCGGCCGGCTCGCCGTTCGCGGCGGCGTGCCAGAGGGCACCGGGGACACCACAGAGCTTCTCGATTTCCGTGACGGCGAGGCTGGCGACGCGCACGGCCTCGAAGGCGAGCTCCGTCATCTCCGCCCGAAGCGCGGGGTCGAGGAACAGGTCGCGCGTCGGGCGGCCACGCACGGCGGCGAGCGGCGAGGTCATCGCGTTGAAGACGAGCTTGGTCCAGCGGGCGCGCGGCAGGTCGGCGACGACCTCGGTGGCGTCAATTTGGCCGAGCAGCGCGGCGAGGGCCTGCACGCGCTCGCTCGGCGGGCCGGCGACCTCGCCGATGCGGAACAGCGGATGCGCGCCGCCCGGGTCGCGCCGACGGTGGCGCCGCACCAGGCCCGGCGCGACGAGATGGCCGAAGAAGCCGGTGACGATGCAGCCCATCACCCGCTCCGGCCCGACCATGTCGGCGATCCTCGCGTCCACGAGGCCGTTGAGCGTCGCAAGATAAGGGCCACGGTACCGCGCCTTGGCCTCGAGCGCCTCGACCAGGGGAAGCGCCTCGAACAGTTTGCTGCACAGGACGATGAGGCCGAGCGGGCGGCCGGCAAGCTCCTCGGGCGTGTGGAACACCGGCAGGTCGCGGGCGGTCAGCGTCTCGTCCGGCTCCTCGACGCGCAGGCCCTGCGCAGCGATGGCCTCGCGGTTCGCGGCCCAGGGTTCGAGGATCAGGACCTCCTGGCCGAGGCGCTGCTGGAGGTGCGCGGCGAGGTAGCCGCCGACGGCGCCGCAGCCGGCGATGAGAATCGGACCTGGGGGAATCATGCGCCGTGCGCCTCCTGCTCCTCCGAGCCGAGATAGGCAGCGATGACGGCAGGATTCGCAGCCACCTCGCCCGGCGTGCCCTCGGCGATGGCGCGGCCGGCGGAAATGACGAGAATGCGGTCGCAGAGCCCCATCACCGCGCGCATGTCGTGCTCGACGAGCCAGATGGTCACGCCGCCGTCGCGGATGCGCCGCAGCGCGGCGATCATCGCGTCGGTCTCGGCGGGGTTGAGGCCAGCGCAAGGTTCGTCGGCAAGCAGGAGGACGGGACGCGCGGCAAGCGCGCGGGCGACCTCGAGCCGGCGCAGATGGCCGACGGTGAGGCCCTCGGCCGGACGGTCCGCAAGATCCTCGATCCCAAGCAGGGCGAGCGCGGTGTCCGTCGCGGCCTCCACGTCGCGCGGCCCGCTGCGGCCGAACAGCGCGCCGATCCGGACATTCTGCCGCACCGTGAGACCCGGGAAGGGACGCGCGATCTGGAAAGCGCGGGCGACGCCGCTGCGGCCGGCCTGCTGCGGGCTCCAGCCCGTCACCGGAGTGCCGCGGAAGCGGATCTCGCCTTCGCTCGGCGGAAGGAAGCCGGTGACCAGGTTGAACATGGTGGACTTGCCGGCGCCGTTCGGGCCGATCAGGCCGCAGATCGTGCCCTCCGGCACGGTGAAATCCACATGGTCCAGCGCGACCAGGCCGCGGAAGCGCTTGGTGAGGCCGCGGATTTCAAGCACCGGCGCCGTCATGGGCCGGGCTCCCGCTGCGCGCGCGGCTTGCGACGCCAGAGGCCGAGGAAGCCCTGCGGCGCGAGCAGCACCATCGCGACGACCAGCGCGCCGGTGGCAAAGAGGTGCAGGTTCAGCATCTCGCCGAGCACCACCTGGGTCAGCACCACCATCACCGCGGCGCCGAGCAGCGGCCCAGCGATGGTCCCGATGCCGCCGAGCAGCGCATGCACGATCATGTTGAGCGAGAAGTCGGTGCGGAAGACGCTGTCGGTGGTGATGTAGCCGAGGCTGAAGCCGTAGGTCGCGCCGAGCAGGCCGGTAAGGAAGGCGGAGAGGACAAGCGCCGCGATCTTGTAGCCCTCGGTCGGCACGGCGAGCATGCGGGCGGTGTCCTCGTCCTCGCGGATCGCGAGCAGGCCCTGGCCGAACCGTGCGCCGCGCACCCAGGCGGCGGCGCCGATCGTCAGCGCCAGGAGGCCGACGAAGATGTAGTGGAAGAAGGCTTCCGGCGCGAGGGCAGCCGGCACCGCATCAGGCAGCGAGAGGCCGACGCCGCCGCCGATCCATTCGATGGCGGCGGAGAGTTCGCCAGTCACCTGCGCAACGCCGAGCATGGCGATAGCGAAGTAGATGCCCCGCAAGCGGAGCAGCGGCCAGGCGATGATGCCGGCGAAGGCGGCGGAGACGAGCCCTCCGACCAGCACGAGCAACGGCATCAGCTCCGCCCCGCCGCCGTCGAACAGCTTGGCGACGATGACGCCGGGGACGAAGGCGCCGATGCCGACGAAGACGGTGTGGCCGAAGCTCCAGTAGCCGGCGAAGCCGCCGAGGATGTTCCAGGCAAGGGAAAGCGCGCCCCAGAAGCAGAACAGGGAAAGGACGCGCACCTCGAAGGGCGGGACGAAGGCCGGCGCCGCCGCGAGGACGGCCAGGAAGACGAGGGTGGCGAGGATGCGGGTCGTCATCGGCTGGCCGCGAAGGCGTGGCCGAGCAGGCCCTGGGGACGGAGCAGCAGCATCAGCACCAGCACGAGGAACATCGCCGCATTCTGGAAGGCGGGCCCGACATACTGCGCCGTCAGGGTCGCGATCACGCCGAGCAGCAGCCCACCAAGCAGCGCGCCCTGCGGGCTGCCCACGCCGCCCAGGGTGACGACCACGAAGGCGTTGAGCGTCCACGCGGCCTCGGAACTCGGCGTGAAGGGCAGCATCATGCCGATCACCGCGCCCGAGGCGCCCGCAAAGGCGCCTCCGAGGCCGAAGGTGAGGCCGTGGACATGCCGGACGTTCACCCCGGACAGCGCCGCGCCCACCGGCTGCTGCGCCGTGGCGCGGATCGCGCGGCCGAAGGCGGTGCGGTTGAGCAGGAGCGCGAGGCCGAAGAGCAGGACCAGGCTGGTGAGCAGCCCGGCGGCGCGCACCAGGTCGATGCGCAGCGGCCCGAGCGACAGCCCGGCGAAGCTGTAGGCCGTGGCGATGCTGCGCACGTCCGGCGAGGCGACGATCTGCAGCAGGTTGCGCGCCATCAGCGCCACGCCGAAGGTGACCAGCAGCGAGGCGACCAGCGAGGCGCGTTCCACGGCCGCGGCGATCAGCGTGCGCTGGTAGAGGTAGCCGAGCGCGAACAGCGCCGCCATCACCAGCGGCAGGCCGAGGATCGGATCGAGGCCGACGACCTCGTGCAACAGCAGCGCCGCATAGGCGCCGAGCACGACAAAGACGCCGTGCGTCAGGTTCACCACGCCGAGCACGCCGAAGATCAGGCTGAAGCCGACGGCGGCGAAGGCATAGACGCCGCCCAGCACCAGCCCATCGAGCAGCGTCTGGAGGAGCGGGATCACTTGCCCTCTTGCGCCTTCAACCAGGCCTCGGCGACCTCTGTGCCGGTGGCGAACCACACGCCGGGGAAGGTCTGCATCCAGGCGATCATCTCGCGCAGCAGGGCGATGCGGCTCGGCCGCCCGCTGACCTGCGGGTGCATCACCAGGTCGAACAGCCCGCCCCAGCGGTAGATCTCGCGGAACTCGTCCTGCCAGACCTCCTTGATGTGGCTGTTGGTGAAGATCGGGCGCGGGTTCTTGATCGAGAACAGGGCGAAGACCGCGTCGTCCAGGCTCCAGTGCCAGGGGATCTCGATCGGGCCGGGCGTGCCATCCGGCGTGGTGAGGCGGTAGGGGTTGATGTCCGCCATCAGCGAGGAGTCGTAGAGGAAATTGTGCTTCTGAAGCAGGCGGATCATGTTGTCGCTGGTCTCGCCCGCCGGGGAGCGGTAGCCCTTCGGGACGACGCCGACGGCGCGCTTCAGCGCCTCCAGCCCCTTCTCCATCTCCTCGGCCTCCTGGTCGGGGAAGTCGGGGTCGATCCAGCGATGGCTGTAGGAGTGGTGGGCGACCTCGTGGCCCTCCTTGAGGATCATCTCGACCCGGTCGGTCCAGTGCTCCGCGGTCCAGCCGGGGACGAAGAAGGTGCCCTTCACGCCGGCGTCGCGCAGCGTCTCGAGGATCTTCGGCACCGCGACCCGGGCGCCGTAAGTGCCCTGGCTCAGCGTGCCGGGCCGGCGCGCATTGGCGGGATCGCGGCTGGTCCAGAGCGTCTCCGCGTCGAAGTCGAAGGTGAGCATCACCGCGATGCGGGCGCCGTTCGGCCAGTTGACGCGCATGTCGATCATCGTTCTGCCCTCCCCTTCCTTCAGCCGCGCTCGTTCCAGGGCGGCGCCGGCCAGATGGGCCGCGCGGTCGCCGCCGCGGGCGGGCCAACGATCTCCAGCTTGCCGTTCTGCACCTGGGCGACGAGCGTCCCCATCAGGATGGGGTCGCCATCACCCTGCGGCGTGAACTTGATCCGGCCGTAGAAGCACGGGAAATCCATCGCGGCGAGCGCGTCACGCAGCTTCGCCGGATCCGGACTGCCGGCGGCCTTCAGCGCCTCCGCGAAGGCGAGGATACAGGCCGCGCCGGACGCCATGTGGTAGGCGAGCGGGCGCTGGAAGTTGCGGTTGTAGTACTCCTCGAACCCCTTCGCGCTGCCGAAGTAGGGGCATTGAAAGGGAGCGTTCGACGCCCAGTAGGAGGCGGTGAGGATCGAATCGGCGTAGCGCCCGACCGCCTGGCGGTAGGCGGCGGTCTGCGGCCCGAGGCCGAAATAGGCGAGCTTCACGTTGGTGTTGCTGCTGATCATCTGCCGCGTGATGAGCAGCGAGTGCTCGTCATGCGTCGTAGCGACCAGCACATCGGGCTGCGTCTCGCGGATGCGGGCGAGCACGGTGGTGACGTCGGTCACCGTCGCCGGAAGCTGCACCGGGTCGGACACCTGGAACCCGGCATTGGTGAGCGAGACCTTCGCGCCCTCCGCAGAGAAACGGCTGAAGGGGTCGTTGGTGTAGAGGACGGCGAAGGTCCGCGGCCTCGGGTCGAGGCTCTTGAAGAACTCGGTCACCGTCTCGAACTGCCGCGTCGCCCGCGGAAACATGCCGAAGACGTAGCGCCGCCCCTGGGTGAAGATCTGGTCGGAGCCGCCGCCGGCCTGGACCATCGGGCGCCGCGCGCGCTCCGTGATCGCGCAGGTCGGCAGCACGATGTTCGAGCCGAAGGAGCCGAGGAAGAGCGGCACCCGCTCGTCCACCTGGCGCTGGATCAGCGTGACGGCGCGCGAGGGGTCGGAGGCGTCGTCCACCAGACGCAGCTCGAAGCGGTAGGTCTGGCCGCCGGCCTGGATGCCGCCCATCTCGTCGATGCGCTTCACCGCGGCCTGGTAGCCGTGCAGCACGTTCAGGCCGGTCTCCGCGGCCGCGCCGGTCATCGGGACCGAGCCGCCGAGGACGACGGCGCGCGGTTGCGCCTGAGCCCGCGCGACGAAGGGGGCGGCGAGGCCGGTGGCGAGCACGGCGCGGCGCGTTGTTCTGATCATAGCGGTCCCTCACATCCCGAGATAGGTCTGGCGCACATACGGGTCGTCCAGCAGCGCCGCGCCGGTGCCGGAGAGCGCGACGCGCCCCTTCTCCAGCACATAGCCACGGCCGGCGATGCGCAGCGTCTGGTGCAGGTTCTGCTCGACCAGCAGCACGGTGATGCCGCGCGCGTTGAGGTCGCGCACCAGGTCGAACACCGCGCGCACGAGCATGGGTGCGAGGCCGAGCGAGGGCTCGTCGAGGATCAGCAGTTCCGGGCGGGCAACCAGGCCACGGGCGATGGCGAGCATCTGCTGCTCGCCGCCGGAGAGCGAGCCGGCGGGCTGCGCGCGACGCTCCGCGAGGCGCGGGAAGATCGCGAGGATCTCGTCCAGGCGGCGGGAGAAGTCGGCCGCGGCACGGGGCGCGGTGCCGGCGACCTGGAGGTTCTCCATCACCGTCATCTGCGGGAAGATCAGCCTCCCCTCGGGGACGAGCGCGATGCCGCGCTCCAGCACGCGGTGCGCGGGCAGGCCCGTGATATCCTCACCCCGCCAGAGGACCCGCCCCGCGGCGGGCCGCAGGACGCCGGCCAGCATGTTCACGGTCGTGGACTTGCCGGCGCCGTTGGCGCCGAGGAGCGCGACGATCTCGCCCTCGCCGACGCTGAGCGAGACCTCCTGCACGGCCGGTACGCCGCGATAGGCGTAGCGCAGGCCCTCGGCGCGGAGGATGGGCGGCGAGCTCATGGGCCGCCCATTACGACTGGCCGGACAGGAGCGGTCAACCTGCGGCCGCCACGGCGGCCCAGCGCGCCGGACGCTTCTCGCGGAAGGCGGCGATGCCCTCCGCGGCCTCCGGCCCGGACGCGCAACGCGCGAAGGCGGCGGCCCCCGCATCGGCGTAGCCCTCCGGCGCCAGCGGGCCGAGGGCGGCGAGCAGGCCCTTCGTCTCGGCGAGCGCACCGGGCGCGTTCTGCAGCACGTCGCGGACCGTGGCGTCCACCAGCGCCCGGAGCGCCTCCGCATCCGGCGCGACCTGATGGACGAGCCCGATCCGTTCCGCCTCCCGCGCGTCGATCACGGCGCCCTGCAGCACCATCCGCGTCGCGTAGGCGCGGCCCATGCGCCGGACCAGCCAGGGAAGGATCTGCGCCGGCACCAGGCCACGGCGGGCCTCGGGGGCGGCGAAGCGCGCATTGCCGGCGGCGAGGGCGATGTCTGCACAGCAGACGAAGCCGAGTCCGCCGGCATGCGCCGCGCCCTCGATCTGGGCGATGACCACCTGCGGCAGCGCGCTGATGGCCATGAAGCGCTCCGCGGTGCGGCGGTTGCGCTCCTGGCTCAGGGCCAGGCGCTCTTCCGGCGTCATCGTGCCGCTGGAGAGCTCCACAAGGTCGGCGCCGGCGCAGAAATTGCCGCCCGCGCCCGAGAGGACGAGGACACGCGCGCTGCGGTCGTCGCGCAGCGAGGTCACCAGCTCGTCCAGCGCCTCGAGCAGCGCGGTGTTCATCGCGTTGCGCCGCTCCGGACGGTTGAGCACGGCGCGCACGACGGGCCCCTCGCGGGTGACGAGGACGGGTGGTTCGGTCGGCTGCGTCGTCGTGTCGCCCACGGTGCTCCTCCGGAAATTCAGCTTGTCGTGCGGGCGGGATGACAGTGGCCGGAGTGAAGCCTGTCAAGCGCAATGACAGCGGCCGCTTGCGCCCCGCCCTGCGTCGCCGAAGACTGGCGCCGGTCGGACCGAGGGAGGACCCGGATGGCCGAGCGAAAGGTTGCGGTGGTGACGGGCGGGGCGCGCGGGATCGGACGGGCCTGCGCCCATGCCCTGGCGGAACGCGGCTTCGACATCGCGCTGGTGGACCTGCTGCGCCCGGAGATGGAACGCACCGCCGGCGAGATCCGCGCGATCGGCCGCGCAGCGATGGTCATCGAGGCGGACGTTGCCGACCACGCCCGCGCCAGGGAGGTCGCGGCAACGGTCGAGGCGGAATGGGGCCGCGCCGACGCGCTGGTGAACAATGCCGGCCGGTCCAATCCCAAGGGCATCCTGGACTGCACCGAGGAGGAATTCGACCGCACCATCGCCGTCAACCTGAAGTCCTGCTTCAACTACATCCAGGCCTTCGTTCCGCTGATGCGGCGCGGCGGAGGCGGCCGCATCGTCTCTATGTCCTCGCTGAACGCGCATACGGGCGGCGTGACGAGCGCGGTGAGCAAGTTCGCCTATGCCTCGGCCAAGGCCGGCATCCTCGGGATGACGCGGGCGCTGGCGAAGGAGCTGGGGCCGGAGATCGCGGTGAACGCCATCTGCCCCGGAATCATCGAGACCGAACTCGGCAACAGCCTGACCCGCGCGCGGGGCGCGGAGCTGGCGAAGAAGATCGCACTCGGCCGCGTGGGCAAGCCGCAGGACGTGGCGCGAATGGTCGCCTTCCTCTGCGCGGAGGAGCCGAATTTCATCACCGGCCAGTATTTCATCATCGACGGATTCCAGTGGGAGATCTGAGGCATTCCGCTTGTTGCAGCGCCGCGCGCGGAATAGGCTCCCCGCCGGTCCACCGAGGGAGACGCTGCATGCACCAGCCGTATCGGGTTTCGCGCCGTTCCGCGTTGTTCGGGGTAGCCGGGGCGCTGGGCGCGACCGGGGGGCGCGCGGTGGCGCAGCCGGCGGCGTCGGCGGGCGACTGGCCCAATCGCAGCGTTCGGGTGCTGGTCGGCTATCCCGCCGGCGGGGCGAACGACCTGGTGGCGCGCGCAGTGGCGCAGGGCATGAGTGAGGCGCTCGGCCAGAGCGTGGTGGTCGAGAACCGATCCGGCGCCGCCGGCTCGATCGCCGCGGAGGCCGCGGCACGCGCGACGCCGGACGGCTACACGCTGTTCGCGATGGCGAGCGCGCATGCGCTGGCCCCCGCGATCCGCCGCAACCTCACCTACGATCCGGTGCGCGACTTCGCGCCGATCGCGCTCGCTGCCTCGGCGCCCTACTTCCTGGTCGTACACCCGAGCATGCCGGTGACGGACGCGAAGGCGCTCATCGCGCTCGCCCGGCGCCAGCCAGGCACGGTCACCTTCGCCTCCTCCGGCGTCGGCGCCGGGCCGCACCTGACGATGGAGCTGCTCCAGGCCGTCGCGGACGTGCAGTTCAACCACGTGCCCTACCGCGGCGACGCGGACATGCTGGTGGACCTCATCGCGGGCCGGGTGCAGGCGGCGTTCTCCTCCGCCGGGCCGACCCTGCCGCATCTGCGGGAGGGCAGGCTGCGCGCGCTCGGCGTCTCCGGGGAGCGGCGCCTCACGGCCGCACCGGACGTCCCGACGGTGGCCGAGGCGGCTGACCTGCCCGGCTTCGCCATGGGGGCATGGTGGGGGATCGTGGCGCCGGCGGGCACGCCCGAGGCGGTGCTCAAGCGCGCCGAGGCCGCGGCAGTGCCGACCATCCGCTCGGCCGCCTTCCGCGAGCGCTTCGAGCAGATGGGCTTCGAGCCGGGCACCCTGAGCGGCGCCGAGTTCGGCCGCTTCATCACCTCGGAGCGCGACCGCCTGGCCGAGATCGTCCGGCGCGCCGGGATCGAACCGCAATAGACCGCAATAGAGGGAATGGGATCAGCGTGACCAACCAGCGCCACTTCACTGCCGCCGACGGCAAGCGCATCGCCTACTACGTCGACGACTTCACCGATCCGTGGCGCGATCCGCCGCCGATCCTGCTGCTGCACTCGGCGATGGGCAATTCGCGCCGCTTCTACGCGATGGTGCCACTGCTGGCGCGCCGGCATCCGGTGGTGCGGATGGACCTGCGCGGCCATGGCGGGTCGGACATGCCGACGCCGGAGGAGCCCTTCTCGCTCGAACTGCTGACCTCGGACGCGATCGCGCTGCTCGACCATCTCGGCATCGCCAAGGCGCATATCGTCGGCAATTCGGCTGGCGGCTACGTCGCGCAGCAGATCGCGATCCACCACCCGGACCGGGCGCTGAGCCTGACGACCTACGGCTCCACCCCCGGGCTGAGCCCGACGGCGCTGGAATGGCTGCCGCAGATGGAGAAGGAGGGCTACACGCCCTTCCTCGCGCGCACGATCCACATGCGCTTCGACCTGAAGACGACGGACCCCGGCCTGGTGCAGTGGTTCCTGAAGCAGACGGCGGAGTGCGATCCGGCCTTCATCGCCCGCTTCATCCGCCACATGGCCAGCCGTTCCTGGGGTGAGGACCTCAAGCGGATCCAGTGCCCGACGCTGGTCGTCTATCCGGGCGAGGAGACGGTCGGCGGCACCGACGGGTACGAACCCTACCGGAAGAACGTGAAGGACGTGCGGATGATCGCCTACGAGCACATGCCGCACAATATCTGCGACATGGTGCCGGAGCGCTGCGCGACGGATCTGTTGGACTTCCTCAAGGAGCGCTTCGGCTAAGGAGCGCTTCGGCCGAGGCCACGCGGCGCTTGCGGGCGCCGCGTGCGATTTTCTAGGCTCGGACTGCCAGAAAGCCTAGAAACGGGAGGGCGGGATGACGATCGAGAGACGCAGCATCGGTAAGGGTCTGCTCGGAGCGGCGGCGGCAGGACTCGCCCTGCCCGCGATCGCGCCGCGGCAGGCGGAGGCGCAGCGCTCCGCGAACACGCTGCGCATCGGCTTCCGCGACGCGGTGCCGAACATAGACCCCTACTACAACAGCCAGCGCACCGGCGTCATCATCGCCCATCAGGCCTTCGATGGGCTGGTGCACCGTGACCCCGAAACCTTCCGGATCGTCCCCGCGCTGGCCACCGAATGGCGTTGGGTGGACAACAAGACGCTGGATTTCACGCTGCGCCAGGGCGTGAAATTCCACGACGGCAGTCCCTTCGGGCCCGACGACGTCGTCTATACGATCAACACGGTCGCAGACCCGGGCAGCCGCGTCGCGACGCCAAGCAATTATGCCTGGCTGCAGGGCGCGGAGAAGACGGGGCCGAACACCGTCCGGCTGCACATGAAGCACCCGATGCCGGCCGCGCTCGAATACCTCGCGCTCATCACTCCGATCTGGCCCAAGGCATACCGCGAGCGTGTCGGGCCGGAGGGCTTCGCGCGTGCCCCGATCGGCACCGGTCCCTACCGCTTCACCAAGGTGGACGTCTCCACCGGCGTCGAATACGAGCGCTTCGACGACTACTACCAGGGTGGCCCAAAAGGCCGGCCGGCGATCCAGAGGATCACCGCACGCTACCTCTCGGACGCGGCCACCGAGATGACCGAGCTGCTCTCGGGCCGGGTGGACTGGATCTGGAACATCAATCCGGACCAGATGGACAACGTGAACCGGCTGCCGACCCTGCAGGCCGTGCAGCAGGAGTCGATGCGCGTCGGCTACCTGCAGCCCGACGCGGCAGGGCGCAGCGGCGCCGGGAACCCCATGACGAAGCAGAAGGTGCGCCAGGCGCTCGTCTACGCCATCGACCGCAAGGCGATCGCCGAGAGGCTCGTGCGCGGTGGCTCCCGCGTGCCCGACGCGCCCTGCTTCCCGAGCCAGTTCGGCTGCGACGCCGAGGCGGCGGTCAAGTACGAGTACAACCCCGCGAAGGCGCGCCAGCTTCTGGCCGAGGCCGGCTACCCCAACGGCTTCGACGTGGAGCTGACGAGCTACGTGCAGCCGCGGCAGTGGTCGGAGGCGGTGCAGAACTACCTGCAGGCGGTGGGCATCCGTGCCCGCCTGAACCTGCTGCAGGTGGCGGCGCAGATCCAGCGCGCGCTGCGCGGGGAGCTGGCGCTGAACATGGGCAGCTGGGGCAGTTACTCGGTCAACGACGTCTCCGCGATCCTGCCCAACTACTTCGGGGGCGGCGGCAACGACTACGCGCGCGACCCGGAGGTGACGAGGCTGGTGGAGCAGGGCGGCGCGAGCAACGACGAGGAGGAGCGCCGCCGCGCCTACGCCGCCGCCATCCGGCGCATCACCGAGCAGGCCTACTGGATCCCGCTCCACACCTACGTCAACGCCTACGCCTTCTCGAAGCAGCTCGACTTCAAGCCGTGGCCAGACGAGCTGCCGCGCTTCTACCTGGCTAAGTGGAAGTAGGCCCGCCTCAGGCGGCCGCCCTGTCCTCCAGCTGGCATTCCACGATCCCCGTCGCCGTGGCGATGGGGATCGGCGCCTCGACCGGGCAGCGCGCGAAGGCGAGCGGGCAGCGCGGGTGGAAGCGGCAGCCCGGCGGGATGTTCGCCGGATCGGGCATGACGTCGCCGAGGCCGACATCGGGCACGCCGAGGCCCGGCTCCGGCGTCAGCACGCTGGCGAGCAGCGCGCGCGTGTAGGGGTGGCGCGGGATGGCGAACAGCGCCTCCGCCTCCGCCCGCTCGACGATCCGACCGAGATACATCACCGCGACCTCGGTCGCGACGTGCTCGACCACGGCGAGGTTGTGGCTGATGAACAGGTAGGTGAGGCCGAGATCGCGGCGAAGCTCGGCGAGCAGGTTCAGGATCTGCGCCTGCACCGAGACGTCGAGGGCGCTGGTCGGCTCGTCGCACACGACGACACGCGGGCACAGCACCAGGGCGCGGGCGATGGCGACGCGCTGGCGCTGGCCGCCGGAAAGCTGTGCGGGGAAGCGGTCGCCCTGCTCGCGCGAGAGGCCGACCCGGTCGAGCATCTCGGGGACCCGGCGGCCGATCTCCTCGCGCGGGATGTCGCCCTGGGCGACGAGCGGCATGGCGACGATGTCGCGCACGCGCCGGCGCGGGTTGAGCGAGGCGAAGGGATCCTGGAAGACCGGCTGGATCAAGCGGGCGCGGGCGCGGCGGTCCATCTCCGCGAGGCGCCGGCCGTCCACCAGCACCTCGCCGGCCGTGGGCGGCAGCAGGCCAAGGATGAGGCGCGCGAGGGTGGACTTGCCGCAGCCGGACTCGCCGACCACCCCGAGCACGCTGCCGGCCGGCACCCGGAAGGAGACGCCGTCCACTGCCACCACCTCCCGCGGCGGGGCGAACAGGCCCTGGCGCACGCGGAAGACGCGGCGGAGGTCCCTCACCTCGATCGCGGGATGCGCGGCGGGGGCGGCGGCGACGTTCATGCCGGGACGGGCTCGGCACATGCCCAATCGGGCGCGAGGGTGCAGAGGAATTCGTGCCCGGGCCCGACGGCGCGACGCGGCACATTGCTCGCGCATTCGGCGCGCGCATGGGCGCAGCGGTCGCGGAAGGCGCAGCCGGCGAAGCCGGGCGGGATCCGCGGCACCACGCCGGGGATGCTGCCGAGCGGCTGGTCGCGCCGCACCTTCCCCGGAACCGGTACGCAGGAGAGCAGGCCGCGCGTGTAGGGGTGGCGCGGCGCTGCGAACAGCGCGGCGGTCGGCGCGCTCTCCACCACCTCGCCGGCATACATCACCGAGACGCGATGCGCGACGCGCGCGACGATGCCGAGGTCGTGGGTGATGAGCAGGATGGCGAGGCCGAGGTCGCGCTGCAGCTCCGCCAGCAGGCGCAGGATCTGCGCCTGCACGGTCACGTCGAGCGCCGTGGTCGGCTCGTCGGCGATCAGCAGCTCCGGCTCGCACATCAGCGCCATGGCGATCATGACGCGCTGGCGCAGGCCGCCGGAAAGCTGGTGCGGATACTGGCCGAGCCGCATGCCCGGCGCGGTGATGCCGACACGCCCCAGCAGCTCCACCGCGCGGTCCACGGCGCGGGCACGCGTCGTGCCGGGGCGGTGGCGGCGGAGGACCTCCGTCATCTGGCTGCCGATGGTGTAGGACGGATTCAGGCTGGTCATCGGCTCCTGGAAGATCATCGCCATCCGGTCGCCGCGCAGCCGCGACATCGCGCGGTCGGAGAGGCCCCGCAGGTCCTGGCCGGCGAAGACGATGCGCTCGGCCTCGCGCCGCGCCCCTCGAGCGAGCAGGCCCATCACGGCGAGGGCGGTGACGGACTTGCCGCAGCCGGACTCCCCGACGAGGCAGTGCGTCTCGCCTCGGTTGACGGTGAGCGAAGCGCCGCGGACGGCGGCGACGTCGCCGAAGCGCACCTGCAGGCCGGCAATCTCGAGCAGCGCGCTCATCGGCTGAGATCCGTGCCCAGCATGTCGCGCAGCCCGTCGCCGAGCAGGTTGATGCCCAGCACGAGCACGAACAGCGCGATGCCCGGGACCATGATGACCCAGGGCGAGAAGAACATGTACTCCTTCGCCTCGGCGATCATCAGGCCCCAGGAGGGGAGCGGCGCCGGCACCCCGAGGCCGAGGAAGGAGAGCGCGGCCTCCAGCAGGATCGCCAGCGCCATCTCCAGGGTCGCGACCACGGCGAGGTGCGAGGCGATGTTGGGCAGGATCTCGCGCAGCAGGATGGCGGTGCGGGAGCAACCGGCGCACCAGGCGGCGGCGACGTAGTCGAGGTTGCGGAGCTGCATCGTGGTCGAGCGCGCCACCACGGCGAAGCGGTCCCAGAGCAGCAGGCCGAGGACGAGGATGACGAGGGTGAAGCTCGACCCCATCAGGCCGACCACGGTGAGGGCGACAAGGACCACCGGGATGGAAAGCCGCGCGGTGGTGGCGAAGACCACCGCGTCGTCCACACGCCCGCCGAAATAGCCGCCGAGCACGCCGAGCGTGGTGCCGATCAGGCCGGAGGTGATCACGGTGAGGACGCCGATCACCATCGAGATCCGCGCGCCGTAGATCAGCCGCGAGAGGTAGTCGCGCCCGAGCTGGTCGGTGCCGAGCGGGTTGCCGGGGTCCCCACCCTCCATCCAGGCGGGCGGGACCAGGCGGCGCGAGAGGTCGATCGCGAAGGGATCGTGCGGCGCGAGCCAGGGCCCGAAGATCGCCACCAGCGTCACGAGGCCGACGATTAGCCCGCCGAGCACCAGGCCGGAGTTGCGCAGCAGCCGCCCCCGGCGTCGCGCCACGACCGTGCTGACACCGGGGAGGGCCGCCTCGCTCATGCCGTCCGCAGCCTCGGGTCGAGCACGGCGTTCAGCAGGTCGGCGAGCAGCGTCAGGCCGACATAGATCAGCGCCAGCACGAGGACGACCGCCTGCACCACCGGGAAGTCATTCTTGCTGATGCTCTCCCAAGCGAGGAAGCCGACGCCGTGCAGGGCGAAGACGGTCTCGATCACGATCGAGCCGCCGAGCATGAAGCCCAGCTGCACCGCCGCGATCGAGACCACCGGGATGGCGGCGTTGCGCAGGCCATGCTTGACCAGGATGGAGAGGCGCGACAGGCCTTTCGCGCGCGCGGTGCGGATGTAGTCCGAGGCCAGCGCGTCGATCATCCCGCTGCGCGTCAGGCGCATCAGCGACGGGATGGCGGAGAAGGCGAGAACGATCCCGGGCATAACGTAGTGCTCCCAGGACCCGGTGCCCGAGATCGGCAGCCAGCCCAGCTGGAGGCCGAGAACGATCATTAGGATCAGGCCGAGCCAGAAGCTCGGCATCGCCTGGCCGATCAGCGCGACCATCATGACCGCGCGGTCCACCCAGGTGTTCTCCCGCACCGCGGCGACGATACCGAGCGGCAGGGCGATGACGAGGGCGATGCCGAGGCCGACCAGGCCGAGGCTCATGGTGATCGGCAGGCGCTGGGCGATGAGGTTGGAGACGCGGTCCTTGAAGAAGTAGCTCTCGCCGAAATCGCCCCTCAGCGCCCGCCCTACCCAATCGAAATACTGTATCCAAAGAGGCCGATCGAGGCCGTAGGCATGGCGGACCAGTTCGACATCCTGCTGGGTCGCGTTCGGGCCGGCGATCGAGATCGCGAGGTCGCCCGACAGCCGGGTGAGCAGGAAGCTCACCGTCATCACCGTCGCCGCGACGAGGAGCGCGACCAGGAGGCGGCGGAGGAGGAAGCGGCCCATGGCGACGGAGAGCCTAGGCGGGCGGAGCCGCGCGCTGCAACTGTGAAGCTGCAGCGGCGGGGCGCATCAGAACGCCCCCGCCCAGCCGTCCCGTCGCGGGTCGGAGGCCGCCATGCGGACGCCGTTGTCCAGGAGGCGGATCGCCTCCAGGCTGCACGGGCCTTCGAGGTCGGGCACAACCTTCACGCGATGGCCGAGCGCCTCGAGCGCCGCGACGGTGTCCGCGCCGAATCCGGCCTCGAGGGTCAGGAGAGCCTCGCCACCATGCGGCCAGTTGGCCTCCTGGCCGGGCTGGCTGCTGGTCCAGCGCGGCGCCTCCAACGCCTGCTGCGGGTCGAGGCCGAAATCCACCATCGCGACGATCGCCTGGAGGTTGACCTGCACCTGGTGGTCCGCGCCCGGCGTGCCGAGCACGCACCAGGGCCTGCCATCCTTCAGCACCATCGGCGCGTTCATGGTGTGGCGCACACGCCGGCCGGGCTGAAGCGCGTTGGCGTGGCCCGGCGGATCCAGATGCCAATAGGCCATGCGGTTGTTGAGCAGCACGCCCGTCTCGCCGGCTATGACACCCGAGCCGAAGGCGGAGTTCAGGCTCTGGATCGCCGAGACGCAGTTGCCGGCGGCGTCCACGACGCAGAAATAGGTGGTGTCGCCGCCAGCAGCCTCCGGCCGCACCGGCAGCCGCGCGGCGCGGCGGGGATCGATCGCGGCGGCGTGGGCTGCGGCGTGCTCCTCCGACAGTAGGCGGTCGATCGGGATGTCCCGCCCGCGGGGGTCGGCGCCATGCGCCTCGCGGTCGAGGAAGGCGCGCTTCTTCGCCTCCACCAGCAGATGGATTAGCGCCGGCGAGTTCCAGCCCAGGGCGGCGAGGTCGTAGCGCGCGACGATCCGCAGCATCTGGAGCAGGGTGAAGCCGGTGGAGTTCGGCGGGGTCTGCGTGACGGTGTAGCCGCGATAGGGCACGGCGATCGGCGCCTGTCGCTCGGCCTCCATGGCCGCGAGATCCTCCATGCCGATGAGCACGCCACGCGCCGCCATGCCGGCGACGAGGCGCGCGGCGAGGGAGCCGCGGTAGAAGGCATCGGGCCCGCCCTCGGCCAGCGCCTCCAGCGTGGCGGCGAGCGCCGGCTGGCGGATCAGCGCGCCGAGCGGCGGCGGCTCGCCGTGCTCGAGGAAGGCGGCGCGGCTGTCCGGATCGGGCAGCAGGTGCTGGCGGTTCTCGCCGGCGAAGTGGCGGTAGGCATGGGTGGCGGCGAAGCCGTCGCGTGCCGCCTCGATGGCCGCACCGAACAGCGAGGCCCAGGGGCGCGAGCCGAAGGCGGCGTGCATCGCGCCGAGGCCCGCGACGCAGCCCGGAACGGAGACGCTGAGCGGCCCACGATTGGGGATGCCGCCGGCCTCCCGGTACCGCTCCAGGGTCGCCGCGCGGGGTGCGGGGCCGGTCCCGTTGAACACCACGCCCTCGCCGCGTCGCGCGTCCCACACATGGTAGAACGCATCGCCGCCGAGGCCGGACATGTGCGGCTCCACCACGCCGAGCGTCAGCGCCACGGCGACCGTCGCGTCCACCGCATTGCCGCCGGCCTTCAGCACGTCCAGGCCCGCCTGGGTGGCGACCGGATGGTTGCTCGCCACGGCGCCTCTGCGGCCCATGATGAGCGGACGATGAGCGCGGAGCATCGGGTGCATCAGGTGGGCCTCAGGTTCATTTCGGCGACGAGCGGCGCCCAGCGTTCCACCTCGGCGCGGACATGTGCCGCGGCCGCGGCGGCCGAGGAGTCGGGCCAGACCTCCACCCCCACATTCGCCAGACGCTGGCGCAGCGCGGGGTCGGCGACGGCACGGCGCGCCGCGTCCTCCAGCACCGCGACGATCTCCGGCGGCGTGCCGGGCTTGGCGAACAGCACCTGCCAGGCGGTGACCTCGTAGCCGGCGACGCCGGTATCCTGGATGCTCGGCAGGCCGGGAACGAGGTCCGACGGCTTGGCGGAACTCACCGCGAGGCCCCTCACCCGCTGGTCCTGCATCAGCGGCGCAAGCATGGTCGGGCTGTCGATGGTGACCTGCACCCGGCCCGCGACCAGGTCCTGCACCGCATTCGCCGCGGTGCGGTAGGGCACGATGGTGTAGGTGACCCTCGTGAGCTTGCGGAACAATTCGCCTGCGAGGTGGTTGGTCGCGCCTGGATTGGTCGCGCCGAAATTCGCCGCCTCGCCCTTCTCGCGCAGCCAGGCGAGCAGCGAGGGCACGTCGCGCGCGGGGACGTCCGGATGCACGGCGAGCACGAAGGGCTGGCGCCCGACCAGCGCAAAGGGGATGAAATCCGTCACCGGGTCGTGCGGGAAATTCGGGTCGATGGCGCGCATGACCGGATGGTTGTTGGTGCCGATCATGAAGGTGTAGCCATCCGCCGGGGTGCGGAGGAACGCGGCGGCGCCGACGCGGCTTCCGGCGCCGGGAATGTTCTCCACCACCACCGGACGGCCGAGCGTGCCCTGCATGTGCTCGGCATAGATGCGGCCCACCACGTCGGTCACGCCACCGACGCCGACCGGGATGATCATGCGGATGGGCCGGTTCGGGTAGCTCCCCTGCGCTCGCACGGCGCGCGCGAGCGACCCGCCGGTGGCGGCGGCGACCGAAGCGAGAAGCCAATGGCGGCGGCGGAGGACCACGTCGAATTCTCCCGGCGAAATTGGCGTCCAGGGGCAAGTTACGCCATCGTCGCGGCCCTGACAGCCCTCAAGGAGCACCAGGATGGAGACCGTTACCCTGCAGGAGCCCTTCCGGGCCGTCTTCTACACGCCCTTCTACGCGGCGCTCGCCCGCGGCGCCTATGCGGCGGAGGGGGTGGAGGTGCGGCTGCTGGACGGCACGGCCCCGCACCGCGCGTCGGAGGCGGCGCAGTCCGGCGCGGCGGACCTCGCCTGGGGCGGGCCGATGCGCGTCCTGCTGGCCCATGACCGCGATCCGGCCTGCCCGCTGCGCAATTTCGGCGCAGTGGTCATGGGCGACCCGTTCTTCCTCGTCGGGCGGACACCGAATCCCGACTTCCGGCTGACCGATCTCGCCCGCATGACCCTCGGCACGGTGAGCGAGGTGCCGACGCCCTGGTGGACCCTGCAGGAGGACATCCGCCGCGCCGGCCTCGATCCGAACGCGGTGCGCCGCGTGACCGACCGGAGCATGGCGGAGAACGCCGCCGCCGTGGCGGCAGGCCGGCTCGATGTCGCGCAGATCTTCGAGCCCTTCGTCAGCGAATTGGAGGAGGCGGGCACCGGCCATGTCTGGCACACGGCCGCGTCGCGCGGCCCGACCGCCTACACCACCTTCGTCGCGACGGCCGCCCGCATCGCCGAGCGCCGCACTGCCTTCGCCGCGATGATCCGCGGCATGGCCGCGACCCAGCGCTGGCTCGCCCAGGCCGGGGCGGAGGAGATCGCCTCCACCGTCGCGGGATTCTTCCCGGCTCTGCCATCCGCGCGGCTGGCGCGCTGCATCGCGCGCTACAAGGCGCTCGGCATCTGGTCGACCGATCCGCGCTACCCGCGCGAGGCGTTCGAGCGACTGCAAGCAGCGATGCTCTCGGCCGGCGCCATCCGCCGCGCGCCGGGCTTCGAAGCGTGCAGCGACACCGCCCTGGTGGAGGCGGCGCTGGCCGAAACACCCGCAGCCTAAGGCTGGCGGGCCGGCGGTCGGGACAGCGGCGGCCTAGCGCGAGGCCGCCGCCTGCAGCCGCGCCGCCTGCGGGCCGGGCAGCTCGATCTCGATCTCGAGCGTGGACATGTCGCCGCCGCGATCTAGGTTCACCGCCACCTTGTTCGGGTCGATCGCGACGTAGCGCGCGACGACCGCCACCAGCTCCTGCTGGAGCTTCGGCAGGAAGTCCTCGCGCGTGCGGCCGATGCGTTCGTGCGCGAGCACGATCTGCAGGCGCTCCTTCGCCGCCGACGCGCTCGCCTGCGCCGGCTTGCGCGCGCGGAACAGGTCGAGCCAGCGCATCAGGCAGCCCTCCCACCGAACAGACGCCGCAACAGTCCCTTGCGCTCGGGCTCAAGGAAGCGGTGCGGCACGTCCTCGCCGAGGAAGCGGCCCACCGCATCCTTGTAGGCCTGGCCGGCGTTGCTCTCGTTGTCGAGGATCACCGGCGTGCCGGTGTTGGAGGCGCGCAGCACGCTCTCGCTCTCCGGGACCACGCCGAGCAGCGGGATCGCGAGGATCTCCTGCACGTCCTCGAGCTTGAGCATCTCGCCGCGCTCGACACGCGCCGGGTCGTAGCGCGTGACCAGGAGGTGCTCCTTCACCCGCTCACGCTTCTCCTCCGCCCGCCGCGAGCGCGATTGCAGCACGCCGAGGATGCGGTCCGAATCGCGGACGCTGGAGACTTCGGGATTGGTCACGATGATCGCCTGGTCGGCGAAGTAGAGGGCGAGCATGGCGCCCTTCTCGATGCCGGCCGGGCTGTCGCAGATGATGTAGTCGAACTCCCGCGACAGCTCCTCGATGATCTGCTGCACGCCTTCCTTGGTGAGCGCGTCCTTGTCGCGGGTCTGGCTCGCCGGGAGGATGGCCAGCGTGTCAACGCGCTTGTCGCGGATCAGCGCCTGGTTGAGCTTCGCCTCGCCCTGGATGACGTTGACGATGTCGAACACCACGCGGCGTTCGAGGCCCATGATGAGGTCGAGGTTCCGGAGGCCGACATCGAAGTCGATGAGCACCGTGCGCTTGCCGCGCTGAGCGAGGCCGGTTCCGAAGGCGGCGCTCGTGGTGGTCTTGCCGACGCCCCCCTTGCCCGAAGTGACGACGATCACTTCCGCCATGTTGCTGTCCCCCTGTTGTCCCCTGTGCCCGCTGCCCCTAGCCGAACGGATCGAAGCGCATGCGCTCGCCCTCCAGCCGCACCTGCACGGCGCGGCCGAGCGGCACCGCGGTCAGCCCGTCCCGCACCGCGTAGTATCCGGCGATGGAGACCAGCTCCGGATCGAAGTTCAGGGCGAAGATCCGGGCTTCCGTGTTCTGCGCGCCGCCAGCCATCGCCCGGCCGCGCAGCGCGCCATAGACGTGGATGTTGCCGTCGGCGATCACCTCGGCGCCGGCGTTGACGGTCGCGGTCACGATCAGGTCCCCGCCCTGGGCCCAGATGCGCTGGCCGGCACGCACCGGCTGATCCACGATCAACGTCGGGCGGGCCCCTCCGCCGGCGGCCGGCGGCGGCGCGGGGGCCGGCGACGGTGACGGCGGCCCTGCGGCGGCGGCAGCAGCAGCAGCCGGCGGCGGTGCCAGCTCCACCTCCGCGCCGTCCTTGCCGATCTGGCGGAGCGGCGGAAGGCCGGCGGCGAGTGCGGCGTTGCGCAGCTCCGGGGAGCCATCCACGGTGCCGATCGGCACGATGTCCAGGGCACGCAGGCCCTGCACGAGGCCGGCAAAATCCACCTCGCCTGGCGCAACCCCGTCGAGCTCGGCGAGCCCGATCACGATGGGCGCGAAGCGCAGGAAGCCGGGCGCGCGCCGGAACTGGTCGCCGATCGCCGGCACGACCACCTCCGGTCGCGGGTCAAGCAGCCGCAGGACCAGCAGGTTGAAATTCGCGCCACGCAGGCGGAACGGCTCGAGCCGAGGCGGAGCGTTGGTGGACCGGGACGCGGCGGACATGGTGGGTTCGGGGCTTCCCGTACCGGAAGAGGGGGGCGGCGGCACCCCGCTTCGGGCTCCCCCCCTGGCCGGACGCGCGCACGTGAGGGAAGCTATAGCGGGGTCGGGGCCCGTGGCGAAGCCTCGTTCCGCGGAAGCCGTGAAATTCCTGGCTCTTCCGCCTGGGCAACGACCCCTCGAATCGGGCGAGGAAGGAATCGCGTGATGCCGACGACCGTAGTTCTGAACGAGCCCTTCCGGGCGGTCTTCTACGCTCCCTTCTACGCCACGATCGCCCGGGGCGACATGGCGCGGGAGGGCATCGACCTGCGCCTCGAGACGGCAGGAGACCCGGCCACCGCCGCGGCGAACCTGCTCTCCGGCAAGGTGGACCTCGCCTGGTCGGGCCCGATGCGGGTGATCCGCGAGCGCGCGCAGGACCCGCACTCGCCGCTGCGCAGCTTCTGCGCCGTGGTCATGCGCGACCCCTTCCTGCTGGTCGGGCACGGGCCGCGCCCCGCCGGCTTCCGGCTCCAGGACCTGCCGCACCTGCGCTTCGGCACGGTCTCCGAGGTGCCCACGCCCTGGTGGTGCCTCCAGGACGACCTGCGCCGGCTCGGAGTGGACCCGGAGGCGATGCCGAAGCGCGTCGGCGACCGGACCATGGCGGAGAACGCGGCGGCGGTGGCGGAAGGAGCCCTCGACCTCGCTCAGATGTTCGAGCCGCATGCGACACTGCTCGAGGCGCGCGGCGGCGCGGTATGGCACGCCCAGGCCGATCGCGGGCCGACGGCCTATACCTCCCTCTACTCGACGGAAACCAACATCGCCGCGAAGCGCGCCGAGTTCGAGGCGGTGATCCGGGCGATGGCGGCGACGCTCGCCTGGATCACCACCGCGCCTCCCGGCGAGATCGCGGAAACCGTCGCCCCCTGGTTCCCCGATGTTCCGCCGGACGCGCTGCGCGCCTCGCTCGCCCGCTACCAGGGCCTGGGGCTCTGGTCCCCGACGCCCCGCTTCCCGCGCGACGCGTTCGAGCGGCTGCGCGACGCCATGCTCTCCTGTGGCGTCATCGCCTCCGCGCCCTCCTTCGAGCTGTGCGTGGACGAGGCCCTGGTCGAGGAGGCGCTGGCGCGCTAGCCGGCGCGCCGAGGCCCACCAGCAGCCAGGCAGGAGCACGGCAGGCGATGGCGTCGGAGAAGCGCATCGGCACGCGCGACGACTACCGCTGGTTCACCACCATCACCACGCGCTGGATGGACAACGACGTGTACGGGCACGTCAACAACGTCCAGTACTACTCCTTCTTCGACACCGCCGTCGCCGACTTCCTGCTGGAATGCGGCGCGCTGGACATCGCGCGAAGCCCCGCGATCGGCCTCGTCGTCGAGACGCAGTGCCGCTACTTCGCGCCGATCACTTATCCTGACCGTGTGACGGTCGGGCTGCGCTGCGCGCGCATCGGCACCAGTTCCGTCCGCTACGAGATCGGCGTGTTCCGCAACGACGAGCACCAGGCGAGCGCGGAGGGTCACTTCGTGCACGTCTATGTCCGGCGTGACGCGCAGAACCGCACCACGCCGATGCCGGAGCGGCTGCGCGAGGCGTTGCAGGCGCTGCTCGTCGCGCCCGCGGGCTGAGCAGGGGCGGCCTCGGTGGCGGTGGGGGGCGAGAAGGCGCAGCGGTGGCTCCTGCTCGCGGTCGCGGCGCTCGGCCTCGCCGTCGGCCTAGGTGGGCTCGCCCTGGGCGCAGCGCAGGTGGCGAAGTGGGCGCTCTCGCTTTCGACCGCGGTCGTGCTCGCCGCCCTGCTGGTGGACATTGCCCAGAGCCTGCGGCGCGGCGATGTCGGCCTCGACCTGGTGGCAGCGCTTTCCATGGGCGGCGCGCTGGCCCTGGACGAGCCGCTCGCCGGCGCGGTCGTCGCGCTGATGTTCGCCGGCGGCGAGTTCCTCGAGTCCTTCGCGCAAGGCCGTGCGCGCCGCGAGATGACCGCCCTGCTTGCCCGCGTGCCGCGAAGCGCCGCGCGCCACGGCCCGGAGGGGCTGGAGGAGGTGCCGCTGGACGAGATCCAGCCCGGCGACCGCCTGCTGATCCGCCGGGGCGAGGTGCTGCCGGTTGACGGGGACATCCCGGCCGGCACGACGGCCGTGCTCGACGAATCCGCGATCACCGGCGAGGCGCTGCCGGTGCGCCGCACCGCCGGCGAATCCGTGCTCTCGGGCACCACCAACGCCGGCGAGGCCTTCGACCTCATCGCCACGCGCCGCGCGGCGGAGAGCACCTATGCCGGCATCGTCCGCCTGGTCGAGGCGGCGCAGCGCAGCAAGGCGCCGATGGCGCGCCTCGCCGACCGGTGGTCGCTCGCCTTCCTCGTGCTCACACTGGTCCTCGCCGGAGCGGCCTGGTGGCTCGCGCAGGACCCGCGCCGGGCGCTGGCCGTGCTGGTCGTCGCGACGCCCTGCCCGCTGATCCTTGCCGTGCCGGTCGCGATCATCGCCGGCGTCTCGCGCGCGGCGCGGATCGGCGTGCTGGTCAAGAACGGCGCCGCGCTCGAGGCGATGGCACGCGCGCGCGTGCTCCTGCTCGACAAGACCGGCACGCTCACCGAGGGACGGGCGCGGCTCGCCGCGATTCGCCCGGTGGGAGAGATCGAGAAGGCTGAATTGCTGCGCCTCGCCGCCTCGCTCGACCAGGCCTCGGGCCATGTCCTGGCCGAAGCACTGGTCTCGGAGGCGCACGCCCACGGCCTGGAACTGGAGACGCCGCGCGAGGTGCGCGAGGAGCCGGGCGTCGGCCTCGTCGGCGAGGTCGGCGCACGGCGCGTCGCCATCGGCGCGCTCAGCCTCGTCGCAGCCGAGACCGGCGGCGCCGCGCCGCTCGCCCTGCCCGATGCGCCGCCCGGCGCGGCGCTCGTGAACGTGGCCGTGGACGGCGCACCGGCCGGCGTCCTGGTGTTCGACGATCCGTTGCGCACCGACGCGGCCGCCGCGCTGCGCGCCGCGCGTCACAGCGGGATCAGCCGCGTCGTGCTGGTCACGGGCGATCGCGCGGAGGTGGCGGAGGAGATCGGCAGAGCCCTCGGCGTGGACGCCGTGCTGGCAGAGTGCACGCCGCAGGAGAAGGTCACGGCCGTCCGGGCCGAGAGGCGGAATGGGCCAGTGGTGATGGTAGGCGACGGCGTGAACGACGCGCCGGCGCTGGCCGCCGCCGACATCGGCATCGCCATGGGCGCCCGTGGCGCGGCGGCGAGCAGCGAGGCGGCCGACGCCGTGGTGCTGGTGGATCGGCTCGACCGCGTTCCGGCGGCAATGCGCATCGCCCGCCGGGCTCGCCGCATCGCCTTGCAGAGCGTGGTGGCCGGCATCGGCCTCTCCACCGCCGCGATGCTGGTCGCGGCGGCCGGCTGGCTTTCCCCCGTGCAAGGTGCTGTGGTCCAGGAAATGATCGACATCGCCGTGATCCTCAACGCCCTGCGGGCTCTTCAGGGGGATGCGGACGAGGCTGTGCGGAAGTCCTGACAAAGGAGGGATGGAATGGCCAATACGTTGACGCGGCTCGCGATCCTTGACGACTACCAGGGCGTCGCGCTGGCGATGGGCCCCTGGGACCGGCTGCCGGCCGGGCTGAAAATCGAGGTGTTCCGCGAGCATCTCGGCGGGCCGGACGCGGTGGTCGAGCGGCTCGCGCCCTTCGACGCGATCCTCGCGATGCGCGAGCGCACCCCCTTCCCTCGCGCCGTCATCGAGCGCCTGCCGAACCTGCGCCTGCTGATGACGACGGGCGCGCGCAACCGTTCGATTGATGTCGCGGCGTGCCAGGAGCGCGGCATCACCGTCTGCGGCACGCCGAGCGCGGGCAGCCCGACGGTGGACCTCACCTGGGGCCTGATCCTCTCCCTGCTGCGCGACATCCCGGGCCAGCAGCAGAGCCTGCGCGAGGGCCGCTGGCAGACCGGGATCGGCATCGGCCTGGAGGGCAAGACGCTCGGCTGCGTCGGCCTGGGCAATCTCGGCAGCCGCGTGGCGAGGGTCGGTGCCGCGTTCGGCATGCGCGTGATCGGCTGGAGCCAGAACCTGACCGACGAGGCCGCGGCGAAGGCGGGCGCCAAGCGCGTGGACAAGGAGACCCTGTTCCGCGAGGCGGACGTCGTGACCATCCACCTCGTGCTGAGCGATCGCAGCCGCGGCCTGATCGGCGCGCCCGAGCTCGCGCTGATGAAGCCGACCGCCTTCCTGGTCAACACGAGCCGCGGCCCGATCGTGGACCAGGACGCGCTGATCGCGGCGCTCAAGGAGGGGCGCATCGCAGGCGCCGGCCTCGACGTGTTCGACGTCGAGCCGCTGCCGAAGGACCATCCCATCCTCTCGGCGCCGAACACGGTGCTGACGCCGCACCTCGGCTACGTCACGGAGCAGAACTACCGCACGTATTTCGAAGCGGCCGTCGAGAACGTGCTCGCCTATCTCGCCGGCAAGCCGGTCCGGGTGCTGTCGCCGTGAGCGACGACGGCGGCGGCTTCCCGTTCCAGGGCGTTCTGCTCGCGATCCACATCGCGCCGGAGGCGTCCGCGCCGATGGTCGCGCTGGACGCCGCGCGGCTGGTCGAAGGCATCGGCATCGAGGGCGACCGCTACGCGACCGGCAAGGGCACCTACTCCGGCAAGCCGCACGCCGACCGGCAGGTGACGCTGATTGAGGTCGAGACGCTGGAGGCGCTGCGGCGCGACCACGGCATCGAGCTCGCCCCGCACGAAACCCGCCGCAACCTGACCACCGCCGGAGTGCCGCTGAATCACCTCGTCGGCAGGCAGTTCCGGGTCGGCGACGTCGTGCTGTTCGGCGGACGGCTGAACGTGCCCTGCCAGTACCTGGAGGACCTGCTCGGCAAGAAGGTGTTCAAGCCGCTGATCAACCGCAGCGGCCTGAACTGCCGCATCGTCCACGGCGGCGTGGTGCGCGTCGGCGACCGGATCGAGCCCCTGATCTAGCCGCGCAAATAGCGCTCCGCCGCATCGGCGAGGACCTGGCAGCCGAGCACCAGGTCCTCCTCCTTGGTGTCCTCGGCCCAGTGGTGGCTGATGCCGCCGATCGAGGGCACGAACAGCATCGCTGCCGGCATGCGCCGCGCGATGTACTGCGCATCGTGCCCGGCGCCGCTCGGCATGCGCTGCCACAGGCCGGGGGCATGCTGCTCGGCCGCCGCGGCGAGCGCCGCCTGCATCGTCTCGTCGCAGAGCGCCGGCGTGGCGCGGCTGATCTGGGTCAGCGTCGCGGGGCAGCGCTCGCGCCGGTTGCTCTCGCGAACCAGCGCGCGTAGCGTTTCCTCCATCCGCTCCAGCACCTGCATCGAGACATCGCGGAACTGGAACAGCACGTCGGCCCGGCCCGGGATGATGCTCGGCGCGCCGGGCTCCAGGATGATGCGCCCCGTCGTCCAGGTGCTGCGCTCGCCGCAGACGCGCGGGAATTCCTGGTCGATGGCGGCAAGCAGGCGAACCGCGGAGAGGCCGGCATCCTTCCGTTCCGCCATGGTCGTCCCGCCAGCGTGGTCCTGCTGGCCCTCGAAGACGATCCGCCACTGCCAGATCGCGACGATCCCCGTCACCACGCCGAGGCGCAGCCCCGCATTCTCGAGCTGCGTCCCCTGCTCGATGTGCATCTCGAAGAAGCCCTTGTGCCGGCCCGGTTCGAGCTGCATGCGCGGCTTGCCCGCAAGGCCCGCCGCGGCGAGCGCCTCGCGCAGCGGCGTGCCGTCGTTGCGGCTGCGGCTGCGGTCGATCTCCTCCTCCGACAGGTCGCCGATGATGGAGCGGCTGCCGAGGAAGCCGCCCTCGAAGTGCCCCTCCTCATCGGCGAAGGCACAGACATCCACCGGCAGCCCGGCACGCGCCAGTGCCACGCCGGCCACGACGCCGAGCGCGCCGTCGAGCCAGCCGGCGTAGTTCTGCGATTCGATGTGGCTGCCGACGAGCAGGTGCGGGCCTGGCCCCTTGTGACGGCCATACACATTGCCGATGCCGTCGATGCTCGGCTCCAGCCCGCATTCCGCCAGCCGATCCATCAGCCAGCGGCGCGCCTCCATGTCCTGCGGCGAGTAGGTCGGGCGGTGAACGCCCGTCTTGTAGGTGCCGATCCCCCGCAGGTCGTGCAGGTCCTTGAGGAAGCGGTCGGCATCGATTCTCGGCATCGGTCGGTTCCTCCGCGCCTCAGCGGCTCTCCAGTGTCAGGCCGCCGTCCACCACGACCGTCTGGCCCGTGACCATCGCTGCGCCGGCGAGCAGGAAGACCATCACCTCCGCCAGGTCCTCCGGCCGGCAGCGGCGCTTGAGCAGAGCCTTCTCGGCGCTTACCCTGCGCCGCTCCTCCGTCCACTCGACCATCCAGGAGGAGTCCACCGCCCCTGGCGCGACCGCGTTCACCCGCACATCCGGCGCCAGGCCGCGCGCGAGGTTCTTGGTCAGGCTGATCACGCCGGCCTTCGTCGCGCCATAGGCCATCGAGGAGCCCGGGCTGTCGATGCCGGCGATGGAGGCGACGCTCACTACCGCGCCCTTCGCCGCGCGCAACGCCGGCGCCGCGGTCTTGGTGCAGCGGAACACGCCGAGCAGGTTCACCTGCACCACCGTGTTCCACAGCTCCTCGGTCAGCCTGTCGAACTCCGTGGGGCGGATGATCGTGCGCGTCCCCGGCGTGCCGGCATTGTTCACCAGGTAGTCCAGCCGGCCGAGATCGGCGATGGCCTGCTCCACCATGCGCACGCAATCCGCCGCGTCGCCGACATTGCCCGGCGCCGCGATCACGTCGCGCCCCGCGGCGCGCAGCCGCGCGACCTGCTCCGGCCCGCGCGGGTCGTCGGCGAGGTGGTTGATCGCCACCTTGCAGCCGCTCGCGGCCAGCAGTTCCACCGTAGCGAGGCCGATGCCCGAGGCGCCGCCGGTGACCAGCGCGGTCTTGCCCCTGAGGTCGTAGGTGATCATTCGCCGCTCCGCTCCATTCCCGCCATGGTGCCGATCCGCCGCAGCGCCTGCTTCAGTGCGATGAGGCGCTGATCCCGGTCCTCGAACAGCGCGGCGGGATCCTTGCCGCCCCAGTCGTAGAAGCCGGCGCCGGACATGACGCCGGTCTTGCCTTCCGCGATCAGCTTGTCGAGCGTGTCGCAGCGGCCGCGCACCGGCGGCGGCTCGTACATCCGGTTGCGCAGCGCGTGCTGCATCATCGGCAGGCCAGTGAAGTCCGCCTTGGCGAAGACGCCGAGGATCGGCAGGCGCAGCGCGATGCCATGGATGATCGCGGCGTCGATCTCCTGGGCGGTTGCAACGCCCTCATCGAGCAGCTTCTGCACCTCAAGGCCGATCGCCGACTGGATGCGGTTGGCGATGTAGCCAGGGACGAAGCGGCGCATGACGATCGGCTGCTTGCCCATCGCCGCGCACATGGCGCGCACGGTCTCGACGACGGCCGGATCGGTCTGCGGGCCGCCCACGATGTCCACCAGGTCGCAGAGATAGGGCGGCGTGTACCAGTGCGCGATCAGCGTCCGGCGCTGCCGGCGCTCCGGCACCATCGGGAAGATGTCGAGGTAGGAGGTGTTGGAGGCGATGATTGCATCCTCCGGCGCCGCCTTGTCGAGCTCGGCGAAGAGCGCGCGCTTCGCCTCCGGGTTCTCGACGATCGCCTCGATGATCAGCTCCGCGCCGTCCACGCATTCGGCGAGCGAGTCGTGCCGCGTGACCGCCTGGGCGAGATGCGCGGAGGTCCACTCCGCCGGCGCCTCGCCGCCCGCGACGAGCGAGGCGAGCGCCTTCTCCATCAGCCCCTGCGCCCGGGCGAGGGTCTGCGGGTTGCTGTCCGTCAGGCGCACGCGATGACCGCCGAGGGCGAAGACCAGCGCCAGGGCATGGCCCATCGTGCCGGCGCCGAGGACAGCAATGCGACTCATGGTGGGTGTGTTCCTCCGTCCGAACCGGCCCAGGGCAGTCCGACGACGGGCCGTGGCCGGGCATGCCCCGTTACCCTGCCCTGCCCCGCTGCCGCCGACAAGACGCGCAGAGGCCGGCGGGCAGCGCCTAAGGAATGGCTTCCCGGCCGCAGCCCTCATGCTAGCCTTCGAATCCGAACGTCGCAGGAGGCGCCGCAATGCCGATCGTCACCCGACGCCGCCTGTCCCTCGCCGTCGCCGCGGCGGCGGCAGC
>ERZ777003.971-NODE-971-length-48994-cov-60.284374_pt1 | contig 48994 bp, 43 predicted proteins | sample MGYA00374956_ERZ777003 | MGnify/ENA primary metagenome ERZ777003 (study PRJEB29302, sample SAMN06268252) | bioreactor metagenome | isolation source: Joint BioEnergy Institute, California, USA | place: USA:Joint BioEnergy Institute, California, USA | collected...
GGGCGGGTTCCTCGGCGATGTAGCGACACCTGCCGCCACAAGCTCGCGCCGTCGGTGCAGGGTCTCCCGGGAACGGTCGGACGGCATGGGGTCCTCCGGTTCGGGGAACACGGCGTCGCCACCGGGCGGGAGACCTGATCGAACACCGGTCGCCGCATGTCACCGACCCGGGAGCGCCGGCGATCGGGGCCGCCGTGCCCGTGGGCGGGAGACGGCCGGATGCTCGGCGATGCGGGTGACGTGACCGCTGTTCCCGCCGGGGCGCTGGGGCGGCGACCGCAGGTGGAAAGCCCGGCGTCATGAGCGTCAGCCCAAGACCCCGGATGCGACGGGGAGGATGTCTCCGCCACATCCGGGAACCTTTGCCGATCAAGCACCGGCGGCCGCGTGCCACCGACCTGATGACCCGGTACGGCTAGCCATCGGCGGCCGGAGCCCGGTCCGTTGACGGTGGGCACGTGGGGGAGCGGAACAGGGGGAGCAGGACCTCGTCCACGATCTGGGTGATCACCTGGTCGGGGATCGGGGTGCCGTTGAAGAGGAAGTGGTAGCGCAGCAGGGCGTGCCCGGTCTCCAGGCGGCGGTCGGTGACCGCGGAGGCGTCGATCTCGCCGCGGTCGACGGCGCGGCGGAGGATCTCCCGCATGATGCGCAGGGACGCCCCCTGCGAGTTGCGCCGCACCCGGGCGATCACCGCGGAGTCGGCGAGCGCCTCGCTGAGCAGGCCGCGCATCGCCTCCCCGGCCGGCCCGGCGAGCGCCTCGGCGTTGGCGCGCAGCAGCGCGAGCAGGTCGCCGCGCAGGCTGCCGGTGTCCGGCGGGGCCGACGGGTCGGGCAACCGGCTGTACACCGCGTCCATGACGAGCTCGATCCGGGTGGGCCAGCGGCGGTACAGGGACGCCTTGCCCGCCCGCGCCCGCTGGGCGACGCCCTCCATGGTCAGCCGCGCGTAGCCCACCTCGGTGAGCTCGTCGAGGACGGCCTGGAAGATGGCCTCGTCGAGGGCGGGGCCGCGGCGGCGCGGCCGCCTGCGGTGGTCGGTCTCCTGCCCGGCGGTCACCGTTCACCTCCACGGGCGGGCTCACGAAGGACGCGGTCACGGGACACGGCGATCATGACGCACTCCTGACCACGCCCGCGTCGCCGTCCACGGTGACGACCTGTCCGTCGGCCAGTACGGCGGTGCCGGTGACGGTGCCGAGCACGGCGGGCAGGCCGTACTCGCGGGCGACGATCGCGGCGTGCGAGCCGATCCCGCCCGCGTCGACCACGACCGCCGCGGCGCGCTGGAACAGCGGAGTCCAGGAGGGGTTGGTGTTCGGGCAGACGAGCACCTCGCCCTCGGCGAGGCGGCCGAACTCCGACGGGTCGCGGATGATCCGCACCGGGCCGGTCGCCGTTCCGCCGCCCCCGGGCGTGCCGCGCACCAGCGCATCCCCCGCCTCACCGCGGTCCGGATAGACCGCGCGGGGGTCGATGAGCCGCACGCCAGCCAGCTCCTGCCGCCGGGCCGCCCGCGCCCGCGCCGTGGCGGCCAGCTCCTCCCGCCGCTCCTGCGGCATGACGGCCGGGTCGCCCGCCGCCTCCACCTCCTCCAGCCGCAGGTGGAACACGTCCTCGGCGGTCTCCAGCACGCCGGCGTCGCGCAGCCGGGCGCCGATCTCCAGCAGCGCGCGGCGCAGCACCGGCAACGGCATCGTGAAGTAGAAGTGGGTGTCCTCGCGGAACGCCCACGCGACGCGCGCCGCGGCGATCCGGCGCTCCATCCGGGCCCACCGCCGCGGGGAGCGCAGCCGCGGGTGGGCGCGCAGCCGCCGTACGGCCTCGCCGACGCGGTCTCCGGGCGGGGACGGCGGCGCCGCCGCGAGCACCTTGAGCAGGCCGAGCACCACCTCCGGCGCCTCCTCCCAGGTGGGTGAGGAGGCGAGCACCGGGCTGCCGGTCTCCCGGTGGCCGTACTCGGCGAGGAACGCGGTGAACTCGGCCCAGAAGCCGGTGAACCCCTTCACCCGATCGAGGTCGAGCGCGTCCACCGCCTCCTTCAGCCGCGGGTCCTCGCGCACCCTGGCCGCGAGCGCCTCCAGGGCGCGGTTGCCGTCCTCGGTGCGGGTCCGCCCACCGGCCAGCAGGTCACCCCACATACGGACCGCGCCGAGCGGCAGCAGCGCCACCACCATCCGGAGCACGCTGAGGGCGCAGCCGGGCAGGTAGTCGCGGCGCAGCTCGGTGATCGGCCGCACCGCGGCCAGCGCCCGCCGCGGCAGGCGGATCAGCTCTGGCCAGGGCATCGCGGCCGGGTCGAGCCCGCGCAGCCGTTCCACCTCGCGGAGGAACCCGGCGAACCGGGGGTCCTCGGTCCACCGCGCCGGGTCGTACCGGTGGGCCCGGTACAGCAGCCGGAACGGCGCGGTGAGCGCCTTCGGCGTGGGGTGCGGGCGGCGGGGCAGGATGCGGTACACCACCCCGTCCTGCTCCTCGATCGCGCCCTCGAACAGGCCGCGCACCCCGACGCTGCGGGCGACCTCGACCATCATCCCGACCGGGCCGTACGGCACCCAGGTGCTCATGTCCATCGGGTACGGCCGGCGCGGCAGGTAGTCGAGCAGCATCTCGCCGAGCCGCCGCTGGATGAAGCCGAGCCGTACCGGGGGCGGCGGCAGCGCGGTCATCGGGCGGGCCTGCACCAGCCAGACCCGGCCGCCCGCGAGCGCCCACTCGATGTCCATCGGCCTGCCGTACCGGTCCTGCACGGCGACGCCGAGCCGGGCGAGCTCGGCGAGCGCGGCGTCATCGAGCAGCCGTTCCCCGGTGGCCTTCCCGGCCTCCTCGACGACCCCGCCGCCCGCGGCCCCGCGCACCACCACCTCGGCGCGGCCGGGCGTCCAGGCGAGCACCCTGCCGCGGCGGTCGAGCTCGTAGTGATCGGGGGTGACCCGGCCGGAGACGACGGCCTCGCCGAGCCCGGGGGAGGCGTCGACCACGAGCCGGTCCCGGTCTCCGCTCACCGGGTCGGCGGTGAACATCACCCCGGCGGCCTCGGCGTCCACCATGCGCTGCACGACGACCGCGATCCGCACCTCCCCGGGGCCGATGCCGAGGCGGCGGCGGTAGGCGATGGCGCGGTCGGTCCACAGCGAGCCCCAGCAGCGGCGCACCGCGTCGAGCAGCGCGGCCTCGCCCGCCACGTTGAGGTAGGTGTCCTGCTGCCCGGCGAACGCGGCCCCGGGCAGGTCCTCGGCGGTGGCGCTGGAGCGCACCGCGACCGGGCCGCCGCCGAGCTCCCGGTACGCGGCCGTGATCGCCTCGGCGGTCGCGGCGGGGATCTCCGCGGCGGCGAACTCCGCGCGGATGGCCGCGCCGTCCCCGGCGTCGAGCAGGCGGGGGATGCGCGCGGCGAGCCCGCTCCGGTCGGCCAGCTCCGCGTAGGCGGCGGTGGTCACCACGAAGCCGCCGGGGACCGGCAGGCCCGCCGCGACCAGTTCACCGAGGTTGGCGCCTTTGCCGCCGGCGAGCGCGAGGTCGTCGCGCCCGACCGCGGCGAGCGGCACCACGAGTGGGGTCACGTCGGCTCCTTAGGAATTCGGCGGGTTGCCGTCGGGGCGGGCATGCACGAGGCACCGGGGTTTCCCGGCTGATCGGGTACGGCGGGCCTGCCGGTGACCGCCGTGGCTGCGGGCCTGCCCGTCCCGCGACTGCGGTGTCGCCCGCATCGTCCCAGGTCGTACGGCTTGCGGCCGCGGTCCATGCCGCCCCCTCGGCGGTTAGAGAACGCGTCGTTCTCTAACGATAGGCCGCGAAGGTAGGGAACGCAACGTTCACTACGGAATCACCAGGGTCACAAAAATTGTCGCCAATTTTGTTAATGATACGGTGACCCTGTACGACTCGCATGAAGTTCGTATTTGGGAGGAATACCGAAATGTCAGCAGCCAGCGGTGGGGGCCCCGTCATCGCCGTGCTCGGCCTCGGCGAGGCGGGCGGCGCGATCTCCCGCGACCTCGCCGCCGCCGGGGCGACCGTGCGCGGCTACGACCCGAAGGTGCCGGCCGAGCCGCCGCTCGTCGCCTGCACGGGGGAGGCCGACGCGGCCCGCGGCGCCGACCTGGTGCTCAGCGTCAACAGCGCGCACGACGCCATGGACGCGCTGATCGCGGGGGCCGAGGGGGTCGGCGAGGGCGCGGTGTGGGCCGACCTCAACACCGCCTCGCCCGGCCTCAAGGCCGACCTCGCCGCCGCCGCGCGCGAGCGCGGGGTGCGCTTCGCCGACGTGGCGATCATGGCCCCGGTGCCGGGCAAGGGCCTGCGGGTGCCGATGCTCGTCTGCGGCGAGGGCGCCGAGGACGTGGCCCGCCTGCTCAACCCGCTCGGCGGGAACGTCAGGGTGCTCGAGGGCGAGCCGGGCAGCGCCGCCCGGCGCAAGCTGCTGCGCAGCGTGTTCTTCAAGGGCATGGCCGCCGCCGTGGTGGAGGCCCTCGAGGCGGCCCGCGCCGCGGGCCTCGAGGAGTGGCTGCGCCAGAACATCATCGACGAGCTCACCGCGGCCGGCCCGGCCACCGTCGACCGGCTCGTCGAGGGCAGCCACCGCCACGCCGTACGGCGGACGCACGAGATGGAGGCCGCCGCGGCGATGCTCGAGGAGCTGGGGATCCCCCCGCTGGTCGCGACCGCGAGCCGCGACCTGCTGGTCCGCCTCGCCGCGCAGGCGGAGAAGGACAAGGCCTAAGCACGATGCCGCCGGGCACGCCGGGCCGGCTCACCGGCCGGCGCCGCCCGGCGGCACCGCAGGTCCGGACGGCCTACCAGCCGCGGGCGTACACGATCCCGTCGAAGAGCTTGCGGGCCGTGCGCACCAGGCTGGACCGGCGCACCCGCGGCGGCGTGGCGCTCGTGTCGAGCTCGACGCCGACCTCGAACGTGCCGGTGGGGTGCTCGACCTTGAGCGGGGTGCCCGGCTCGGGGAGCACCGCGAGCTCGTGGCCGACCGCGTCCTCCATCAGCAGCGCGGTGGCGACGGTGACGGCGCCGAGCACGCCGATCGCGGTGTGCGGCTTGAGCGGGATGAACGTCCGGGTGCTGATGATGCCGCCCGCGCGCGGCGGCGCGACGAGCGTGGTCTTCGGCACCGAGGCGGCGCTGACGTCGCCGAGCCCCATCAGCTTGCCCGCCTGCAGCCGAAGCGACTGGATGCGCTCGCGCAGCGCCTCGTCGGCGGCGAGCTCCTCCGGCGACTCGTAGCCGGTGAGGCCGAAGTCCGAGGCCCGGGCCACCACCACCGGCATGCCGTTGTCGATGCAGGTGACCTCGACGCCGTCGATCACGTCGCGGACGTTGCCGGTGGGCAGCAGGCTCCCGGTGACCGAGCCCTCGGTGTCGGCGAACTCCAGGTCGACCGCGGCGGCCGTGCCCGGCACGCCGGAGATCGCCGTGTCGCCGCGGTACTCCACGACCCCGCCCGGGGTGGGGAAGGTGGCCGTGGCGAGGCTGCCCGAGTTCACCATCCGGATCCGCACCCGGGTCGTCTCCTGACCGGCCGGCACCAGGCCCCGCTCGACCGCGAACGGGCCGATGCCCGCGAGGATGTTCCCGCAGTTCTGCTTGTCGGAGACGGTCGGCTCCTCCACGCCGAGCTGCAGGAACAGGTAGTCGACGTCGGCGTCCGGCGTGGCCGAGCGCGAGACGATCGCGACCTTGCTGGTGAGCGTGGTCGCGCCGCCGATGCCGTCGATCTGCCGCGGGTCGGGCGTGCCCATGATGCGCAGCAGCAGCTCGTCGCGGAGCGCGGGGTCCTCGGGCAGGTCCTCGGCGAGGAAGTAGGCGCCCTTGGAGGTGCCGCCGCGCATGAGCATGCAGCGCACGCCCTCGCGGATCGCCTTCTCGATCACCGGGTGGGGGGTCGCGGCCATCGCAGCTCCCTTCGCGGCTCAGGCGCCCGTACGGCGGGCGTATTCCTCGGCGGTGATGTACTCGACGCCCAGCTTCTCCAGCAGCGGGCGCATGCCGTACCGGTCGAGGCCCAGCTCGCCCTGGCGGAAGGCCTGGCGGGTGGCCTCCTCCTTGTCGGTGCGGGCCTGCGCGGCCTGCAGGGCGCGCGGCAGGTCCTGGCGCGGCACGACCATCACGCCGTCGTCGTCGGCGAGGATCACGTCGCCCGGCCGGATCACCTGGCCGCCGATCACGATCGGCACGTTCACCGACCCGGCGGTGGCCTTCACCGTGCCCTGGGCGCTGATCGCGGCCGACCACACCGGGAAGCCCATCTCGCCCAGCTCGGCCGAGTCCCGCGACCCGGCGTTGATCACCGCGCCGCGCACCCCGCGGTGCTGCAGCGCGGTGGCGAACAGCTCCCCGAACATGCCGTCGGTGGACGGGGAGGTGGTGGTCACCACCAGGATGTCCCCGGGCCGGCACTGCTCGACGGCCACATGGATCATCAGGTTGTCACCGGGCCAGCACAGCACGGTCACCGCGGTCCCCGCGATCCGGTGGCCGCGGTTCACCGGGCGCAGGTGCGGCCCGAGGTATCCCTCGCGGCCGAGCGCCTCGTGCACGGTCGCCACGCCGTACTTCGCCAGGGCGTCGACCTGGTCGAGCGGTGCCCGCTCGGGGTTGGTCACCACGACGCCTCTCATGCCACCACCTCCGTCACCTGCGGAACCAAACCGGACGCCCGTACCCTCTCATGCGGTCTGCGGGCGGGCGGACGCGGGCCGGTGTCCCCGCCCGTGTCCGGCTCCCACCTTGCTGCCTGTCGCCGATATTGTCAACAATTTTGGCACTGTCAACAATCATGTCGATCGGCGGGGCGATGTGTGACAGGCTTCCTTCATGGACGACTCCTTCACGCTGGAAACCCTGCTGCTGCACGCCGACGCCGACGACGACGCCGAGCCCGGGATCGCGCCCCCGATCCACGCGTCGGTGCCGTTCTCGGCGGCCACTGCGGAGGAGTTCGCCGAGCTGAGCGCCGAACCCCGGCACGAGCGCTTCTACCGCCGGTACGGCAACCCGACCCAGGCGAGGCTGGAGCGGCTCATCGCCGAGGCGGAGGGCGCCGAGGCCGCGCTCGCCACCGCCTCCGGCATGGGCGCGGTCTCCACCACGCTGCTCACCCTGCTCTCCGCCGGGGACCACGTGGTCGCCCAGCACAGCATGTACGGCGGAACGCTCGGCTTCCTCAGGGACGTCGCCCCCCGGCTCGGGATCGAGGTGACCTTCGTCGACCAGGCCGACACGCCGGCCTTCGCCCGCGCGCTGCGGCCGAACACCCGCCTGGTCATGCTCGAGACCCCGAGCAATCCGCTGCTGCGGGTGACCGACCTGCGGGCCGTGGCCGAGCTCGCCCGCGAGCGCGGCATCCTCACCATGGCCGACAACACCGTCGCCACCCCGGTCAACCAGCGCCCGCTCGAGTGCGGCGTGGACCTGGTCATGCACAGCGTCACCAAGTCGCTGTCCGGCCACTCCGACGTGCTCGCCGGCGTCCTCGCCGGTTCCCGCGAGCTGATCGAGCGCATCTGGCAGACCCACATCCTCGTCGGCGCGGTCGTCTCGCCGTACGACGCCTGGCTGGCGCTGCGCGGTCTGCGCACCCTGGTCATGCGGGTGGAGCGCCAGAACGCCGGGGCCCTCGCCCTCGCCCGCTTCCTGCAGTCCCACCCCGGCGTCGCCGCGGTCAACCACCCGGGCCTGCCCGAGCACCCCCAGCACGAGCTCGCCGCCCGCCAGATGCGCGGGTTCGGCGGGCTGCTCAGCTTCGAGCCGCACGGCGGCCGTGAGGCGGCCGAGCGGCTGCTGTCCGCCCTCCGGCTCGTGCGCCGCTCGCCCAGCCTCGGCGGCTACCGCACGCTCGCGGTACGGCCCGCCGCCATGTGGGCGATCGAGCTCACCGACGAGCAACTCACCGAGGCCGGGGTGCCGCCCGCCCTGATCCGCGTCGCGGTGGGCCTGGAGAACCCCGACGACCTCGTCGCCGACTTCGAGCGCGCCCTCGCCGCCGCCGGGTCGGCCTGACCGTCGCCGCCGACCCACGACGGCGACACCTTTCCGTATGACGGAAAACCGCCGGAACCGCCGGGCCGGGCCACCGGGCTGTTTCCCATAACCGGTCGATCCATCGTCAAATTCGCGATATATCCGTCTTGCGGCCTGGAGTGGCTCGGCCCCCGCGCAGCCGCCGATCCCGCCGGCCGTACACGTGTCCCTCGCTGCAGGTCCGGAGGTGGGTACGGCATGGCGGACATCCCGGCGGGTGGCGGTGCGCCGAGGTCCGAGGGCGCGGCCCCACTGCGGATCGGGCTGCTCGGTGCCGCGCGGATCGCGCCGGAGGCGATCGTCAAGCCCGCGCAGGCCGGCGGGCACCGGATCGTCGTGGTCGCCGCGCGCGACCGGGCGCGGGCCAAGGAGTTCGCCGAGCGGCACGGCGTGGAGCGGGTGGCGGACTCCTACGCCGAGGTGGTGGCCGACCCCGAGGTCGACGTCGTCTACAACCCGCTGGTGAACGGCCTGCACGGCCCGTGGAACCTCGCCGCGGTCGCCGCGGGCAAGCACGTGCTCACCGAGAAGCCGTCCGCGGCCAACCGCGAGGAGGCCGCCGAGGTGCGCGCCGCCGTGGCCAAGGCGGGCGTGGCCTTCATGGAGGGCTTCCACTACCTGTTCCACCCGGTCAACCGGCGGCTGCGGGAGCTGGTGGCGAGCGGCGAGCTCGGCGAGGTGCGGCACTTGACGGCCGCCTTCCGCGTGCCGGGGCCCGGCCCGGACGACCCGCGCTGGTCGCTCGAGCTCGCGGGCGGCGCGCTCATGGACCTCGGCTGCTACTGCCTGCACGCGCTGCGCATGCTCGCGCCGTACCTCGGCGGCGAGCCGCGCGTGGTGGCGGCCCGCGCCGGCGAGCGGGCGGGCGCGCCCGGGGTCGACGAGTGGCTCGACGCCGACCTGGAGTTCCCGGACGGCGCGACCGCGACGGCCCGCTGCCACATGGCGTTCGACGGGCGCGACATGAGCATCACGGTGACCGGGACGCGCGGCGAGGCGACCCTGCCGAACTTCCCGCTGGCCCACCAGGACAACCGGATCGTGATCCGCACGCCCGAGGGGGAGCGGGAGGAACGGCACGGCGACCGCACCACGTACCACTACCAGCTCGAGGCGTTCGCCGCCCGGGTACGGCACGGCGTCCCGCTGCCGATCGACGCCGACGACGCGGTGACCACGATGGCGCTCATCGACGACTGCTACCGCGCCGCCGGGCTCTCGCCCCGGCCGCGCCACCCCGGCGTCGCCTGACCCCGCCCCGGCCGAGCCCGATGAACGGCACCGGAGCGGGTGGAGTACGCTGCGGTGCCATGACGGACATCGGGTCGGGTGACGCCGCGCGGGATCTGTACGCGCCGGTGAAGTGGTCGCAGGTCGGCGAGTACGAGGACATCCGCCTCGAGTACAGCGGGGACGGCATCGCAAAGATCACCATCTGCCGCCCGGAGGTGCGCAACGCGTTCCGGCCGCAGACGCTGATCGAGATGTCGGACGCGCTGGTCATCGCGCGGGAGGACCCGGGCATCGGTGTGATCATCCTCACCGGTGAGGGCGACAAGGCGTTCTGCTCCGGCGGCGACCAGCGGGTGCGCGGGGACACCGGCTACCTCACCGACCCCACCGACCCCCGGGGCGTGGGCCGGTTCCACGTCACCGACCTGCAGATCCAGATCCGGCGGCTGCCCAAGCCGGTGGTCGCCATGGTCGCCGGGTACGCGATCGGCGGCGGCCACGTGCTGCACCTGGTCTGCGACCTGACGATCGCGGCGGACAACGCGAGGTTCGGCCAGGTCGGCCCGAAGGTCGGCTCGTTCGACGGCGGGTACGGGGCCGGGCTGCTCGCCGAGCTCGTCGGCGTGAAGAAGGCCAAGGAGATCTGGTTCCTGTGCCGGCAGTACGACGCGCAGCAGGCCTTGGAGATGGGCCTGGTCAACGCCGTGGTGCCGCTCGCCGACCTGGAGCGGGAGACGGTCGCCTGGTGCCGCGAGATGCTGCGCATGTCGCCGACCGCGCTGCGGCTGATGAAGGCGAGCTTCAACGCCGCCACCGACGGCATGGCCGGCATCCAGCAGCTCGCCCACGACGCCAACCTGCTCTTCTACGCCACCGAGGAGGCGAAGGAGGGCCGCGAGGCGTTCAAGGCGAAGCGCACCCCCGACTTCGGCAGGTTCCCGCGCCGGCCGTGACCCGGCGCGGGCGGTGAGCCCGCCTTAGCGCCGAGCTTTCCGGGGCGCCCGGTTTTGTCGGGGCGCCCCGCTACATTCGCGATCACTTGATCGCCTCAACCCCGGAGGTCGACAACAGTGATCGCGGATTCGACCGCGCCGGAGGCGTGGTCGTCGTCATCGTGGGAGCGCAGCAGCACGGCGAGGGTCGTCTCGCCGGTCCGGCCGCGCAAGCTCGCGAAGGTCCCCTTCGTCGAGCTCGCGGGCGGGTGCCTGCAGGGCGTCGTGTCGAGCGGCTCGGACGAGAGCCGCGTGTACGTGTCGTCGATCGCCGCCCGCACCCACGCATACAGCTGCAGCACGAACAACAACCGGTGGTGCGGCGGCCTCGGCGGCTCGCCGTGCAAGCACCTGCACGCCCTGGCCAACGAGGCCGTCCTGCAGTACGGCGTGGACCGGGTCGCCCGCTACCTGCGGGTCGAGGTGGACGCCGAGGTGAGCACCGGGTCGGACCTGATCGCCCGGATGAACGGGCGTCCCGAGCAGGCGCAGGCGGAGACGGTGTTCAGCCGCTTCCTGCGCCACCTCGCCTACCTGGAGCTGCCCGGCACCACCGCGCCGCTGCCGGAGATGCACTGGTTCCCGGCCACGGGGGCGGTGGGCTGATGCCGGGCGTGTGGAGCGAGCTCACCGGCGCCGTGCCGCCGGGTGTGACCGAGGCCCTCGAGCTCGCCGACGGCTTCGACCGGGCGCTCGCGCACGGCCTCGGCCGGCTCGGCGAGGAACACGTCGCCGCCCTCGAGGCGCTCGCCGCCGCCACGGCGGCCACCCCGCTCGGCGACCGGGTCGCCGAGGCGGTGACCAAGGTCGCCGCCGGGGCCGCGGCCGAGGAGCACCTCGTGGCGCTCGCGGGGGCGCGCACCGCGCTCTTCGGCGCGGTCCACGACGCGCTGCTCGCCCGCCTCGACGCCGTGCTCGGCCGGACCCGCGCGGAGTGGCGGGAGCCCGCCGCGGCCGGGCCGTACGGCTCGGAGAACCTGCTCGCCGGGCTGCGGTCGTGGCTGCACGAGCTCGCCGTCGCCGGATGGCGCGGCGTCGACCACGACCTCGCCGCGGCCTCGAGCCAGGTGATCGAGGCGATGCTCGCCGAGCCCGGGCTGCGCCGGGCGGCGGTGCTCGCCGACGGCCTCGCCGCGGAGCTGCACGCCGCCTGCGGCGTGCTCGACCGGATCCCCGCCCGCCGCTGGGCCGACCTGTGGGCGCGGGCGCTGCTGCTCACCCACGTCGGGCCGGACGGCCGGTCGCCGCTCGCCGCCGAGCCCGCCGGCACCGTGTCGGGGCGGCTGCTCGTCCTCGGCGTGGACGTGCACGAGCACCCCACCGCCGTGCAGCTTCAGGTGCACGCGCTGCTCGAGGCGGGCGACGGCCCGGCCCGCCTGGTGCGCACCGCGGTGGGCGCGATGAAGGTGGACACGGTCGTCGGCCCGGCGCTGTGGCAGCTGTTCGACGCCCACCCGGTGCTGCTGGGCGCGCTCGCCGGGCGGCTCACCCTCGAGGTCACCGACCTCCCCCTGCTTCCCGGCGGCGACCTGGTCTGGCACGACGACCGGGCGCGGGCCGGCGAGCCCGCCGACCCGTTCGTCACCGCCCGCGTCGGGCTCGCCGGGGCGACCGCGCCCGCCGTACCGCCGCTGGAGCGCCACCCGGTGCGCATCGCCGAGCCGGTGCTGCTCGAGGGCTACACCGCGGTGACCGGCGAGGACGACACGCTCACCTTCGTGCTCGACGGGGACGACCCGGACGGCGCGCTGCCCGTCGCGGTCGACCGGCTGCCCTCGTGCGGCCCGCTCACCCCGAAGCTCGTCGCCCGGTCGAAGGCCTGCATCGGCCTGCTCCGCTGGGACGCCGGCCGATGGTCGCTGCAGCCGCTCGCGGTCCAGGTCCGCGCCAAGGGCGGGGTGACCGCGACGCACACCGGCGACTGGGCGCAGGGCCCCACCGACCCCAAGGCCGCCAAGGCCGCCGCCCGGCACGGCAACCCGGTCGCGGTGCTGCGCGAACGGGCGGGACGACTGCTGCGGCGGTGAGCGAGACCATGAGCGAACCGACCACCCAGGCCGCACCGGCGGCGCCGTCCGTCAACCCGCACGCCAACCGGCGGCAGGTGCTCTACTGGCGGCTGCTCGCCCACCTGTTCGACCACGAGGAGCAGCCGTCGCTCGAGCGGGCGAGCGTCGCGGTGCTCACCGACATCGGCCTGCCCGCGGCCCTGCTCGACCCGGCGACCTCGGTCGACACCGTGGTGCAGCGCTTCCCCGAGCTCGCCGACGAGCTGCCCGGCCTCATGGTCCCGGAGAACCTCGGGCCGGACGAGCCCGGCGCCGGGCCCGGCCCGGCCGAGGTACGCCGCGCCGCGCTCGTGTCGAAGCTGCTGCTCAACGTGTTCGCCACCGGCGACGGCAACGTCACGGCGACCCAGCTCGCCCGCTGGCAGCAGGACGCCGGCTGGCTGGAGCGCGCGGTCGGCTGCGAGCCGGGCGAGCTGCGCGGCCACCCCGCGCGCGGCGAGCTCGGCGGGGTGCTCGCCGGGCTCGAGGGCGAGCTGGTCCGGCGCATGCACCTGCGGGAGGTGCTCGCCGACCCCAAGCTCGCCCGCCGCCTCACCCCCACGATCACCCTGGTCGAGCAGCTGCTGCGGGACAAGGCGAACCTGTCCGGCGTCGCGCTCGCCAACGCCAAGGCGCTCATCCGCCGGTACGTGGACGAGGTGGCCGAGGTGCTGCGCACCCAGGTGGAGAAGACCAGCGTCGGCCAGATCGACCGCTCGGTGCCGCCCAAGCGGGTGTTCCGCAACCTCGACCTGCGGCGCACGATCTGGAAGAACCTCGTCAACTGGAGCCCGGAGGACCAGCGGCTGTACGTCGACCGGCTCTACTTCCGCCACACCGCCCGCCGTACCACGCCGGCGCGGCTGATCGTGGTGGTGGACCAGTCGGGCTCCATGGTCGACGCGATGGTCAACTGCACCATCCTCGCGTCGATCTTCGCCGGGCTGCCCAAGGTGGACGTGCACCTGATCGCGTACGACACCCGGGCGCTCGACCTCACCCCCTGGGTGAACGACCCCTTCGAGGTGCTGCTGCGCACCGACCTCGGCGGCGGCACCGACGGCACCGTCGCGATGCGGCTCGCCCGCGAGAAGATCGCCGACCCGCGGAACACCGCGATGGTGTGGATCTCCGACTTCTACGACGATCGGGCGCTGATGGCCGAGTTCGAGGCCGTGCACCGCTCCGGGGTGCGCTTCATCCCGGTCGGCTCGGTCAACAGCTCCGGCCACCAGAGCGTCGACTCCTGGTTCCGCGACCGGCTCAAGGCGATGGGCACCCCGGTGATCTCCGGGCACATCCGCAAGCTCGTCGCCGAACTCAAGACCTTCCTCAGCCTCGGTTAGGAGAGATCACCATATGTCTGACATGCTGCGGGCGCCGGCCGAGATCAAGTACGCCGACGAGCTCGACTACCTGGAGTCGATCGACACCGGCCCCAAGCCCTTCTCCTGGCGGCTCAGCCCGCGCATGGTGCGGCTGTTCATCCTCGGTTCCGAGCCGTCCGACGGGCTCGACCGCGAGATCCCGCAGAAGTGGTTCGGCGACCGCTCCTTCGTCGAGCGCAGCATCGTCACCCTCGCCTCCGACCGGGGGCTGCTGCTCATCGGCGACCCGGGCACCGGCAAGAGCTGGCTCGCCGAGCTGCTCGCCGCGGCGATCTGCCGCAACTCCACGCTCGTGGTGCAGGGCACGGCCGGCACCACCGAGGACCACATCAAGTACTCCTGGAACATCTCGATGGTGATCGCCCGCGGCCAGTCCCGCGAGGCGCTCATCCCCTCGCCGATCATGACCGCGATGGAGCAGGGCGTGATCGGCCGGTTCGAGGAGCTCACCCGGGCCACCAGCGACGTGCAGGACGCGCTGATCTCGATCCTGTCGGAGAAGTACGTCGCCATCCCCGAGCTGGACGAGGACAACATCGTCTTCGCCAAGCCCGGCTTCTCCATCATCGCCACCGCCAACAGCCGCGACCGCGGCGTCAACGACCTGTCCTCGGCGCTGAAGCGGCGGTTCAACTTCGTCCGCATCCCGGTGGTCGCGAACAAGAGGAGCGAGGCGGAGATCGTCCGGTTCCGCACCGGCGAGCTGCTGCGCCGGCACCGCATCGAGCTCGAGGTGCCGCCCAGCCTGCTCGACATCCTGCTGCAGAGCTTCGCCGACCTGCGCGCCGCGGCCGCCGCGGCGAAGAGCGACGAGGAGCGGCTGGAGTCGTCGCTGTCCACCGCCGAGCAGATCGGCGTGCTGGAGGACGCGATCCTGCACAGCCACTTCTTCGGCGACCGCACCCTGCGGCCGGAGACCCTCGCCGGATCGCTCGTCGGCTGCCTCGCCCGGCGCAGCCCGGAGGACCTGGCGATCCTCAACAAGTACTGGCACGGCGTCGTCGAGCCGCGCGGCCGGGAGGGCGGGCCGTGGCAGGAGTTCCTCGAGGGCGGCCGCCAGGCGCTCGCCACCCTGTCCTGACCACGCCCGCGGACACCGGAGACGGACCTGCCCCGCATGGACACCGACATGGACACCGCGCTGACGACCGGCCCCGGCGGCGGGCCGGTCGGCGGCGGCGCCTTCGCCGCGCTGCGCGCCCAGCTCCTCGACGCCGCCAAGGCCTTCACCGGCGAGCCCGACGCGCTCGCCGGGATCCTCACCGGGATCGTCGACGACGTCGACCGGGCCCTCGCCGAGCGGCTCGAGATCTTCCCGGTCTGCCACCACTCGCCCGCCTCGGCCCTGGCGATGGCCCGCCGGCTGCGCGAGAAGCGGCCCGAGGTCATCTACCTGGAGCTGTGCGAGGACATGCGGCCGCTCCTCGACGAGCTGCGCAACTGCCGCCTGCCCGTGGCGCTCCAGGCGTTCGCCGCCGAGATCGACGGCTTCCCGGCCGAGTGGGCGCCGCTCAGCGTGGTCGCCCCGATCACCGAGGCGTCCGCCGAGTACCAGGCGATCGCCTACGCGCTCGAGACGCCCGGCGTCGAGCTGGTGCTCGTCGACCGGTCCGCCGACCACGTCTTCCAGTGGGAGCCGCGACGCCCCGCCGCCGGGCCCGGCGCGGAGGCACCGGACGAGGAGGCCGCGCTGCACGGGGACGCCGTCGGCGTGGAGATCGGCGACCTGCGGCCCCGGTTCGCCGACCTCGAGGCGCACCTGCTGCGGCACGGCCGGGTGCGGCACTGGTCGGAGTGGTGGGACCAGTACGTCGAGCAGCCGCTCAGCGGCGCCGACTACGCCACCTACCGCCAGGTCATGATCATGATCGGCGGCCTGTTCCGGCGGCTGCGGCCCGACGACACCGAGCGGCTGCGGGTCGACGAGGACCGCGAGCGGTACATGTGGACCCGGATCCGCGAGCACCTCGCCGCCACCGGCGCCGACCCCGAGCGCTGCATGTACGTGTGCGGCGCCTTCCACGCCGCGAGCCGGGTCGAGCAGTTCGGCCTCGACTCCGACGCGCCGCCGTTCGCGATCCCGCCGCGCACCGGCACCCGCTGGCTGTACGGGCTCATCCCGTCCAGCCACTCGGCGATCGAGGCCCAGTTCGGGCTCGCCCCCGGCTCGGTCTCCATCGCCGCGGCGACCTTCGCCAAGGCGGTACGGCGCACCAGGGTCACGCCGTTCCGGCTGCGCGGCGGCAAGGACGGCACGGACGGCACGGACGGCGCGGCGGCCAAGGGCGGCGGCCGCGGCCGGGCGGCACGCCGTACCGCCGCGCCCGCCCCGGCCGCGTCGGAGCCGGTGACCGACCGGCTGTCCGGCTTCCTCACCGGGCCGCCCGCACTCGACCCGCTCGACGAGGCCGAGCTGCGCGACTGGTGCGTGGAGATCGTGCGGCTCGCCCGCCGCAACGGCTACCAGGCGAGCACCGCGGACGCGATCGCCGTGTTCGAGACCTCGATCCTGCTCGCCGGCCTGCGCGACCGGGCCCGGCCGACCCCGTACGACTTCCAGGACGCCGCGGTCACCTGCATCGAGAAGGACACCGTGCCCGGCCGCCGCGACATCCGCCGGCTGTGCGAGATCATGCTCGGCGGCGACCGGGTCGGGCAGGTCGGGTACGACGCGCTGCCGCCGCTCGCCCGCGACGTGCACGACCGGCTCGCCCCGCTCGGCCTCGACCTGCAGAAGCGCACCATCCAGCGGGCCCTGCTCGACCTGCGCGCCGACCCGCACCTGGAGCCGTGCTCGCGGCTGCTGTGGATGCTGCGCTACCTGCTGCCCGACCGCGCGATCCGCCCGATCATGGGCGAGCTTCGCCTCGGCGAGCGGTCCATCCAGGAGAGCTGGGACCTCGACATCGGCCGCAACCAGCGGGCGATCATCGAGCTGGGGTACGAGGGCGTCACCGTCGAGCAGGTGCTCGAGCGGCGGCTGCGCCGCGCGGTGCACGACCCCAAGGCCACCGCGGCGACCGCGCTCGCCGCGGTGGAGGACGCGCTGGTGTTCCTCGGCTCCCGGCGGCTCGCCGACGAGCTGGGCGCGCGGGCGGTGGAGCTGCTCGCCGCCGAGGGCACCGTCGACCACGCCCCCGAGGTGCTGCGCCGCATCCGCCGCCTGCTCGCCCACCACCGCTCGACCGGGCCGGAGCTGCCCGCCTGGTGCCGGGCGTTCGTCGCCACCGGGTACGCGCACTACTGCACCCTGCTGCCCACCGCGTTCGCCGACGACGCGGCGAACGTGCGGCAGGTCGCGGCGATGCTCTCCTTCCTCGTCACGCTGGAGAACCTCGCGATCTCCCTCGGCTGCGACCGCGCGCAGCTCGAGATCGCCGTCCGCCAGGCGCGGCCGGAGGGCGCGGCGAAGACCGCGCTGCTGTGGGCCGCCCGGACCCAGCTCGGCCTGCTGCCGCGCGAGGAGCTGCGGGCGCGCTGCGACGAGCTGCTCGGCAACCCGCTCACCGTGCCGTCCGTGCCGGAGTACGTGAGCGGGTTCGTGCAGGCGCTCGACCTCGCGCCGGGCCTCACGCCGTTCGTCGTCGAGCTGCTGTCGAAGGCGTTCGCGCGGCTCCCGGACGCGGTGCTGCTGCCCTGGCTGCCGCGGCTGATCGCCACGCTGCGCGCGCAGGCCGCCGAGCTGGTGCCGCTGCTCGTCCGCGAGGCCGGCCGTACCTTCCCGGCGGACCTCGCCGCGCTCGACGGCTGGACGCCGCCCTGGGTGGCGGCGCGGCCCGCCCGTGCCGCCGCCCCGGCCGCGCCGGCGTCCGGGCCGGTGCCCGAGCTGCTCGCCGGGCACCCGGCTGCCACGGACGCGGTCGCGCGGCTGCTCGGCTGCGGCACCGGGTGGCGGGCCGCGCCGGCCGGCGGCGGCCCGGCCACCCCTCCGGCGCTCGCCGAGCTGCTCGCCGCGCACCCGGCGACGGCCGAGGCGGTGGCGTCACTGGTGGCGTGAGATCAGGACACGATCGCCTGGTGGACGAGCTGGCGCAGCCGGGTGCGGATGCGGCGGGTGCCGAAGCCCATCGCCTGGGTGAGGAAGATCACGGTGATCTCCTCGGCCGGGTCGACCCAGAACACGGTGCCCGCCGCGCCGCCCCAGTGGTACTCGCCGGGCGACGAGATCGCCCGCACCGCGACCGGGTCCTGCACCACGGCGAAGCCGAGGCCGAAGCCCTCGCCCGGCACCGCCTCACCGAACGGCGTGCGCGCGAACGCCTGCAGGTCCGCGCCGCCGGGCAGGTGGTTGCGGGTCATGTAGCCGACGGTGCGGGGGCCGAGCAGCCGCACCCCGTCGAGCTCGCCGCCGCGCAGCAGCAGCTGCAGGAAGCGGTGGTAGTCGGCGGCGGTGGAGACCAGCCCGCTGCCGCCGGAGGGCACCTTCGGGCGCCGCGCCATGCCGTCCCCCGGGTCGGTGAGCGTCAGGCGCCCGTCCGGGCCCACGGCGTACAGCGAGGCGGCGCGGTGCAGCTCGCCCTCCTCGGCCCAGAAGCCGGTGTCGGCCATGCCGAGCGGCTGGAAGATCCGCTCGGCGAGGAACCGCTCCAGCGGCAGCCCGGAGGCCACCTCGATCACCCGGCCGAGCACGTCCACGCCGATCGAGTAGGTCCACCCGGTGCCCGGGTCGAACAGCAGCGGCAGCCCGGCCACCCGGTCGGCGAGGTCGGCGAGGTTCTCGCCCGGCAGGTTCAGGCCCGCCAGCCCGGCGTTCCGGTACAGCTCGCCCAGCGCGTCCGGGCGCTGCCAGCCGTACACCAGGCCGGAGGTGTGGGTGAGCAGATGCCAGATCCGGATCGGCTCCTCCGCCGGCCGGGTCACCGGGGCCGACGCCGGGCCGGACTCGTAGACCCGCAGGTCGGCGAAGGAGGGGATGTAGTCGGCGACCGGGTCGTCGAGGGTGAGCGCCCCCTCCTCGTACAGGGTCATCAGCGCCACCGAGACGACCGGCTTGGTCATCGAGAAGATCCGGAACAGGGTGCCGGGCTCGACCGGCGCGCCGGAGCCGAGGTCGCGCGCCCCGCAGGTGGACAGGTGGGCGATCTCGCCGCGCCGGCTCACCAGCACCAGCCAGCCGGGCAGCCGCCCCTCGTCCACGTACCGGGCGAAGTGCGCGTCGATCCGCCGCAGCCGCTCCCGGTCGAGGCCGACCTCCGCCGGATCACAGGTGACCTGCAACTCTCCCAAACCAACTCCTCATCGTTCGACGGCCGCACGCCCCCGGGCGTACGGCACGGCCACGAAAGCGGAAGCAGCGGGACGGGCCGCGCGAATTCCCGCGTCCGCGGTATCCCGGGGGGAGATCACTTCACGAGGGCCGTGGGGCTAGAGTGCGAAGAGGGCCCCGCTGCGGCGGGCCGGGCGTGCCGGAGGTGAGGCTCGCGGACACGACCGCGGACGAGCGGGCAGGCAGGAGCGAGGGACGGCTTTCCGAGACGAGCGAGGAGGCGGGAGTCCGTGGGTGAGGCTGCCGTTGGACCCGGCGGTGGTGCGGTGCTGCGGCTGCGCGACCGCGTGTTCGGCGACGAGCCGCTGGTGATGGCGATCGTCAACCGCACCCCCGACTCCTTCTACGACCGCGGCGCGACCTTCGCCCGGGAGAAGGCGCTGCAGCGCGTGGACGAGGTGGTCGCCGAGGGCGCCGACATCGTCGACATCGGCGGGGTCAAGGCGGCCCCGGGCACCGAGGTCGACGTGGCCGAGGAGATCGAGCGCACCGCGCCGTTCGTCGCCGAGGTCCGGGAACGCCACCCCGATCTGATCATCAGCGTGGACACCTGGCGGCACGAGGTGGGCCGCGAGGTGTGCCAGGCCGGCGCGGACCTGCTCAACGACGCCTGGGGCGGCGCCGACCCCAAGCTGGCGGAGGTCGCCGCCGAGTACGGCGTGGGCCTGGTGTGCACCCACGCCGGCGGGCTGCGGCCGCGCACCCGGCCGCACCGCGTCGCGTACCGGGACGTGGTCGCCGACGTGATCGAGCGCACCACCGCGCTGGCCCGCCGCGCGGTCGAGGTCGGCGTCGACCCGCAGCGGGTGCTCATCGACCCCGGCCACGACTTCGCCAAGAACACCTGGCACTCGCTCGAGGTGACCCGGCGGCTGCACGAGCTCGTCGCCACCGGCTGGCCGGTGCTCGTGTCGCTGTCGAACAAGGACTTCGTCGGCGAGTCCCTCGGCCTGCCGGTGGAAAAGCGCATGTACGGCACGCTCGCGGTGAGCGCGCTGTGCGCCTGGCAGGGGGCGCGGGTGTTCCGCGCGCACAACGTCGCGCCCACCCGCCAGGTGGTCGACATGGTGGCGGTGACCAGGGGCGTGCGCGCCCCGGTCCGGGCCGTGCGGGGGATGGCATGATCGTCGCCGTGGCCTGCGTGCCGCAGGCGCCGCTGCTGCTGCCGGGCGTCACCGGGCGGCCGGTGCCCGAGGTCGAGGAGCTCCGCGAGGCCGCCCGCGCCGCGGTCCGCGACGTTGCCGGGTCGGGCGTGGACGAGATCGTCGTGCTCGGCGCCGCCCCGGCCACCCGCGGCTACCCGCCGGACGCGCCCGACCCGGCCGGCCGGTTCGCCCCCGCGCCGGATCGCCGCCCGGAGGCCGACCCGCTGCCGGTGGCGCTCGCCGTGGCCCGCGCCCTGCTCGAGCCCTGCCCGGTGCCGTGGCGGCTGGAGGGCGTCGGCGCCGACGAGCCGACGCGGGCCGCCGCCGAGCTCGGCGAGAAGATCGCCGCGCGGCCGGGCCGTACCGGGCTGGTCGTCGCCGCCGACGGCAGCGCCCGCCGCGGCGAGAAGGCCCCCGGCTACGTCGACCCGCGCGCCCCCGAGACCGACGCGCTGATCCGCGACGCGCTCGCCCGCGCCGACACCGCTGCCCTGCTCGCCCTCGACCCGGCCCGCTGCGCCGAGCTGCTCGTCGCGGGCCGGGCGGCCTGGCAGGTGATGGCCGCCGCCTGCCGCGACGGCGAGTGGACGGCCCGCCTGCGGTACGAGGCCGACCCCTTCGGGGTGGCCTACTTCGTGGCCACCTGGGAACGGGCGGGCGAGGGGAGGGCACGATGAGGCGCATCCACACGCCCGCCGAGGCCCGCGCGCTGGCGGACCTCGCCGCCGCCGCGCTCACCCTCGACCTCCCCGAGGCGCCCGAGCTGCCGGTACGGCTCGCCACCCCGCCGCCGGACCGCCGCTGGGCCGCGTTCGTGCTCGGCGAGGACGACGGCGTGGTGTTCACCTCGGTCGACGACCGCGACCCGGAGGTCGGGCACATCGACCTGATCGCCGTCCACCCCCGGGTCCAGGGCCGCGGGTACGGCAAGGCCCTGGTGCGGGCGGCCGAGGAGTGGCTGCGCGGCGAGGGCGTGCGGCGCGTCCGGTGGGCCGGGAACCCGCCGTGCTACGCCTGGCCGGGCATCGACGTGCGGGCCACCCCCGCCGCCTGCCTCGCCGAGCGGCTCGGCTACGGGCATGACGGCATGGCGTGGAACATGACCGCCGACCTCACCCGCGACCTGTCCGCGCCCGAGCCGCCGCCCGGCGTCGTCGTCGCCTCCGCCGAGCCGGGGGAGCGGGCCGGGCTCGCCGCGTTCGTGCGCGAGCACTGGAACGCCGAGTGGGCCTGGGAGGTGGAGAACGCGGTCGGGGCCTACTACGCGGCCCGCGACGGCGAGATCCTCGGCTTCGCCGCCTGGGGCGCCCGCCCCGGCTGGTTCGGCCCCACCGGCACCGCCCCGAGCGCCCGCGGGCTCGGCATCGGCCGGGTGCTGCTGTACCGCTGCCTCGCCGAGCAGCGCGCCGCCGGGATGACCACCGTCCAGATCGGCTGGGTCGGCCCGCTGCGCTTCTACTCCCGCGCGGTCGGCGCCCGCGTGGAGCGGGTCTTCTGGCAGTACGCCCGCGACCTGGCCGCCTGACGCCACGTGCGGCCGCCCCGGCGCAGGTGCCGGAGCGCGGCGAGCGCCGCGTTGTGGCCGCACATGCCGTGCACGCCCGGCCCCGGCGGGGTGGCGGCCGAGCAGAGGAACACCCCGGGCACGCCGGTGGCGTACGGGTCGAGGGCGAGCCGGGGCCGGAACAGCGTCTGCAGGCCGGTCATCGCCCCGGTGGCGATGTCCCCGCCCACGTAGTTGGGGTTCGCCGTGGAGATCCGGGCCACGGTGCGGATGTGCCTTGCCGCGACCCGCATCCGGAACCCGGGGGCGAACCGCTCGATCTGGTCGACGATCAGCTCGGTGACGTTGCCCGGGTGGCCGTGCGGCACGTGCGCGTACGCCCACACCGGGTGCAGCTCGCCCGCCGAGCGCGAGGGGTCGGCGAGGTACTGCTGGCCCACCAGCACGAACGGCCGCGCGGGCATGCGGCCCCGGGCGACGGCCTCCTCGGCCGCGGCCACCTCCTCGAGGGTGCCGCCCAGGTGCACGGTCCCGGCCCGGCGGGAGTACTCGTCGCGCCACGGCACCCCGCCCGCCACCGCGAAGTCCACCTTGTAGGCGGCCGGGCCGTACCGGAACCGGCGGTAGGCGTGGGCGACGCGCGGCGGCAGCCGGCGGCCCGCGATGCGCAGCGCGGCCCGCGGCGAGACGTCGAGCAGCACCACGTCGAAGCCGTCGAGCTCGTCGAGCGACTCGATGCGCACCCCGGTCTCCACGGTGCCGCCGAGGTCGGCGAGCAGCGCGGCGAGCGCCCGCACGATCGCCTGCGACCCGCCCTCGGCGACCGGCCAGCCGTGGGCGTGCCCGGCCGCGATCAGCAGCACGCCCACCGCGGCGCTGAGCGGCGCCCGCAGCGAGCCGTACGCGTGCGCCGCGGCCCCGGCGAACAGCGCCCGGGTCTCCGGGCGGCGCCACGCCCGCGCCACCCAGGTCGCCGGGGCCACCGCCCGGGCGGCGAACGCGGCGAGCGTGACCGGGTGGGCGGGCAGGTGGAGGATCGGCCGGAACACGTCGGCCGTCAGGTCGTCGAAGTCCCGGCCGAGCCGGTCGAACATGCGCAGCCACGCCTCGCCGTCCGCGCCCATCGCCTCGGCGGTGCGGTGGATGTCCCGCCACAGCACCCCGGCCGTGCCCGAGTCGAGCGGGTGGGTCATCTCGATCTCCGGCCACCGCCAGCGCAGGCCGTACCGCTCCAGCCGGAGCGCCCGGAACAGCGGCGAGGCCGCCCCGGCCGGGTGGAACGCCGAGCACTCGTCGTGGACCAGCCCCGGCAGGGTGACCTGCGCCGACCGGGCGCCCCCGCCGATGACCGGCGCCGCCTCCACCACGTGCACCCGCACCCCGCGGCGCGCCAGGCAGACGGCGGCGGCGAGCCCGTTGGGGCCGCTGCCCACCACGACGGCGGTCGCCATCCCGCTCCCTCCCTCCCGCTCGCTCCGGTACGGCGGGCCGGCCTCCGACCATTGAACACGAGGGGTGGCGAAAGATCGCGTACGGCTCGGCGCGAGAATGTGCCAATCGCGTCACAGGAGGAGAGGGAGAGATGACCGTGTCGGGTGGGGTGGCCGTGGTCACCGGCGCCGGATCCGGGATCGGGCGGGCCGTCGCGCACGCGCTGCTCGAGGCGGGCTACCGGGTGGCGCTCGCCGGGCGGCGCGAGGACGCGCTCCGCGAGACCGCCGAGGGGTACGCCGACGCGCTCGTGGTGCCGTGCGACGTGACCTCCCCCGAGTCGGTGGCGAACCTGTTCGACCGGGTGCGGGACACCTGGGGCCGGGTGGACCTGCTGTTCAACAACGCGGGCATCGGCGCCCACGGCGCCGTGGACGAGGTCAGCCTCGAGGACTGGGAGCGCGTGATCGCCACGAACCTCACCGGGGCGTTCCTGTGCGCCCGGCACGCGGTGCGGATCATGAAGGAGCAGGACCCGCAGGGCGGCCGGATCATCAACAACGGTTCGATCGCCGCGCACGCGCCCCGGCCCGCCAGCGTGGCGTACACCGCGTCGAAGCACGCGATCACCGGGCTGACCAAGTCGATCTCGCTCGACGGCCGGCCGTACAACATCGCGTGCGGCCAGATCGACATCGGGAACGCCGCCACCGACATGACCGCGGCGGTCGAGCACGGGGCGCTGCAGGCGGACGGGCGGATCGTGCCCGAGAAGCGGTTCGACGTACGGCACGCGGCGAGCGCGGTGCTCTACATGGCGAGCCTGCCGCTCGACACCAACGTGCTGTTCCTCACCATCACGGCCACGACGATGCCGTTCATCGGCCGGGGCTGACCGGAGGCCGGTACCTGCGTGCGGCGGGGCCGCGGCATGCGCCCCGCGATCCGGGTCAGCGCACCGGATCGGCCGGGGCCTTCGCGGCCCGCCGCAGCTCCTCGACCGTCACCAGGAGATGCTCGACCTGCTCCTCCAGGCGGCGGATCCGCATCTCGAGTTCCGTGACCGACGGGCGCTGCCAGCCCGTGGCGATCTGCCTGCTCATCCCGCTGCCCTCCGATCACGCCCGTAACGGCCGACTCGGGTGTGTTTTCCACCATCCGCCAATACATCCCGTTTGACCAGGGTCTATCGTCACCCTCTCGGTAAAAGGTGACGGGACATGTCAGGTTCGGCCGCGATCGTGGTGTGCGATGACCGAGACGGCGGCACACGGCCGCCGCGTGCGGAAGGGGGAACACGCATGCCACGCGCCGAGGGCACCTTCGACGTCGGCTCCTGGGACGAGAGGCCGCTCGACGAGCGGGAGGGCGCCCGGCTGTCCCACGCGCACCTGACCAAGACCTACCGGGGCGGGCTGACCGGCACGAGCACCACCGACATCCTCATCGCGCTCACCCCGGGTGCAGGGCTCCCGCGGATACGTCGGGATCGAGCGGTTCACCGGCACCCTGGACGGGCGGGAGGGCACCGTCGTGCTCCGGCATGACGCGATGGGCGACCGCGGCGACGAGTGGCTGACCTGGCGCATCCCGGCCGACTCCGGCACCGGCGCGCTGCGCGGGATCCGCGGCGAGGGGCGGCTGCGCGTCGAGGACGGCACGCACCTCTACCACCTCGACTACGAGTTCGCGGACGACTGACGCGCGCGCCGAGGGGGAGTGCGAGCGGGACCGTGCCCCGCCCCCGAGCAGCGGGGCACGCGTCCCACCAATGATCATGGCGGGTCCGGCGACCGCCTAGGCGCAAGTCATGTGAAATCTATGAAAAATCACATGAAACACGTTCGCCGTGGTTCGGCCTGCGGTCAGCCGGGCCGGTGCCGACCGGATCGCCCCGCTCATCGCGGGCTTCCTCGACCGGCTGTGAGGCCGCCGCGGGTCAGGCGGCGACGCGCTCCGCCACGGCCGGGGACGGCACCACGGCGCGGGCCGGGCGGTTGCGCCACAGCCACCGCACGTCACGGCCGAACGACCAGGACAGCGAGCCGAGCGCGGCCCCGGCGACCGCGACCGCGGCCGGCTCCGGCAGCAGGCCGGAGCCGCAGGCCACGAGCAGCACGCCCTGCAGCGCCGCCACCGTCTTGCGCGCATAGCTCGGCGGCAGCGGCGCGCGCAGCCACGGCGCCACCCAGGCCGCCGCGGCGAAGCCGTACCGCATCAGGCCGATGAGCAGCACCCACGCGCCGAGCGAGCGGGCCACGTTCACGCTCAGCACGAGGATGAGGAACGCGTCCACCTCCATGTCGAACCGGGCGCCGAGTGCCGAGGCCGTCCCGGTACGGCGCGCCACGTACCCGTCGACCGCGTCGAGCGCGAGCGCCACCGCGGCGATCGTCACGAGCACCGCCACCGGGGCCTCGTGCCCGATCAGGTTCATCGTGACGAGCGCGGTGACCCCGCCGACGAGGATCGCCCGGGCGAGGGTGACCCGCCCGGCCGGCCCCAGCGGCGTGCCCGACCGGGTGATCGCGGCGGCGAGGAGGCCCCACACGACCAGGGCGTAGCAGGCGCCGACGAGCCACGCCACCGGATACAGGCCCGCGCTCACCGCGAGCAGGGTGAGCAGCACGGCCTGGGCGCCCACCCCGGCGGCCGGCTCCCACACCGACGCCTTCGCCCCACGCCAATCCACAACGGTCACCGCGCCTCCCAGCGAACCTCTCCGTGTTCCCTATGCTGTGCGGCATGCCCTCCGGGCGTGCGCCTATGAGGGCATGCCGTCGCTCAGAAGTAACGCGAGGAATGCCGATGCGGATCGATGCTCATGCGTTCTGGATCCGCTCTCCCGGCGAGGGCGAGATCCGGCGTGCGGATGTGCGCCCGCCGGGGGAGGGCGAGGTCCTCGTGCGCACCCTCTACTCGGGGGTGAGCCGCGGCACCGAGACGCTGGTGTTCCTCGGCCGGGTGCCGGAGAGCCAGCACGAGGCGATGCGGGCGCCCTTCCAGGAGGGCGACTTCCCCGGCCCGGTCAAGTACGGCTACCTCAACGTGGGCGTGGTCGAGCAGGGCCCGCCCGGCTGGCCGGGCCGCGTCGTGTTCTGCCTCTACCCGCACCAGACCCGTTACGTCGTGCCGGTCGAGGCGGTGACGGTGGTGCCGCCGGAGGTGCCGCCCGCCCGCGCGGTGCTCGCCGGCACGGTGGAGACCGCGGTGAACGCGCTGTGGGACGCGCCGCCGCTCATCGGCGACCGGATCGCCGTGGTCGGCGCGGGCATCGTCGGCTGCTGCGTCGCCCGGCTGCTCGCCGCCATCCCGGGCACCCGGGTGCAGCTCGTCGACGTGAACCCGGAGCGGGCCACGGTCGCCGAGGCGCTCGGGGTCGGCTTCGCCACCCCGGAGGAGGCGCTCGGCGAGTGCGACATGGTGGTGCACGCCAGCGCCACCGAGGCCGGGCTCGCCCGCTCGCTCGAGCTGCTCGCCGTCGAGGGCACCCTGCTCGAGCTGAGCTGGTACGGCGACCGCCGGGTGAGCGTGCCGCTCGGCGAGGCGTTCCACTCCCGCCGCCTCGTGGTGCGCTCCAGCCAGGTCGGCATGGTCGCCCCGGCCCGCCGTACCCGGCGGAGCCACGGCGACCGGCTCGCGCTCGCGCTGCGCCTGCTCGCCGACCCCGCGTTCGACGCGCTCGTCGCCGGGGAGTGCGCGTTCACCGAGCTGCCGGAGGTGATGCCGAAACTGGCCACCGGAAAGCCGCCCGCGCTGTTCCACCGTGTCGTGTACGGTTCCGCCGGGGATGCGTGATTTCGTGTCCGTCGGCGGGCGAGTCGGCCCGGCGACCGACCGCAGGTAAGAGGGGGAACCCGGTTGTTCAGCGTCACCGTCCGCGACCATGTCATGGTCGCGCACAGCTTCCGGGGCGAGGTCTTCGGGCCCGCCCAGCGCCTGCACGGGGCGACGTTCGTCGTCGACGCGACGTTCCGCCGCCCCGAGCTCGACTCCGACAACGTCGTCGTCGACATCGGCCTCGCCGCCGGCGAGCTGAAGGCCGTGCTCGACCGGATCAACTACCGCAACCTCGACGACGAGCCCGAGTTCAAGGGCGTCAACACCACCACCGAGTTCCTCGCCAAGTGGATCGCCGACCGCCTCGCCGAGCGGGTGCACGCGGGCGCCCTCGGCGAGCAGGCCCGCGGCCTCACCGGCATCACGGTCACCCTGCACGAGTCCCACGTGGCGTGGGCGAGCTACGAGCGAGAGCTGTGATGCGCGGGTACGGGGCGGAGACGGCCGTGGAGACGCCGCCGGCGGAACTCGCCGCGCAGGTGCACGTGATCCTGCCCGGGGACGTGGACGACCCGGGCCTGCCCAGCGGGGGCAACGTCTACGACCGGCGGATCTGCGACGGGCTCGGCGAGCTCGGCTGGCACGTCCACCGCACCGCGGTCCCCGGCGACTGGCCGCTCCCCGGCGCCGACGCGCGGGACGGGCTGGCGCGGGCGCTCGCCGCGGCGCCGGACGGCGCGGCCGTGCTCGTCGACGGGCTGGTGGCCTGCGGCGTGCCGGAGATCGTGGTGCCGCAGGCGCGGCGGCTGCGCCTCGCGGTGCTCGTGCACCTGCCGCTCGCCGCCGAGACCGGGCTGCCGCCCGAGGTCGCCGCCGACCTCGACCGCCGGGAACGCGAGACGCTGCACGCCGCCGCCCTCGTGGTGGCGACCAGCCCGCGGGCCGCGACCGCGCTGATCGCCCGGCACGGGCTCGACCCGGCCCGGGTGGGGGTGGCCGCCCCCGGCGTCGACCCGGCCCCGCTCGCGCCCGGCACCGACGGCCGGTCGAGGCTGCTGTGCGTCGCCTCGGTCACCCCGCGCAAGGGGCACGACGTGCTCGTCCGGGCGCTCACCGCGGTGCGCGAGCTGCCGTGGACCTGCGTGTGCGCCGGGCCGCTGGGCCGCGACCCCGGCTACGCCGAGCACGTCCGCGGCCTCATCTCCGCCGGAGGCCTCACCGGCCGGGTACGGCTCGCCGGGCCGCTCACCGGCGTCGCGCTGGAGGAGGCGTACGCCGCGGCCGACCTGCTCGTGCTGCCGTCCCGGGCCGAGACGTACGGGATGGTGGTGACCGAGGCGCTCGCCCGCGGCATCCCGGTGCTGGCGAGCGAGGTCGACGCGCTGCCGGAGACCCTCGGCCGCACCCCGGACGGGTTCCGCCCCGGGCTGCTCGTGCCCCCGGACGACCCCGACGCGCTCGCCGCCGCGCTGCGCCGCTGGCTGATAAATCCGGCCTTGAGAGTAAGAATCCGGACTTCTGCGCGGCTTCGGCGTGGCATGCTGCACGGGTGGGCGACAACATCACGGCAACTGGCGGACCTGCTGGAGCGGCTCCCGCGCTAGCCGACGGGCCCCCCGAGGACGCGCCGCGGTACACCCCCGAGTGGCTCGCCCTGCGCGAGCCCGCCGACGCCGCGGCCCGCGCCGCCGAGCTGCTCGGCCCGCTGCGCGCCCACCTCGCCGCCGCCGTACCGCCCGGTGACCGGATCGTCGTGCGCGACCTCGGCTGCGGCACCGGCTCGATGGGGCGCTGGCTCGCGCCGCGGCTGCCCGGGCCGCAGCACTGGATCCTCCACGACCACGATCCCGGGCTGCTCGCCCGCGCGGTCACCGCGCTTCCCGCCGCCGCGGCGGACGGCACGCCGGTCACCGCCGCGGCCCGGCCCGGCGACCTCACCCGGCTGGACGCCGCCGGCCTCGCCGGGGCCACGCTGGTGACCGCGTCCGCGCTGCTCGACCTGCTCACCGCCGCCGAGGTCGTGGCGCTCGCGGACGCCTGCGCCGCGGCGGGCCTGCCCGCGCTGCTGACCATCTCCGTGGTGGGCCGGGTGGAGCTCGACCCGGCCGAGCCGTTCGACGCCGAGCTCGCCGCCGCGTTCAACGACCACCAGCGCCGCGAGCACGGCGGCCGCCGCCTGCTCGGCCCCGACGCGGTGCCGGCCGCCCGCGCCGCGTTCGAGCGCCACGGGTACGCCGTGCACACCCACCCGAGCCCGTGGCGGCTGGGCCCGGACGAGCGCGCGCTCGCCGCCGAGTGGCTGCGCGGCTGGGTGGGGGCCGCCTGCGAGCAGCGGCCGGAGCTCGCCGCCGAGGGCGAGGCCTACCTGCGGCGGCGGCTGGCGGAGTGCGCGGCGGGACGGCTGCGCGTGGTCGTCGGGCACGACGACCTGCTCGCGCTGCCGCCGGGCGGAGGTGGCCGATGAGCCGGAGCCCGTGGCCGTACCTGCGCACGCTGTGCGCGGTGGCGATCCTCGCCGCGCTGGTGTGGCGGCTCGGCACCGACGCGTTCGTCTCCGGGGTGCGCCGGGTGACCGTCCCGGCGCTGCTCGCCGCGCTCGGCATCGGCCTGTTCACCACCGTGCTCAGCGCGTGGCGCTGGTGCCTGGTGGCGAGCCGCATCGGCCTGCCGCTGCGGCTGCCGGCCGCGATCGCCGACTACTACCGCTCGCTCTTCCTCAACGCCACGCTCCCGGCCGGGGTGCTCGGCGACGCCCACCGCGCGGTGGCCCACGGGCGGAGCGCGGGCGACGTCGGCCGTGCCGTACGGGCGGTGGTGCTCGAGCGCACCGCCGGGCAGATCGTGCTGTTCGCCGCCGGGGCCGTGGTGCTCGCCGCCGCCCCGGTCCCGGCGCTCGCCCGCGGCCTGCTGCCCGGCGCGGGGGCGGCCGCCGCGGTGCTCGCCGGGACGGCCGCGCTCGCCGCGCTCGCCGCCGTGCTCGTGCGGCGATCCCGGCCCGGCGGCAGGATCGCCCGGTCGCTCGCCGCCACGCTCGCGGACCTGCGCGCCGGGCTGCTCGCCCGGGACACCTGGCCGGGCGTGCTCGGCCTGTCCGCCGCGGTGCTCGCCGGGCACGTGGCGCTGTTCCTCGTGGCCGCGCGCACCGCGGGCACGCACGCCCCGGCCGGCACGCTCGTGCCGCTGGCGCTGCTCGCGCTGCTCGTGATGGGCCTGCCGGTGAACGTCGGCGGCTTCGGCCCGCGCGAGGCGTTCACCGCCGTGGCGTTCGGCGCCGCCGGGCTCGGCGCCGGACAGGGGCTCGCCACCTCGGTCGTGTACGGCGTGCTCGCGTTCGCCGCGAGCCTGCCCGGGGCGGCGGTGCTCGTGCTGCGCCGCGGCACCCGTCCCGCCGCGGCGGGCGGTTCCGAGTCGGGCCGTGCCGTACCGGCGGCGGCGGGATCAGCGGCCGAGCACCGCGAGGACCTCGGCGAACGCCGCGACGAGGCACTCGATCACGTCCTGCCCCTTGCGGGCCGAGGCGCGTGACGGGCGGCCGATGACGCCGGATTCGGTGTAGGCGGCCATACCGAGGGTAAGCAGATGCCGGCGGTCGCCCGCGAGGTGATCGCCGGTTTCGTATCCGGGGCGGACCAGATGTGGATGAGCGTGCAGCAGGATCGAGGTCTCGAGCTCTCCGGCGTGCATGTCGTCCCACGCCGAGGTCTCCAGGCCCGCCGCGGCGAACGCCGCCTCCCAGTCCGCGGGCTGCGGGAAGAGCGCCATGCGCCGCCCCTCCGCGGACGCCTCCTGCACCACATTGCCGAGCACGTAGTTGCCGCCGTGCCCGTTGACCAGGACGAGCCGGTCGACGCCGGAGCGGCGCAGCGACTCGGCCACGTCCCGGACGACCGCGTACAGGGTGGCCGCCGAGATGCTCACCGTGCCCGGCCAGGCGGCGTGCTCGTGCGAGCAGGAGATGGTGACCGGCGGCAGCAGCAGCACCGGGTACGCGTGCGCGATCGCCTGGGCGATCGTGCAGGCGACCACGGTGTCGGTGGCGAGCGGCAGGTACGGCCCGTGCTGCTCGAAGCTGCCGACCGGCAGCAGGGCCACCGTGGCGCCGCGCCGCCGCTCGTCCTCGGTGGTGGCGGCCGGCAGGGGGAACGCGCCGCCCGGGAGGCCCGCCGTACCGGGGGTGCCGCCGTCGGCGGCCGTGGGTGCCGAATCGGGGTGTGTCATAGCCGACCAGCCTGTCCGGCGGCAGGCGAACGCGCAACAACTGATCCGCGGCGGCGGATCGTCCGTTCTGTCCTATGTCAGGGCAATGAAGCAAGGAGGGTACATGCGCGAGCACGGCATCGCGGCCGAGCACATCGCCGAGGCGGATCTGGTGACCCGGCGAGGCACGTTCCGCACCGTCGCCTTTCGCGACCCGCTGGACGGGAACGAGCACATCGCGCTCGTCCACGGCGATCCGCACGGTAAGGAGAACGTGCTCGTCAGGGTGCACTCCGAGTGCGTGACCGGCGACATCTTCGGCGCGATGCGGTGCGAGTGCGGTGACCAGCTCGCCGCCGCGCTCGACGCGATCGTCGCGGAGCCGGCCGGCGTGCTCGTCTACCTGCGCGGCCACGAGGGGCGGGGGATCGGGCTCGTCGCCAAGGTGCGCACCCACGTGCTCCAGGACGAGCAGGGCCTCGACACGGTCGACTCGGCGACCGCGCTCGGCTACCCGGTGGACCGGCGCGACTTCGGCCCGGCGGCCCGGGTGCTGAAGTACCTCGGCGTGCGCTCGGTGCGGCTCATGTCGAACAACGCCGACAAGATCAAGGCGCTGGAGTCGCACGGCATCGTCGTCGCCGCCCGGGTGCCGCTGCTGATCGAGGCCAACGCGCACAACATCCGCTACCTCACCGCGAAACGCGACCGGCTCGGCCACGACCTGCCGCACCTCGACGGGTACGACGCCTACAGCCGCCTGGGCACCGCGGGGTGCTGAGCATGACCGTCCCGCCGACACAGCCCCCCTCCGGCGTCCCCGCCGAGCCGCGGCCCGGTGCGGCGGTGCCCGCGCAGTCGCTGCCCGAGCTGCTCGGCATCGCCACCGAGGCGCTCGGCATCGCGCGCCGGATCATCCGCTCCCGGCTGCCCGGCGCGATCCGGGCGAAGGGCGACCGGGACATCGTCACCGACATCGACCTCGCCGTCGAGGAGGCGGTACGCGGGTTCCTGAGCCGGGAGACCCCGCACATCGGCTTCCTCGGCGAGGAGCACGGCCGCGTCGGCCCGGACGGCGACGCCCCGTGGTGGACCCTCGATCCGGTCGACGGCACCTCGAACCTCTCCCGGGGCATCCCGCTGTGCGGCGTCTCGCTCGCGCTGGTGTCGGGCGGCAATGCCGTACTCGCCGCGATCGACCTGCCGTTCCTCGAGGTCGGCTACACCGCGGCGGCCGGGCAGGGCGCGTACCTCGACGGCGAGCGCATCCACGTCGCCGAGACCCGGGAGCCGTCCGACGCGGTCGTCTCCATCGGCGACTTCGCCGTCGGTCCCGGGGCCGAGCACAACAACCGGGTACGGCTCAACCTGCTGGCCGCGCTCGGCGCGCGGGTGCACCGGGTGCGCATGCTCGGCAGCGCCGCGATCGACCTCGCCTGGGTCGCCCAGGGCAAGCTCGACGCCTCGATCATCCTGTCCAACCTGCCGTGGGACACCATGGCGGGCGTGCTGCTCGTCCGCGAGGCCGGGGGCGCCGTGCTCGACCGCGATGGCAGCGACCACACGGTCGGCTCCGCGGTCACCGTCGCCGTCTGCCCCGGGCTGCGCGAGCACATCATGGCCACGCTCGCCGACGCCTACGCCAAGGCGCAGGACTGAGTACCCGCATGCGGCGGAGCCTGCCGCGCCCCCGTGCATCTGCGGGCGGCAGGCTCCGTACGCGGCGGTCGCCTCACCCGCGCCGGGGCGGGGATCGGGGTGCTGGTTCCACGCGGTCGTTCATCCGTTCGCCCATGGTGTCGGGAGCGGTACGGCGCGCAGGCGGCCTACGCCGCGCCTTGCCGTACCGCGTTGGTCAGGGTCAGTGCATGCCGCGGTCGCCTATGTGTTCCCGGGCGCGGTCCCGCGTCTTGCGCATCCCGGCGAGGCCGACCAGACCCAGCAGACCGAGCAGGCCCCACAGGCCGGCGTTGCCGCCGCCGTCGTCCCGCTGCTGCGGTTCCGGCGCCGCCACCTGGCTGTGGGTCACGGGTGCCGCGACCGAGTCGGCGGTCGCCGCGGCGGCCGGCACCAATGTCAGGAAAAGCGCCAAGCCCAATCCGGTAAATGCCTTACGCATCGGTTTCCCCCAATCCGGCGGCCTCGCGGTCGCGAAGACCGCCTGTCACGCCTTCCGGGCGGAAGGCACCGTCAACGGGGTGATCTCCGTCCCCCGTCGGTTCGCCACTACCCGTCCCGCCCACCTCAAACGTCGCCCGCGCCGGGCGCGGCACCGCCGGTGACCTGCGCATCCTCATCGCGCGTCCGCCGGTCGTCGAGGGCGTGCGCCCAAGACGTCCGGCCGTGCCTTTTCGCCCGTGTCGTTTCCTCGCGGATCCGCCTGGACGAGAGGGAAAGCGAGACCGCGTCGGGATCATCCGCGGTACAGAATGCCCGCAACCCTTTCCGTGCAAAGGAAGGGGATTTGTGAATGGATTCGACATGAAGAGATTTTTTGTGGGGTTTGCCGGAGTTGCGGTGGTGGCCCTGATGGCGCCCGGCCTCGGCGCCCCCGCCGCCGCGGCGACGGCGGCGCCCAAGCCGGCGGACGCGATCAAGCGGCAGTTCGTCCCCAAGCGCGGCGTGAAGTTCACCCAGGTCACCAGGCTCGACGACGGCACGGTGGCGCGCGGCAACGGGGTCCTCCAGTTCGACCGGTCCGGCGTGATCGCCTCCGACATCACCACCACGTTCCCGACCACGGCCAAGAAGGACCCGTTCACCCGGACGCCCGTGTTCTTCAGCCCGGTGCGCACGATCTGGGTGCGGGGCACCGCCTACAGCTCCGGCGACCGGTACGACGGCATGCTCGACCCGGGGCAGAAGTGGGTCCGGGTGCCCAAGGGCTCGCCCATCGGCTTCGGCGGCCTGGAGGTCTACGTCAGCTTCCCCGACCCGGCCACGCTGCGGACCCTGCTCGCGGAGTCGAGGTCGCGCCGCTCGCCGTACCGGATCACGACCACGTTCGGCCGGCTCCACACGATGTCCCCGTGGTTCCGCACCTGGGGCGGCAGGCCCAAGGCCGCCCTCGCCAAGACGAAGGTGAACGTCACCGTCCACACCGGCGCCGACGGTCTCCCGCGCCGGGTGGTCACCTCCTACAAGATCCTCAAGACCCACACGGTGAGCACCGAGGTCCGCTACACCGGATGGGGGACGAGGGCCGACATCAAGGCGCCGCGCGGCGTGAGCGTCGCCGACGGCTCGCGGTACTCGCCCCGCTGACCCGGGCGAAGGACCGCGCGCGGGTGCCCGTCCGTGCCCGAATCCCGCCGCCTGACCGGCATGGCCGCGGCGTTTCGGGAACGGACGAGGCGCCCGCCCAGTACCATCGGTCGGGTGACCGAAATGACCGAAACCGCGTCCGCCTGGCTCAGCCAGGAAGAGCTGGAGAGCATTCGCGGGCGGATGCCGATCCTCTATGTGAACGCGGTACCGGTGCGCGTCGACGAGTCCGGGGTGGTGACCCGGGTGGGCCTGCTGCTGCGCATCGGGGCCGACGGAACGGTGAGCCGCGCGCTCGTCTCCGGCCGGGTGCTCTACCACGAACGGGTCCGCGACGCGTTGCTGCGGCACCTGGAGAAGGATCTCGGTCCGGTCGCCCTGCCCCAGGTCCCGCCCTCGCCCCAGCCGTTCACGATCGCCGAGTACTTCCCGACGCCGGGGATCACGCCGTACCACGACCCGCGCCAGCACGCGGTGTCCCTCGCCTACATCGTCCCGGTCGCCGGGGACTGCCGCCCGCGCCAGGACGCGCTCGACCTGGTCTGGTTCACCCCGGAGGAGGCCGCGTCGCCCTCGGTCCAGCAGGAGATGACCGGCGGCCAGGGCGTCCTGCTCCGCCAGGCCCTCGCCCACGTCGGCCGCCTGCCCTGACCCGCGGCCGCCGCCCGGCCCGGACCGCGCCCGGGCCGTGGCCGGTCAGGAGCGGTCCCGGTCTCCGGCGGCGCGGTACCGCAGGCCGTCGACGAGCAGCGTGACCATGCGCCTGCTGTAGCCGACGCTCTCGTCCGGCGGAGGCACGCACAGGTTCGCGACCGCGTGCAGCAGCTCCCGCGCGGTGACGTCGCCGCCGATCTCCCCGGTGGCGGCCGCGGCCTCGAGCAGGGAGCCGAGCACCGGCTCGAACCGCTCCCGGAAGTACGCCGACAGGGCCGTGCCCTCCGGGTCGATCCGGTGCAGCGCGGCGGCGAGCCCGCGCTTGGCCGCGAGGAACTCCGTGTACCGGTGCAGCCACCTCTCCAGCGCCGCCCCGGGCTCGTACGCCGCGGCCAGCTCGGCGGCGCTCGCGGCGCAGGCGTCCACCTCGCGCCGGAACACGGCCGTGACCAGGTCCGCGCGCTGCGGGAAGTGCCGGTAGAGCGTTCCAACCCCGACGCCCGCCAGCTCGCAGATCCGCTTGGCGGGGGCGTCCACACCCGCGGTGGCGAAGGCCTCCTTCGCCGCCTCGAGCAGGGCGTCGACGTTGCGCCTGGCGTCGGAGCGGAGCCGCCGGCGGCGCGCGGAGGCGCCGGATTCCGCCGGCCCGGCCGGTCCGCCGTCGGCCGGGGTCACGTTCCCTGACACGACGCTCCTCCACGTCCTCAAGCGGAAGCCGTTCCTTGATCGAACGTAAGACGGTTCCGTAGAGTCCTAAACGGAAAGGCGTTCCGGTTTCGAGTCAGGATACGCCATGCCCAGGACCTCGCATGCCTTTGCCCCCGTCCTCGGCAGATCACGTGATTCCCGTCCGATCCAGGAAACCGAGAGACAAGTGGACCACATCGCGATGCGGGTGAACGGCGCCGAGGTGCAGGTGTCCGTCGACCCCCGCACATCCCTGCTGGACCTGCTGCGCGAGACCCTCCAGCTGACCGGCACCAAGAAGGGCTGCGACCAGGGCGCCTGCGGGGCGTGCACCGTGCTGGCCGACGGCGAGCGCATCCTGTCCTGCCTGGCGCTCGCCGTGCAGTACGCGGGCCGCGAGATCACCACCGTGGAAGGGCTCGCCGGCCCGGACGGCCCGCACCCGCTGCAGCGGGCGTTCATCGACCACGACGGCTTCCAGTGCGGCTACTGCACCCCGGGCCACCTCTGCTCGGCGGTCGCCATGGCCGCCGAGGCCGCGCGCGGCGTGCCCAGCGGCGTCACCGCCGACCTCACCGCGGACCGCGTCGTCCTCGACCGCGACGAGATCCGCGAACGCATGAGCGGCAACCTGTGCCGCTGCGGCGCGCACAACGGAATCGTCGCCGCGATCGCCGAGACCTACGCCGCCGCCCAGGGGGAGGGCGCGTGAACCCCTTCAGCTACGCGCGGGCCGCCGACCCGGCCGACGCCGTACGGCTCGGCGCGGCCCCGCGGGCGGCGTACCTCGGCGGCGGCACCAACCTGGTCGACCTCATGCGCCGCAACGTCGCGGCCCCGGCCACGCTGGTCGACGTCACCGGCCTGCCGGCGGCGATCGAGGAACGGCCGGACGGCGGCCTGCTGATCGGCGCGGCGGCCCGCAACACCGCGGTGGCCGAGCACCGCGCCGTGCGCGAACGCTACCCGCTGCTGGCGCGGGCGATCCTCGCCGGGGGATCGGCGCAGATCCGCAACATGGCCACCGTCGCGGGCAACATCCTCCAGCGCACCCGGTGCCCGTACTTCTACGACGTCGCCTCCCGCTGCAACAAGCGCGACCCCGGCCAGGGCTGCGACGCGATCGACGGCCACAACCGCGACCACGCCATTCTCGGCGCCTCGCCCGCCTGCGTCGCCACCCACCCCTCGGACATGTGCGTCGCGCTCGCCGCGGCCGACGCGGTCGTGCACCTGCGCGGCGCCCGCGGCAGCCGTACCCTGCCGCTCACCGAGCTGCACCGGCTGCCCGGCGACCACCCCGAGATCGAGACCGAGCTGGAACCCGGCGAGCTGATCACCGGGGTCGAGCTGCCGCCGCTGCCGCCCGGCGCCGCCTCCGGCTACCGCAAGGTGCGCGACCGCGCGAGCTACGCCTTCGCCCTCGTCTCGGTGGCCGCCGCGCTCCGCGTCGAGCACGGCGTGGTCACCGCGGTACGGCTCGCCCTGGGCGGCGTCGCGCCCAAGCCCTGGCGCGCCCGCACCGCCGAGCAGGCCCTGCTCGGCACGCCCGCCGACCCGGAGGCGTTCCGCGCCGCGGCCCGCGCCGAGCTCGCCGCCGCCGTACCGCTGCGCCACAACGCCTTCAAGATCGAGCTGGCCGAGCGCACGGTCACCGCCGTACTCGCCGACCTCGCAGGGGAGGCCCGATGACCACTTCGGCACACGGCCGGGCGCCCGTCGGACCCGCGCCCGAGAACTGGGCCGGGCCCACCCCCGACCCGCTGACCGTCCCCGGACGCGCCCGGCGGATCGGCGAGCCCATGCCGCGCCTCGAGGGCCTGGCGAAGGTCACCGGCCGGATCCGGTTCGCCGCCGAGTACGCCTACCCGGGCATGCTGTACGCGGCGCTGGCCTGCAGCACGATCCCCAAGGGCCGGATCACCGCCCTCGACGTCGCCGACGCCGAGCGCGCGCCCGGCGTCGTGCTCGTGATGACGCACGAGAACGCGCCCCGCATGAACCCCATGCCCGGCTTCGGGAGCGACCCGAAGGCGGGCGGCTTCGACCAGCTGCCGGTCATGCAGGACGACCGGGTGCACTGGAACGGCCAGCCGATCGCCGTCGTGCTCGCCGAGACCCAGGAGCAGGCCGACCACGCCGCCACGCTCGTCCGCGCCACCTATGCGCCCGAGCCCGCCGTCACCTCCTGGGAGCGGGCCGTGGCGAACGGCACCGCACCCACGTCGATCTACGGCGGGCCGGGCCGGCACGAGCTCGGCGACGCCGAGGCCGCGCTGCGCGCCGCCGCCGTGTCGGTCGACGAGGTGTACCGCACGCCGTACCACAACCACGCCGCGATCGAGCCGCACGCGGCCACGGTGCGCTGGGACGGCGACGAGCTCATCGTGCACGACACCACCCAGATGGTGGTGCACAGCGCCTGGTCGCTCGCGAAGATCTTCGGCATCGCCGAGGAGCAGGTCCACATCACCGCGCCGTACCTGGGCGGCGGCTTCGGCGGCAAGGGCCTGTGGTGGTACCAGGTGCTCGCCGCCGCCGCGTCCCGGCTCGCCGGCCGCCCGGTGCGGATCGCGCTCACCCGCGAGAACGTGTTCCGCATGGTCGGCTCCCGCGCGATGACCGAGCAGCGGGTCGCGATCGGCGCCACCGCCGACGGCCGCTTCGAGGCGATCATCCACACCGGGGCGTCCGCGACCAGCCGCAGCGTCAACCTCGCCGAGCCGTTCATCCTGCCGACCCAGTGCACGTACGCCGCCGGAGCCTTCAAGCTCGGCGTCGAGGTGGCCTACCTGGACATGATGGCGAACACCAGCATGCGGGCACCGGGAGGCGCCGTCGGCAACTTCGCCCTCGAGTGCGCGATCGACGAGCTCGCCGTCAAGCTCGGCATGGACCCCATCGAGCTGCGCATCCGCAACGAGCCCCGGCGGGAGCCGCTCGACGGCCGCCCGCTGTCCGCGCGCAACCTTGTCCAGGCGTGGCGCGCGGGCGCCGAACGCTTCGGCTGGGACCGCCGCAACCCCACCCCGGGCGCGGTACGCGACGGCGAGTGGCTCGTCGGCATGGGCTGCGCCGCCGCCACCCACCCGTACGTCCGCTCGCCCGGCGCCGCGGCCCGGATCATCCTGCACCGGGACGGCCGCGCCGAGGTCGAGGTCGCCGCCCACGACATGGGCATGGGCACCGCCACCGCCCAGACCCAGGTCATCGCCGACCGCCTCGGCCTCGAACCGCACCAGGTCACCTTCCGCTTCGGCGACTCGCGCCTCCCCGGCCTGGTCATGGCCGGCGGCTCCCAGCAGACCGCGGCCGTCGGCGCCGCCGTCGCCGCCGCCCACCGCGAACTCCTCGCCCGGCTCCTGAAGCTCGTCGGCGACGGCTCCCCGCTCGACGGCCTCGAGCCCGACCAGGTCGGCTCCCTCGACGGCGGCCTCGCCGCCCTCGACGACCCCTCCCGCCACGAGAGCTACTCGGACATCCTCGACCGCGCCGGCCGCGACCGCCTGGTCGCCGAGGCCGTCGCTCCGCCTCCAGAGGAGATGACGAACCTCTCCATGCACTCGTTCGGCGCGATGTTCGCCGAGGTCCGCGTCAGTTCGGTCACCGGCGAGGTCCGCGTCACCCGCTTCCTCGGCTCCATGGACTGCGGCCGCATCGTCAACCCCCGCACCGCGGCCTCCCAGTTCCGCGGCGGCATCATCATGGGCATCGGCCTCGCCCTGACCGAGCAACTCGTCCTCGACCACCGCACCGGCCGCGTGGTGAACGCGAGCCTCGCCGACTACCACATCCCCGTCCACCTCGACGTCCCCGAGATCGACCTGATCTGGACCGACATCCCCGACCCCCACGCCCCCATGGGCGCCCGCGGCATCGGCGAGATCGGCATCACCGGCACCGGCGCCGCCATCGCCAACGCCGTCTACAACGCCACCGGCAAACGCATCCGCGACCTCCCGATCATCCCCGAGAAACTCCTGTGACACGCAATGGCCGGGTTTCACACCGATCCGGCCACCGCCGCTGCGCACGGTGAGTGGGGATGCCTCTGCAAAGCACAACAGGTGGGCGGGCACGGGAACTGAGCACTGCCTTGTGGCGATCGCATGTTTTGCAGGAACGCCTGGCACGTCGCGGACCATGACCGAGGACATGGAGTTTCTCCTCGGCCAGGCCGACGGCCATGTCGCTGCCTGCCCTGACACGCCCCTAGGGGCGGCTCCCTGCGATCAAAGGTCTAGAGCAGGGTGGGAGCATCGACGGATTCAGCCGAGGGCGCCTTGTGAGCGGTGGCAGGGACGGGGAGCACGTTCGATTCCTCCAGGTCAGAGACGGTGATGAGCGGCCCGGAGCAGATGCGCTCCAGGAGATCGGCTTGGTCAGGCTCGAGATCCACACAGAGTGTGAGCACATGCAGAAGTTGAAGGAGCTCCGTGGTGAACTCGGCGGGCCACTCCTCGGTGTGAATGTCGTCGAGGGGAGAGGATTTACGGCCTATCGGATTCTTCCTCCGGTAGTCGAACCACCTCTTGACGACCCTCATCCCGGACACCTCGTATGCCCACACTTCCGGGCGCACAGGCGAGATGCGGCCTGCGCCCACCAGGAGAGTGGCTGTCTCGGCGTCATAGCAGATGTCATCGGGCATCTTTTCGCCGTCGAACCCGCGAATCGGTGTCCGGACCAGGGCTCGCTGATCAGGATCAGGCTTGGGCGGCCCGGCGGGGCGGCCTTCGGCGGGATTCACGAAGCGCTCGCCGTAGGTGTGCAGCCAGATCACCCGTTTGCCAAGCCGCACGGCACGTTCCCATAGCTCTGGATCGGCCGTGAGCGGGACGCGCACCCCGGGTATTCTCAGGTCTTCAGCGAAGCGGGCGGTATAGCCACCGTGAGCGGTAACCGCCGCAATGTAGGCGAGTACGTCGGAGGCTGTTACGGAAAGGTGGAGATACCGCGAAAGCAGAAGTGTCAAGCCCGGGGCGAGGTTGGCGGAACCGGCGAGACGATCCCGATAGAGGGGCAGGACTCGACCTCCTCGGCCATTGAAGTGATGCATGTCGGGAACGTGGGCGGTGAAGACCAGGGCAGGGCCACACCCGATCGGGTGAGCATGCTGCTCGGTGGCGAAGATCTGTTCGTCACCCAGTACTTGCCACAAGGAGGGACGAGCGTAATCGATGACTCGAGGGTCGTACAGCAGTCGCTGCCGGTCGAAACTTCTGTAGGCAACCGTTTCGATATGCGGTTCCAGTGTCGTTTCATGCATGATCGCCCGCGGCGGGCGAGGAATTCTTGGCAGCGCGGGTGCGAGCCCTGTGACGGTGCGATCTCGCGTCTCCTTGAACAGCTCGGCCTTCTCGTGATCAGCTGCCTTGATCAGGCGTTTCCAGCGCCGCCGCAGAATCTCTGGGTCAGGGTCATAAACCCATGTTCGATTGGGTTTGACGCCGGGAGAGTGCCAGGGCATAAGGTCGCCGAGGGCAGGGTGGCTCAGCCAATCATCTGCTTCCTCGGGCTGGAATCGATCCTGCCAGCCTGTCGCGCAGTCGGCCCATGCGGAGCCGTCGAGACTCAGCGTGGCCAGCTGGGCGAACTTCTCCGCGCGATGGCCGGAAACGCTTGTGTAGCGGATCCTCGCCGGGGTGTTCCTATCACCTCTCCCATATCGGGCGAAAATTCCGATGCACAGTCGATGTTTAACTCCTGGGAAAACTCTCGTTGAGACGTCCGGACGGTGACCCTCCGGCGACAGGTCGATGATCCATCCCTCGTCGGCGGTCCGGCGCAGGTACTCTCGCATGCCCGCAAACCCTGGACCGGTCGTGTAGCCCGAAGTGGTGATGAACGCAACGATCCCGGCCGGATGCTCGGGGTGGGCGTCGAAGACCTTCCAGGTCGCCCATCGCCAGAAATAAACGTACAGGTTGGATAGAACGTACTCGTACTTGCCCAGTCCCTCGGCTCTGAAATCATCCAGCGGGATACCGTACCCGGAGTTCTCCGCGCCCTGCTCGATCCAGCCGCCCGCGCCTTTGGCACGTTCCCGGTAGGGTGGATTACCGATCACCACCTGTACCGGTGTTTCCCGCTTGACCCGGTTCGCCTCCCGCCGAGAGCGAACGATCGGCTCGTACATCGAACCCAGGTCGAGCTGAGTGTTCTCGAACGGGCTGTCCAGAGTGTCGGCAACGAAGATCTTCTGTTCCCTCTCCGAGATCTCGGCCCCGTAGGTGGACTTCAACACCTGGTGTAGCCGAAGCTCGGCCACTGCGTAAGGACCGGCCTGCCGTTCAAGTCCGATCAGGCGACCGAAGAGGTTCTTGAGCCGGCCTGGTACCGCACCTCTTCCCTCTTCTTCCTCGACCGTCCGGGCGACCGTTTCGATGATGTTGAGCAGATAGGTCCCGGTCCCCATGGCGGGATCCACCACGACCACGTCTTCTGCGGCGAAGCCGCCTTCCCGCCCGAACCTGATCCGCAGGATGTCATCGACGAAGCGGACCATGAACGAGACGACCTCGTTGGGCGTGTAGTAGGACCCACTCTGCTTGCGAAGCTCGGAGTCGTAGACCTCGAGGAAGTGCTCGTACAGGTAGAGGTAGGCGTTGGTCGAGCCGTCGCTGATCCGGTCCCAATCCACCGCGCCGATGACGCGTTTCAGCGTCTCGACGACGACGCTGCGGCCCTCCACGGCGTCATGTGTCAGCACGGCGAGCGCCTTGCCCATGAGGGAGTGGTTCTTGCCGAGCTGAGCGGCGATCTGTCCCAGGCTGCGGTCCTCGAAGGCGATGCCGTCCACCCGGGCGAGAAGCAGCGCGAAGGTGACGGTCTGTGCGTAGGCGTCGGCGAACTCCTCATGCGTCAGACCGGGAAAAAGGAGCCTTCGCCAATCCCGGTTCAGCTCGGTGAAAACCTTTTCCCTCTCCTCGCCGCGGCTTTCGCGCTCGATGGTCTCGAGGACTTCCGTACGCAGCAACTTGCACAGCCCCGCCACCGAACGCACGAGCTGACGGAGACTGCGAGGCGGGTTGGGTTTCCAAAGTAAGAAATCCGAGATGACGCGAGCGAACTCCCCGTCGAGGGGAGCGAGCTTGCCGCCGGCCTTGTAGAGGTCACCGTTGAGCCGGGCGACCTGACCGATCAACTCCCCATTCCGGAACAATGCCCAGAGTGTGCCGTCGGTGTAGAGGACGTTCGGCAGCAGGCGCAGCTTCTCCCACTGTTTTTTCTCGTGTTTGTTCGGGGTCCAGACGGTCGGCACACCGCGGCCCGGGGCCTTGAGCTCGACGTAGCCCACTCGGGCGCCTGCCACGTCCACGGCGTAGTCCGGACGCACGCTGAGCGACGCCAAGGAGGTCTCTCCGATCATGACCACCGGGACACCCAAGGCTTCGGCCATGTCGTGGAACAACCGTTCCAACGGGGCTCGAAGTTGATCTTCGGGTTGTCCGTCGCCGCGCAACTTGGTGGCGGCGGACTTGCCGAAGCGTGCGACTGCGGCGGCGGCCTTCTCCAGCAGAACAGGGGGGATTGTTCCTGCCATGGCCTCGTTTCGGTGTGCAATTGTGCTGGAACGGTTGCTCGTGTTCGGAGTTCACTCCCGCGCTCGGAGTTGACTCGCCACTGCGAGTTTCACACGTTCCAAGTATTCGGGGAAGCCTTGGAAACGGGGTTGTGACGTTAGTGATCGTCGAGGGAATCGATACTGATGGTGCGGCAGTATATTCACGGTATTCTTGGTGTGTCGAATGAGGTTCCGCGCTACAACAGGGGAATTCCTCGGGTTTCTCGTAATCTCGAACCAGCGTCCGCGCCCGTCGGCGGGTGTTCGGCCGTGCATTGACCCCCGGACACCACGTGGGGCCGGCGTGAGAGAGCCGGTCGTCGCCTACGCCGAGGTGAGGGTGCAACTCATGGCCATCCGGGTTGAATCGGTAGGCGTGCCAGCCTCCGCTCGCCCACGGCCGTGGAGTGTCTCCGGAGACGGAGGGCCGTACTCGCCCCGCAGGCACGTAGCCCGGTTCGTTGCGACAGAAACCGGTTGGGCACTATCTGACCCGATCGGTACAAAAGCCCTAGGAGGCAGCAGCGTGAAGAACCGGACCGCCATCGCGGGAACATTCGTCGTGGGAGTCGAAACGGCGCGGGTCCTGCACAAGGACGCGTATAGCGGCGCCGCGCTCGCGGAGATGGAGATCGAGTCCCCCTACGACCAAACGCCCCCGCTCATAGGGCAGATCGGCGGTCCCCAGGCTCTCGACCACGTCCGATTGTCGGCTGAGCAAACGGTCCATGAGCTTGCCATCGAGCCTGTGCCCGGTGGCCGCGCCATCGGTTCGGATGCCAACGGGAACGAGTACCACGTCCTGTCGCCGGACGTGGAGAGCGCGGTCGCCGCCGACCTTCTGATCACCCCCGTTGCCCGTGCGGGCTGCCGCGCTCGGAGCCACGGTGCGCATCGGGTGACGGGCTTGCCGGCGCGGCTTCCCATCCTGCGCATGACAAGGGGCAGCGGAGGCGGTGCGCGATGAGGGGGCTTCCAGAGACGGTACTCGCCGAACTCGTCGGCGCGCTCGGCGAGGACGCGGTCGTGACGGACCCTGACATCCTCGCCGCGCACAGCCACGACCGGGCCTCGTTCTGCACCGCCGGCGTGCCCGCCGTACTGCTCCGCCCCAGCAGCACCGATGAGGTGCAGCATGTCATGCGGATCGCCCACCGCCACCGTGTGCCCGTGGTGCCGCAGGGCGCCCGCACCGGGCTCTCGGGCGCCGCGAACGCCGTCGACGGTTCGATCCTGCTGTCGGTGGCCCGGATGAACCGGATCCTGGAGATCGACACCGTCAATCACCTCGCGGTGGTCGAGGCGGGTGTGATCAATTCGGTGCTGTCTGAGGCGGTGGCGGAGAAGGGGCTGTTCTACCCGCCGGATCCGTCGTCGTGGCGGGAGGCCACGATCGGCGGGAACATCGCCACGAACGCCGGCGGGCTGTGCTGCGTGAAGTACGGCGTCACCCGGCAGTACGTGCGTCAGCTTGAGGTGGTCCTGGCGGACGGCGAGCTGGTGACGCTGGGCAGCCGGACCGCCAAGGGCGTGGCGGGTCTGGATCTGGTGGGCCTGATGGTCGGCTCGGAGGGGACGCTGGGCATCATCACCAAGGCTGTTCTCGCGCTGCGGCCCGCGCCCCGGCCCGCCCTCACCGCGGCCGCGCTCTTCACGTCGCCGTCGGCGGCGATGGCCGCCGTAGAGAAGATCATGAGCTCGTCGATCCAGCCCTCGTTGCTGGAGTTCCTCGACGGCGTCACCGTCCGGGCCGTGCAGGCGTACCGCGACATGGGGCTGCCGCCGGAGGCGGAGGCGATGCTGATCGCCCAGTCGGATGCGGCCGACGCGGCGCGGCTCGTCACCGAGATGGCCGGTATCTGCCGCGAGGCGGGTGCGGTCGAGGTGGCCGAGACGGACGACCCCAAGGAGGCCGAGATGCTCCTTGAGGCACGCCGTCTCGTGAATCCCGCGGTGGAACGCCTGGGGACCACGCTGATCGAGGATGTCGCCGTCCCGCGCAGCCGTCTGGTCGAGTTCGTCGAGGAGCTGGGCCGGATCGCGGAGCGGAGGAAGGTGATCATCGCCTGTCCGGGCCACGTGGGAGACGGGAACCTCCACCCCACGATCATCTTCGATCGGAACGACGAGCAGGCACGCGACCGCGCGTTGCTCGCCTTCGACGACGTGATGGCGGCCGGGCTCGCGGTCGGCGGCACGATCACCGGTGAGCACGGCGTCGGAATGCTGAAGCGCTCATGGCTGAGTACCGAACTGGGCCCGCGGGTTACGGCTTTGCAGGTCGGCATCAAGCGGATCTTCGATCCGCAGGGGATCCTGAACCCCGGAAAGGTGTGGTGACAGGACGCGTCCGCGGCGCAGCTGATTTCGGCCGCCCGCGTCACCGGTGAGAGAGTGGCGCGAACGGGGGGAGAATCTCACCCGATCGGGCATCACCATGCCGACGAGGCGTGGAACGTTCGTGATCGTCGCGGTCGACGGCGGGGCATCGTAACGTCTTCGTGCTGTCTCTTCGCCTTGTTCGGCCGTCCAATGTAGTCGCAGCTCAGACGGTGTGGGCCGGTTATGGGGCCGGGTGCGAGAGAGGCCGACTGACCCGCGCGGAAGAATCCAGGACAAGCGAATGCCGTACGAGACGCGCAAGGGATGGAAGAGATATGTCGGACATTACGAGAGTGGGGGTCGTCGGCTGTGGCCTCATGGGGTCCGGGATCGCCGAGGTCTGTGCTCGCGCCGGCCTCGACGTCCTCGTTCGTGAGATCGACGATGACGCGCTCGCGTCCGGCCGGGCCCGCCTGGAGAAGTCGCTGAAGCGCGCCCTCGACGCCGGAAAGATCACCCAGGAGGCGTTCGACGCGGCCAGCGGCCACCTCGGCTTCACCACCAAGCTGGAGGACTTCGCCGACCGCGACCTCGTCATCGAGGCGGCCACCGAGAACCCCGAGGTGAAGAGCGCGCTGTTCGCCGAGCTCGACCGGATCGTCGAGCGCCGCGACGCCATCCTCGCCTCCAACACCTCTTCCATCCCCATCGTCCGCATCGCCCAGGCCACCACCCGCCCCGGCCAGGTCGTCGGCCTGCACTTCTTCAACCCCGCCCCGGTGCAGAAGCTGGTGGAGATCGTGCCCTCGCTCCTCACTGACCAGCGCACCATCGCCCGTACCCGGGTTTTCGCCACCGAGGTGCTCGGCAAGACCGCCATCACCGCGCCCGACCGGGCGGGCTTCGTGGTCAACGCGCTGCTCGTGCCGTACCTGCTGTCGGCGATCCGCATGGTGGAGGCGGGCCACGCCACGGCCGAGGACATCGACACCGGCATGACGCTCGGCTGCGCCCACCCGATGGGCCCGCTGCGCCTGTGCGACCTGATCGGCCTCGACACGCTCAAGGCCATCGCCGACTCCCTGTACGCCGAGTTCAAGGCCCCCCAGTACGCCGCCCCGCCGCTGCTGTGCCGCATGGTCGAGGCCGGCTTCCTCGGCCGTAAGTCGGGCCGGGGCTTCTACGACTACTCGGCCTAGCCCTCCGTTCGCCTCGTGACGTTCCCAAGGCCCTCGGTCACCGATGGCCGGCACGCCCTTCGCCTTCGGCTACCAGGAACGGGGGCCGATCCCGGCCGACGTCCGGCTGCTGGCAGAGCGAGCGGCGCGGCTCTGCGCTGTGCCACTCGCTCTGACAGCAGGTGCCGGGCAAGCGCTCATGCCGGCGAACATGTGCGAGGCCGCCGGTCAGAACACTTCTACGGGTGAGCTCGAACGGTATTGACAGACAGTCATAAACGATGGTCGCTTTGGACGTTTCCCGATCGTGATGCAACTACCAGGTGTCAACGTGAGGCCGACTACGCCACTGTGTCGCGCCTGATAGGACATGGCTTGGTATCGGCGCGAAACCCCTGCCCAGAGCAGGCGCAGTGGAACGGCACCACGATTCGTTTGCCGGCGCCTCCGGTCCGGGAACCTGTTCCAACGCTCGGTGTCGGGGTCAAGCTCGCCGAGCAACTCGCGAATGGGAATTCCACTGGGATGGGTGGCGATTCCCATCGAGAATGACAGCATGGCGACGCAGGGCTCGGCGTGGAGCAGATTCGTACTGCACGCGCTTTCGGTGGTGCTGGGTGTCGGGATGGCGGTCGCCTGCAACCAGATCCTCACCGATGGGCGGTGGAGCTGGTGGTGGACCGGCCTCGCGCTGGCCTTGGCCGCGGGCGGCACGGTGGTCACCCACCGCCTGACTCGCACAGCCGTCCCAGGTCGTGGCGCCGTCCCCGCGGCATCCCGCGGACCGTCCGATCAAGCGGTGGACGACAGCACCGTGGGCGGCAACGTCACCCAGATACGAGGAGTCACCGGGAGCGTCCGCGTGCACGGTGGCCCGCGCCCGGCCGTCGGGTCCGGCCCTGACCTGCCTATCAAGACGGAGCCGCTGATGCCGGACGGGCCCACCACCGGGCAGGTAGGCGATGAAACCGAGCCGCCGCCACAGAGCGGGCAGCGGGTCAGCCGCTCACGGGTCATCGGGTCGGTCACCCAGATCGACGGGGTAGCCGGCGACGTGACCATCGAGCGGCCATGACCGAGGCTTGTCCACGATCGCCGGAGTCGGCGGGACCTTTTCAACGGGTGGTCGACACCAAGGTCGGTCGCGACCTGATCCAACTCGCAAACGTGGCCGGGAACGTCACCATCACGCAGGCTTCCTCCGACGGGGCGGCCGAGGACGTCAGGCAGATCGTGGTGGGCGACATTCCCGCTCCACCGCCCGGGTTTCAGCTGCGCGACGAGCTGTTGGAGCGGCTGCACACCCAGGTGGGTGTGGGTGGTGCGGCGGTTGTCTCGGCGGTGACCGGCACGCCCGGAGTCGGCAAGACGCTGCTGGCGGCCTCCTACGCATGGGCGTGTCAGCAAGCGGCCTGGCCGGTGGTGGCCTGGGTGAGTGCCGAGACCACCGACCAGATCATCGCCGGTCTGGCCGCGCTGGCGCAGCGTCTGGGGCTCCGTCGCACCGACGACGACGCGATCACCGCTGCCGGCAAGGCCAAAGCATGGCTGTCGGCACGCTCGGCGGACGGGCGGCCGGGCCTGCTGGTGTTCGACAACGCGACACAGGTGGCGGACGTGGCGGCCTGGTGCCCGGCGACTGGGGCGGTACGGGTGCTGATCACCTCTCGTAACCGGGCCTTCCACCAGCGCTACCCCACGATCGAGGTGGACACCTTCACCCCCGAGCAGGCGATCCGGTTCCTGATGGAACGCACCGGGCTGCGCGACCCGCACGAGGCCCGGGAACTGGCGCGAGAGCTGGGGTATCTGCCGCTGGCGCTGGCCCACGCGGCCGCGCTCATCGTCCGTCGCCGCATCACCTACGCCGCCTACCGGCGGCTCCTGGCGGCGTTCCCGCTGGCCGATCATCTGCCGCGCCCGCACGGGGATCCTTATCCCCGCGGGACCGCGGAGAGCATTCTGCTGTCGGTGGCCCAGGCCGAGGAGAGTATTCCCGCGGCTGGGGATGTGCTGGGAGTGCTGGCGGTGTTGTCACCCGCCGGTGTCCCCCGCAGCCTGCTGTACGGCGGCGCCGACCCTGACGGTCCCGAGCCCTCCCTGGATGACCTTGCCGCGGCCGCCAAGATTCAGGAGTTGCTGGCCTCCCTGGCCGACACCTCCCTGATCAGCTTCAGTGGGGACGGCTCGACCGTGCTGATGCACCGGCTGGTGCAGCGGGTGTTGCGCGAGCGCGCGGAGCATGACGGAGGCCTTTCGAGCGCGATCGATCACGCCATCACCCTCCTTGAGGTGTTCAGCGCTCGC